>Ga0209700_101493_pt1 | contig 48579 bp, 20 predicted proteins | sample SiratroredBW_FD_187528 | JGI IMG/M metagenome (GOLD analysis project Ga0209700, IMG submission 187528) | Root nodule microbial communities of legume samples collected from California, USA - Siratro red BW (SPAdes) (version 2) | ecosystem: Host-associated > Plants > Roots > Nodule | place: USA...
CTATTTTTCATATAAATATAAATAATATTGATAATAATATAGTAAAATTAAAAATATTATTAATGTAAATATAAATAATATGAATAGAAGTATTAATAATATTCCATATATTAAAAAACATATAATAATGTTAATATAAATAATAATAATAATAATGTTACCAATAAATAATAATATTTTGTGTATAAATATTAATAATATTAAAAACTTTAAAAATATTAAAAAAACATTAATAATTTGAAAAAAAATATAGTACTGATAATAATAATAATTATAATTTTAATAATATTATAACTAACAATATTTGAAATAATAATAAAAACAATAATATTAGCAATAATATTAATAATAATAATAATAATAATGATAAATATAATATTAATGATAATATTATTAATAATACCAATGATAATAATAATAGTAATACAAATTTAATAATAATAATAATAATAATAATAGTAATAAAAGTTGAAAAACGTTTTAGGCTGAGTTCAAGAGGTGGAGTGAATTGAACTTTGAAAGATTTTTCCCAATTTAGACCTTTGAAAATAGTTTTCGCAATTTGAAAAACTTTAATGAATCTTGGTGCTAAAGATATAGGGTGCAGTAAAGAAATAAATTGATTTAAGGCACGAATGAATCAATTTCTTATACAGACAGATAGAAGTTTTTCAAACACACAACAGATTCACAATCACACAGCTTTACAATTTCACAGCAGTACCTTAAGCAGATCACATTCACACAATTCCAATAGCAATACTACACTCAGAACAGAATCACACACAAATCCAAATTTGAATGAGAGCAGAGAGGAACAAAATTACAAAATACAAATTTAAAAATCCTAACACAGCATTACGCTGATTTCAATCAATATTAATAAATCTGATAAAGTTTCCTAACACTAGTAATTAATACAAACTTGAAAATTATTCAAAATGCAGATTCAATTATTCAATTATACCTAGAACACAGAACAAGAATATAAATTCTGCAGTATTACTCCAATTCAGCCAAAATTCCAATTCTTTGTCAAATCACAGATTCAGAATCTTGTATGTATTACTAATTTAGAAAAGAACCAATCTGATAAGCAAAATTTCTTTGACAGCTACAACAGATTTATCAGAAACCAATACAGAATTCAAGTTACAATGCAAACATTAATATTCAGTAGAGGACTTAAACCAGTTTTATCAAGATTACCATAAATTAATTCAATCTTTCAATTTAATTCAATATGCAGTGTAAGAACAAATCAAGATTATGAGAGAAGGGTTCAAGAAGAAGAGACACAATCAATTTTATACTGGTTCACCACAAAGGGCTACGTCCAGTCTTCTCTGCACCACTTGCAAAGAAAGTTCCACTAACTCAATTAATTGTTCACATACAATTAATCAACCAATTCCTACTCCCCGTAGAAATCAAGAACCCTGCTAAATTGATCAACTGCTCCCCGCAGCTCCTAATCAATTTCAGCAGAAACACCAGGCTAACTCAATTCCTACTCCTCGTAGAAATCAAGAACCCTGCTAAATTGATTAACTGCTCCCCGCAGCTCCCAAACAATTTCAGCAGAAACACCAGGCTAACTCCTATAGCCCAAACCAATACAATTGTTCAATGATTATCACAGAATTACAATGAATACAACACAAATCTTGATTCAAACAGGATCAAGAAGGGTTGAGGAAACTCCCTAATTGGCGCAGAAAGAAAGGCCTATACACAGTCTTGAAGAAACAGTAGCACACCTTAGTCAGAATTGATTCTTCAAGTAAAAGCCCTCTTTCGAAAGTGATTATTATGAAACAACAATTCTCTCACAGTAGTTCTCACAAAAATGTATTTCAAAAGATTGTGTTTCACAATTTCTCTTCTCTTTTCTGTTCTTTTTCTTATCTGTTCTCTTTTTCTTGTTTTTCACACTTGAAAAGTCCATTGTATTATAGAAGAAGAACTCAAAACCAGTTTTTGGAAAACAGTTAATTCAGTTATGCTTAGACACGAATAAATTGATTCGTCTTAACCTGAAATCAGTTTATAATAGTTCAGTACTTTATTTTCCAAAACTGTTTTTAACTGAAGTTAAAACCTTTTTATGGTTTGATTTAAATCATTTAGACCATGTGCTAATGAATTTCTCCTTAGATATGCACAGGTTCTCTTTCACAACCAATCACACTTACTCACACTAAAACAAAGCCTAGAACACACTTCCATTTGCTTGCTTTGGCTTGCTAGGCATGTCTTGCATGGCTTCATCAAATCCTTTAGTATTGTGAGAATACTAACAAAAGTATTAAAAATGCCAATAATATTAGTTATAATATTAATAATATCAATAAAAATATTAATAATATTTACCTTTACTAATGTTATTATTAATAAATCAATATGAACATCATTAATAAGAGATAATAGTAGTTTTATCCATAAATATAAGTTCTTAAGTATTACCCACAGACTTAGATCCATAGGTATTACCCACGGACATAAGTCTGTAGGTATTACCTACGCAAATAGTTTGTGGGTAATACCTACAGACCAATATCTGTGGGTAATACTTACAGATCTGTGTCCGTGGGTAATATCTACGAACCTATGTCTGTGGGTAATACCGACGGACTTAAATCCGTGGGTAATACCTACAGATATAGATCTGTAGGTAATAATTTGTGGGTAATGCTGAATTTACCTACGGATACAGATCCGTGGGTAAATTGAGTTTTGTATTGGCAAGGGAGAAAAGTTCAAAATGTGGAAGTAGATAGTTGGTTTTGGAAAAATGTAAGTACATGCTTAAAAGTTGTTGCTCCTCTTATGGTGGTCCTTTGAGTGGTGGATTCAGATACAAAACCCGCAATGGGATTCATATATTAGGAGATGAATTGCGTCAAAGAGAAGATTAAATGAAACTTTAATAATATTAAGAAAAGGTAACATAACAATTCTAAAATTTCTATCATTTTAAATTTAGTTACTTATTTATTTGTGTAATTATTTCTAATATAACATAATTGGTACTTTCATAGTTATGGAATTTATTGGAAATCATTGATAAGAGGTGGGATAATCAACTTCATATAGGCTTTTGCAAGCAGATGCCTATTACCTAAACCCACACTTGCACTATGAAACAACTTTTAGAAATGATTATCCTAAGGTGAAAGAGAGTTTGCATATATGTGTGAGAAGATTGGTTAGTGATGTTGCAAAAAGGAAAAAGAAAATCAATTTGCAACTTCTTGAGTTTCACTATGCTGGAGGACTTTTTTCTAGGGAAGCTACATAGGATTGTAGGAAAGCTATGCTCTTTAGAAAATGGTGAGAGATGTTTTGGAATGGAACTCCAAAATTAAAGAAGTTTGCTATTCGAGTTTTGAGTTTAACTTGTAACTCTTCTGGGTGTAACCGCAACTGGAGCTCATTTGAAATGGTAATTCAAGTTCATCAAGTTATTTAAGGTTTTTAATTTTCTTTATTTGATTTATATATTTACTAAAATTTCATTTTTAATTATATGTCCATACAAAAATAAGAAGTTGTTTGCACCAAAAAAAAGATGAATGACTTGAAGTTGAAAAATAAACAAAATGTTGCTTTCCCATTTAATGACATTGATTATGATGATGAATGGATAATTGAAGAAGGACATAATATTGAGGTTAAGAAAACTCAAGTTGAAGGTGATGGTGAAAATGTTGACTTACCTGGAGCAAGTTTAAATGATCCAACTCAAGATGGACAAACACTTGATCTTGACAATATAGTTTGTTAACTAACAAGTTTCATCTTGAGAAGAACTCGATGGTGATGAAGATGATAGAGATGATTTCATTAGAGGATTACATGAAGGAGACCTATAAACTTGATAACATTTGTGTCTTTTTGTTTTATTTAATGATTATCTTATTGTTGGTGTATCTACGAACTTATTTATTTTAATATTGTAGAATTGATATCATGAATGTTTTTTTTGTTGAATTTCTTTTGTGAAGTAAACTCTTACGATTTTATGAGTCGAGTTTACAGACTTCTCACGAGTCTACGTAGACTCTCGAGTCTGATAACTTTAGTTGAAAGTAATATTGTCGTGCAAGTTAAAAATATCTATGAAATCCTAATTGAAAGTAATATTTTCATACAAGTTAAATATATGTATGAAATCCTAACAAAGTCAAGTACTTAGTAATTATTACATCACAAAAAATGTAAACTAGATAAGTAGTCTACTAATAAAAACTACAAATGCTAAACAATGATGGTATTCTTGATGCCGCAAAAGTATCTTCATCGATCCTTTGATGACTTTAATTACCTCCTATGTCACTATAGTGTAACCTTCTTTCTATCTTCCTCTGTTGAAGTTTTTAGATTAGATGCCACCACTAATGGGACTACAAGGTCCCAATCTATCGACCTCCCTGACAACAAGAAGTCCACATTTTGCAAGGATCAAGGTGGAAAGACCAAGTGACTCTAACACCTCATCTGAAAATATTATACCAGATGAACTAGAGGATGAAGAAGATAAGTCAATTGACAAGGAATATGATTATAAACTACCAGCAGTAATAAGTCTATATAGTAAGGTTAATACTTCTTATTCATTTTGTCTTCTATTTCAAAGGTTGACCAAATTCAACTTCGTTGACTTTTAGGAAAAAGTAATACAATTGAGTTTCATATATTGATCTTTTCTTAATCAAGGACTTAATCTTTACACAATAAATGCATATAATCACATAATTTTAAGTCTCAAAAATTGGGATGTTACAACTTGTATAGTATTTCACTTTGTATCTCAAGTAAAAAACATCATCAGATCAAAACCTTTCTTAGAAGAAATCAAAACAAATTATAGTAATACTATCTATCAAAATATTTAAAGAGTATGGCCAAAATTTATATAATATTAAAATTGAAAATTGCTTTACAATAGTAATATATAGTCTTAAACTCTATAAAATATAGAGGGTGACCAATGCAAAAGATACAAGTACAACAAACATTTTTTACTAGTTTTACATTTAAGCCATATTTAATACCTCTCTTAGAAAGTCTAGTTGCTAAGAAAAAACCTTGTGATATCCTTCACCCAATGAATTTAGAATCTCAATTCGAGCATCCTATTGTATATAATTTTTGTAAGAATTATTTCTGTAGTTTTTATTCATTGCTCTTTTTGTTGTAACCAAAAGTGATAGTAAATAATACTTGAAGTTCTAATTCTGAAGTGAGATTGAGAGGGTTTTCCAAGAAAAACTTTGTGTTCTCATTTAAATCAAATAATAATAAAGATACTTGGTTTTAATAAGGTTCATTATAGTGAAACCCTTTAAAAGTTCTTAAAAGAGAATCTCAATAGTTAGAAGGAATCAATATAAAATGAGTTTTCTCTATTCCTTTTCTCTTGTATTTCTTCCATATATGATCATTTATCATACCATTTGCTAAGTCCCTACAAAAAAGTCAAAAACACAATCCAAACTTTTTTTTTTTGAATCAACATATTCTTTAAATATTTTTCAGCTTCAACATGGTACATATGTAATGTATTCGGACGAAAAGAATATTTATAATCATATAATTGGGTTCTTATCACTATTCAAAAGAAAAAGAAAAGAAAAGAAAGGATGATGTTTGTAATTGTCCACATTAAATTTCTTGAAGTGGATTACTCATTGGGTTATAATGTTGTTTCAATTTGTTTTTTTTTTCTTCTTCTCATTCTCGTTAAGGTTATTTATAGTATAGTAGAGTTAATTATGCTCAACCTAGGTAGTATTACATGCTTTAAGTCCACGCTCCCTATTTCCTTTATTAGCCCTCACTCCATATTTTTTATGTATATATTGAACATTGATGTATTTGGTTTAGGCAAAAAGATATGTTTCATATGTATTTTTGTTCTTACACAGGTTGAGTAGGTCTCTTCTTGACTTGTTGTTGTGTCGGTGTCAAGGTTATCTAGTTCAAAGGGTGATGTTTGTTTGTCTTGGGTTTAAGAGGGTGGTGGGGTACATGAAACTCAAGTTAGTTGAGTATATTTATCAGTACTAAATGTGAGTAAATGTAATGTTTACTTGTTCCATGCTAACTTATTAATAAGATTTGGTTGGACTTGCATGTGGATGAGCCTCGATCAGTACAGACAGGGTTGTTAACCTTGTATTAATTTAACAACATTGATGGTTTAACATTCTTGATTGGGGATTAGTAATGTTCTTAATCAGATGTCGTGTTGGTTTTCCCTTATGTATTTGACAATGTTTTCTATATAATTTTGGCCTTGTAGATCTAGGTTGTACTTGTTCATACTCATATCTAATGTTTGGTCTCACGTGCCTATATCTTTTCAGTTGCATTACTACACTTGTGTGTAATGGTTGGTTTCACGTGTCGAGTTGTTCTCAGTCGTATATAGTATGATAAAACAATGTTGGCTCACTTCTTCTTAGTTTTTTCTAGTTTTGGCAATAAGTTGGCTCTAATTTTATTCTCACTCATGATGGGATCAATAATGGTTATGTCGAAGTTGGTCATTAATTTAGATACTTTATGGTAATATTTGAGTAGAATGTAGTTCTTTACTTAGAACTCTTTGGTGAGATGTTCGACCGTCTATTGAGAGTCACTTTTATATTTAACATTTCTTGCCCCATCGTCTCAGGCCAATGAGAATCGATTATTAATGCTTTGTACTTGACTTGATTGTTTGATGTTTTGAAATAAAACTAGAGGAACTACTCTAAGAGTAAGCCTCTATGAACTTTAAGCATCATTGATGGGTCATGTTGTAGTCATTCAGGCTCAGGGTTGAGCTCAGTTGTGAAGTCGCCCAAACATTTTATTTGATGGACCCTCTTGGTTCATGCTTAATCCATACTCGAAGAGTTCCACTGACCAGTTTATCATTTGACCCACTAGGTCAGGTTCCAAGAGAACTTTGTTCATTGGATGGTTTGTTTTCACAATTATCTAGTAGTTTTAGAAATATGGTCTCATTCTCTAAGCCATGGTTACTAGGGCTATAACCACTCTTTTACTCATCTCGTATCAGGTTTCGACTTCTTGAAAGGTTTGGCAAATGAAATAGATTGACCTATGGTCCTTGTGTATTTCCTTGAATTATACCTTGATGAGTTGTGTCAGGGATGACTTTTGAGTATTTGGTGGTGATGATAGGAAGCTCCTGATTTCTATGAATATCTCATAACATTAGCGACTCTATAATTTGGATTATTGATTTCGTAACTTCTGTCAACTTTGATAAGAATCGAGAGAAGGATGCCAATCTATCACATTTTCAGAATCTGCATCTCCATTATAGCTCGACATTTGTTTGGCTTGACTTCAATCCTTTTGTAGGTAAGCTTGAAGCAGAGGAACTTTCCTCCTTCCACCCCAAATCGCACTTATCAAGATCAAGTCTCAAGTTGTCTTTTCTTAGTGTCGCAAAGACTTCACTGAGGTCTTGGTGGTGTTTCTCGCATGATGCTGACTTTACTACCATATCGTCCATATATATATATATCAAAACTTCGACCAATCAATCATTTGAAGACTTTGTCCATTAGTCTTTGAAAGGTAGCTTCCTCATTTTTTGAGGTTGAACATAATGACCTTATAGTATAGTTGGCATTATCGGTCATGAACGTTGTCTTCTCTTTGTCTGTTAGATGCATCCAAATTTGGTTAACCCAAGTGAGTGTCATGGAAGTTGAGCATCTTGATGTAAAAACTTCCCATGTCATAGGTGCAATGTAGAAGCCAAAAGTGTAATTGCAAGGGAGGAAAGGCTAGGATTGTAGGATTGTTCCACTCAAGCTTCAAGGAGGGGCTCTCGGATGAATTCTTAGATGACTTCTTGATGAATTCTTGGACTAACGTGGTCTTGAAAGTTTGCAAAAATCTTGAAAACAAAAACAATTAAAGAAAATGCAATAAACAAGAATGTTAGGAATTATAACAACACCTTACGTCACCCAAAGTCATGAGATAAGCAAGACGTTGATTCGTCACTTGTCATCTAGCCCACAAGATAAAAATCAATGCTAGGAATTGGGAAGAACCTTGTGCCACTCAACTCCATGAGATAAGCAAGATGGTGAAACGCCACTTGTGACCTAGCTCACAAGATAAGAAATCTCAAGAGAGAAAACCCTCCACTTCTGGTTATTGATGAATCCCAATGCGCTAGCAAAAGATAAGCTAAGAAGCGTCACTCTAGATTAAGCAAAGGAGAAACACCACTTGAGATATGACACACTCAAGATTTCAAATATTTCTATTCATTTCCACGTCTAATAATGAGTACCATAAGTCTTCTTATATAGACTTCATGGTGGGTAGGGAGTAGACAAAGTCATCCCTTCCCTAAGCTAATTGTCCAAACAAATCTTAGAAAAATAAAATAAAAATACATAGCTTCAGATATGCCTTGTTGAGGTTTGTGTAATTCATGCACATCCTACACTTTTCATTAGCCTAATTTACTGTTACCTCATTTGTGAGCTAGGTTATGTACGAGTTTCTCGAATGAATCCATTATTGATTGGCTTCTCGGCTTCTTCTTTGACTGTTTTTCTTTTTTCATTCTCCAACTTTCTCTTCTTCTAGGAGATCGACGATGTTTCTATGTTGATACATGTGAGAGGAATAACTTTTAAAATAAAGAGAAGAGAAGACATGAAGAATAAATAAAATAAGCATGATAAAGGAAGATGTAGATGAAGAAATAAAAGAGAGAGGGAGTCTTAAATATTTTGGAGGAACAAATTAGAGAATTATATATGTGTAGTCTTAGAAAATACGAGGAACTTATAGTAAGCAAGTACTTTATGCTAATATCTTGAGATAACCTTGGTCTTAAATGTAGAAAGTTAAAAGCGTCTTTTAGAAGTCTTAAATTAGCACTTGCAACTCATATAAGCACATGGGAGCATATGGATTAGTTTGAGTCATCCTTTGACTCTTCAAGTTTTCAAGACACATTCATTGAACCTTGGAATTCTTACAAGGCACCACATGTTCTTGTCATCTTAGTCATCATTTGTAATAATTTCATTCCTAAACCCTAATTTTAAGGGATTAGTTTTGTTTAACATAGTCAACTGTTGATTAGTAAAGTTAACTCTAATATTTGTCCCTTCTTTTTCGTGGAAAAAAGTTCATCTATATATTGATGGTTTCTCTCTTTGTAATATGATGAATGATTTATAAATAGAATGAAGTTTCTTTGTGAGAATTTATGACAGTTAGAGTTGTCTCTTATCTTGTTTAGGTTTTTAACTTGAGAAGCTTTTTCAAGTGGTGAATTCTCTTGCACTTATCCTTAGAGTTCTTAATTTAAGGTGGTATGTTCTTCCCATTTCTCTTCCTTAATCTATTTGTACTTTCATTCATTTACTTGTTCTTGTTTTCTTATGCATTTTCTTGCAATATTGAATGCTACTCATCTTTTACATTTGTGCCCATTACATTCTTCTCCCATGGAGGTTTTTTTCTTCATTTCATTTTTGAGTTTATCAAGATCCTACAAAGCCCCTACAATCCATATAACTTTTATATGGAAAGTCTATGAGAGATCAACTTGGGGTCGACTCCTGGCATGTCAGTTGATGTCCACGTGAATAGGTCAGCATTGTTGATAAGGACTTGGGATATCCTCCTAGCCTCAAAATTTGCTAATGAGGTTCCTATTTACTTGTTTTATCCTTCATTTTCAAGCCGTAGAATCGTTGTGTCTTCACCTGACTCTACTCGAATGCGTCGTTTATGCTTAAGTCATGATCAACCATCACGACCATGTTATGTGTTTTTGGGTAGGGTGTTTCACAATTTGAAGATTGAGTTGTAACATTCACGATATACGTGCAACATTCCCCTGTGATTCTTTGATCGGCGTGAACCATGATGATATCCCCGAATCCAGAAGGGAATCTCATTGCCAAGTGAGGGGTGGAGACTATTGCTCCTAGTTTATTCAAAGATGGTCATCCAAGGAAAATGTTGTATGAAAGTGTTGGCATCCACAATGAGGTGTCAAATTTTTATGGTCCTGCTTATTAGGGTTCCTTCTCCAAACTCAGTGTATAAGTCAATATACCCTTTTTTAACCCATTCTCTTAAGAACCCCATGATTTGGTCACAATAAGGTTGGATCTCCACTCTATAATTTGTAACTTTTGGAGTGTATTCCAGTACATGATATCGATTGAGATTTGCTAATCCGCCAAAGTCTTCATGAATTATAAGTTCTCCACTTGATCATCTTGTATTATTCGGGCACGTTGACCCGACTTGCATTTATTTTGTTAATTTCTTTATGCATCATCTTTATGTCTGGACTCATCATAATATCGATGAACACGATCATCCCAGTTTTTGGATGATGGGTCTATTATTTTATATTTCAATTCTTTCACAAACATTGTAAGAGGTTGACTTGAATAAATTCTTCAATCTTATCTTTTAAGGCTCAACATTCTTTGGTGCAGTCACTGAATTGGTACAATACCTACATTGCTTGTTGGTATCAGGATTGGGTGAACTTGGCACTTTTCTTAGAGTGGGGATGAGGTCGGTGTTGAAGGCCTATTCCAGGATCTGTGCTCGGTCTACATTCAGTGAGGTATACTGGTAGAACCTCGAACTCTGGTGTTCTCGCAACATAGATTGTATGATGGTTTTGGCGTGTTCTTTCCTTTTCCTTTTGTGTCTTTTTGAGAAATGTCTCGACCTTAAACTGCGTGGCTCTTCTAGTTGCATGAACTTTGTGACCCTTCATCCCAGCTCATCTAGGTGCATTGTGAGTTTCTTGCATAGGCTATATGTGAATGGTCTTGGTCTCATGATTGTGGCCATGTGGTGTGGAGCTACTTCTGGTTGAGATTGCAGATTTTCAAAGCTACCCTTCCAAATCTCTCTATGAAGAGCCTCAACGACTCTCCCTTCTCTTGCTAGATGTTTACTACTGTAATTGATTTTGCGTGGTACGCCCGACTCATCATAAAGTGTGTTCCAATCTTAGCCACCAACGTATCAAAAGAGTCAATCAGTAAGGGTGATAGTCACATGAACCAAATTATGGTTGCCTCTATCACGGATGTGGGGAATAAGCAACGTAGCATGATGTCTTCCATTATGTATAGTTTCATCTGGGTTTATGATACGTTGATGTGTTCATTCGGGTTTGGTTGTTTTATTATATCGATCGATCATGAGACCCTTCCAACTGGATGAGAGCAAAAAATCCATTATATCGTCAACAAACGGGTGTTGTCGGGTGCCTCCTATCATCATGGAGGTGTTGGATGATGTATGTAGTTAGGACTTGACTTTTTTACTTTTAGCTTCAAATGCTTTAGTTACTATAGGGGGCCTCTCAGACAAGGTGAACCGATTAGGTCTTTTGTTATTTTCTCCTGGTAGGCCTCTTGCTTAAGAGGACGAGATACGTTCGTCTCCTCTCTTAACCTTCTTCACATCTCTTCATTCTCCTGTCTTAAAGCATTGATCTCCTCTTCGTTCTTTTGTTTGATTTCTGCCATCTCTTTCTGAAGGGTTAAGAGTAATGTCATGTGTCCTATCTCGGTCGACCTTGCATCTATTCATTTTCGGCGGTCTTTCTTGACTTATTGTTGTGCCAGTGTCGAGGTTATCTAGTTTAAAGGGTGGTGTTTGTTATTCCATAGATTTGTAGAATAATTCCATAAATTTGTGCGTTGTGCGAGAAAATAAAATTATGCAAAAATAAATTAAATATTTTTATAGATTTTTTTAAAATCTTGGATTGTAGAAAAAGTTTAAGGAATGATGAGATCAAATTTTTAGGGTTAGACTTCACCATACCTCACTCTCATGTATAAAAACAATTACCTTCTTTCCTCCCTAATGTCAATGTCAACCCTCAATAATACTTAAACCCTAATTTTTCATGTGAATGAGCCTAAACTTCCCTATTAACCGTCAATTCTTTTATTCATTGTATAAAAAAGACTTGTTTTTGCCACAAGACAACAAATGAATCATGCTTTATTCTTAGATACAACCTTTAAATAGATTTTTTTTTTCGACATTCGCTCCCAATCCAACTTTTAGTTTTGCTGGACTCAACTTCCCTACAGAGAGGTCTATCGCCCAACTAGTGCCTAACTCAACTTCAGCGACGCTAGGCGCAACTTGACTGCGTTAGTTTTCTTTTATCTATATTCCTTCATGGACTCCAATCCTATTCCTCTAAATCTAGTGTTTCCTGTGTACTTTTTATGCAAAAATAAGTGGAATTAGTGTAAATTTCATTAGTTTTCTTTTATCTATATTCCTTCATGGACTCCAATCCTATTCCTCTAAATCTAGTGTTTCCTGTGTATTTTTTATCCAAAAATAAGTGAAATTAGTGTAAATTTCCTTTCTTAGACTTTTGTAATCAATTATTAATAAAAATATCTAATAAAATAAATAAACAAGGTTCAAGCTTAAAAGAAGTTGATTTCATTATGAAAATTGGCTCCAAAATATATTAAAAATAAATATTATCAGATAGTTATTCATGTATCAGTATGATAATACAAGTGGTTTAGGTTGCTTGATTTGGGATTAGTGAAGTTATTAATTAGATGTTGGGTTGATTTTCTGATATATATTAATAATGTTTTTAATATCTCTCCAGTCTTGCTGATTTAGGTTTTACATGTAACTATCAATTTCTTGTGCCGATATGTTTTGAGTCACATTAATAAACTTGTATATAATTGCCAGTTTCACGTGTTGAGATATTATCAGTCGTATATAATACAATTTCTATTTCATATGTTGGGAGTTATCTTGTGTTATTTAACTTTACTTATTGCAACATCAAAGATAGTTAGTCTCTTTGTTAGTTGAATAAAAAGGAAGAAGTTTGGATGAAATGTAGCCAAATGTTACCAATTAGTCTTCCGGTAACGTTAATGTTAATGTCATGCCATACTTGTCTTTTCCAAATAAATTATTGTTCTTATACTATTTCCTAAAAAAAAAAATTCCTAAATGGATATGTACAAATCAAAATGTAAGAGAATAGGAATTCTACGAGCTCATAATTAATGAAACGTAATAACTAATTATTTTCTTGTTGGTATGGACTACTTTTATATTGGATCTAAAGTTGGTGGGCATATGGTGTGGTTTGATTGATAGATAATCATGTCTTGAATATATAGATAAGGTTTTAAGTTCGCATGTACAAAAGAACATTTATAGATAGAGATCAACCCTTAATTAATTCGATTTCAATACTTACAAAAAAAGTAGTATCTAACTCTCTGAGCATGAAGATATCATAATTAAACAAAATTATAAATAGGATAACTCTCAAATAAAATTATATATTTGTATTCTTTTATATGATCATAAATTTTACTATTACTTTATTATTTTTGAAGTAATTATATTAATATATTCTATCAAATCCAAACTCATACCTAAAATAAAAATTAGAAAAATAAGAAAACTGTCACTCGTCCATTAGGAGAAAGTTTTCCGTTTAGATATAATAAATGTTGTACGAACAACTATTCAAACACACCTTAGTCATTTCTTCTACTTATTCTTGGAAGTATCTTTTATATTTCAAATTGTTGTTTAAGACAGCTATGTATCAAGATGTCTCCATCTTCTAATGATAAGATTAGGTGTGGCATCAAATTCAACTAGTTAAATCATATTGTGACATTAAAGATAACTTTTTTTTTTTCTCTTTATTCGTCTGGCTAAGATTCTTGCTGAAGTGTGAACAGTTTTTTACAGTAATAGTTAGGTGAACATTCAATTCATGGTTGGAGTTATAAGCTATAGGAACTGTCCAATATATCAGTGTTTTGGTATAACTAAAAGTAAGTTGCGTACATCATGATAAGAAAGATATTGGATGAAAAACCCTTTTACCGAACCATCAAGTATCACATCTTATGAACATGTCCTTAACAACAATTCAAGGAACAAGACAATAAGAGATGTTTCGTTGTGTGAAGCACACACATGTCTCTCTGTTTTTCTATATATTCCTCAATTCCAGGACTTATCAAAGACTACAGTTCGAATTAAAAGATAAAGTTGAAGCCAAGATTGTGTTCAAGTAGCAGTGTTACTGAACCAAATGCTTTGTTTAAATCGGAAAAAAAATTATAGTTCTTTATTATGTAAATATAAAATAGTTTTTTTTTTCTTTCATTTATTAAGTTAAAACTAAAATAGCATTTATACGAGTAAATTACATCATTGAGTGACCCCTCCCCTATCTACGTTATTAATGAAATGTTAAAATTAAATGTAATTAATTTTATGTGAAAACTTCAAACTATCTTTTTTCTTTAATTTTTAGATTAAATTTTTAATAGTCATGTATATTATAAGCTTATAAAAGAATTACACGTAAACCTTTTTTTAACAAATTACAGAAACCCCTCTCTTTACAAGTCTTGCCTGCGATACTCATTTATTCCGAATGTTACATATGTGAAAAGATATGCATACTAAACAAACGGAGAAAAAAATTGTTTTAATGGATGGAGAAATACCTGAAATACTACTATACCTCAAATAAATGTAGATTAGAATTTTACTATGGAAAAAACACCATCATAAACTTTTTCAAAAAGCTCGTTAATTTATGATAACCTATTCATTTTTTAATTTTTCATTGAAAACCAATATAATTAATTACCAACATCTACTAGTTGCTAAGAAATTATAAACAACTACTAAAACAAAAGGATCAAGACAATAGAAGATTTGTCAATAAAAGAAAGAAAATCAAGAGATCATATGTTATGAATGCAACGACCACAACACATGAAGATGGTGAGTCCCAAGCTTACGAGAAACTAAAAATTCAAAATGATAAATGGGATGACTATGTCGGAAGACTTAGACTTAGCTCTGAATCTAGGTCAAACATAGAGAAAGTAAAGTCTATGGACAAAGATTGATCTTCACAATAATGGATATTTGTCACACATCACTAACACAAAGTCTATGTTCAATGACCAAAAGCAACTTAATGAAGGCAAGACAACCTTTGAAGAAATAAATTGACAATAGACTATAAGATTTAGAAGAGTTTCTTTTGTACAAGTCTACATGTCAAAGTCAACAGACATAACAAAATTATCAAATGTTATCAAAGGATCAAACATAAGGAAACAACATACAAGAGACTGATTTCAATTTATTTAAATATGTTTTTCATAATTTCTTTTAATCAAACATAAATATGATTAATTATATTGATTCCACCTTATTAGACGAGGTGATCGTTTATATAGTATTGATGTACATGTTGAGTATGTGCAACTAAAATCGATCAAATGATCATTAGACACAACAAGGAAACTTCTATAGTGGAGAAGAATATCATCATACATAGGAAGAAGTTAGTTCCAGCTTACGGGGATATATTTTTTTTCTTCATCCTTTGGTCTAAGTTCATCTTTTGATGGTCCATAGGGGGGAGAAAGTATAAAGTACCAAGAAAGATGTGGAAGAGATAAGGGGAATACTAGTAAAGCTCAAAGTGTAAAGACTGAAGAACAAGATGGAATTTCAACCCCTTTACTGCAAATGTTTAAGGGGTAGAAGATATGAGAAATGAGAAAAATGAAGAAAGAAGAAAAGCATAAGCTAAGGGGGAGCTCAGTTGAAGATTTCTCAAAGCTAAACAGATGATATTTGTTTGACAAGGAGTAAATAGACAAAGATTATTATTTCTTTTGCTTATTATACTATATTTTCTTGAAAGTCTTTTACAAAAACTTTATTTGATGAAAATGCTTTTTAAAAATTTTATGTTTAAACTTTATTGTTTAAAGTACCATAGAAAGGGGGGAGATTATTATATCAATGTTCAACAAAACCTTTGTTTGATTTTAATTTTGTACTTAAACAACAAATTGTAAAACATACCTAAGAGCATTAGATCCTAATAGACACAAGTATCTAGCTTGGCCTAATATACACATGTTGTATGGTTAAATATTTACAAGTGTTATTTGTTGTGTGCTTCGTGTAACAAATGCAAGTGTTTTTCTAATGCTCTTCATGTGATGAGATTTTACTTGAGTAGACCCAAGTGTGTATACTTCGTCTAATAAGTTTTTGCTTGGATAGACAATAAGTATACTTCATCTGAGAGATGCAAGCCTTAAGCATTTCATATTACATGCCAAACTTATAAATGCTTATTTTATGCTTGCACAAAATTTTTGTTCTTGATTCTTTAAAAAGGATCTTGCAACATTTTTTCAACATAAAATATTCCTTGAAGAGCACGCTTAAATATAATTCACACAAATAAATTTTTGGGAAAATACAGAATGTTAGCGTTGTAGAATTAACCAATTGTGTTAGTCTTTGTGTTTTTCACTAAAGAGTAAATAAGATACTTGCCTAGGCGTCTTAAGCCTTACCATGTTCTAAAAGTGTTGCGTAGAGAAGTCACATACATTTAATGGTAGGTCAAGAGGATTTAATGTGTCTCTAACCTTTAACCATGGTCAGACGATAGTTAAAGAAGAATAACTTCAGTTTGTATGACAACAACTTTAAAGGATTTATCAACTCTTTTATTGTCAACTGTTTATGAAGAAGATTTTTATCAAGAATCAAGGTTGACAAAACTCTTTCAAGAACGAGAGCAAGCTATTGTAATCTTTAACAATCCTTAGTCTCGTATTTGTGAGGAAGAACATTATTCGTGCTCGAGAGTAACCAAAAAGAGTGTTTACACTAGTAGAAAAAACACATTTAACTACGGTTCTAGAAGGCTTACAACTGCGGTATTGAAATCGCAGTAGATTCAACCGTAGTAAAAAAGTATTAAAGCTACCACTGCGGTTGTAGAACCGCAGTAGAAAGTATCACATACCACCGCGATTGTTTGGTTAACAACCATAGTGGTATGAGACCTATTACCGCGGTTGTTAACCAAACAACTGCGGTGGTATGTCCCCTACCATTGCGGTTTTTATTTTAACCACGGTAGTAGATGCAATTTTTTTAAAAAAAATTCTCATTCCACAAAAGCATCATAAGCACAAAAGTTAAAATTGCAACTGCATTAAATTAAATCTACATACCCCAAGCGATCTCATGGAAACTGGATCCTCCTTAGATGTGAGCAAAATCTGAACATGACTAGGAGCAGGATCCTTCATAGCTCACAATAAATATTTAGAAAAAAAAAGTTCTAAAATGTTCTTCTATATCACTGAGATAACAAGATTCCGAAAACAAATAAACTATATCACTGTATCAACTTTATTAAAATCAATGTTCAATTGGAAATGGAGAAAACACAGCTACTACAACCAACACCTAGAAAACAACTATCTAGTGGAACTGCTATTAGAGCTCATGCTGGACCAGGGGAACTTGGCATGACGGGCTCTCTCGCGACGACCTAAACGTGCATATTGTTGGGCCCTGAAGGGTTGTTGGGCCTCCTTCTTGTCATTGAGCCAGTGACTCCTGGCATGGGTCTCTTCCTCGACGATGTTGGACTTGGTTTGATTGTTGACCCTCTTTTTATCCTTCTTGATGATTCGGATCGGGTAGAGATACGGAGAAATAGAAAACGGGTTCTTGAGAGTGACATAGGCCTTTTTGTAATCGGGTTTGGTGATCAACAACCCATCCCATTTCTTCTTCTTACCTTCCATGTTCAGTGTCTGAACCTTCTCCACCTCGAAGCCGTAAAGGGATTCGAGGACGCACTTGATATCAATCTTTGAAGCCGAAGTAATGGTCTTTAGCACATTTTCTTGGATGTTGGTGAAGGTCTTCAGCGTAATTTCAGGGTCGTATCTCCAACAATCTTGGTCTTCAAACTCACAAGAACATGCGTCGCTGCTGCTTCGAACTACAAAAGCAAGAAAGTATGCTAGAATCGGAAACGACAACATTTGAGGAGAGAGGGAGAAACTGAGAGTACCAGGGGCAAAATATCGGCTGGGGAAGAGTGGAGTTTGATCGGTGGCCGCCGACACTGTCATCTCCGCGAGCACTTGATCGCTGTAGTAGACAGCTCCTTTGTCCCACCGTGACATCTTCTCTCAAAACTTTGAGACATGTTAGCGTTTTATTTTAGTTGGATTGAGGAAAGAAAGACAAAGAGAGTGAAGATAGAAAGAGACCACCTAAAACATGAGCGCGGGCTTCTAAAACAGGGGATACGACCGCGGTTGTAAGGAGGAACTGCAGTCGTATCCACCTACCACCGCGGTTGGGGCCTGAATCGCAGTGGTGTCTCCTGCATTATTTAATTTTTAAAATATTTGTGGGGATACGACCGCGGTTGTAAGGAGGAACTGTGGTCGTATCCACCTACCACTACAGTTGCGGCCAGAACCGCGGTGGTATGGTTCCACTTAATTACAAAATTGTCATCGCAATTTTTTTAATGCGGTTTCCTCTTAATCGCAGTGATATCCTGTCGTGGAATGTGTTTTTTCTACTAGTGTTATCATCTTTTATCTATCTTAGGACGTTACTCTTTATCAGTTAGCAAATCAATGCTCTTTGATATCACACCCTTTGTAATCGAAGTGATTTTTTCAGGAGAGGTTGTGTTCAAACAATAATCGGTTTTACCAAGGTGTGGTTGGATTCCAAAGAATACTCAGGTCTTAGTTAGGAGTGACTAAGTTCCAAATAAAACTCAGGTTTTAGTTAGGAGTGGTTGCATTTCAAAGAATATTCAGTCTTAGCCATACTCAATTTTAGCCAACATTGGTTGTGTTCCAAATAATACTTAGGTATTAGCCAAGAGTAACTACGTTTTATACAATACTCGTGTTTTGCCAGAAATGGTTGGGTCCAAATAATACTTGTCATCTAACTTGTAGTGCTATAGTATGCCATAATTGAACTTGATCATGCTAACCAAGTACTAGACGTACTCTAGATTATCAGACAAACTAATATAAAAATACCTTTTATAAAACTCTCTTAAGTTTTATATTTTTTTATATTTCATGTTATTAATCTACAAGTAATCTAAGAAGGAGAGTGTTAAAACAACTATTTAAATAACGTTTTTGGACAACAATTTTGTGAAACTTGAAGTTGCATCTAAACTTTCTTCATCATACATGGTCCTTCGAAAGTTTGCCGATAGTACGTTTGTTAAGTATAAATTTCTTCTATTTACTTTCATTGGACAAAGTTTTGTAATTTTTTTTTAAATTAATATACAATTCAACTCCTTCCCTTATTGTATATTTGACAAGTTTTAACAATATAATTATCTAAGAATTTAATCAAATTCTAGAATTGGCTTCTTGTATTTGAAACAAATAATCATATGAATAAAAATTAACACCAAACTTTCTTAAATGGTTTAATTTTAATATACTTAAATAAGTAGAAGATAATTCTCACACCTAATATTCGATTGTAAAGTATTCAATAAGAATGATAGTTATTATTTTTATTCATAAACCTTATTTTTTTCACATATGCTCTTATAAAAAATATATACACTATATTGTTAATATTTCCTATATCATTCTCACTAAAAACATAACATATTTCTACACACATTACCATCACATTTCACTCAAATAAGAGAGGTCATCAATTCTCTTATAACACCATTATAATAAACATTTTTTAGAACTCAACCATATCAGTAATTGTATAGACTAATATTCAATCATACAAAAACTCAATTAATTATTACAACATTTTAACGCTTATTTGTTCTACCAACATACCTTTTATGTGAGAGAGACTCCAAAACATTAACAACTAGGTAATAAAGAATTGGAGTTACGGATACTTGAGTGTCAGAATAGAGGATGTTAACTATGAATGAAAGAGACATGATGAACTTCACAATGAAGATAATAAGAGAAAATAATAAAATGTGGGAAAGAAAAGTTAAATAAATGAAGTTTTGGAGAGGTTCTAAAAGACAGACGAGAATAATTTTATGACAAACCATCTTTGAAATGCTAAGTAACAATAATTATTGGTGTTAATAACATTAAAATTGTAAAACAATGATAATATGTGACCTCTTTGTTGAATGCAATTCTTTTTTAAACAATGACTATTATTTAAATGATGATCATCAAAAAGTTATATTTATTTTTAAAATGTCATTGTGCCATATTCGACTATAACATCCAATAACTACTATTGAAAGTTATTATCAATATATTATTTTTAACATCCAATAACTACTATTGAAAGATATTATTAATAAATTATTTTGAACTAGTACACAACTTATTATTGTACTTTAGGTAAAATATTTTTTATTTTATTTATATGTTGCAAATATTCAAAAAAATAAAATCATATAACACCTTAAAAAAATACTTCTAACCGTCGAATTGCATATTCAATTTTTACTTAGTAATCAAAAATCAGTTACATAGTTAAATAAAGTAAAACATTCATGTATTCTACGTTAAGTATATATAATACTAACCAATTTAAAGGATATAGCATTTTAGTAATCGATATAAAATTTCTATCATAATCTATATAAAATATTATTACTCTAGTAATATCCTATATATTCTATCATATATTATTCTTTTCTTTTCTTTTATAGGGTCTAAATATAAATTGGTTCGTACCATTCTTTTTTCCATGACAGTTCATCATGATCAACATCTACAGGAACAAACAAAGCACGTCCCATTGGTTAACAGAGGAAAGTGATGTGTGGTGAGTTGTGGAACCCGAAAAGCTGGGTAATGGGGAACCGAAAGAGGAAATGCACTGGACCAATGAAACAAGAGGCATCTCGCATCCCATCTTTATTTTAACACTTTTTCGGATAAATATATGATGCTACTTATCTACCATGAATGTATGAACACTTAACCACTTTAGAACTTTATTAGTAAACTTTACTAGGGATAAGACAAGGTGATAAATAATGTAGTAAGTGGGTGAGTAACATATTTTAATACTTATTAATTTGTTAAATCATCACTAAATACTATATTATCAAGGGTTAAATACAGAAATATTTGAATCCACGGTGGTTGAACAAGAAACTCAACAAAATATTGGTCTTCCTCAAGTAAATAACTGGAGTTACTAGGCAAGGTGTTCCTATTTAAAGGGGGACATGAGACACTGCTTCTTATCTTGATATATTTTTAAAAACATAACCTATTTTCGTCATCCTAATATATTCTTATTTATCTTTAACGAACCAAACTGGTTTATAAAGTTCATATTGTTTTCTGATAATAATCTAAATATATACTTCTTAAAATAGATCACTCATATATTCGACTCAGTTATATATAAATAACTATAATATAACTCACATTAATTAAGAATTATAAAGTTTTTGACTAATTACTTGTGTCTCATATTGGCCTTAAAGTTATATCACAAAATTTCCTAGGCGTACAACAATATGTTACTTATTTTTAGACTCTCAATCAATTTGGTCTATCACTTTTAGTAATAAGAATTAGTGCAAGTTTAATCAAAATCTAGGGTCACTGGAGCACAATAATCACCATAATTACATTTTTGAATTATAGTATATGAATAACTGACATGAAGAATATAAATAGTGTAATCTTAATTATATATATTTCTAATTGGTCCAAACACTATTTTTTTAAGATTACTAAAAAAATGTAAATCTTAAGTAATACAGGTACATTTTCATTCTCGTATTCATATTTATATTAAATTATTAAAATATTTTTAATTTATTTTTCAACCTGTAAAAAAGTTTATATTAATTTTTCTTGTATCTTATTTCTAGGTTATATATTTAATTATTTTTATTATTTATAATTATTTAATCTTTAATTAATTTTTATTTGATATTTTTATTTTATATATACTTAAATTTTTTTTCTTGATACATTGAAGAAAAATAATGTATTTTTTCATATTGAATACTTGAAATTTTTATTTTTTTATTAAATATATATTTAGTTAATATTCGAAATAGTAAAGGATGGATTCAGGTATATCCATCTTTTAATCAGAATAAGGATGAAAATGAGAAAAAAAATTATAATATATGAAGATAGGATAAAAATTTAAAAATAAGAATGAGACAATGAAATATACATATGTCCTGATATCATCCCTTCTGATAAAAGGTCAAACTAATAATTACTTACTAAACTTATTTACTTTAGTTTTTTATTTTGTAAATAGACTCACTAAAATAAATTATTTATATTAGATTTATCTAAATGTAATAGCTATATGAGTGTTTTAATATAATATGACATCCAAAAAATTATATTCCCATCAATCGGTACAATGCATGAAATTCAAGTTTCAAATTAAGAAATTACGAATGGAGCTATTCCACACAAAAATTATTAAAATAATAACTATATATATATATATATATATATATATATATATATATATATATATATAAATTTCTAATGATGATAATAAAATAAACGAGCAAGCTCACTGTTCGTGTACGTCCAAAAGACAAACTGACATGAAATTTCAGGTTAATTATAATTTTCCGGTCTATTATAGGCCTTGGTTTTCATTAGTATCTTTGGACGGAGAATTTTTTTATAAAATTCATTATATAAAGTATGTGAAACGTTTTTATTACAAAATATATTATTTAGATAGGAAATATCAAAAGAAATTAATTTTTTTATAAATTTATTATAGTGATTTTACTATTTTTAAAAAAGTAAGAATTCATTTCATTCTCTCTAATCACATTTACTTCTCTTCTTTGCTTATTCTCTTTAGCTTAAAACTTAATTTTCTTATGGTGTTATATGTTACAACCAGTTAAAATCCTAAACCCTAAATGTCTTATTCACAACTTCACATAAAAATTACTATTCTATATTTTTTTTAATTAATACTAGTAAAATATTATTTTAGGTTAAAGTCAATCAAATTTATTCATTTATTTATACGTTGAGATTATTTTTCATTAATTTAATTTAATAACTTAAAATTTATACCTATTTATATATATTATTATTTGACTATATTTTTAATTGACATGAGAATTGATGTAAATTCTCTAATACACTTTACATCATTGATCATGAAAATAAAAGAGACCTAATGGCGAGTGACACCATAAATTTAACAAATATTATTAAAATATATATTAATAAGTTCTAATACTCTATTTGATTCTAGTAGAGTAGTTTTTATTTTTTAGTCGATATTAGTTAGGATTTTCATGATCAATATCAATGATATTTTTAATCAATATTAAATATTTTTTTAAGACAATTGAGACTATTTTCAATTAATGTTAACTAAAATTAATTTCAATCAACTATTTTTTTTTCTCGTTTATTAACGTGGATCAACTATTCCTTTTTCTCGTTTATTAACGTGGATCAAAGTTATTTCTTAACTCATTTAATCATAATTTTTTATAATTAATATTAATAAGATTGTCTTTTTATTTAAGTCAGCTAAGGTTTTCCATCTCAATTGAAACTATGTTTGGACATGTCTAAATCAAGATTTTTCAATCAATGTTAAGATTACATATTCCACCGGAAAGAGATTTTCTCATCCACTGATTTTCTTCCAAGGCCAACTAAGTGTTTTTTCATTGATATCTATTTAATCTATTTTTTAATCAATGTCTCTTGGGATTTTTTTTTTTTTTTCAATCATTAATAACCAACAGACGTTAAAAAAACAAATAGTTGTGTTGTGATTGAGAAAAATCTTTGTTTACGACAAATATAAACTCTAGACAAATTTCAACTAAAAAATAATCTCAACTAAAATAGGCTGAAAAAACATCACCGACTAATATTTTTAAATTATTATATTATTTACACTAGAAATGTAATGGTGATTGAAATACTTTATTTAAATAAAATAATTAAATTTAATAAATTTAAATTGTGTTTACCCAAACAATCATTTGAAAAGTGAAATAATTTAAATTAAAAAAATTAATATATTTTAATTTTCTGTAATTTATATTACTTTCCCTCAACTTAATAAAATATGAAAATATACCAATCTTTTTGGGTTTATTTCATCAACTTGGTGCATTCCAACAGCAACGCGCACAGGATCCTTTTAATTTGCTTTCCCTACAAATGGACCCATGAAAGAAAAAAAATGGGACTTTGGATGAGACTGCAGGAAAACGACTCTTCTCCTACCCATAATATATATCTTGAGAGAGACGTCTTGGATCACTAAAGAATCATAGCAGTTAATCAAGTTAAGGTCAAGTTCTCCCACCCTTGTCTAACTAAGGAGAGGCAAATTCGTGAAACACCGACACACTTAAAGCTAAGCAAATCCATGATCCCATAGGCCAATAATTCGATCCAAGAGTGACAACGACTCAAACAAATGATCCTACAAAACTTATGAACAATTATTTTTTCAGTCAAAATTAAAACATATAAGAGCTTTACAATAACTTAGGTATCTTGTTAAATCACTTAAAAAGTTAATATTAATATTGTGAAAAGGAGGATTAAATTATTTTATAAAAAATTTCCGATTTTTTTTTTTCAGGATTTGTTTGATATTCAGTAGTCAAACGAAATCTTTTATATACTGAACCAATAAGAATTTTGACAAAATGATTGAAAGAAATCTTCTTCCTTTAGTTAGTATAAACTAAATAATATATATTTTTTTATTAGCAAAGAATAAATTAAATATATACAAGAGTATTTTAGAGATGCGTCAACCTTAAAAGTGTGTAACAGTGTATAGGTATTTAAGCATCTCCCCTTAAAGAACCAACATAAGTAACAACCATATGCATGTACCTTTAAATACATATACCACTAATAACCCTATAGTTAGCTAAACTCTTGCTCAAAATACTAACTACAATTAAAATGAAAGGGGAGATGTTAATAGGATCAAGATGTACACACCAAAACTAGTTAATGACCAAAGGTATTCTATCCGTAACCACCACATTAGAGAGTTTTTGTTTCCTTCAAATCTTTAATAAATCGTCCATCATCTCTTCCATTGTTGTCTTTAGACATTTGTTCTGGGTCTGACATAGACGATACTATATAACAATTCATTTAGTTGATAGTAGCAATGATTGTGTTGTTTGTTCCCTCTTGCTTCCTTAGTTGTTACGATTGATTAGTGCCTTCATCACCACCATTGAAAGCTAAAACTTGCACACATATACGAACCCAAACCTTTTTCGGATTCCTTCCAATTTAGTATGCAAATAATAGCAAGTTGCAGCAGACAACTTAAGACATAGTAGATGAATAAAACAAATTCATAAGCACATTGCCAGTGTTTATGGTGTTTCCAATTTGTAGCAACCAACAATGAGTGACTTACAACAAAAGCCACACAACCCTAAACATAATATGGATATGCTATGTGCAAGTAAACTTTCTTGCCATATATCTTACCACACCACTAAGGATTACCTCAGCATATGTTGCATTGTGGCATGCTTCCAGAGCAATACGTGTTGTACTCAACATTATATTGCTAATGTCCTACCGTGACTTATGATACCTTATGTTTGAACACTTATATATATAACACCATTGTGATAAGTATTGAAACCTTAGGTGCTCACTTTAATAATCCTAACTAGATTGACACTCTCTTGATCAGTGCCATTTATATGAACTATAAGGTGTTAGTCATACTTACAACCACCATAACAATAATAGATAACTGAATATGATCTTCTTGAAATCCATATAATTTTAGATTTTCTTTATAATTTTTATTATATTTTTTATTAAGTAGTTGAGTTGTCACATGGGAAGATAAAAAAAAACTATAAATCATTAATGTTCTCATGGTGGAAAATAATTATGTATATAGTGGCAAATAAAGATAACACTAGTGGGGGTTAATTGCTAGTAGGTATTAAAGGTTACATAGTCAAAATTAATATGGAATTAAGAGGGTCTAACATAATTTGGTTTATAAGAGGATGTACTTAGAGATGTAATGAGGAGATATAGAGGAATTTTGAAAGAAAATGGAGTTTTTCTCTTTTTGATAACTTTATGGAGTTTTGAGTTATATGAACTAAAATATGATCTTATCATAGTAACCTGTGGCAATCAACCTCATGACTTATTGCTCACCTTCTCATCTTTCTTGAATGTGGCATCAATATTCTTCTTCCTTCTCCAAATTGAATATCAAAACGGTTCCCTCCTATTTTCTCATCAATAACATAAGGGGTGCAACATAATAGTATCATGTTTGCACTGACATGCAGCACCCTCTATAGGTATGAGTTTCAACCCTTCCTAACAGTAACCACAATTGAATGCTTGGTTGTGGATGAGAAGATACCAGGATTGTTTTTTTTTTTGCACAATGAGTGGTGTCTCTGCCTAGTCCAATGCTTAAAAACTTTGTGATATAGTGTAATGAAAGTGCAAAGAAGTTTTCGCTAGAAGTGTTGTTCAGTACATGTAAGGTAACCTCTTAGGCCAAACTAGCATTGAGGGTGGGCTTATTGTGATTTTTTTTATAATTCTTATCCACAAGGTACTTAGGACATGCAAAAGCAAGGAAATTGCCATAATATAACATGTATAGCAAAAGGTCTGCATAGGAGGAGAGGCTAATGATGTACACCTATCAAAATATAAAGGTTAGTTTTATAGGAAGTTGTTACTATTACCAGGGTCTCCTATAAAGTAACATGAATATAAGAGATTAAAGGAAGAAGGATTACTCAGTATTTTATACTAGTTCATTTATCTCAACAGACTACGTCCAATTCTTGACCAGTCAAGTTCTACAAAGCAGACTACTGTTGCAAAGTACAACAAGTATTCTTTCAACAAGTCACTACTAATTTAACCCAAATATTCTTTTAATAAGCCACTTTTGACTTAACTCAAGTATTCTTTCTACAAGTCACTCTTAACTTAACCATATTCTTTTACAAGCCACTCTTTGCTTAAGATAAACACGTCTTTATGATCAACAAATTATGTGTTTAGCTCACTAGAGAATACAATGGTTTAGGCTCTCTCTACTACTTTGCTAGGATGAACACAAACAATGTTGTTACAAAACTTTTTAGGCACAAAGAAACTTTGATAGGGTTTCAACACTTGCAAATTATGGTTATTCACCTTTTTCTTCTCTTTGAAGCATGTCTTTATATAGGATCAAAGAAATTAGTCGTTGCAATCCCTTATATAGTCGTTGAGTAGTTTTAAACCCACTTAATTATCTTTTTCTTCCTTATCTATTGTCTGACGAATTTGAACGTCGAGAAGCATTTAATGTGTTTCATGTGAATCTCTCGTATAGTTAATAATACTTATCTTCCTTAGTAGTATATCCTTTTACACCAAACAATGATAAAAGTGCACACTATACAAGATAGATAGTTGAGCTAGAGTTGAAAGTAGCTTATGTTAAGAGAGTTGGCACTTATTTCAACTTTAGCCCAAATTCCAAGACATATTTGAATAAATATTTTACTTGCCATAAATCTCTTTGGTGACAGATGACGAAGACATTGTTTGGATCACAGACTTAAGCTTTAGGAATATTCTTTGAGTTCATGTCAGCTTATAGTCTTTAATCGTACTTATCATCTAATCATCATCTATCATCTAGCAGAGGGAATGGATAGTATGCTTGGTGCTCTTATCTTTTGTTAGATGAAGCACTTGCATGATGTGCTCATTTTCTTTTAGTGTCTATCAAATGCAACTTCATGCTTTATTGGTTTAAACACTTCATCAAAATCGCAGGGTGTTAGCCTTTTGTTATAACATTAAGGTACGAAGAATCAAAAGGATTTCGATCCTTACAGTTTAACATCCACTTAATGAGAATCAAAGAATAAAATGTTGACTCTACACAGATTAGAAAAGTGCAAGAAATAGGAAAATCACAAGAAGGGGGATGAATTGTAAATTAGTTAATTTATAAACACTTTTGCAAGCATATTCCAATTGTGCATCATTAAACAACATTCACTCGTAAGATGATAAATGATGAGAGTTCCATTTGGTGAACTTATGCAGACTGACTGACTTAGAAAAAGGAATGTTTTTCATAAACATTTTCTCAACAAGTTATGATGGAAACATCCTCAGGCGCCCAACTAAAGACTTAGAAAGTTGTTAAAACTCTCAAGTTTCCTATGAAATTCGAATCCCTATCCTCAAGGAATGTTCCTTGAAGGAAGGAAAGGAGAAGATTACTACCATTTAAATACCTCAAGAACAAGAAGATAGCAAATAAGTCATTGAATTCAAGTCCAATCAAGGTAACTTTTACAGGAGACAAGGGGCTCTATATATAGATGGGGAAGCCCTCTCGCACTTCATGAACCAAGCGATGTGGTACTAAAAATAAAATTTAAGTTACACACATGTTGGAGTTATACACCTCTCTTTAAGGAGTCCCAAATCAAGCAAAACTTGTCAATTTCAAGCCTTTATAAATGCTCCTCTTGGATGAGTCTTTGCATGGACTTGTGGTGTGAGCTTGTAGTTGTGTATTGAGCTCCTAAATTAGGGTTTTGACTTCCCTAATTAGGAAGATTGAAGTTTGACTTGAAATTTAGGGTTTTAACAACCTAATTAAACCCTAATTGAGGTCCAATTGTAGCCTACTTATGCTTCTACTATTTTCCAGAGGAAAAATTATACTTATACATGTATCTACATTTTTACAAGACTAGAGGGAAGTCTAATATTGAACACTCTAAAGAATAAGAGTCTTATTCTTTTTGACTTCTACTTCCTCAACCATTCTTGTTATGGCTCTTGTTAGTGGCCCAATGTAAGTTGCTCTAAATGATCCTTCATCAGACCCTCCCTCGTCGGAAGGATCTATCCTCGAATCTAGATCTTCCTCGTAATCAACAGCCCCTGCAAAAGAAACAAGATCACTAACATTAAAAGTGGGACCAACTCCATATTCAGATGGAAGATCTAGTCTATATGAATTGTCATTTATCTTTTGGATGACTTATGTGAAGGGTGGTGTAGAGTCTAAGAGGCATTATGGTTGATTTATCTCAAAGACAAGCTATACATATAGAGCGAAACCTTTTGAAGGTATAATTGGCTCCAAAGGGGTGGGATTGAATGGAGCCTTAAACTCTTCTCACAACGGATGAAAAATAAATAGTCTATTAGACCGTCTAATAGATTGTCCAGCATTAACATTTCTGTAAGACCATCTAATGGATTGTCTAACGATAACAATCAAAGTATGAACAGTAACAATAGTAACTAAAGATTGCCATACGAGAATTTATCCCGGTTCACCCAAACATATACTACATTTAGTCCTTTTAAGCAAGTGCTTAAGAGCTTTCACTAACCAACACATTTAGTCCTTTTAAGCAAGTGCTTAAGAGCTTTCACTAACAGGTATTCTCTCCTCTCTGGTTTACACATTCTTAACCTCCCCTTAAGATTCAACGCTCATTATAACTCTTGTATCTTTATCAAGATCACTTAAATAGCTTGAATGACTTGGCTTGCTCTATCTTTTTGTTCTTCGCCTTCAATCACTCCATTTTATATTTTAAATTTGTTCTTTAATACTTGAATAAGTTAGTTTTTTATTTTTTAGTATCTTCATATCTTTTATCTTTAGAAAGGTTGGATTTGTAATCATCCAATTTGTTTTTTTCTCAAATCTTATTGGTCTTTGAGTAGAGTTAGTTTGTTTCTCTTGACCTCTTTAGATCCTTCATATTATAAGGCTAGAGTCTATCACATCTCCTTTGCATTCGCGCTACATGAACTTTTGCAATATCTTCTTTAGATAGAACACATATTAGAATATGCCTAGTCTTGACATTCAACTGATATTTGTATTTTTGTTCTTTAAACCAAGTATTTCTTGGTAGCAACTTCCCATTGACATCAAGCAAAGAAGGAATGGAAGTCTCAATTATCTCCAACAAATCAACATTGCAATACTTAAGAAAAACAATCATCTTGAATTTCCATAATTCAAAATTTTCCCTTTGAAAAGGGGTGGACTATTAATAGCTTGTCCTCTCGAGGCCCTAAAGTCTATCAGGATTATTTCCTCTTGTCCTGTTAAGAACTAACCCCAAATGTTAGTTCTAATACCAACTAAAGGTACAACTGACTCAAGAAGGAGGGGTTTGAATGAAGCCTTGGACACTTCTTGAAATAAGTGAAAAATAGATTGTCTAGTATACTTTCTAATGGATCATTTAATAGATCTTCTAGCAATAACATTTCTGTAAGACCATCTAATGGATCTCCTAACGATAAAAATCAAAGTGTGAGCAATAGTAAGAGTAACTGAAGATCAACACATGAGAATTTTTCTTGGTTCACCATAACTTGGGCTACATCTAGTCTCCTTTAGCAACTACTTAAGAGTTTCCACTAACTAAAACACTTGGTTACAATGAGTACTCTCACTCTTTAGGTTACAATGAGTACTCTTATCTCCAGGTTACACCTTCTCAACCTCTCCCTAAGATTAAGAACTCTCAAGAAAAATAAAGCGCGCTCTCAAGGAGAGCATAAAAAAAGTGCATAACGGTATAACTTCACAATGTGAAGAATTACAGTGGTTTATCAATCCAAAAAATTATACTCTCAAATAGCTTTATTAAAACCATAACTTGCGTATCTTCAGCAAGATCATTCAAATGGCTTGACTTACTCTACTTTTTTGTTCTTTGCCTTCAATCTCTTCATATTAGTTTTTGAATTAGTTTATTATACTTTAATAAGTTAATTTTTGACTTTTACTATCTACATATCTTCATCCTTTTGGTGATAGACGTTCAGAATAGAAATCTTAGATTCATAATCTTCGAATTTGTTTTTGGTTCAAATTTTTTAAGAAACTAATTCAAAAGTATTTGCAATATAGATCAGTAAAAATAAAATAAAAATCAGAGAAATATTTTCGTTCCAGATAACGCATGATTTTAAAATAAAGTAATTGAAATTTTCAATTTATTCAAATTGTTTCTATTTAAGAAGAATTAGAGATATTTGCAGTATATTATAAAGACATTTGCAAGAATTATTTTGAACAAATCTGTTTAGGAAAGGATGGATTTCAGAGATATAAGAAAAATAGGGGCAAATAGAGTACATGGCATCTTCATAAAACACTTTTTTTTTGTTTAAAAATATTCTCAGTTGATTAAAATATGTTTAAGCATGGTAGTTTTGAAATAAATAATCAAGATATCTTTGTTTCCCAAAAATGTACAATTAATGTCTTTTTGTTCTATAAAATACGTAGATAAAGTTTTTTATTTTTATATACAATCTCTCTTTGATTGAACATTCTTTCAGTAGACATTTATATTTGGAAGATTTTGCTTTCCATAATTATTTTTTTTAAAATAAATTTGTTACACGTTTATCTTACCATCTAACTTGAACAAGTTGTAGACGTGATAGAGTTGATTTATATGATATTTTTGGATTACTTTTTATGACAAAATGAATAGAAATGCATTAGATTAAAAGAAAAAGGATGGAAACCCTGAAAATTAGTGATTAAAGAGTCATTTGATGTAAAATATGGCAGTTCCATTGTCAAAACTTGAGCCCATCTCAGTGTCAGGGAATTGTGCCTGACGCCATCAAACTCGAGAATTAAAGAAAGGAAATGCACCTGACGGACGAAACCTGAGCCCAGTGCCAATTGGGCCAGGAAGTGCGAATCAACAATAGAATCCAATTGTGCTCGGCATCACTGAACCTAATTCGGGCACAAACATCAATTTTCAAATTCTACTTAATATTTGCTCTACATTAGGGTTAGATATCTTTGGCGTCGAGGAGAAAAAAGTCACATTTGGAGGCAATTTTAGGGTTTTCTATCATCTTCCATTATTTATTTACTATGTTTAGTCTTCTCATAACTATGAAGAGCTAAATCCATTGTTGGGGTTAGGTTCAATATTTTTGAACTCTTATGTAATCAATATTAGTCTTAATAAATATGTCTTTACATAGATTTTTTTCTTTCAAAATATCAGTATTTTAATTTTGTACTTACTACCTGTTGTGTTGATCTATGGCTTGATAATTGATTCTAATGCTATTGGGAAATATCACATGTAATTTGGGTATAAATTAAAATACCTAATGAAACCTCATATCTAGAAATTAATAGAACGTGATTCATTGGTTTTCTTAAGACCTCTGTGGTGCTTGCAAGTTTTGTTTATTTAATTGGTCAAAGGATTGATGGTTAATAGATAAGCTTAGGCTCATTCACTTAAGGAATTAGGGTTTGGGTATTTTTGTGGGTTGACATTGATATTTATTTGAAAAAATATAATTGTTTTTATGTATGAGAGTGAGGATTGGTGAAATCTAACCCTGACAATTTCATATCATTCATCTTTAATCGTTTTTCAACATTTCGATTGTTGATAAAATACTAAAAAAATATTTTTTTTGTTTATTTTTCTACATAACAATCTAAATTATGGAATTTTTCTTGAGTCTAATTTTGCTATAATTGCAATTATTTTCTTGTATTGCACAGATTTTTTAGGAAAGAACGATATATTTATTACATGTTACATTTGGATTGGTGTACTTGCCATCATGTAAAAAATGACTAGCAAGTTTTTCACGCCATTACTAGGGATTTGTGTTTTAATACATAACAATAATGCATTTAAATTCTTTTAGACTAATTTTTACTTCTATTTTTAGTTTTTTATTTATTTTTATTCTTATTTTCCTTTTTACTTTAATTTTTTATTTTTGTATATGTAATTTATTTGAATTAACTTGTTTTTCTAGGTTTTCGTGTATTTTTGTGTATACAAGGTATAATCTTCTTATACTCCAGTTGATATTCATAATTTTTGAACTTTCTTATGAAAAAGAGATGGCTAATTAGAATCAAAATAAGAGGAGAACCATAAGGGACTTCATCATATACATATGTCCTAGAGACTTCACTAGCATAGGGGACTCTTACAACTGATAAACTCACATCAATTTTCTAGCTTGGATCCTGAAGATCCACATAGTCATCTGTACACATTTGATGAGTTGTGTGGCTCAGTTGGAATCACAGGAACCGATGAGGAGGCATTGTTATTGAGATTGTTTCCATTTTCTTTGACTAGAAAGGCTAAGGTTTGACTCTAATCACAAGCTAACCAAATCTTGATTGGAAGGATGTCGAGACTAAATTTTTGTCTCGTTTCTTCCTGCCATCCAAGTTTCTACATAGCAAAGGCAATCATAGCTACTTTTGTGCAGGGAGCTGATGAACCATTATGTGAAGCTTGGGAAGGATTCAAGACCTTGTTGAGAAAGTGTCCCAACCACAATTTTGAAGTGGAGATGCAAATGCATATTCTTTGTAATAGGCTTCAACCACAGACAAAGATGATTTTAGATACTTCTTTTAGTGGCTTAGCTTTGTTCAAGACTACAGAGGAAGCAATCACAATTATTGAGTTTATGGCTTTTACTGATAAGAGAAGTCAATATGGTATGACAAACACAAGAGATATGAGTGTTAAAGTTAAATTCTTAATATGCTCTCTTAGGTCAACACAAACTCTTGTACCAACATATTTAAGTTTTCAAGCAGTAGATGGCTGCACTACCTAAGCAGATACAAGTCATGCAAGCTACATCAGACTCAACTCAACCAATTTTGAGGTGTGATTTTTGTGGAGGTAATCACCCCAATGGTTACTGCTAATGCTTAGTGGCTCTTAGATTGAAGAGGTGAATTACATGGGGAACCAAGGACTCCAACATTTCTCCAATTACCCTTACCCAAATTCTTTCAATTAATGGTCGAGATAGAACAATGTTAATTTTGAAGGAAGGCAAGAAGATGGAATATTTAGTAGTGGATCCCACCACCAATAACACCCACCATTTTATGAGCAACCTAACAAGTTAGAAAATACCTTTCCACAATTTGTGCAACTTTCCCTTCAGAATCTGAAGAATATTGGTGTGTCTCTTAAGAAACTGGAGGTTCAGATGGATCAATTAGCAAAAGAGATGATAGACGAGCAAGGGGATCATTCTCTACAAACATTCAAGTCAATCCTAAATAGCAGTTTAAAGAAATTATCACTAGAAGTGAGAGAGAGGTTGGGTTGAGTGATAAGAGAAAAATTGGTAATGACAGTGAGACAAGTTGGGAAGGAAGAGTAAAGATAAGAAAAAATAGGGACATAGACTGTAGTAGAGGAGGAGAAAAATAAATAAATAAATAAAGAAGGGAAAACATAGAGAAAGAAAAAAATAAAGTAAAAGAAAAAGAGAAATAAAGAGAGAAGTTTAGAGTAAAACTGGGAAAAACTTCCTTATCCTTATATGCCTTCAAGGAAAGATGGAGAAATGCAATTTGTTGTATTTAAGGAGATTATTAAGTAGTTACATATTAACATTCCATTTGTAGAAGTTTTAGAACAAATGTCGATGTATGCAAAGTTCATGAAGAAGGTGTTAACAAAGAAGAGGGGATTTATAGTGGATGGGACCATAGAGTTAGAGGTTGGTTGCAGCACCATTATCCAGAAATTATTGCCTCTAAGATTCAAAGATCCAGGAAGTTTTACTATTTTAGTGATGATAGGAGATCTACCTATGAGGAAAGCTTTATTGCATTTGGGGGCTAGTATCAACTTAAGGCCATTGGCTATGATGAAGAGGATAGGTGACCTGGAGACTCGACCTACCAAGATGACATTACAACTTGATGACAAATTTATCAAAGACTCTCACGGGGTGGTGGAAGATGCTCTGGTTAAGGTGAGAAAATTCATTTTTCCAATAAATTTTGTTGTCATGGATATGGAAGAGGAAGAAGATGTGCCCTTGATTCTTGGCAGACCTTTTATGAAGACTGCTAAGGTCATCATGGATGTGAATGAGGAAAAAATAGAGTGAAAGCATAGGACGATGAGGTGACATTTGGTATCTTTAAAGGTTCACAACCTTCAACCATAGGGAAGGATGGCTTGAAAGTTGATACTATAAAAGAGTTTCTCTAGTGGTGAAGAAAAAGGTGAATACCATAACCAAATTGAAGTTGTCAGATGTTTTATACTATAAGCAGGTAAAGTAAAGAAAGAGTCATCACAACATGAGCTTATGGAACTTGATGACTATAATCAGGAAACATTATTCAGAGTTGAGAAAGTTAAGGAGCACACTAATACAACACTAAAGGAAGTTAACCCAAGACCTAGCCAACCCATTGTGTATGGTAATCTAAAGATGAGAATATTCTTTAGGAGATGGAGAGCGAAATGGTAAAATTTGTGGGTGGTCAAGAAGGTCAAAGATGATGGAACTGTGGAGATTTCCTTTGTTTTTTTCTCTCATCGCTTTCCTGCTCCTTCAATTTGTTAATCTCTAATTCATGTTCTCTCAATTTTCCAAACAATCTTGTAGTAGTCAATGTGGTAAGGTCTCTATTTTCTAAAGTTATAGTATTGCCAAGTTCTGTCTAAGCATTTTAGAATTTTTATGTTAAGCTATTCTTTATAAAACACCTTGTCAAGACCAATCAGGTGATTCACTATGTGTGAATCTGTTTTGAAAATCAATGATAGTTTCCCCTTGTGCATTCCGAATAGCTCAAATTCTTGAATTAGTGCATGTTTACTGATCTGGTTTACATCTTATGTGTCTTCATGTGTTACCTCTATGATATCACACATCTCTTTGGTCGAGGAGCATTACGAGACCTTGAAAAAATCACTAAGATTCAAAAACATATGTAATTACATTATTAGTCATACAATCATATTGAGCCCTTTTACTCTTTACATCAGACCATTCAGACCATGGTTTTCAATAGATTCACCATTAACAGTATGCTTAAGAGCATCAGGACCATTCATAATAGTATCCCAAATATCATCGTTAATTGACTTAATGAAAATTTTCATTCTTACTTTCCAAAACTAATAATTTAATCCACCAAATATTGGTGACTTATTAGTTGAGGCTCCCTCAATAAATAAAAGTTTGTTCTGAACCATTTGGATTAAAACTTGAATAACTCTCTAGAACAAGCTCTTAATATCAATTGTAAAACACTATAGACTGAGTTCAAGAGGCGGGTGAATTAAACTATTTTGCATTTTCACAAGTTAAAAAACAAGAATGAAATCTTTCACAAAAATCAATAAACTGCAGTAACAATTCACAAGTACCAGAAAAATAATTGATCAAATTAAACTTTCCTTATTTAAATTTCTGTTTTATCATAGCAACAAAATCTCAATTGATCAATTTATAACTACAGTGAATTACAATTTTCCTTATCATCAGAGTTCTAGAAAAAAAAAATCTATTATACTCCAAATTCAATTAAAGAAAATTTTGATTAATTCACAATTATTACAAAACTTGAAAAGAATAAAAGAATTAGGATTAGATAAATTATACACATAAATTATATATTGATTCACTAAATGCAACACACAATACAATTTAATTACAAGATTAACACCAACAACTACTCTTGCACCCTGCAAGAACAAAAAATAGATTGTCTAGTACTCTGTCACACCACTATAATAAAAAATCCTGTATAATTATTGTGAAAAAAACCTTAACAAATAATTAAAATTTGAAATACAAAATGATTCTACAACCACAATGAAACTATAGGGTAAAGGTTACAAACAAAAATACCCCGTTGCACTTTAGACAACTTCATATCTATCTAGAACAACCATAATTCTGCACTAATTTCTCCAAGATTGAGTTACACATATTCTTGTTCAAAAGATTCGGTTATTTCTCAAAAAAAATGATTTCACTAAAAAATGAAGTTCCATGAATTGTCGACACATTGAGGAATATCCAGAAAGGATTTTAAGGAATTGCTCTAATTCTATCTTTGTTCGTTACGATTGAAGAAAGGAAGGATCCTAACAAAGAATCGATCTTTCTTTTAGCTGTTGAATATCTATTTAATTGATCAATGTGTGATATTTTGAATCACAAAAATACTTTTTATGTATTGAAAACTCCTTAAAAAATATATTTATAAAATCATATTGTATTTATTTCAATTGATTAAACTTTCATTCAAGTTTATTTATTTCATTAAATGAATTCAAATGATCAAGTTGAAGATACAACTTGCTAAAATCAACAATTTAAAAATTTTTCTTAAATCTTTTTTCGAAAACATGTTTTAACCAAAAACTCCACTTAGAACAAATGTGTAGAATGGACTTACTGCAACAAAGCGAAAATAACTCACACACACACACATTAAACTCTAACACAAATCTTCGTAAGTGTTCATCACTTGTTGAATTCATCAAATATTTCTAGCAGCAGTTGTGCCAAGATCATTCAAAGTATTAGAAGATTTCTTAAAAGTATGAGTGTTCTTGTATATAAAGTTAAAATAGAAGAACCACATACACTATATCTATAATATTTATTATAAATTGGAATAGAACAATTGTCTTTTTTCCAAAGGATAAGTGTGCAAGACTGAATTACATCAAATATGAAAAACTCTCATCTACCCACATGACACAAGAGATACTGATTATAGTCGTCTATGTATACCCCCCAAACATCAAAGTAACTGTGCATTCTTCATCAGAAGTATACCCTTTAGAAGTCTTCCTTTATCTTTGAAGAATCATAATCAAATAGTAGGTTGCAAACCCGCCATGCCTTGTTGTGCTACATTTCCAATCTAACTAATAAGTTGTAAAAGCATAACATTTTTTCTTGTAAGAGAGGAGGGGTTGTATGAAGTGAGTCTTCAACCTCCAAGGAAATACAAACAAGGAAATTACTTAAAATTTCGTGAACACACTACAAACATATTGACCACATTCAGAGATCTATGAGAACCATCCTCATTAACAACCATCAAACTTATGTTTCACTTTATATATTTGCAAGTTTGTTGGTGGTAAAAAAATATTTGTGTAAACTTGATTTGTTGATGTCCTTTCTGAAATTCCTTATGTTTAAACTTTATTGTTTTAAGCACCATAATAAAGGGGGAGAATATTATAGCAAAGTCAATAACTATGTAGTTTTGATTGAGTGTTTGTTACAACAAAGTGTAAAACATTAAAATGTTTCGTGATGGAGGACCATCTGAGAGACCACATGATGAGCCAGTGACAAGAAGTATGATGAAAAGAATGAGGGAGGAAGAAGACTTTCATAAGACTTTTCTTTTGAGAAAAGTGATTTATTAAAAATCTTCCTTCTTCAAAAACTTTACACAAATTGTATAGAGTGGTATAAGATTTACTTGGACCTTGTATTTTGGGACAAGGTAGTATAGGAATTTAAATGTTAGGTCTTGTATTTGGGCCAAAGATTATACTAGGGTTTCTTCAAATTTTAGGCCTTGTATTTGGGCTAAAACCCTAACCCTAAGATAAAGAGGAAGAGTAAAATGTTAGCGCTTAGGGTTAGGGCTTATGTGGCACACTCATGCATGTTTCCCATGACACTTGCGATATGTCTTGCTATGTCTGGAGAGGATTCTCTTCAATCTTAGCTTGACATGTGTCATCTTCTCATTGGAGAGAGTTAGGTTAGGGTTTGGACATCCTATGCACTATAAATAGGAACCTTGTATACATATTTTTTTTAGCTTATGAATAAGGGTTGTTGTACTTCCAAAATTGCTTTTTGTGTCTCTACTTAGTTCTAGAATTCTTTTCAGAGTAGTCTACTTTCAAGACTTACTCTTACCTTCTCATAAGCGTGTTTGCCTACCCCACACAATCTTCACTCCACTTAATATTAACACGTCCAAACACATCAATCTACACCAACTTCAGCTGCATTCAACTAAAGAAATCAAGAAAGATCAAATGGAAGAGTTTAGGCACTAGGCGCATGCAATCCTCCATAATAATGACATGATTTGGTATCTGAGCTTTGGTCTTCAAGAGACAAATTCTTCTTCCAATTTTCTTCTTCAAATTGTGTTGTTCATGTGTTATTTTACATACACATGTCTTGTGATTATTTTACCGTTTCATACGTTTGTATTTGATTTTAATCGGTTTAAAAGTTTTGTTCTACCTTGAACCGTCAAAAAATAACATCAAACAGGCTTGTTGTGTTGTATCGTGAGTATCATGTTTTGTTCTTGAGTTTTTGTTGATTTTAATTAGTTAAATCCTTTAGTTTTTAGGTATTTTACAAGTTTACAATATGTTCTTGTTATGTCTAAGTCATGTGCATACAATTAGGTCATAAACTTTATGCTTAAAAACTATTTCATAAGGTGTTTGCGAAAATGTTTGTATTATGTCTATTATGTGTTTTGAAAAAAGTTTTAGGTCGAGTTCAAAAGGAGGCTGAATTGAACTTCAAAAAAATTTCACAAATATTATGTAAAAGATTGAAAAAAAAAAGAATGAATTCTCTAAATTGAAATAATTTACTATAGGGCAGTATGTACATAGTAGAAAATCAATCAATTAAAAAATAAAAACAATCAATTGAAATACCAGTAAGTACACCATGACAAAAAATCAATCAATTCAATTCAACAAACAATCAGTTAAATTTTGCTTGCTAGAAATCCACCCAGAAATAGAATCAATTAAAATTGAAAAACAGCGAATTTAAAATTCTCAAATTCTTTTTCTAAAAATTAATTAAATCTTAAAACAATGAGTTTTAAAATCAATAGAACAGAAAAAACAATTGATTAAGTCACAAAATTAACAAATTGTTTTTATTAGAATTATACAGTTGGACAGGATGATCAAAAATGAAACTTTCTCATAGTTCACACAAAGTAATTCAAATAGAATCAGACACATTACACAGAACAGACACGAAATAGTTTAATCAACATATGACAGCGAATACAATAGTGGAAAAACAATCAATTGAATTCCAGAAATAGATAATTGAAATTTTGTGCAGAGATACAAAATTATGCAAAATTGGAATGCGATTCAAGATTAAGGGAAAGAGAGATCCAAAACACAAGTTTATATTGGTTCACTCTTTTTCAACCTCCTTGCTAATAAGCAAAGAAATTTCACTATAGAACACCAATGTTCAACAAATACAATCAAGAACTAATATTGCACCCTGCAATATCACATCAAACGCAGTGCAAAATCCTACTGCACCCTTACAAAAGTAAACTTCTACAATTGTAGTCCCAATACCCCTTCCAATCAATGCAATTGAAAAGAAAAAACCATTGCAATAACACTAATACAAAAACAATTGAAGGAAATAGATTATAGTGACTTCCCTTAGTGAAAAACAAGTGAAAACCATTGCTTTTGAAATCACAGTACAGGGATGAGCTCCAAGAGGTTCCTCTTGAATCAAAAGCTCTCTTAGTTCATGATAGAGGAGCTTTCATGATACTTTGCTTCTAGGTTCTCCACTTGAAGTTGTAGACTGCTTTGGAAGGTTTCCACTAAATGAATGCAAGGAAGAATACTCCTCAAGCATGTGGAAGCAAATAACATGCACTCAAATCCATGAAAGTATGCAAAATAGAAATCGAGGAAATTAAAGCTTACGGTGGAAAATTGGTGAGCTATGAGATGAAGGTTTTCTTGGAGGAGGTTGGGCCAACAACCAAGAGTTCCTTGAAGGTTTCTTTAGAGACGAAAACGCAAAGAAGAGTTTAAAAATCTGCTGAAAATTCAACAACATTTCATTACTTCAATCAAGCTACTTTTACATGGTGCCTACATATGTATTTATAGAAGAAGAGGAAAAGCAAAAGCTTGTGGTAGAAGCTTTCCTAAACCTAGCTTGAGATGTAAGCTACCTCTAACCCTAGCTTGCTTAACACGCTACCCTAATCCTAACCCTAGGTGTGGAGCAAATTTCCCTAACCCTAGGTATCACAAGCTCCTCCAAGGACATGTTGCCATGTGGCACTCTTCTAGAAGGAGACGCCACCTACCAAGCTAACACTAACCTTAGGCGCCTTCGAACCCTAATGTGCCTAAGGTTTATTTTACAAGGAAAATTTATCAAAACTATTTTTACAAATTTTGCAAAATTATCACAAAGACTCAAAGTTGTCACGATTTGGACGTCGACTAATGCCTTTGACTCCTCTTGGTCTTCTATATGTCTCACCATGGCTCTTGCAATTGGGCCTTGCCTAGGCCTTCTTTTATCATCCCCTCCCTCTTGAAGAGGATTTGTCATCAAAACTGAATCATCTGCTCATCATTATGACTACCTGCAAAAGGAATTAAATCATTCACATTAAAGGTAGTATGCACTCCGTACTCATCAGGCAGGTCTAAATGATAAGCATTATTATCGATCTTCTTGAGGATTTGGAAGGGTCCGTCACCACGAGAGTTGAGTTTTTACTTTCTTTGCTTCAAAAATCTATCTTTTCTCAAGTGGAGACAAACCTAATCACCCTCCACAAAAATTATCTCCCTCTTTCCCTTATTGTTTTCCTTAGCATACTTTCACTTTGTTGTTGTATTTGTAACTTAACCTTCTCATGCAATTTTCTCAAAAAATCAGCCCTTCATGGCCCTTCTTTATGGATAAAATCTAGTGGATTGGGCAAAGGTAAAAAATCCCTAGGTGTGAGAGGGTTAAATCCATATACAACCTCAAAAGGTGAAAGTTGAGTAGTTTTGTGGACTACCCTATTATAAGGAAACTCAATATGGGATAGATACTCATCCCAAGATTTATGGTTCCCCTTTAAGATAGCCCTAAGCATAGTTGATAAAGATCTATTGACAACTTCAGTTTGTCCATCCGTTTGAGGATGACATGAAGTAGAAAAGTTAAGTTTAGTTTCTAGCATTCCCCAAAGTGTTCTCCAAAAATGGCTAATGAACTTTGGATCTCTATCTGACACTATAGTTTTGGGCAGCCCATGAAGTTTAACTACATCTCTTAGAAAGAGTTTGGAGATGTTGCTTGCATCATCTATCTTGTGGTAGGTAATGAAATGAGTCATTTTACTAAACCGGTCCACTACCACAAAGATAGAATAATATGACAAGCAACAAATTAAGGCACAAAACAGAGGTACAACACAAAAAATAGCTAACTAGAATGACTTTAAAGTAGATTTAAAAACAGAAAATGAAATTAGAATTTTCCAGTTCTGGAAATGGCATATGATTGATTTATTGCAACCAAAGTACAACGTATTTGCACACAAATTTTTATTTCCAATCCTCAACACATTAAGGAATTTACAAATAAAATCTTAGGGTAAACGGATCACAGAATCATTCCAGATAAATTCATAACAGATAGTGTTTTTAAGTCTATTAGACTTCTAGCTGAACTGATTCCAAAATTTATTGCAAATACACCACAACGAATTAGGTCACCAAATTTTTACCATATACTCTCAACATGTTAATATAATGCCACACCAAATTTTGAGCTCAATATGCTCACTTGATCAAATGCAATAAATCAATTACAAAGAGCAAAATTCACTTTAGTCATAAATTTTTCAGTAACTAGCATTCGGCTTTTGAACATTGATCATTTTTTTTTCTACTTTGATTCAAAATGCACCTTTTTAACAGTGTTTCTTATAAATCTTGATATGGTCATACACAAAATTTCACTTTAAAATATGCGGTAATTCAACTGCAATAAGATTTTCAATATCCAGTGATCTTTTGTTAAATAGATTCTGAACAATGAAGGAAACCTAAGGAATTCAAGCAATTAGAACGAAACACTAAGACATATTTGGATTTGTAGACTCTTATGAACTCACTAATGATCTAATATCAAGTATTGGAACTCAAGAATGAAAAATGAAAAAGCACACAAAAGCACAACTTCTACTAGACATTTTGTCAAACACTTGATGTTCAACAGTTTTCTTTAACATAATTGACCAAACACCTAAACTACTAGCACAAACCTATGGATTTGATGACATTATGGAGTTACATATGACTTGAAAACATGTATATGGATTATAAAATCAAAGCTAATAAACAAAATAGTAAAATAAACTGAACAAAAATTGAATCAAGACTCAAACAACATGTAAAAGCTTGCGGCACACAAGAGTACCTAAACACACGATTTTTGCATGGTTCAAGTAGATTGAAGATGTTTGAACCGTTTAAACTCAAGAACCACAAATAATCGTACAATCACTCAAGATAGGTAAAAACAACAAGAAACAACATAGAAAAGCTGAAAAAATAATAAAGGATTCAAGAACTTATCTCTTGAAGACCAAAGCTCTAGATACCAAATGATAGAGTAGCCTTCATGATACTTTGCTTCTAGGTTCTCTACTTGAAGTTGTAGAGTGCTTTTGAAGCTTTGCACCAAATGAATGCAAGGAAGAATACTCCTCAAACATGCGAAAGCAAATAACGTGCACTTAAATCCATGGAAGTATGTAGAATAGTAATGGATGAAAGTAAAGCTTATGGTGGAAGATTGGTTAGCTAGGCGATGAAGATTTTCTTGGAGGTGGTTGAGCCAACCACCAAGAGTTTCTTCAAGGTTTATTTAGAGAAGAAAACTCAAAAAATAGCTTAACAATGTGCTGAAAATTCTGCAGCATTTCATTACTTCAATCAAGCTACTTTTACACAGTGCCTACATATTTATTTATAGAAGAGGAGAAGTGAAAGCTTGTGGTAAATGCTTCCCTAAACCTAGCGTGAGATATAAGCTGCCTCTAACCCTAGCTTGCTTCACACATTACCCTAACTCTAACCCTAACGTATGGAGCAAGTTTCCCTTACCCTAGGCGTTACAAGGTCCTTCAATGTCGTGTTGCCATGTGGCACTCTTCTAGAAGGAGGCAACACCTATCAAGCTAACCCTAACCCTAGGTGTCTTCTAACCCTAATAGGCCTAGGGTTTATTTTACAAGGAAAATTTATCAAAAACTATTTTTACAAATTTTACAAAATTATCACAAGACACAAAGTTGTCATCATTTTAATGTGCACTGGTGCCTCTGACTCCTCTTGATCTTCTATGTGTCTCGCCATGACTCTTGTAATTGGGCCTTGCTTGGGCTTTCTTCCATCAATTCATAATGGGTTTTCTCAGTTTTCTGTTCTCTTACGTTCTCAATTCTATCTCTATATGCAAAATGCATTTAAAATATGTTATATTTTTATTAAAAAAATTGATTAAAAACATATCTAAATCGATTGGTTTCCTGTTGACAGATTTTTCAGCTTGTTATTTTTGAAAAACAATCATTTGAAAATTTTAGTGAACCATTTTTACTGAAACATATTTAGTCCAATTCCAGTTTTATATTTCAGAAACATTTAGGATTATTAGAGCTCATTCCAATAACAAATTATGTATGCACATGACAAGACAACACACATACACACATTAACACTACATCTTCAAGTCTCCTTTGTACTTGGCTTGAGTTGGCTTCATCAAATACTTAGACAATAACTTTGTCAACATGTTTGTTGAAATGTCTTGTGTAATCTGAACTTGTGAGAAGCTTTGTGTGCTTTTCTTTTTTCTATTTTTTAAGTTCCTAAACTTGCTATTAGATCATTAGTAAGTTTCTTAGAGTTAGGTTTCTATTATATCTTAATGTTATATTCGAATTTGTTGGATTCTTATAGGTTATCAAATTCTTGAAATTTTTTTGTAAACTACATTGGATTGGAAACTTTATTGCGAACATAATACATATAATTTTCGTGTAAACTTTTATATTAAATTACCTTAAGATGTTAAGAATATACAGTTAAAAAAACACATCCAAATTTGCAATACATAAAAACATGAAAAATCGCAAAAGTATGGATGTTAGGTGCTAAGAAATTAGGATACTCTATTCTTAGTTTGGTCTCAGTTTCGCATTTGTTCTAAATTTTATATTGCCATTTTTTGTATAATTTTGTTTTGTCTTTCATCTATATTGTGTTCTTGAGTTTAGAAAAAAAAAGTTCAAGATCAAATACCTTACATTGTGAATTTGGATGTGTTTCTTTAACTGGTAGAATGGCTGATAGCCATCATGCGAATAAAGAAAAACATAGTAAGGGGTCACGTAGAAGAGAGAGAAACTATGAAGACTTTCATTCGCATGAAGAATTCTCTTGTAGTAGCCATCATATCATAATTGAGATCTTTATCAACCTCCACCTAGAAAACATATGTCTAGGCATCATCATCATAGAGAACCAAAAGTTGACCTTCCCCCTTTCTATGGAAAAGAAATTTTTAGATTGAGAGATGAAAGTAGAACAATTGCTTTAGTGTTATCAGGTGTGTGAAGATAGACGAGTATCACTAGCTACTCTCAATTTCCAAAGAGCAGTTATCTACCGGTGGACATCTTTGGTGCAAGATAATCAACTCCACCATAATTCCCAAATTCAAAATTGGAATGAAATTTGAGTAGCTCTAAGGAAACGCCATTTACCCTCAACTTCCACTGCATTCAACCAAAGAAATCAAGAAACATCATTAATGGAAGACTTCAAGCACTAGGCGCATGCAATCCTCTATAGGAATTGCATCATGTCTGTAAGACGATGAATTATGAAAACAACAAAACATGTAAGACACAAGTGTTATGTCTGGCAGACGATATAACATTTACAGTCTTTACTTCGTTTGATAAGTTAAGCTTTCATTAAACGATAAATGTACACAATATTTAAGCTTGTGTTGTACCAAAGAAAGTATTCTTGAAAATTATTTTTGTGTTAAGGGAATGCTTTCATATTCTGTTTACCAAGATGATTTGTGCTAGCATAAGTCAACATCAAGATCTCTCGGGATACGAGCTAAAACTATCTTGTTTCAACAATCATCCTAATACAAGCTTATGACAACTAAAGTTATCTGCCTTATACAGTCTTTGCTTTTACTTCGTTTTGAGTAAAAAAAAAACTCTTAAACCTAGTAATGATAAGTATTGTCAACTATCAAGATGTTATTTGAAAAGGATATTAATATTTAATGTTGAATGGAGTGCATTTAATGAACCTATACATTCTAATTTGATTAGAAGCAAGAATATGATAATTTGAATTTGAAGCTCTCAATGATCAAGAAAGATTTGCAATGACTCTTTCTTCTACGCTTTATATAAAGTCATCCTATCAAGAAGAAGACATAGAAAACAAATTGTGAAGTGTTGAAATGCTACTAAAATGATAGCTCAAATCCTTTTCTACTAGTAAAAGCTTTATAAAATTGTGTTCATTTAACAATCTAGCATGTTTATCCCTTGTATATATCGAAAGACGTTGATCCTCTATCTAGTGAGCAAACCTCATGATAATTTAGATCACACCGTTTTACAAATCCTGTTTGTTTAGCCAAGAGTGGCTATTGTCCAAAAATACTCAGTCTTAGCCAATGTGCATTTCAAATAATATTTGAGTTGTTTAGCTATGAGTGATTGTGTTCCAAAAAATACTAGACTATTAGCCATAAGTAGTTGAGTTCTAAATAATACTTAAGTTGTTTTTATTGTAACTTGCAATGATAGTCTAAATCACAAAACTCAATTAGATAATTGAGAATTGAACATATAATATTTCACTATCAGATGAACTAATATAAATTTTAAAACGTAAATCTTTCTTTCTTTTATTATCTGTTCTTCTTTAAAAGAAAGAGAATTTTAAGAACTAAATTTTAGAAAAGATTTGGACAAATCCTTCATCATTACAATACAAAAAAAAATTAAAAATTTAAATACACTATTGATCCCCTTGTTATACGTTGGACCTATTTTTCACATACATTTTACATAATTCAGTAAATTTATAAAATTACTTAAAATTAAAATAAAGTTATTTATAAAATTAAATATCATAAGTACCTAATTAAATTAAATAAAAATATTAGCATCACTATATTTATTAAAACATTTCCCAAACAATTAAGAAAAAACAAAATATTTATAGGAAAATGTTGTTATAGAAAATAAGTAAAAAAATATTTATAAAAAATTAAATAAAAATATTTGGAAGATATTTATTATGAAATTCAACTAGAGGAAAATGCTATAAAAATATTTACGAAAAAAATATATTGTTATAAATAACAAAATATTTAAAAAAAATGTTATAAAAGTTAAATGATTAAATTAATTAAAATATTAACATATCTATGCTTATAAGAAAACCTTCATAAAATATAAATCAAACAACTATTTTAAAAACTAATTAAAAAATTTCAAAATTAAAAAAAAAAAGTAAAAGAACATTCTTCATGTATAAAAAAAGAACACAACGTAAGAAATCAGTGAATCAATAACATATTTCTAGAGAGAGCGGGCGGAAAGGTGAAAAATCGGTTATTAATTGATTGTTCAAGGACTAGTTTTTTTATATATTTAGGTAAAGAAAAGGGAAATTGTGTTATTTTAATAATAGTAACTTGCACATTTAGAAGGAGAGGTTAAGGGTTTGGTATTCCAATTAATGCTCACAGCTGAACCAAGATTCAAACTCTCATTGTTTACGTTACATTACATTATGTTGCCTATATTCAGACTCTTCTCCTCATCTTATTTAATGTGCAGTTCTCAAAAACATTAATATATATAAGCTTTAGCAATTTAAAAAAAAAAATTGTCAATAAAAAAATTTTAAAATGTTAGCTGTTTTAAAATATAAGTAGACTTTTTTCAAGTATACCCTTACGTATTTTAAAATAATTATGGGCATATTTTTATTTTGAAGTGTGTTAACACAGCTTAGTAGCAGTTGTATTAAAAACGAACACTTCTCTAAAGACTTAGTTATGGCATTTATAAATTGGAGTAATATGATTACAACTAGTCAGCATAAAAAACTTGTAAACTAATATGTGAAAATATAGTCTAAATTATTTAAATAAATAGTATGCAAAAGTCTTGAACAGTTAAACTTTAACAGTAAAGCATTTATTTCGTAAACTAATATGGTAGAATACTTTTCATTGATCACATTATTTTTAACTATTAAAGAAATTAAAATTTGAATAAAAATTTATTTCAACATAGCAATGACTGAATAATATTATAATATTACTATTTAGTTTTTGAAATGAAACTAAAATATCTTGTAAGAAGAAGTATTTATGGGAGATATAAAATTTTTTCCCTAAGAATGTTTAGTAAGAAAATACGAACAAAAAATTAAATTGACCCATGAATCAAAATTGTCTTAAATTGACTAGTGAAACAGAATTTAGTGAAAGTAGTTGCAGCTTAAGTCATATATAAACTAAAATTATGTTGTGAAAAAGTAAAAATTTTTTATTTTGTTATTTTTGTTGTAGAAATTGGTGTGAGAAGATTTTGCAACATCTGTAAAATGGGAGGGATGAGTAATGCATATAATTGCTGCATATTTCAGAGAAATTCCAGTGACAGACACAGTCAATGCCACAAAATGAAGGTGCCCTACGGCAGTAGTCTGAACACTTGTGTTCAGCTCCCCCTACTTTCTCTGATACCCAAACGGCACTATTTACGCCAAAATCCAAATAGTAGTGTTCAATTTTAGTTTTTACTTTTCCCTTCTGCCATTTACCCTACCAAATTTCACAACAGTGAAAGCTGAAAGATCATACATATGCATAAAGCAGTAACTCTAGAGAACTATATATATATATA
>Ga0209700_101494_pt1 | contig 48539 bp, 21 predicted proteins | sample SiratroredBW_FD_187528 | JGI IMG/M metagenome (GOLD analysis project Ga0209700, IMG submission 187528) | Root nodule microbial communities of legume samples collected from California, USA - Siratro red BW (SPAdes) (version 2) | ecosystem: Host-associated > Plants > Roots > Nodule | place: USA...
AAATATAATAAAATCAAAACTCTTTTCTTTTCTTTTTTTATTTAAATAATAACACACATTTTTATTTTTATTTTATATTGTTTTATATTTTAGAATAATTTTATTTGCCCGGACGAAATTGGGTGTTGACAGCTCACAATGGACAATTGTCTCCATTTAATTGAAACCAATTGAAAAATTGTCAAGATTGGTTTGTGTTTGTTGAATCCTTAGGCCATTACGAAGCATATTTGTAATTTGCAAAATTAGCTCATCAGTAATGGTTGAGGTCTTATTCTGGTTTAGATTCATCATGTTGCCAATTTCATTATTTGAAAATGAAATTTTTGGTTTTTTTTTTTTTTTGGTGTTTTCCGATTGTGAGGGGTAATGGAATAATGATGTTGGTTTCTGAGTTCCCAAGATCTAACACTGCTCTGATACCATCGTAAGATGGTATCAAGGGTCAGGAAAGGTTAGACAAAGATATGATAACTATGAACAAAAATAAACAAAGAATATGATAACATGGAAAAAGGTTTTTCTTGAATGTTCTTTTCTTTGTTTACAATAGCTCACTTAATATACAATTCTAGAGAACTAAATATAGAAATTATTCTAAATAAATACATTTGATATTCTCTGATATTCTACTCATATTCTCTGATACTTCCTTAATTATCTTTGATATTCTTACTGATATTTTCTGATATTCCCTTCATTATCTATCATATTCTACTGATTTGTTTCTATGATAATAATATTCTAACAAAGTAATTTATAGGAAAATTGTCTTGATTCAAATATTATCTCTACTTTCTCCGTAATTACATCCACCATTATTTTATGTACTTAAGTTATACCTACTACCTTTAAAGTTATACCTACTGCCTTTAAAGCATGACATGATGTGTGAATGACAATCTTTCTTTTATTATATCCAAGATTATTTCATATACTTAAGTTATACATATTACCTCTAAATCATGACATATGTGTCAATAACAATCTTTCTTTGATTTTAAATTAATGTTCCACTTTTTATTTAATTACAATCATTTCATCAACATAAGACATTAATTCAATCATATATGTTAACTTCAAAAATAATTACTCTCAACTCCATTATAAGATTTCAAATATTTACAATATATTACTATGCATACTATAACGACTTGTCTTAAACCTAAATATGTTAATTGTACCAATGTTTAAATTCTTTTTACTCATATATATGTCTTTAATATCTTATGCATTTTATTTTATTATTTAATTATCTTAATATCTTATGCATTTTATTTTATTATTTAATTATCTTAACGTGCGTTATTTAAAATAAATGATCCATTTCGATAATATCCACACATACTTATATTTCCTCTCACCTAAGTAATCTATGGACAAATTGTCTTCATTCAAATATTGTCTTTACTTTTTCCATGATTATATCCATCATTATTATTTTATGTACTTTAGTTGTGCATACCTAATGTGCTAATGACAATCTTTCTTTTATTATATCCAAGATTATTTTATGTACTAAAGTTATACATATTATTTCTAAATCATGACATTATGTGTCAATAACAATCTTTTTTAATTTTAAATTAATGTTTCACTTTTTATTTAACTGCAATCTTTATAACCATACAACATTAAAAAAATAATGTTGAACCTTTTATCTTTCATTTTCTGGATTTGTTTTCAAATATTATAGCTTGATTACTTATTTTTTCAATATAAAAAATAATATGTCATATTAAAAGATAAATTTAAAATTAGTCTCTTTAAAATATGTTTCAAATTTTATAAAATATTTCAAATATTTTAATTATTTATTCATATTTTTAGTTTAAATATGATAAAAATTTGTTTAGTTAATTTTTCTTAAACTTTTCTTATTCACTCAATTTCACTTGTTTTCAACTACTCTTTTTACCTATTATTTCATTACACATTTATTTGTATCTGTTATTTTTGTCAATTTATTTTCAATTTTCCTTTTATAACCCATTATATTGGGAGTTCTTATTTAATTATATAAAATTTACTCAAAAGTTCCTTCAATTCAATTTTAACACTTATCATCAATTTTTAATTTTTCTACTTTTATCATCAAAAATTTAATAAATAAGTATTTATAATTACTTTTATAAATATTATTTCTATACTAAATTATTTTTATCATATTTATCATATTTTCAATATTTTTATATATTTTCTTCTTTAAAATATTTATGTGTAAGTTCTTAACTAATTATATAAAAAATAATCAACAAGTTTCTTCAACTAAATTTTAACATATATCATTACATTTTTTAATTTAAAAATCATAAATTAATAATTATATAAGTATGATTACTACTTAACTTATTATTTTGTATACTAAACTTTATTTAGTTCATTTCTTCTATTTCTTAATATTTTTATATTTGTTATTTTAATATTAAAATTTTCCATAGCTTAAAAGAATTTAATTCAATTTTAACAGTTACGTAAATTTATATTCTTTTATTCCTTATTAATAATTTATTTTCCAAAAAATAATTACAATTAATAATTAAATATGTATGTGTCGACTTGATAACGCAATTTTAACAAATATTAAATAATATATTTTTACAAAGTCGATGCAAATATAAAAGTAAATGTATAAAATAAATTTAACTTAGTTGTCATAGTCCAAAATATAATAAAAAATTATTTCTGCAAAAGAATTATTTAAACAAATCAGTGTCAGTCTTACCCATGGTAAATTTGTTTATTTAATTTAAAAATAATTTCACTTGTATCACATTGTCTAACACTAATGTTCTTTTTGTTTTTTTGCTTTAGCATCAGTTGTCTATTTGACCAAGGTTAATTTTCTGCATTGTTTATTTATGTACGTATTTAGAATGGATGTGACCACTCTATTTGAATCTCTCTTCCATCAATACTAAAGAGCAATAATTAATCTTTATATTTTTATAGTGATAAGGAAAAGATAATGAAAAGAATATTTCTCTGGAGCACAATTCAAAGGTTTTTTAGTCAAACTACATAAGGGAATGATATCACCTTCAATCCAAAACTTTAAGACAGTAGGTTTATAGGTCTTCTTTATTATATATTGTTCAACTTTGGCATTTTTACTTAATGTGAGACTTAGACTCACACTTGGATACCCAACAATCTCCCCCTCAAGTGAGAGTCCTTCCTCTACACACTCACTTCATTTTTACCCAATGTGAGACTTAGACTCACACTTGGATACCCAACAATCTCCCCCTCAAGTGAGAGTCCTTCCTCTACACACTCACTTCATTTTTACCCAATGTGAGACTTAGACTCACACTTGGATACCCAACAATCTCCCCCTCAAGTGAGAGTCCTTCTTCTACACACTCGCTTCATTTTTACTCAATGTGAGACTTAGACTCACACTTGGATACCCAACAATCTCTCCCTTAAGTGAGAGTCCTTCTTCTACACACTCGCAGCTGATGCCTACCTTATGAGCCAGTCACCATCATGTACCTATCTTATGAGTCGGTCACCATCATGTCGGCATGAACCTTCAGCTCTAATACCACTTGTTGGGAGAATTCGAAGGGTATAACCAAGGAGATCTCATAAAAATGAGAAAATGAGTCAAACCACACAAGAGAATGACACTACCTTCAACCCAAAACCTTAAGGTCGTAGGTCTATAGGTCTTATTTCTTATATATTGCTAAACTTAGACTCTCATTTAGATACCCAACACCGTTATATAATTTATTTTTTTATAACTTGAAAATCAAAATGACTAGAATGTTTTTTTTTTATATCCGTAGTCTAAAAATTCATTTGAAATTCAAAAATATTACCACATTTTAAATGCTGACTTTCAATAACCATCATATAAAGATGTATAAATTACATATTTAATATTCTGTGCAAAATTTCCTAAGCAAGTCTGTAGGTCAGGTATAAATTTGTATGAAGTTTGTTGCAAATTTAAACAGGAAAACTATAAAAGGATCAATTTATAGTAAACACTGCATAAAGTTTCTACACAGTATTTTTATTGGAAAATATGAAGAAAAATAAAAAATATAATGAATTTTAGCAAGTATTTGTTTACTTTATAAAAAAAACTCTAGAGGCATGTCTCTTATTAGTTTAGGCTTAATAATTGTGTAATAAGGTTAATATTGTTTTTATTATTATTTATAAGTAAGGTAATTTCATATAATTCATTTAATAATTTGTTTTTAAGTTTAATATGTATTTTTTCGTCTCAAATAAAATAATAGGTAATGTCCCATTTTTTTATCAATTGCTCTGACACTGAATAAATTTTATAGTTTATATTTGATATGTGAACATAAACACTTTATTATATTATTAGATAATTAAAAATTAAATAACATATCATATTTAATATAATGATAGTAAAGTGAAAAAACAAATCAATTATACCATCATTCCATAAGTGAAAAACTTTACCTTTTTGTGAATATATATATATATATATATATATATATATATATATATATATATATATAATGAATCCGTTGCATAAAACACTTAAGAATGTTACTTTTTGTAACGAATGATATTATATTTTTATGAGTATTTAGTTGAAAAAACCATCGCATTAATCAGTTTTGCTCCATTTTAAGAATAAATAAAACTGAAATTGTGTGTGGAATAGATAATAATTAGATTTTAAAATATTATGAATGGAATATGAATACATGTAACGATAACTAGTTTTTATTTTGTTTTAACATGATAAAAAATAACATTAGTTTATATTCAAAATATTTATTTATTATAACAAATAAAAAATTATGACTGATTTTATTTTAAGCAAATTATTTAAAATGATTTTCAAAAAATAATGTTGACCGCATAATTTTCTGAATTTTGCTGGGTCAACAAAATCTCAATTTTCACCGAACTGATAAAGTCTTAATTTCAATCAAAATAAAAATATTTTAATTATAGAGTTGTAGAAATGATGTCTCCAAAATGGATTGAAAAAAAATATATAAAAAAACATAAATTTAAAAAAGGAGAAAATAAAAATTTCAAAAATATTTTTTTAATAAAATTTGATTTTTCTAAATTTTGAATAATTATAATAATGTGTAAATAATTTCTAACTTTTGTTATCACATAATTTGAATGAATGAAAAACTAAAAAATGATATCATTAATGTAGGCTAACTGAAATTCCAAGTGTTATTGAAAACACGGTAATTCAAATGGTGATGTCTCAACCAATAATATCATGATAAAAGTGAAATGAAACAAAAATAAAAAGGAAATACATAAATTTTAAAAAAAATAAGATTCATATTCATGTATATGTTTTTTTCATAAAATATAATAGCGTATAAAGATGTTTCCGTTTTTTTATAATAGTTTATCTGGATAAAAAAAAAATAACTTTAGAATACTACCACATATACTAGTTTAAATTCAAGTATTATTAACTGAATATCGAAAATGATTAGGATGAAGAATATGAATAGATATAATGACAAAAAATAGTTTTATTTTATTTTGAATCGGATATCAAGGCTACAATTGGTAAATCAATTTCTTATAAATTTTACTTTTGTATGTAATTGAGGTTTGAAAAGGTGAAAATCTTACTATGAATAAACGTATCTGTACTGACTTTTGTCACTACAATGAACACTTGATCATGCTCTGTGTATATCTGACTATGTTTTTGTATGTGTTCATATTTTTTCATTTCATCGTCATTTTAAATTATTAAAATACTTTTAATTTATAAGATAATTTTTTCTTTAGTTTTTAGTTTCTTAACATATTTTTAGGTAATAATATTTGATCATTTTTACTCTTTTTTATAATTTTTATGCAATTGTTATTTAGTATTCTCATTTGATATTTATACAATTATAATTTATTTCTTGATATTTCACATTGGAGAAAATAAAACATGTATTTTTTACATTTAATACTTAATAATATCATGTTTTATTTGTTGTGATTTTTATATTTTATAAAAAATTATTTAATTAGTGCTTGCAATAATAAAAGGGCAGCTATGGACACAGATATGGTTCTTCGATGGAGATGAATATGGGACAAAAAATTCATACCCATTGAGTATGAGGATGATGTTGGGGATGAACTTTTACTTCAGGCATGGGGATGAGATAGTCAAATGTGCACCCGTCCCATCCCGTTGTTATCCCTACCTGGGTGTTATTTTCTTCTTTTCTTTTATAAAAAAAAACCCATATGTATATAAACTTTGCTAATTATAATATTGTGATGTCAGTAAGTGCTACATAGACTTTCTAATACGTTTAATCCTTTCTAGGATTTTTTTGGGTGTTACATTTTTGTATCAAAGTCGGTTGTGTCTTCAAACGACATCAGAATAATGTTTTTTTTTCTTTTGTGTAGATGATAATTTCATCCTATGTTAAAACTGTTTGGGCTTACCTAGTCATGTCTTAACTTAAGCCTTTCTGTGTTTCAGAATATGACCCCTATCCACTTAGCCCTCTTCCTCCAACGATGGATATGCCCAATTTAGCAAAGGTTATGGTGATGATGGCAACAATCATACAAAACACATTGTTATCATGGCAGAGTAGCATCAGGTTACACTACATCAATTATAGACAAGACATATATAAGACACTACATCATATTTTATAAGGCATGATCATCCCGAGTACAATGGAAAGACAAATATAGATAAGGAATATAAATGGGTGAGGAACATTGGGAGAATCTGAGACAAATTAATGCTTTGAAGAGAATAAGTTGTCATATGTCATTTGCAAGCTCACAAAAGAAGTTGAGTTTCGTTGAATGTGTATGAAGAAGATGACCGATAAAAAAATGAGAAGTTGTATCTTAGGAGAGCTTCAAGATAAGGTTTTTAGAATATTACTTTCAAACATCGCCCATTATGTGAAAGAGATTGTATTTATACAATTCAAATAAGGGTAGTTCACAGTTACTAAGTATGGTATTAGGTTCAAACATCTAGTCAGATTCTACAGAGCCTATGACTAAAGTTTTGAGATGTAGAAAGTTTGAGTATGGACTAAAGTCAAATCTTAAAGAAGTGGTGGTTCACATGTCTATTAAGGAGTTTCCTACCTTTTTGGGAAAGCAAAGGTGGTGTAAGTTCTAAAGAACAATAGCAGGGTTGTTATACCATCAATGGAAAGGCCTTTGTAAAGCAAACTTACGTATAGGGATCAGAGGAAGCCTACTCTAAATCTCAATCTCGTAGAGGTAGAAGCTTTGGATTTTAGATGTAACTTGCCATTAGATGTTTTCGGTATGGTGAACCTCATATGGTGAGGTTCTATTATTAGTCAAGCCTAGACGTGACTTGCAACTGATGCAATAGACAAGGTCATACAATCAAGGGTTATCAAGTTAGGTTAAAGGAAACCCCATATGGTGGAATGAAGTAGGTGTAGTTAGCACCACAAAGGTTAAATCAAGGACTCGGAGTAGCTAGTTGATTGTTTGCCTTAAAGAAGTTGAAGTTTCACAATATGATAGTTTGATTAGAGGTACATGGTCCATCTCTAGAGTCAGGTTGTTATCTTGTTTGCTTCTAGGACAACACATTCTTTTGTATCATTTGCTTGCATTCAAAGTCTTAAGTTACCAGTTAAAGAATTAGAAGTTGAGTTGATAGCCTCTACACTAACCACAAGGGGCTATAATGACTTTGTTCGTGAGTGCAAAGTGTCTAGTAGTTGAGGTTGGATGACGGTATAAGATCAATCCAATTCGTTTATTTTTAAAGGTTCTAGAAGCCATTTAGGAATGGATTGGATGTCTATCAACCACGTCCTTATACATACGATGGGAGTAAGATGTTTTATGTCGTTTTCTGGTAGTTCAACAATTTATGGTCGTATTCCCTAAAGAAATCCCAAGACTACGACCCTAGAGGGAAGTGGAATTTTGAATAGATCTTATCCCTAGAGCTGGTATAATGTCCATGACATCATCTAAGTTGGCTGAGTTAAGGATGCAAGTGGAAGAACTATTGGAGAACCAATTCATTAGATCTAACGTATCTCTATGGGTCACTTTAGTGTTGTTGGTAAAGAAGAAAGATGCGTGCTCTCGTATATGTATAAACTATAAGTAGTTAAATACATTAACAATCAAGAAGAAATACTTCTCCCCAGGATTGATGATTTAATGAATGAGTTGTATGGTGTTGTTATATTTTCCAAGACGGATAAGATATTAGGTTACCATCATACCATAGTTAAGTTTGAAGATATTTCAAAGACAACTTTTAGACCAAGGTATGGTTACTACGAATTTTTGGTTATGCCATTTGGAGTGACCAATAATCTAGTAGTTTTTATGGAATACATGAATCACATCTTCAAATTCTTCCTTGACAAGTTTGTAGTGGTATTCATAGATGATATCTTGATCTATTCATGTAGCTTAGAGGAAAAAGGTTATCTTGAATGTTCTAAGAGAAAAACAACTTTATGCAAAGTTGTCAAAGTGAAGTTTTGGATGCCTAAAGACAGATTCTTGGGACATGCAGCATGAGGGACAATACTAAACCTTCATTAATTCAAATTTATACTACAATGGGAAAGTCGCAAGAATGTTAGGAGGTTAGAAGCTTCATCTATCTAGTGAGGTATTATTCAAGGTTTATTGAAGTTTTCCCAAGACAGTAACACCTTTAACTTGATTGACCAGGAATGATTACCTTTTTTCTTGGACGGAGCAATGAGAAAAGATCTTTGAAGAATTAAAACAAAGACTAATCAGTGGCCTATGTTATGATGCAAGGTAAGAAGGTTGTTGCTTACGCCTCACATTATTTGAAAGTACATGAGAGGAATTACCTAACTCATGATCTTGATCTTGAGTTAACAACAATCATCATGGCCTTGAAGATTTGAAGACATTACTTGTGGAGCTTGTTTCAATGTGTTCAATAATCATAAGAACTTAAAATGTTTATTTGATTAAAAGGAGCTCAACATAAGGCATTTCTTACTTGATCATTGTCATCAACATAGAATCTTTTATATAAAGTCTTTATATAAATTTTTAATTTGCGCTTCTAACTTTGACTAATATAGAAACAATTCAAAAACAAATTGCATATATCAATTTTAGTCATTGTTAATTTTGTATGGTGCATAATATTGTTTTTATAATATATTTATTTCTTGATCATTTGTAACATAAAATCTTTCTCTATTTAGATGTTTAAAAATTAAAGATATAACTTTGTATTTGTTCAAAACAACTGTCTTTATATCTATAAAACATTTATTGTTACAACTTTATTATGAATATAAGTCAAACATATAAACATTTGTTCTAATGATACCACTAGATAGTTTAGAGATCCTTTAACTAGCATAAAACACACATTAAAATTTTCAGATAATAAACGCATGATTACACAAGTATCTGAATTGAGTGTTTTTATCATCAAAATTCATAAAGAGTCCACCGAAATTTATAAGCACTGAACAAAGTAAGCTGATTAAACTATCCAAAAGTAAACACAATACATATTCAACGCTTAAGATAAATGCTTTTAGATTTTAGTTTGTGTTGTTGTTGAAATATGAAGTTGAGTATTGGATGGTAAATTTTGAGTAATGTAAATTTGATGATAAATTGAAAATCATTATTGGTAGAAATTTTCTAGTGATAAAATCAAATGTATAAGAACGTATTTGATGGATGATGTATTGGGTTCATGTAAACCTTTTTTATTTAGTAATATTTGTTAGTTTTGGATTGAGTTATTGATGTGGTTTTGATATGTGTTATATCTTAAGTGTTATGTTGTTTAGTAGGTTCAACGACCTAGTTGAATTAAAACAAGTATAGTTTGAATAGTTTATATAGCATAAATGATTTTAGATTGAAAAAAGCTTATTATTTAATTTGAATCAAATATCTGAGTTGCGAGATTTGTTTACCTTGCATAGATGATCATATGTCACTTAAGTAAAGAGTTTCATTGTTCAAGTTATAGATGATAGCTCGAACAAAGAGAGGATGCAACAATTATTTCTCATTTAGAGTTTTGGTTACTTAGGCAAAATGTCCAAGTGAGAAAGATGTCATAACAATTCTCTCTACTCATAGAGTATAGTCATTCAAACATTCTAATGACACTCAAATGACAACATGTTCATGTTTAAGTGACAATTGGACGTAGGATATGAGAATTCTTTCTCATCTTAATAAAAAAGCTCAAGCTAGAACATCTTGCTCAAACAACCACCCCTATTTTTTAAATATTTATTTTCTTCTTAATTTCTTTAAATTAAGTGTGTTGTATAGTTGCTTTAAATTGTTGTGTATGGTGTTTGATGAAGTATAAGAAGTGATGTTTTGTGAAAAGTCAAAATAAAATGTTATGTAAATGAAATATTATAAATTAGTATATGTTAATATAAATTGTTGTGTTCATGAGGTTTAATATGTGATGGTGCTTATGAAAATTGAGAATGAACATTTATGAGAAATCTCATGTGGGTGATCATCGTGTTTAAGTATGATTAAGTGATATTAGAAGTGGACTTCAAGCCTAACTCAACCTTACAAAATTGGCTTATAAGGTGAGGTTTGCACCCATTTATAAACTATTGAAAGGTCTCATCTTTATTCAATGTGAGATCTCCAACACACCCCCTCACACCGAGACTCCTCAACTCGAGCGGAAACTTATATGTAAAGGTGGTCCAATAAGGGATCGACAATGGGTGGCCCGATAGACCCAACAACCTTGTTAGGATAGGCTTTAATACCATATTAGAAGTGAACTTTAAGCCTAACTCAACCTTACAAAACCAGCTTATAAGGTGAGGTTTGCACCCACTTATAAACTATTGAAATACCTTATCTCTATTCGATGTGAGATCTCTAACAAATGATAAGCATCATAAGGATGATTTGTGAGGAATCACAATGATTTAACATTAATATAAAAAGTACAGAATTTATATGTTTAGGGAGGAAAAGTTTTGTTTAGTAATATAGTATAAGTATTGAGTTATTATAAGTATAGTGAAATTCCAAGTTTCATTGATAACTCAAATCATGTAGATGAAAGTATTAGGTAATAAAAAGTTTATCTACTAACCAGGCTAGATTGTGAAAAGTCTCAAGTCTTGCGAGATTTTTCAAAAGTTACCATATTAGTAATCTGGTTTGATAGTAGGTATTGAAGTGAGAAGTCACTCCATAACCAGAAAAATAGTTAGACAAAATATGTGTTATTCTCTGGTGTTAGTACTCATCGCAATATTCCATAAGTTGTCTATATCTATAAGAAAAAGTCACTCCATAATCAGAAATATAGTTAGACAAAACATGTGTTAGTCTCTAGTGTTAGTACTCAATGCAATATTTCACAAGTTGTTTATTAATAAGAAAAATGTTAGAATTGACGAGATGTATGAGATAAATATTGTCGATAATGTATTGAAATGATTGTTTATTTATATATATTTATTGATTTTAGTTAGGTTACATCATGTGTTATTTTTATTATCTTTTAATGAGAACAACAAATAATATTATAAGATTAAGGACATAAAAAAATATATGGAAGGGTTATTTAGATTTTTTTTATAAACTCATGTTAGACATCATTATGAAATCTGATATCTCATCTGACACTTCAGATTTCAACAATCATATATCATTATAAAAGAAAAAAAAAAAAAAAAAAACAAGTATTTGTGGACTAGACCAAGATCTATACTAAAAAAGCCAAGAAAACTCCCAATAATCACCTAAATAAAGTGAAAGGATTAACCTATTATAAAAAGAATAAAAAAAACCTATATTTAAACATATATTTAGATATTCACGTCTTCATATGTTTTCTAAAAACTTTCCGTATAATTTGAAGGATTTTTGTAAATATTATAGACAATAAATTGATATAATTGTATATATTTTAATGTTTAATTTGAAGATGTAAAAAAGAAAAGAGAAAAATGGAAATACATATATCAGTACCACTCAATTATTGACATGTGACTTACAAACAAGTAGTTAATTAATGAATGTTTATAAATGGTAACGATCAAATCATAAATAAATACTTTGTTGACAAAAAAATTATCAAGGAATAAGTTCAAATTTCACAAATTTATGAGAAATGAAAATGTTTTTTTAAGTCAAAACATATAATTTTACAATATGCGTTTTAAGTGGCAAGATTTTAGTTATTTTCTGATAGGTAAAAGTACACATTACAATTATCAAAATTTTACATAGATTATTATTTTTTTCAAGAACATGGTCTACAGATCTCAATCAAAGTCCATATTGATTCTTTTTCTAAATACAAAAATATCCTTTACAAGGTTCAAAGTCATGGATGGTTATTTTCTTCAAAGTAAGAAAATGCACTGCAAATATTAAAGTTAATGAAGATGTGGAAGTGAGATCCCTTATACAGTACTGGTGAGTATAAGTTACTAGTGATACTATAAAAAGGATTTATAACAATACAGGCTAAGACGTCAAATGTTCATAATTAACACAATAGTTAGGTCTATACAACTATCACACATTTAATTTTTTTTTATCAAGTTAAACAGTTAAAATAAAATAGCTTTAAATTTCCTCAATGAACCAGCTTGAATTACCGATTTCCATCAATTTTTTCTGTCGATTTTGCCATTTAATGAGACGACATATGAAGCTGGTTCATTAAATTTTTCTGTTGAATAGCGACTCCAATCTAATTATTAAACACAGAATATAAGTATAAAGCGAGAGTACAGTCACATGCTTCAGATTTTAACCACAGCTGGATGTCATATGTACGGACAGTTCCAATTCTAAAGTTTTAAGAAAATGTTGAAGGTAACATATTTTCATTAGTGCACAAAGTTTTTGACCTAAAGAAAGAGGAAATATGTATACACATATTTGGGGAGTATAAATTTTGAGGTAGATTGAGATTTTAATTAATAGGAAGGGAGTGATTAGTTAAAATGGAGAGGAATGGTATGAATGTGGAAAAAGTAGTAATGGAAGGGGACGGAGAAAGAGATGTTAAAAAGGATGGAGGGAAAGTTAAACCTAAAAAAACCATTTGAATATATGGTGGACGAAGGGATGAACCAGAGTTAAATACTCGTGGGTCGTGGCGCCGTCAATGAAAGGATGCACGTAATGTTCTGGTCCGTACGACATGGACACTGTTTAAACCATCAGATACTTGAAAGTTCAATCCACTGAGATAGAGAGAATCCATGATCTCCAATGCAAAAACAAAACCCAAAAAGCAAAAGAGATATCATTGTGTGGCTGTTGGTTACCACATGCACCAACATGGTAACTGACAAACCAATAACAGGTCGACAGCACAACGTTAACAAAACTGCCCTGGTTTTCTCACACCAGAAACCAAAACCGCTTGTCCCCAAACCCCAATGTGACTGATTATTATTATCGTAATAATAATAATAATTGAGTGATATATGGGTATATAGATAGATAGAGATAATAGCATAGCAAACTCGCACTACTACACACTGCGGCTTCTCCTCCATTCTTGTCCAGAAGAAGAAAGATCCGTAAATTAACATTCTCTCCCTCCATTCGCTATAATAGCAAGCTTTTTAAGCATATTTCTGGGGTTTGTTCCCTTTTCCTTGTTTGGGGTTTTCTTGGGAAAAAAAGGGAAAGAAGTAATTAGGTATAATATAATTAAAGCAAAAAACAAGACAGTAACATGGGAAGGGGTAGGGTTCAGCTCAAGAGGATAGAGAACAAGATCAATCGCCAGGTAACCTTCTCCAAAAGGAGAGCTGGGTTACTCAAGAAAGCACACGAGATCTCTGTGCTCTGTGACGCTGAGGTTGCTTTGATTGTCTTCTCCCACAAAGGAAAGCTCTTTGAATATGCCACTGATTCTTGGTAATACTATATACTGCACTATATAATATGCATATATCATATATATAATTCATAGATCTCTATATAACGCTGATTCTAGCTCAATTTTTAGTGCATATATCGTGTAATTTCCACAGATCTCTCTCTTACACACTATACTTAGTGCGTTCCTCTGGATAGAGGGAGATCTATAAGTATATCACTTTTTTTTCTTTACATTGAGTCAAGAATTGTTGAACCTTCGCTTATTTTCTCCAAAAATAATTCTTACCTTGTTTTTTTTCACTTTTCAGTTAAAGGTTTCGGTTTTGGGCTCGAAAGCTAGAGGAGAAACCGCTTTCCTCTTGCTTTCTTCCTCAAATCTTATTTTCGGCCAGATCAAACAGATTTCTTTTTATGATGTGCTTGGTCACAAACAAGGGTATCTGATATTTTAAAGAGATTTTTTAAAGAAAAATGCAGATGAAAGAAAGAACGTGTCTTATTTTTATGAACTATGAACGTTCAAACTTCCCTTAGAATCTGCCCTTTTATAATTAAATCCGTTCTATTATAATATATGTTTGCGCATATTTTTCACTCACCATAAACCTGGAAAAATTTTATGAACAAGATAAATAGATTGTTTTTGATACTGTAGTGGTCTTCTTGATGTTCATTCAAAGATTCTTCATATACTACGTTAGAAAAGTATGTGGTATCCGATGTTCAACTTTTTTGTACATAAAATTTTTTGTTTGAAATATCTCGATGTGAGGTGTTTACTCTTCTGGAAACTTCGTCAGGCGTGACAGTATTTGGTTACTTGTCAAGCTCATTTTCCACCCCAGGTCCTTTCGGTGCAGGACCTAGAAGCAGCAGTTGCTGTTCCAGCTTTCAAAATTTCGTACTTTTCATTTTCCATTTAAGAAAATGATGGCTCTTTCCTTCTTTTGTGATAGAGTATGCTGCTTAAAGCTGGTTGATTAACACGTATTTACACATAGCTAGGTGTCAAGTTCATTTTGAAGCTCTAGTCCTTTCACATATCATAACATGGAAGCAAGAATGTTGCATGCTTTTCTGTTTAATCTGGTACTAATATTATTCTTGTCCCTTTTCAGTTGATGGGTTCAGTTTCCTAGATCAACCATGTGAATACATTACGGAATTCAACTTCTAATTCTTTCTATTTTCATTGGCTGATACCAGATCTTTATATTTATTATACCATACCTGCCACCAGTGAAACGTAACATTTCACATTCGCCAATTCTTTCATTGCATTGATTTTTTTTCTTTTAAACAACAGTACATTCATTCTAAAACAATGTTAAATAACAAAGTTTGTTAACTTGTTGAGTAAAAACTGGGAAAAATAAATAAATATATATTTCATATTTAAGAGCGCAATATTTTTCTCCAAAAATTGTAGTCTGCTTGTTTTAATCATTTTGATATTTCCAACTTCGATTGCATAAATTAACTCTCCCTCTCTTCTTAAGTTGAATGGCTTTCTGATGTTCGAATTTACAAATTATAAGGAGGGAAACTGTAACAATGTAGCGATTATACTTACGCATGTAAGTGAAAAGTTGTATGCAACTATAAAATTCATGTTTTCTGTTAAGGGATGTAAATATTATTCATACTTAATTTTTTTCATTCAATTTTTCCTCTTGCATAAGTGCGAGTTTGAGTTTTTGTTTTTATAAATGCATTAGTGTACTGGACACAATATATCAGCCAATACATTCAACATCAGAGTGAAAAACGTAATAGGCATTTTTGATAGTTTATGAGTGAAAAAACATGTTTTATTATTGTTATTATTATTATTATTATTATTATTTTGTGTGTGGCTTGTGCTAATTACTAGCTGTTCATCGTTTATCTTACTAGACTTATGTTTTTTATTTTTACATTCTGCTAAGAACTCTGTAATACTTGACTGGTTTTGTTATTAATTTAGTGATAGTTGAGAAAACTAAATATAGGTTTTTATTCTGTCATTAACAATTATTAAACAGCATGGAGAAGATACTTGAACGCTATGAAAGGTATGCCTATGCAGAGAGACAACTTGTTGCCAACGATTCCGAATCACAGGTTTGTTATTTGTCCTACATTATATACATATACCAACAGGCTTGGAAAGCCTTGGACATGTTTTGGAAATGCTTTAGGAATATTATTGACAGAAACCCTACATCATTGGTGGAAATAATATTTAGATGTGGAAAAAAAAAACATAGATAGTTGGAAAGGTCTTCATTGTTTAATATTTTGACAAATATAGGGAAGATAGATCTAAAAATGGTATGATTTTATTTCAATAAGTAATTGTAGAAATGAATATAAATATAAAATTTGTGAAAAACATATTATTTGTAGAAAAAGATAATTTTGAGATTATTGATACTGAAATTATAAAATCTGATTCACAAAACCATTTAAAAATGGTACTTTTACACATGGTAGATCAAGCAAAGTGAAAATATTTTCATGTTATAAAGTTAAGGTATGGAGATAATTTTTATTTCATGATATAAAGTTAAGATTAAAATATTTCAATTTAAAAAAAATATGAAAGTGAAAATGATATATCAATTAACATATTCAATTATATATAAAAAAAAAACTTTGAAATGCATATATTGCTTATTATATAGATATAAAAAATTCAATAATTATTATTTCGGTAAAAATATTTATTCAAAAGAAAACTAATATATCTTTCACTTATAATAATCAATAATGTCTCAATAATTATATAATTAGTTCTGTTATGAATTGAAAAGTATTAAACAACATTAACACAATACTTTAATTACTAATTTTATTTCTTATAAGATTTAAATCATAAGCTCTAACTACAATTATAAGTATTGAATAATGGTTTTAATTAATTTACAAAAATCTTATTTAAAAGTTTCTGCCCTACATTTGCAGTTCTTAAATATGTAAAGTTTTTTTTTTTTTTTTTTTTTTTTTTTTTTTTTGTTTTTATCGATCGACAAATGTGTAAAGTGATATAATCAAACTGATATATAGAGATTCTTGTCCCAATCCAAGTTAAGAATGTGAGCAGTTAGGTGTGTGTTTGTGCAGGGAAATTGGACCATTGAGTATACTAGACTGAAGGCAAAGATTGACCTTTTGCAGAGAAACCATAGGTATATCATGAACTATACTTGTACTTTGTTGGCTTTAATTTATTTGTCTTATTAGAAGAAGAAGAAAAAGAACTTTTATTGGATTTTTGAATTCTCACTAGTCTCAATTATTATTTCATGGAAATCCTTTATATACACAGGCACTATATGGGAGAAGATTTAGGTTCAATGAGCCTGAAAGAGCTTCAGAGTCTGGAGCAGCAGTTAGATACTGCTCTCAAACAAATTCGTACCCGCAGAGTATATAAAACATACAACTAACTACTGATACTTTACTTCTATTTTTTATGGTTCATTGGTACTGAATACTGATTATGCATAGTAATTACATATTATTATACGTTTAATAACAGAACCAACTCATGTACGAGTCAATTTCGGAGCTTCAGAAGAAGGTACTTACTCAAATCTTGTCACAACTTTATGTAGGTCTCTGTGTCCTAAAAGGTTGTAACGGTTGCATATAAGTTTCAGAGACCAATCTTGTTGATTATGCGTGTCCCTCTGGACAACCTGACATGTGCTCTACTTGTACTATGACAGGAGAAAGTGATACAGGAGCAGAATAACATGCTTGCAAAGAAGGTGATGAACAATACTATTCTTTTTGCATCAAATTTTTAATTATACCATTGTTAGTTGCAGCTTAATATGAAGAAATTTATTAGTACTATCATGGAAAAATATCTCTTCACACTACTATCCATTAAATATATCTACTTAACAACTGATTCATTAATAAAATATTATATAACAATAAAATTTATAGAATGAATGTAGAAAATGAAAGTGTATCAATGTATCAGGATTCTACTATTATATGTATATTGGAAAATAAGTCGTATGTTTAAAGTCAGAAACAAATCAAAGAATGGGTAAAAAGGTTATTAGTTCAAACAGTCAAAGTGTATTTTTAACTAACAGGGCACAATTTGTTTGTTTTAGTAGACATAGACTGAAGGGAGATAGAAAAAAAATGAGATAAAAAATATTGAATTTCATTGTTTATTTGATATCAGAAAAGAAAAAACTATTTTTGTTGGGTCTATCTCCCAGATTAGAATAACATGGAAGGGAAATAATTTCTCTCTTTTTATTTTTTATAAAAATTATAGTACATTTTTAAATAAGCTCGTAAAAGAATTTTATTTTAAAAATATTAGATACAAAATTATGCTTTTAATTTATAAAAATATTGTTATATGAAATTTATTTATTTCACTCTCTTTTCAACTAACAAATATTGTATGTTTTATACAGTAAGGTTAAATTATCATTCCCTTCATATTTTTCTGAGTACATACACTTCTGGCTCTTATCATGATGTTATAAAGTTTTCATCTGCTTTTGAAACTATAACGAAAATGAGATCAATCACCTCCTTTGTTAATTTTGACCGAGCGGAGTTTGATTGTTATACTAAACTAAAGAAATGGCATATAGCCCTATTTATTTCAAGAAAGGTTGATTCATATTCTTCATTTATGTAAGCTTAAAACTCTAACATATGCTAAAGTATTTGTGTGGATTGAGATCAGATCAAGGAGAAAGAAAAGGTTGCAGCACAGCAGGCACAATGGGAGCATCCAAACCATGGAGTTAATGCATCTTTCTTGCTACCACAGCCACTTCTGAACATGGGGTGAACTTTCCATAAGAACATATTACATTATGTTACATGTTGGTTATAGTTCATATTTTAACTGGGATTATCTTCTTTACTAGTATTAACTGATAGTTAATGTTACTACTTTTTGCAGTGGCAATTATCGTGAGGAAGCACCAGAAGTAGGGAGGAATGAACTTGACCTCACTCTGGAACCGTTGTATTCCTGCCACCTTGGATGCTTTTGAAGACATTCTTAGACATGGATGATATTAATTATAACTATGTGGTAAGGCATTGGACAACATATTTGAGGGCTTATGATGCCTCTATGTTTTGTGGCTTTTCCTAATCTGAAGACGTTAATATATATATTGTGTGCTGTAAGTCTATAATGAACTTGGTTCCAAGACCATGTTTCTTAAGTCAAACCTTATATATAGTTAAGTTGCTCCAAGGGACAACTCTTGTATAATGAAATTTGAATTTAAGACTGTCTTTTTTAACTGGGTATGTAGCATTTCATTTTGTTTGACAAGTAATCTACCACACATATATATATATATATATATATATATATATATATATATATATATATATATATGAATTATGGAAAACGTATTTAAAGAGAGTAATTATTTTTTATTTTTTTACTATAGCATTCTTATCCATGTTTTGATCCAGATAAGGTGGATGCATGTTCAACCTTTTTTTACTAAAAAGGAAAGTAGATATTCGCTTTTAAAATTTATGGTTTATAAGTTGAGTATCAAAATGCTATTGTGGATTTTTAATTTATTCAAGTGCTGCAACTAAAAAAGTTCAGATTTATAAAAAGTTGCCTCTTTAAACTATGAGACAATGGTAAATTGATCATTAACTAGGATATATAAATGCCCTTTATGCATGTATTTTCCTCTGAGGTGTTTTTTGACTAAACTTAATTTTCTTATAATTTTTTTGTGATGTTAATTAGTATTACATTTTAAAAAGGAACACGCTGTACATAATATATAGTCATTTTTCACTTGTCATTTTGGTTGAATTTATTTTCTTCTTTTTCACCTTTGTCCACCTTACTTTACGCTGAATGTGTTATTACTCTTTAGTAGGAAGTAACTTATAAGGGTTTCTTGATTTCGACTCTTGGTTGAAATTATGTATTAGGATCTTTCAACTCAACTTTTCAGATGTACAAAATATACATGTACAGTACTTTCATCTTTTTAGCTGTCAGCTCCTTTATGCTTTTTATTATCATATCATGTCCAATGTCTTTCACACCAGACAACAAATCTAATAGGTTTATGAATATAATTTTCCATGCAAAAATAGTTCTCTTTAAAAGTATAATACTAAAATGAAGTATATCTGAAATAAACAATAAACCATCTGTTACCAGTTTCTATAGTCTATTAAGTAACTGTACTCAATTGTAGGAGTTTGAAGCAATACTGAGTGAAAAAAAAATTATGTAAAAAATAATATAATATAAATGTATATTTAAGGTGTATGAGTGCTTTTATCATTGAGTAATTAATAAATTAGTATTATGATATATTTTGAGTTAAAATAAGAACAAATATATTTATATTTTTACCTATTTTAACAAGCTCTTCAATTTAAAAGAAACTTTACTACTCTAACTCTGTTTAGAATGGAAGGAATAGGGATGAATGAAATAAAAGTAAAAACTATACCAACCAATTTTTAACTTCCTATGTAATAGAAAAATTAAATGTGGGTAAATTTTGGAGTAGGAGACACGAAAAGAAACCACTACTCATGGGAAGGTGACAAAATATGGGTGATTTTTTGTTAGGTATTTGAAAATCATATAATTTTTTAATAATCGCAAAAATAATAAATAAATTTATGTTATAAAATGTTCACATAATTAAAAAGGTCATTTATTTGGTTAGAACTTTATTATTTAGCAATTAGCGTATAAAAACATTATATAATTGAGTTACTTATTTACAATTTTCTTACTTATTTAAATAAAGAAATGTAATTTTCCCTTTATATATTTTTATTTATTCAAAGAAATCGTCCTTTACCTCATTTTTACATATTTTTACTTATTATATTTTTTAATATTTCAGTTTTCATCTAAGAAATTTGTAAAACTGGTGTGGAGACAACCGTTGCATACTCTTGAGTTTGAACTATCATTTCAGAACTACTGACATGTGAACCTCATTCACTTCGTTTCAGACAACCTGTTTTTCTTTTTTATATGTTTTGTGTTTTTTTTTTTCTTTTTTTCTGATGAAGAAGAATGATCTTAAAGGACATAGAATAATTATTTTCATTAAACATTTGGGTACAAGGTGCACAATGCATAGCTTTGTTTTAAGTAAAAGATATTTTTACTTAATCACATTTAATTAAATGGTTTTAATGAATCTCGTCTTTTGAAATGACAAACTAATAATTATCACTTATATATTGTGGCTTGAAAAAATAAATTGGAATTTCAAAAGGGAAAAAAGAAGGAGATTATCTCACACCTAATTAGCATGTATAGCCAATCAAATGCCTACCCAAAATAATGAAATAAAAGGAAAGAAAAAAAAATTAAGTCCTGTGATAAGGCCATTCAATGGATTAGATTAGATTAGGTTAGGTTAGGTGATTCATAAACTATTCCGATATATTTATAATTATATGACTAAAAAAGTAATTAATAAATTAATATTGTAAGAGTAAAAGATTTTTTCATTAATATTTTTTTTTAAATCAAACAGTTACCATTTTAATTTTTATTTATTTATTTTATTTAACCAAACAATGTACTTAATTTTTTATATATTGTTTCTTATATATTAATCTCACTCCTTTAATTTCAGACCAATCCATCAAAACAGTAAAAACTTTTTAAAACTCAATCTTCATTGAAGTCAAAACCTTGATTTGTTTTTTGGGCATTTAGGAGTAGGAGCTTGGTCCATCCTCCTAGTAACTGAACCACCCTTTTTCGTAGGACACTTAGAAGGTCAGACCTATGGTGTAGACTCTGCAAAATGACGCATGTAGCTTGGAAAATATCAAAACAGTTAATTATGTCCACTTTCAACTCCTTAGATTAGGTTAAGTTCCATACTTTTTTTAGTTAGTTTATTCTTTTGTTTTTAAAGAGTTTAAAATTAGCTCTGTAATAATTTAATCTTATTAACGGTTAAAAATTACTTTAAAATAATACTTTTCAAAAATATAAAATTATATATATATATATATATATATATAAGTTTTTTATCCCATTAACATTTTTATTTTTATTTCTTTTAATAGACTTTTTTTACTAAAATAATATGCTTTTATTTTTCTTATTTTTTCTGTTTTTTATAATCAGTATATCCATTGTTGTTGAAGTAAATTTTCTACATATTTTTTTATCGGTTATTGAAAATTATTATTAGTTGATTAAAATTAAGATAAAAAATAATATAAAAATAATTAAATTAAAATTTTAAATAAAATAATACAAATAAAATAAAATATTTTATAATTTTAAATAATTAATTATAATAAAACAATAAATAATAAATTATTTTATTTTATATTTACAATAAATTTAAATTTAGCAGAATATATTATATAAAAATTATAACAATTTTATAACTGTATTTTTATATTAAAATTGAATTGGAAAAAATTATAATAAATTATAAATTTTTTTATTTAAATTAAAATTTGTATTATTAATTTGTTAAAAAGTATCTAAATAATAGATAATAAAAATAAAATAAAATTTTGATAAAGATGAAATTTAATTTTTTATAATGATTGAAATTAGTTTTAATAGAGTTAGAATTTAATAAACATAAAATTTGATTTTTAATAAAGAAAAAATTTAATTTTTGATAAAGTTTAATTTTTAATAAAAATAAAATTTATCATTTAATTTTTTGATAAAAATAAATTTTGATTTTCAATAAAATAAAGACATATTAACAAATTACAACTTTCGCATAGAATTATTAAAGAAAATGCACAGAAAAAAATACAGATAATTACATATAGAAATGCAGGATAAGGTCATAGAACTACTACTACATATTTTTCAGAAAAACAAAAATCCAGTATATTCCTAATATTTCATGACTTTCATTTTTACTAGAAAAGGGGGGTTAGTTTCAGGAGTGCGTGAGAAGGGAAAAAGGGAAGTAGGAGGAGAGAAATGTACTTTTCTTTGTCTGTATATATTGATATTTGGTCAGTACTTAGGGAATCACACATGAATGATGGATCAGTGCCATTTTGGTAGTCTCAATGTGACCCCATTAGTTTGTGTCAATCACCAATGGATTATGGAGTGAGATGAACTAAAATGAATTAATTGCTGCTTATCAAGCAAATGAGCAATTAAGTACTATTTATTAAGACTCTGAGACTATCCCCAGCCTTATCTTTAAAAGTAGATTCTTCTTGAAATTGATTCCAAGTTTATCTCTGAAGATGTGTAAAGTATGATAGGAGACTCTTAACTGCTAATGTTATTTGTTGCTTACTGTTGGAATTATCAATTTTGTCTTCCCATTGCAAGTTTGTTTCAGGTCCATTCCAAGTGATAAATTGTTAGAAAGCAAGGCTGTTTTTTTTTTTTTTAGCTTTGCTTTTATGGATCAAGAGTTAATTATTTTGGAAAACAATTAATGCAGAAGGAACTTTGGCCAATAGTAAACAAAAGACTACACTTTGTTTTTACTATATATATATGCTTGACTGTTATTCATTGATTTAATATTCATGATCATCCAAAAACTAGAGTGTTTGCTTGTAGCTCTTCATCTATAAAAATTATGTATAGTCCCAGAGGAAGGGAATATGTTCGCCATTTTCCTATGTAATAATATAAAAGTTATATATTTTCTATGTAATAGTATAAAAATTATGTATAGTCCCAGGGAAAGGGAATGCGTTCGCCATTTTTCTATTATATTAGAGTCTTCGCCATTTTCTTATTTTCTTATGTCATAATATAAAAATTATGTATAGTGTCAGAGAAAAGGAATGTGTATGCCATTTTTGTGTGTAATAACATCTTTAGCTTAACTTTTATATTAGAGTCTTGGAGAGGGGGAATAAGGTTCAAATGTAGAGAGCGTGTAAATATGACTAAAAAGAAAAGAAAATCAAGACAATTGAATTTTAGAAAGAACTAGTAAAGTGCAATAACACCAAAAAGCTTTTAATACATTTGAATTCTTTGCTATAAAATTTTATATTTTAGTCTCTCTAGTTTTATTTTTTTAGCTTTTGATTTCTACCACCATCAACATAACATGACATAGAATGTAACCTCCAAGAAGAGACCAACAGTACCCTTGTTTGCAAGAGTATAAAAATAAAAGACTGAAAGTTAACTAAAACAGAACTATTTCAAAACATTACTAACAAAATTATAGAGATTAAAACTTACAAGGAATTATGATGACTATGTCAAATTTATAAAGTATAAACATAAAAAAAGAAAATCCGAGGTAACTAAAGGAACTAAAACTATGTTTAAACCAAGAGATTAAATCATACTTGGAAAATCTCACATACATATGAAACTAATTAAATGACGTTTCACAGTTGAAGCTTTCTATTTCATCGTCCAATTGTTTAAACCAAGATTAAATCATACTTGGGAAATCTTATATACATATGAAACTACTTCAATGGCGTTTCAGAGTTGAAGCTTTCTATTTCTTCGTTTCAATTCACGATTGACAGCGATAAAGCTACAAAGCTAGATAACTGACGTTGAGGGGGTATTGACAAGGCAACTTATGTAAGGGTTCAATGCTTTACTAGCTAAACTAAGGTCAAACTTGTTCTAAGGTGAAAATATTGTACAGTCTGCTAAGGTTTGCATCTTCATCATTTTTTCCTGTACAAAGTGAAAGCAAGCTTTAATTCACAATCTCAAGAATAAGACTTAACCATGCCGAAGTTAGCAAGGGATTTGGATTTGAAAAGACCACCAAAAAGGAATCTAGTTGGAGAATCTTGAGGAGCAGGTTTCAACTCTTCAGGCTTTCCCTTTACTTTGAGTATAGTATTGCCAATTGCTTGGCGTATGGATTCTATGGTCTTGGACTCAACTGGGCAACCTGAAGCCCCTCCAACATAGAAGGTGTTAACAGCTTTGCCCCCTTTGGTTGTCACCTCTGCCCTTGTAACCGTGAGGCTGTTCTCTCGGATGATACGTGTGACATCAGATAGCAGTCCAACCCTGTCTGTTGCGCATAATTCTAGCTTCAAACCCTGAAGGGGCAAGAAACAAATTATTAGTCTTGTTTACTAAAGAAAACTAACCAAAAGGAAAGTGAAAAGATAAACACGCCAAATATGCATGACTCACATTTGTATAATAAAGGGTAGTGGACTTTCCGGACTAGAATACAAAATTAGCAAAGTCATACAGCAAATGACAATAATTTCAATATAATAACACAATAAGGTGGAGGAAGAAACAATTGCTTAAAAATTGTTTACATTATGCACTGTGAAGTCATCAAAATCTGGGTTATAGAGCAGCCTACCACCAGAAAATTATCTAACTTCATTCATAGTAGTAGTGAATGCAGGACTGTTGCAGTGTTACTAAACATAATTGCGGATCACTGTTATGGATAGAAGGATTAGTGAATCAGAAAGATATAAACAAAATAATAATGGTCACCTCCACCAAATTTTAAAGAATAAAAATAAATCACAGTTGATGGAAAAGTAATGTTCTTAATGATATACTTACAACCACAAGAATTGAAAGAATGAGTTTTATGGGCAAGTTTCTGAGAAAAAGTCAAAAGTAATAGATAATAAATTCAGTAATTATTCAGTCTTCACCTCTGATACTCTCCTTTTAATAGCAGCTTCAAGACATTGTATCACTCTTTGTCTCTCTGCATCTGATTTTACAGGGGATCCGTCTATGTGCTTGATGTAATATTCCTAAATTGAAATCCACAGAATATTTACCTCATCCTTTGAGGATTCTAATGTCACTCTCTCTCTCACACACACACACATACACACACAAATAAAAAAGAAAAAAAAGAAACAAGATATACCTGATAAGCATTTGGCCCTTTAGAATCAATACTTGCATGGAATACCACATATTGCATGTCTGTCAAAGTGAAGACTATGTCAAAGAGAAGCTTTGCCCTGTCCTTACATTGGATAGTAACTACAGAGTAATCGTTATCAGACCAATTCACTACAGTCACTTTTGGTCTACTTTTCTCATCAACATCCTCATCCTCATCATCAACTCGTTCATAATCCCTGTCAGCAAACATCATCTGGTGAAGCCTTCTCTCGGTATGGTTAACTTCTTTAGTGACTACACTGCTAGATCCCCTGACTTTGTTGCCACCACCGAGCACATTGCATAAAAGCTCCTTAATTAGGGAGAGCCTCTGGGGATCAGTGATAGCAGAACCTGTTTCTTCATCAGTTACATGCATCACAGCTGCTGCACGGGTATTGTGAGTCCACACCTCTGCATTCACTATGTTACACTTGAGATTTGTTAGAACAGCACTCACTTCGGAAAGCAGCCCCGGCCTATCACTTCCCAATAGCTCAACTGCAGTGTGCTCCATAGTTTGTGTGACCCCCACAGATCTCATGGAAGACATAAAACAAGACTCCGGGCCAAGAGACTACAACAATAAGTTGCAGTAACCCTCCAAGTCAATAAGTTTATACATAAAAAGTAAAAAGAAAAAAAAAAAAAAAAAAAAAAAAAAAAAAAAAAAAAAAAAAAAAAAAAAAAAAAAACAAAAAAAAAAAAAAAATAAAAAAAAAAAAAAAAAAAAAAAAAAAAAAAAAAAAAAAAAAAAAAAACTATGTTAAATAACAGCAAAGGAGACTAACCTTTCGAATGTATTCCAGAATAGCTTCATCTGTAACCTTCTTTCCAACATGGTCAGTGACATTAAAAACTGGCAAAACATAATAAAAACACCAACCATTACTTTCCCGCAAAATATGAGTTCATTATGTACACATGCATGCATGCACGCTTAAATGCATTATATATAGTATTACAGAAATTAATGCAAAGAAAAAATTGTTACCATCCATGAACCATCCTCCATCTGACGATATATATGCTTTTGTTACTGTGAGGTTTAGATCAGTGAGAATTTGTACAACTTCAAGAAGTATTCCATGTTTGTTTGCACTGTCAACCTGCAAAGGTAAATTCAATTCCATTACCCACAAATAGAAGAATCATCAAGATAAGGAAAACCGTGAATCGCAGAGAAAGAAGCCCTCAAAAAGAAGAATACAGAAAATATTCATACCCGAATAACAGTGGCATTCTCGCATGATTCATTATCAATTACAACTCTGACAAGACAAGACAAAACAAGTGGACAAGGATAAGAAGAGGAAGAAGTAAGTTTTAAGGACAAAAAGATTTTGTTTCATCAAATAGGTACCATACCTGGGGGGATTCATTCTTCTAAAGAGTTTTTCATATTCATCGTTCATGTAGCGAGAGGAATTCATCATGTTGACCCCCGAAATGAAAGCTGCGCGAAAATTGATATCACCGACCCGATCAGCATAGCGAAGGTGGAATTGGAAAGAGAAAGATAAAGCTAGTGAAAGAAATTAGAACCGCAAGAACAAAACAACCAAAAACTAAAAAGATTACAGGACTCATGTTAACTCATCAAACAATACAGGAAACTGAGAAACAAAACACTCATCACAACAGAACCATGAAGCTACAGAAACACCCAGGAGCCAAATCAGAGTAAAGGAAAAGTCTTTTCATCGGCAAAAGAAAAGGGTAAAAGAAAATTCTGTTACAACCAAAAAAATTCTCCCAAAACAATGATCTAGAAAGATAACAATACACAATTTCTGCATCAATTTCTGAGCGTCATACAAATAGAACTAGAAGACCCAGGTTAAAATTAACAAAAAAGAAAATATCATAAATTTAAGAAGAAGACAAAATGAAATGTCACCTACCCATTGCAGTGGGTGAGTTTTCGTGCTACACCTCTCTCTCAAGATGATAAGCTTTGAGGATGTGTTACAAAGGAACAGAACATATGTGTACTAATTGTTTATGTACACAGAGTCATACACCAACACCACAACCACACCCCCAACCAATTTGATCTTCTAATATTATTTTAGTTATGCATGAAATAACTAATTAATCTAATTTTATTTTCTTAAATAAAAAAAATAAAAGAATAAAAGTTCTGAATCAGAACCTTCCCGACATATGCTTCAACACCTGCAACCCCGTCCAAAAAGAAAAAGCAGAAATTTTTTTCTCCCTTTGTCTCTCTTCCTTCACCCTTTGTCAGCTCCCAAATTCCCATTCTCCCCTAACCTAGAAAAAGAAGAGGAAGCGCATGTTAGAGAGTGGTCCGTGAGCGACGAAAAGAGCCAAGGTAGGTGGCATGTTCTAAGGTGCGCACGTGGGGTGTTCAATAATAATAGTGGAAGGAATTAACCGCATGTGTTCCAAGGTTACAGGGGAAAGTGGAGACTGAATTGTGAATACTCTCTAAGTGTGATTCTCCAAACCCTTCTTTGTTTGGTATACTCAAAATTTAGGCCAATTTTTATTTTAATGAAACTAAGGGAAAAATGAGATCATTCAAGAAAAAAGAGTCCAGATATTTTACTATTTATTTTTCTGTTCTGTTATGTGCTTCCAAGTTTCTGAATTTTATAATACATTTTAAAATATCAAACTTAATATAACTTTAAAAATATATTAAAAGAAATAAAATATAGAAAAATGAACTTTAACTGTAATAATCGTATGATAACTTATTTTTTAAAGATATTATAATTATTATAAAATAAAATTTTATATTTATAGAAAAATAAAATAAAAGATAAAATAATAATTATGAAATGATTATAAAAATTTAATAAGTATCAAAGTATCATGCCCAAAATAAGAATAATAAAAAATCCAATTTCAAAAAGAAATATTTATTTAACATGGGTCATTTATAAAATATATTAACTTGTTTAAGGTGGATGACAAATGTGAATGCTTGACTATCTATTAAGGTCATCCTTCATGATCACTATCTAAAAATTAAGGAGCAAATGAAGATAAACTAATAAAGAAGGTTAATTATCTCTGATTTCTTTAATTTAAATCTCTCATAATTGTAAATTTTAAAATTAGTCAAGTTAATCTACTATCTATTTATAAAAAAAAGTGTTTGGCCTATACGTACATTAATAATTAGAAACGACACAAGTTTTTGTTTGAAAACTTAGTTTATTTTGTTCACTTTTATGTTCAACAATTCCCTCCACAAAAAACACTCTGCAAAGTTTGAAGTTCTACGTTGTACCAATGTCAAATCACCTATAAAATTTCCCTTATTTAACTTCTCTATTGTTTTTCTTTTTGTTTGGTTTGTTATAAGATAAGTGTAAGTGGTTCTCTTCTTCGTATTATTTATATCTCTCTTTGTTTTTGTTTGATCTTCTATTTATTTTATCTCTTCCTATTTTGTCATAAGTAGGAATCTATACTGATCAATCAAGTGGTCATGGTCAATGTTTTGTGTTTGTCTTCCCAAGCCTTCCCCTTCACAATTTTTCATCAACACCTCTATTAAAGGAAATATGTTAAAATGGTTTGTTTTCATTTATAACACGTAATCTTTTACGGTTTTCTCAAAAGGTAAAGTTCAATGAAAATGTTGCAATCTTCTAAATTCATTTTGATAAAAGCTTCACAATGTGACAATGGTAATTTCTTTTTATATTTAATTTGTTACGTTATAAGATTTAATTTTCTTTTTATGGTTTTGTGGTCTATGATTTTAGTTTTTTAGTTACAAGAGATCTAACAGCGTCGTACATTACATAGTTAGAAAGAGCTATGTAGAATTTTGGCAAAAGTCAATAATGTTTGAAATTGAAAATAATGTACAATAAAAAAGGCGTGCACTGCATTGTTTTGGCAATAGAAATATTTTATCTTCATTGAAATGTTAGACCTGCGCCTGAGATCATATAATCACTTTTGTTTATTGAAGATTCATTTTGTTGTTATGATGTATTTAGAGTAACCTTTTATAAATTGTTATATAATATTATATATATATATATAATATTATATAACAATTTATGAAAGGTTATTCTAAATGCATGATAACTGTAGAAAGAAAATAGAAAAAGCTTGGAACATCGTATAAAAGAAATGATATATGATATATTTTAACTAAATTAAGAGAAATCATAAAATATCAATCTTTTTATATTGTATTTTCACTTATAAGCATAATCTTAGTATCTCTCTTGTTTTTGTTTTAACTAAATATCATTTTTATTTAAAGAAGTTTTCTCACCACTTAAATTCTATTTATTTATGCATGATTTTTCTTATTTTGGTGTCATGTATCCTGTTTATTTATAACATATATTTGAGATCACACATTCATGCATCTGATTTACATTACATAATTATTTCATTCTTCTCTCAACTCATTATTAATTTTGTTATTGGTTTCTATGTTTGTAAATATACCACTATTTGTATTATAGTTCTTCCTTTTGCTACCTATGTCATTGTTTGTAGTCCTTTCTTGCATTGTTTCTTCATTTCTAATGGTAGCCTTCTCCACCTGTAATCATTATTGTAAACATTATTGTTTCTTACTGTTAAAAAGGGTATTGTTACTTTGACACTGACACTGAAATAAATTATTATTTATTGTTATATGATATTTTATTGAAAAAAGTGGATGTCAAATGGAAGTAATTCATGAACAATAGTGTCAAAGTAGAATTTTCCTATTAAAAACACCTAGTTATGATCAGACTCTGTGTCATCTAATGCATAGTCTACTGCTTCAAATTTTAAATGATGCATTCTTCAGACTTTCTATGACGTCTTCAAGGCTAAATTCTCCCCCCCTAACAACATTTCTGTCACCCTACAAAACATATTCATGTATAATTAGAATACCTACCAATTACTCTAAAGATATAACCTCTAGGTCTTTTGACACTCGGAGGGTAGTTTCTTGGGCTCTCCATTATAGAGGTAGAGTTATATGAACTTTATCATTAATCTCGTATTGATTCATGGTTACTCCCAGAGACCTCAAGCTATTGAAGATAACGTGTACCTTGGATATCTTATCTTCTAAAAGAGAACATAACAGTATATGTCATGCATTTGTATTTAATTGATATTTGTACCTTTGCTCCTCACTCCACATTTCTTGGGGTAGCAACTTTCTAAAACTATCAACCAAAGTTGGAATTCAACCTTTTAAGATCTCCAACATGTAAATGTTGTTGAACTCAAAAAACACAATCATCTTAAGATTCCAAAGTTCATATGTTTCTCCCTTTGGGTGGACAGTTGACAGCTTGTCCTTCTACTTCCATTGATTTTGATAGGATTGTGCCTCAAGTCCTGTAGAGAACTAACCCCTGAGGTTAGCTTTGATACTAACTATAAAAAGATTCAATTCTAGAAGGAGGAGTCGATTGGAACCTAACATTAGTTCGTACAAACAGAACAAACAAACATACCATCTAATACAAAAAAGATGAGTATACAACAATAGAATCTTTTATACTAGTTCACTCCAACTCTTAGGCTACGTCTAGTTCTCTCTCAAGCAAACTGCTTAAGAGGTTCCACTAATCAATAAATAATTGCAACGAGTACACAAACCTCTTCAAGTTATTACAAGTACACAAACATCTCCAAGTTACACGAGTACAAAAAACCTCTCCAGGTTATATACCAGTATTAATGTCCCTGATATTTATTTATTTTAGCCACTTTCCTATTGCATAATGATAACAATAATGATGAATCAATTAGTAATTATTAGGTTTTGGGCCACTTTTCTAAATTTGGGCTAATTGGGCTTTAATTAAAAGTTTGATTCAATTTTATATAATTTTTGAAAATGTTCCAAACTTTAGTATGTTTCGTATTTTGTCCATAACTTTTGATACAAACCTCCGATTAACTTGATCTTCGGTTCAAAGTGTCAATCGACGTAGAATGTGGTATATTAAATCGGTTCATTCGTAACTGATGTAAAATCTCTTCACGTAATTTCAAAAATGTCATCACATTTTTGTTTACATCAATTACGTTTTAACCGACATTTTATAGTATGTGTTGTTTCTACTAGTGATAGCAAAGTTGTTCGGTTTAAAGCCTAGGCTTTGGGTTGTGCCAATGGTAAGGTTGTTGGGTTTAGGGCCTAGGCTTTGGGTTGTGCCAATGACAAAGTTGTTGGGTTTAAAGTGTAGACTTTTGATATAATGACTAAGGTGTGTCCATTGTGTTAAAGATATAAAAAAGTGTCCTTTTGGGGATGAAGAGTATAGCCTAAAACTCCAACTACCCTCAATAGAAAAGTACTTGACAAAATGTTATTCCCAATCATTGGTAAGACTCTTGTAGAAAGCAACATATTCTTCTTTTGTAATCTCTTTATCAAGTCTTAAATGACGTTCCTGAAGATACTCAAGCTGATATTCCTTTAGATACAAAGTTATCTTAGTTCTTCTGCCAAAATTCTCACATCAGTATCGTTTGTCATAGTAACCTTCTCGACTACAAGATAAGCTGAGTAACAACTAACACCAAACTGACCAATCATGCTCACATCAACACATGCAGCCAGGGTTTCCATGAACTCCTTGGTCTCAGACCTTGCAATTGTATCCAAGTTGTTCACCAAATCAGCCTTAGTTAGGCCAATACCACTATCAATGATAGTCAATGTGTTATTCCCAAAGGAATTAACTATACACAGATGAGACAGGTCCCTTGGATAAATGGAAAAACTTGATGTAGAGAATACATTATGCCTGTCTCCTATTAGGAGAGTAACTTGTAAGAGAGTAAATCTTCAAGTTGTGATATCTCTTCAACCAGAATCTCTTTCTCTAGCTGACGTCGTGTTACTTTCATCACAAATTGCATGGCTTGACTGCTTCAAGATCCAACACTTGTATCGGCATGTAAGTGATATTAACACCAACAACAACAAATGGATATTCCCACATTGATCAATCTCCTTTATGCTTTCGTAAAAGATCCTGGAAGGATTTTGAGAAATTCCTAGCAAAGAAAAGAAAAATTTCAAATGATATAAAACCACCACCTCTAAAATCTATTGATGGGTCTTCCCTAGCCCATTTCATTCCACTACTCAGATATCAAGCCATGAAGCTTTTCTTCAGGAAATTCAGCATTCCACGAAGTCCTAAGGGTATCCTGGTATTCAATAATAAAACTATCATATGAAACATCTATACATCTTTCTTGCCTCTGTAAGCATTCCTCCTGGGCGAAGGCTAAATCGAAAGAGTTAGAAGCGTCACTATCTCTTTTTTTTACACAAACACAAGACAAACATCGACCAAGCCAGGTTGTTGACCCTACCACAACCTCAACAGAATTTGAATGCAAGTTTCTCCTTGAGGAATTCTCCTCACAACAACGAATAAGCTTTCTTGATCGTCCATTTTTGTATTCTTCTTTTGCAAAAAAAACTATTATTACTACTACTGTAGCATTGTAATCAATAATGTTGAATCTCTCATTCTAGTAAAAATTAGAAGAATGTGATTCTACTAAAGGTTCTACCTGAGGATCTGTATGCCTTGTTTGGCTCTGATCTTCTATCCCGTAAGAGTGAGAGGATTATTTATTTATATTTTTTGAGTGATTACAGTTATGAGAGAAAAACAAGATCGTGGGAAGTTAAGGATAGACGTGTGATTGAATCGAGAGCAGTATTAAAACTACCTCTTTTTTATTTTTATTTTAATTTTCGTTTTTAATTTTTTGTTTTTATTTTTTTATTTTCGTTAATTGTTTTAAATATTATTTTTTATTACTTTATATCTCGTGGGGAGTTCAGATTGAGAAAATTAGGAAGTTTAAGTGAGTGGAGAAGAGTTTTAAAACTGGAATTTTGTGTGTGTGTTTTTAATTTTTTTAATTTTTTGTTTTTTATTTATTTTCTTTTTGTTTTTTGTTTTTTCTTATTTTAATTATATTTTATTTTTTGTTTTTTACTTTAACTATTATGTTATTATTATTATTAATTGTAAAGCTTAATTGGATAAGTTTGACCTTTTTTGTTTTATATATATATATATATATTTTTAAAAAATCTAAAGTAATCTAGTATCTTTGTTGAATATTAGACGGTCCAAAGTCCCTTTAGATTATCAAATCACCTGATGAAGTTTTGATGATAACAAAACTCAAGTATGCATTTATATTTGATGATTTATATACTTTGTTCAGTTACTTCTTTATTAAAGAGCATCAGACACATGGTCCATGAAGAGATAAATTTTTTTACTATTTACTTTTATGTTATTGATTTGATTTAAATTGATTTTATATCATGATGTGCTTTAACGGTCAAATTTGTTCATAATGGAAATTATTCAAATTATTATGGAGCATTTAAATGTGATTAATTGATTTTATATCATATTGTGCTTTAACGTTCAAATTTGTTCATAATGAAAATTATTAAAATTATTATGGAGTATTTAGATTTGATTAATTGATTTTATATCATGATGTTCTTTAATGTTAAAATCTGTTCATAATGAAAATTATTCAAACTATCGATGAGTATCTCAAATATAATTTTTTTATGTTATTTTAAATTATGTCCGATACAGAATTAATCAAGTTTAATGCAGTATAAAAATTAGAGAAATATTTCCAGTTTGAGCTTCATACATCAGAAAGTCAAGATTGCTCTATTCAAGCATCCCAACGGCTAGTTTCTAAAAAACTACATATAAAGGAGCAAGTTCAAGTTGAAGAAAAAAAATAAGGAGAAGCGAAAAGAGGAAAACATCATACAATACATTTGAAGAAAATACAATATACTAGGTGTTTATTGTCAATTTGCTATAGAGAGCATATAGAATTTTGGGTTGTGTGAAACCATTGTGTAATTCTTCACCTTTGTGAAGTAAACCCTTGTGAGCTTTCATTGTTCTCTCTTTTGAGAGAGTTTCTTTTAATCTTTAGTGGTCTTGATCTCAATGGGAGATTGAAACTGGTGTAACCTAGAGAGGTTTGTGTACTCGTGATAACCTGGAGAGGTTTGTGTACTCGTTATAACCTGGAGAGGTTTGTGTACTCGTTATAACCTGGAGATGTTTGAGTACTCATTGTAACCTAGAGATCTGGGAACATTTAATGTTTTTTTATTTAATTTTGTTAGTTTTAATGTTAAGTTTGTGTTTTTTTTTAAATCATGGTTGATTCATCAAAGAAGACTAGAGAAGTTACATGCTTGAGAGCTCTTACTGTTAGTCGTCTTGGTGGTTCCAGAGTCCTAGTTGACATAGACCCTCTGACTGGTAGGGCTTCAAGCCCTAATAACACCTAGTTTGTCAGTTATTTGGGTATTTTAGTACGTACGAATGTCTCTATTTTGCTTCCAGATTGGGATCATGTGACTGAAGCAGAAAAAAATTTGATTTGGCAAGATCTCTATATAAGTCATTCATTTAAAGGTTAATTACATGGTGAGTAATTTTGTTCTATGTTTAATGACTTATTTATTTTATTTTGCAGACAAACTTTGAGTTTGAAACCTACAACTTCATTAGGAAGAAGATTCTATCATCCATTGCAGTAAAATGAAGAAATTTCAAGACAAACTTAACTAGTTTCTACATCTTTGGTAAATAGAAGGGGAAGTCCCCTTGTGAGAAATATGGCATTGATGAAAAGACTTGGACACAATTTTTCCAAACTAGAGAGGATCCCTCTTGGTAAGTTTGTTTTTATCATTACAATTTAATTAAATCATATGATGTCACAACTTAATTTTTATTGTGTAGGACAAGAGGAGGAAAGCTCAAGACATTTAGCACAAGAATGTCTTCCCAACTGATTGCCTTGAGAGGGGTATGATTTATTGAAAAAGAAGATGATGGAAGAAAAGTTAAAAAGATTAAAAGAAACATCATCTTCAAATGATGTTATTTCTTCTCCATTCCCTCCTAGTGGACATGAGAAATAGAAGTTGGCCAGGACTAAACTAGGAGGGCAGATGACATCTGCAAAGTCCCAAGAGTTGCCCAATAGATTATAAGTTAATAATAAATTCATCAAATCCAGTGTCTTATTTTTGTAATTAACGTTGACATATTATAGTATTTTTTTACAAGATTCCTTGGTGGAGCAAATCTCCTAGTGAAGTTTTTGTCATCCAAGGAAGACAAGATATATTGACCATTGTTATTGGCACCAAAAAGCACACAGGTCTTGTCCGGACTGTTGGGTTTGGTGTGGGGTGAGATAGTATTTTGGATCCACTCCCCGTTCTAGCTCATCTCATAATGCAAGCATAATGAAGCAGATATCTCGAATGAAAGAGGAATTAACGGATTAATTAAGTGATCAATTGAAAGATTAATTAAAAGATCAATTAAGAGATGAATTAAGAGATGAGTTAAAAGCTCAAATAAGAGATGAATTAAGACGAGAATTTGAGCAGTAGCTGGAATCTATGGGAATCTCACAATAGCACACTCCTCTACAAGAACGTATAGAACCTACACTTGGGAAAGCCAACACAAAGAGGAGTTTTGCTGCTGAAGACGAGGAAGAAGACACAAACATTGATATGTCATATCAGTGTAAGTTATTTTTTGGAGATCCTCTTCGACTGGTGGCAATTGGGAGAGTGTATGTCGCATCTTCGATGATCCATACGATGCCACTTAGAGATGATTTTTCTAGAGTGGTTGTCGAATAAGTTAGACAGATTGATGCCGAGGTGCCAGTGTCTACATTAGAGGTTAGATTTGTGGGGGAGACACTTGGTACATTTATTGGTGTCCTACATATATCCTACAAGCCATTTCTGGAAGACCTTAGGTATATTGTCATGATTTCTCTTAATGTTATTTAAATTGACACTTAATGCTATTTCAATTGATACATTTTGTTTCTCTATTACAGGATGGTAGGAGGAAAGAGAAATCGCCAATTATTGGTGGTTTAAGTCCTAAGTCTCAACCACTCCAGACAAATGTGAATACATTTCAGGAGTTAGCTAGGATCTCCACGAGTTATTTGACTCACCTTGTTTAATTTCTTGGGATGAAGCCATCTTTGGTGTGGCTAATGCTGGTGTACCATTGTACATATCCCTCCAAGACATGCTTGAAATCATCTAGGGAAACAAGTTTGTTAGCACCAGTGGGCTGTTGTGATGATTTGATGAAGCCAACCAAGTAAAGAAGTTCAAGACCTTGTGATCATATGTGGAATGCATGAAGATTTCATGAAGCTTGAAGAATTCGGTCTAGAACTTAGGAGTATGCGTTATGAGGTAAGTTTGAGTTCAAATCATTGATGCATGCAATCTTAATCAAGGATAAGCTCCATAAGTATTTTCTGAATTAACAAAAGTTTTGAGAAATCATTAAAATCAAAACTTGCTTTTTGAACAACTGTTTTAACTAATTGGAGAAAAACAGTCGACTATTTGAAAAATCAATCGACTGAATTTTAAATGACAGTTGTCTATAAATAGTTGGCGTGGTTTTTGAAAACACACAAGACACAAGATTGAAATCATTCTAAACATTTTCTGAGCAAGAACATTTGAGTTTTCAAAGAGAGTAAAAGTGCCTTCAAGTTTAGTGATCAAGATCAATCAACGTTTTTATCAAGAACTATTTTCTTGAACTACTACTGGAGCTTTGATTTGACTGAGACAATTTCTTCACTGATTTGATCATCAGACTAAGCCTTCTATACCGTTTCTTTATTACTTTTGTAATCTGTTGTATAGAAGTGCTTGTATTGCTGAAATGTGATAATTCTTTCACTGTATTGAAGGTTATTCTATTGTGAGTTGCCTGGGTTGGTAGTTTGTTTTGTATAATGGGTTCTGTATAGGTTGTGACTTGCTGAGGGGATCAACAAGGGGTTTTCCAGTTTATACAGTGGAGTGTGTATAGTTCTGGGTTCTGCTGTAGGTTCAGCAGATTGTTTACTGCGGGGAGCAATGTTTACTTGCGGGGTGCAAGTTGTTTTCTGTAAATTGATCTGGTTTGATCTTTTTATAGTGGAAATCCTTACGGTGGTGTAAGGGACTGGATGTAGCCCTTGTGGAAGGGTGAACCAGGATAAATCTGTTGTGCCTTGAATCTCTCTTGCTCTCTCTTTATTGTTCTTGTTAAATCTTGTAGTGTTTCTTGAATTTTCAGAATCAATTGAATCTTGCTAATTGAATAACTTCATCAACTTTCTGAAATCATTTTTAGTAACAATGGAAAACATATATTCTGTTTTAACACAGTCTACTCTGAACAAGTTTGAATCTGTTAATAACCAGTATATCAGTTTTCTGTAAATCTACAGTTTAGCAATTTACTGGGTTTACTGTTTATCAGATTGTTTTTCCAGAAAACTCAATCTTTCATTGTTATTGATTAAAGATTGTTTTCATACACTTAACATAGTTTGTATTGTTTAACAAAAAGTTCTTTAATCAGTGAATCATTATAAACTTGAAGTTGATCTAATTCTTTGATTTCTTGATTCAACTTTTCAAGAACTACTTTTACAGTATACTGTGTATTCAAGAACTATTTTTTGGTTACAGTTTATTGTATTCGGTTGATTAATATTGTGCTAAAACTGTTTTTTAAACTTTTGTTGTTTGCTTACATATCTTCTTGAGTAGTTTCCATAAAAATTATTCATTCTCCAAAATAGTTTGCGATAAGGTTTCAAGTGTTCAATTCACCCCCCTCTTGAACTTGGCCAAAACATATTTTACAAAGATGATAAACATTGGATGCATTCAATTATGGATGATGTAAGTATACCTTTTCACATGTTATTTGATAAAATATGTTTCATCAACCACTTTTACTAATCTTGATATTAACAATGCAGGTACATAATCAATTAGTTTATAGCATAGGGAATCTTGATATTTATGAACTCCTTGACCCACAAAGTATTCAGAAGTGTGGAAATAAAAACATGGACTGCCATATAGAGATGGATTCAAGAATCCAAAAAGAGGATTTACTTCGTAATTTTCACATCTTTATATTTTGATCTTAAGTAATTTAGAGAATATGAGAGTAATGGATTGACTATTTTAGGTTCCATTGAAAACTCATGCTTGTTTGTCCCATAGATAACATTGTGGTTTGATTCTGTTCACTGCATCAGAAGCCAAGTTCAGATATGAAACAAGTAGAGGGTATGCTTTAATTAACTTTAAATAATACATCACTCTTGTTTGTATAATATACAAGTTACTAATCATCTTGGATTTTAGTGCAATTAATGTTTGTAATGTTCTTGGCAGAAGATCTACATCTACATCCCAGAACCAACTGGGATATATCCTAAGGTATTTAATTCTAAATTAAATTTATTGAAATTAGTTTTTGACTTATTTCATGATTTAACTTTAATGAAAGTTTAACAAGCAACAAGGAAGTTGTGAATGTGGATAGGACCATAACCTGAGTTTGTATCACTAACTCTTGGGACCAGGTATGAAAATGTGTAAATTGTAGATAAAATAATTTTCAAGTTTCACATTATAATGATTAATAACACTTGTTGTACCTACATTTTAGCTTTTTCCAAACTAGGAGCCATTGGACAGCCAAACAATAGAAGAAATTCGAAAAGAATGGGCAAGATACTTTATTACAGTTAGTAATTTCGTAGATAAATATAAGTGTACATAACATATTGTGTACATTGTATGTATATATATATATATATATATATATAACTATAGATATTGCACATATTATGTAAAATATATTATAGTTGCTTTTATTCAATGCAAATTATATTTTAGCTGGCTGAATATTGGACTGCTCTATGTAAATTTGCAACGTTTATGGATAGAAACTAATTCAAACTGTATCTTTTTTTTTTAAAAAAAGTGACACATACTATGTCGGTTATGGCTATAACCGACGTAGTAAATGGCTTATTATGTCAATTAAGACCATAACCGACGTAATATACTATGTTAGTTATGGGGCTAACTGACGTAGTATCCCCCTATTACGTCCGTTCCCCAAGGCAACTGACGTAATAGGGTTTCAATTTTTTTAAATTTTTGAAGGATACTACGTCGATTATAAGCTACAACCTGTTAAGAATCTCAAAGGATTTAGCATTTGATGAAGGCAAGCATTTGGACAAAGGAAAAGCAAAAACATGGAAGCTAAAGATGAAGACTTAGGCCTTGTCTTAGTGGGTTTGAGTGAGTATGATTAAAGGTGAAGGTATATCTGTGCAAAGCTTAGAAGAAACTCATTAACACAATTCAAACATACTTAAAACAAGTAATAAAGCATAGCAAAAGCATTTAAGAAAACTCAATTTTGAAAATTCAGCTTTCAGTAGAAAATAAACCGATTTCATTTTAATAAAATTGACTTATTCGAGGTCTGCATCAAAACTATTAAACTGTTTTCTGAAAAAAAATTTAGGTTTTTATGTTTTAAATACCTAGGTTTTCTTTGAGCGAATAAGGAAGGACATAGAGAAGAGATTTACAAAAAGGATTAACAAGAATGTTGTGAGAAACAAAATTGCTAGATCTTTCAAATTTTAAATTGGAGAACCAAAAATCTGGAAATTATACTGTGCTGTTGAGTTCTTCAAGCCCTTGTGCAGATTCATCTTCATTGGAATACCAAGGAGCTTCTATACTCAATTCTTAAACCTGTTTTGATTAAAGTTTTCAATTTTTGGATTGTTCAATTGTAATCTTTGATTCAATTTTGTAATTGGTGATGCTATAGGGTTTAACATTGTTATTTTTTGAATTTTTTCGGGCTGCAGGGTCTTAGTTATGAAATTCAAAGGTGTATTGTAATCTTCCAAGGTGCAAGAACTGTTCTTGATTGTAATTGTGTACAACCGAGTGTTGTTAGTGTAATTTTTCTTGCTAGGGTCGCAAGAAAGACTAGATGTAGCCCTTGAGGAAGGGTGAACCAATGTAATTGTGTTGTGTATTTCTCTTGATCCTTATCTCTGCATTTTACATAATTCTGCACTGTTCTTGTCAATTTTTCTGCACAATTCTCTTTATGATTATTAATTATGTATTGTGTCTTTTTAATATGTGTTATTGTACTACAATCGTATTAAATTGTTTTTGTTGTAATTGCACCTATAAATCTGCTATTTCATTGTTTTATTACACTGTCTGTTCATAGTATTTTCTTATTTGAATCTGAACTGAATTAGGGAACTCAACTGTCTTAAAAATTTGTTTACAGCATTGTGTCATTCATTCTATTTTTCTGTATCATTCTTCAAATCTGCATAGTAATTCTTTTTGGTGATTATGCTTCTCTCCGTCTACTGCATTACTTTAAATCTGGTTTATGAAAGACTCCTTCTTATGCATATAAGTCTTGCTAATTTGCAATACTGAACATTTTTCTTTGCCTCACTTACACTATATTTGTTCCGTAATCTCTAAATTGCTTTGCTACATTTTCTACATAATCTGTTACCTAAAAAATTATGGTTTGCTCATTATACAGATTTAAACACTTCTTTGTAGTTCTACACAATGGTTATTGATTGGTTATATTGAAGTTGTCTTTCATTTAATCTTGCAACTATATCTATCTTTTTAATTGATTCTGGTGTTTGCTATTGTACTTGCTGTGAAATCTTTATAACACCAATCTACTGAACAAACCTTGTATTAGTTCTGAGTTTTGTTCATTCCCTTTTATGCTAGTGCATAACTTGTCAATTGGTGTGATTTAATTCTTAGTTGGATCATATGTTGCATCTCTATATATTGATTTTGATGTGCCTATTGTGTATCTTGGTGTGAAACTCAAAATTTTCTCTATTCTGCTAGAAAATAAATCGACTTATTTGTGCCTGGATCAATTCATTTTCTGTGGTGCACCTTGTGTCATTGATTTATGAGATTTGTGAAAACTTTCATTTGTCTTAAAATGTTTTCATTGCTTTATAAAATAAAAAAGTTTGTAAAATTCAATTCACCCCCTACTTGAACTCAACTTAAACATATTTTCAATTGGTATCAAGAGCTTAACTTTTGAAAGTTATCAAGTTTCGATCCTATGACTGAGGGAAAGTTGCCTTTGCAGAAGGTGCTTCTATAAACAGGCCTCCTTTATTCAACGGGGTCAATTATCCTTTTTTGAAAATTAGAATGAAAATTTTCATTGAATCTCTTGATCTTGGTGTTTAGGATGCGATTGTTAATGGTCCTTATGTGCCTAAAACTGTGATTGATGGTATAATTGTTGATAAGCCTTGGTCTGAATGGAGAGACTCTGAGAGCAAGAAAGCTCAATTTGATTGTATGGTTAAGAACATTATAACTTCAACTTTGAATTTAGAAGAATTTTTTAGGATCTCTCAATGTTCTTCAACAAAGGAAATGTGGGACATTTTAGAGGTGACTCATGAAGGAACTTGTGATGTGAAGAGGGCAAGAAAGCATGCCTTAATCTAGGAGTATGAGCTGTTTAGAATGCAAGTTGGAGAAACCATTGCAGATGTGCAAAAGAGATTCACGCGTATAGTGAACAATCTCATTGGACTGGGGAAGATCTTTGACAAGGAAGAGCTTAATATAAAAGTGCTGAAGTGTCTTGATAGATCTTGGCAACCTAAGGCACTGCAATATCAGAGATTAGGGATCTTACTACATTGAGCATAGTTTCACTGTTTGGAAAACTCAAAGAACATGAGCTTGAGATCAATAGATTCGAGGAGCAAGAAATTGGAGAAAAAAAAAAGCAAGAGAAATAACACTCAAAACTGCTGCTCTGGGTGAAGAAAGCAAAACCGATTCCAGTGAGGACAGTGAAGCCAAAACATTGAACCTGTTAACAAGGAAGTTTAGCAAATTCCGAAGAAGAAGAGAAAAGAGAAGAATTAGCAATCTAAAAGTTATTCTAAGAAAACTGATTCAAATGTTGCTAACTTTACTTGTTTTGGATGTGGAAAGTAGGGACATATCAAGATGGAATGTCTAGACCTGGCTCACAAGGAAAAGGTTGTGGAAAAGAAGAAATTCAACAAACACATCAATGGAAAAAGAGCCTACATAGCCTAGAATGAAAATGATTCAACAACCAACTCTTCATCAAAGAAGGAAGAGGAGATTAATTTGTGGTTGGTGCTAAGGAGCAATCAGAGGTAAGCAGTGTTAGCTCAAGTATTTCTTTGAATCAAGAAAACTACAGTATATTGCTTCAAACTTTTTTCAAAACACATGATGAAGCAAACAGATTGACACTTGCAAACAATAGGGTGAAAGGTTTGAATAATTGGCTAGAAAAGAGAGTCAACACATTGGAAGTTGTTAAAACTGATTTTGAACACTTAAATATGATTTTTCAGTCTTCTAACTTTGAGGGTGAATCTAGCAAACTAGCAAAATGTGAAAACTGTGGAGTTGTGCAAGCTAAGGTAAAATATCTTGTGAAGACTTCTTCAAAGCTTGCCTTGGGAACTGCAAATTTAAATGTTGTTTTAGGTTTCCAAAACTGTGTGTTTGATAAAGTTGGAATTGGATATAAACCTATGTTTAAAAAGAAAACTAGAAAATTCATCAACTTTTTCAAACACAGCAACCTGCACACCTCACCCTTTCAGACTTGCTTCTATTGGTTGCATAAAGTTCATTGATATGTTCTTATTTTAACCACTTTTCTAATGTATATTGATGAGAGTAATGACAAGTTTTGGACCATTTTACAGTATTTGGGCTTATTGTCCTTTTGAAAGTTTGACTCGATTTGATGAAATTTTCAGAAATTTTCCAAACTTGAGCATGTTTTGTATTTTGTCCCTAACTTTTGCTACAAACCTCGGATTAACTTAATCTTTGTGTCGTTTTGTAGATAACTCAAAGCTATACAAACATTGTGAGAGGCTCCAAGACCAAATTCGGACTTTAAAGTGGATGAAATCGGCCTTGAAGTTAGCATACGGAATATAAACAACACTTTGAGCGAAAATTTTCAATCGAGGATAACTTAGTCATTTCACTCCAAATGAGTTGGGATCAAAACTGTGAATTTTTGATTTATTATGGCAACTTACAAGTGGGCTTGGGCCACCTTAGGTTAGGAAAAAAAACCCTGAATATTAGAGAGAATAGGAGGGCAGCCGCACACACTTTTTTGGGAGACAATTTTTTAATATAGTTTGACTTGTTTTTCTTCTTGGCTCGTTCTTTGTTTCTGCAATTTCATTTCCGTGTTGATTCGCTTCTGTATTTTTATCTTTGGCTATTTTTTGTGTTCATTCCACTATGAGTGGCTAAAGTTTTTACTCAATCTGATCCCTATAGGTTTTCTTGTTTCCGTTCATCCCTAGGTCCGTGTTTTGTGTGTTTTTCTGCTATTACCTACTCATTTTCTATTTTAATTCGATTGTTGAATTTAATGGTTGGATTTAATCTGTAAATGATTGAATACAGTTGAATTGGAATGTATTGTGGAGTTCCTGAATTGGAATCAAGTCGAACCGATGTTGTTGCTCACCATGCGATTGCATTGGTTTGGCGCACTAGGTGTTCGATAAAATGGTCTGCGATTGTGGAGTGTTCGGGACGTTAAATATATGTAGGGATTCTGGTCTGTTTAACACACGAATGTAATTGGAATAATATTTAGGAACCACTGAAGGATTAGGAGAACCGAACAGAGACCGGGTTGATTTTCATTACATGAACTTCTCCGTTTTGCTTGAATTGTTTTTTTTTTGTTTATTCTGTTTAAGTTTCGTACTTGCCAACCCCCATCCTACCGTGCTACTGTTTTATATTTTCAGTAATTGAGAACGTTCGAGTGGTCCTTGGAAGAATGACCTAGGTCCGCTATATTGCAAAATCTAGCCTCCTAGTTAATTTGGAACGCATTTGACAACACGAATCATTCATACTATTAGAAACTGTAGAGTTAGACTCTTTGATGTTCCAAATGGCCTTGTAAGGTGGATACCAAAAGGTAGTCATAACAGTTCTGGACTCGAAATTAATAGGGTGCCAACCTTTGTTCATTAATCTATTTTGCAGAACAAAGGTGTAGCCAACAAAGAGCTTTGGTACTTGGACAGTGGATGTTCCAAGCATATGACAAGGGTTGAATCTTTGCTAACTGGACTGGTGATAAAGCATGGAAGATTTGTCATGTATGGAGAAAATAATAGAGGCAGAATAATTGGTTGTGGCGACATAGGAGTTAAAGGCAACTTGATCATACAAAATGTGTTGTTGGTTGAAGGCCTAAAACACAATCTTCTAAGCATTAGCCAGCAGTGTGACAAAGGCCTGCAAGTCACGTTTCAACCAGAGATATGCCTCGTATCCAGTGCAGATTACATAAAGACTCACCTTGTTGGTAAAAGGGTTAACAATGTTTACATGCTTGACATTAGTTGCATAAATTCTGAAATCAATTGCTTGCTGACTAAGAGTGATGAAACTTGGTTATGGCATAGACGCATTGCTCACATTCACATGTATCATTTAAGTACAATTGCATCTACGGATCTTGTAGTTGTTTTATCGAAACTCAAGTTTGAAAAGGACAAAGTTTGTGAAGCATGTCAAAAGGGAAAACAAACGAAAAGTTCTTTTAAACAGAAAAACTTTGTTTCAACAACTAAACCTCTTGAACTGCTTCACATGAACTTGTTTGGTCCTTCAATAACCATGAGTATAGGTGGCAATTATTATGGTCTTGTCATTGTAGATGCTTTATCTAGGTTTACATGCACATTGTTCATAGTGACTAAGGTTGATGCATTCGGTGCCTTTAAAAGACTTGCAAAGATTATCCAAAATAAGAAAAACTGCACCATTGCTGCCATAAAAATTGATCATGGGACCGAATTTCAAAATGAAAGATTTGAAAAGTTTTATGAAAAATTTGGCATTCAACATAATTTTTCAACTCCAAGAACTCCATAGCAAAATGAAGTTGTGGAGAGGAAAAATAAAGCCTTGGAAGAGATTGCTAGAACTTTGTTAAATGAAACAAGTCTTCCAAAATATTTTTGGGCTGATGCAGTAAACAGTTCTTGCTATGTGCTGAACAGAGTCTTAAAAAGGCCAATTTTAAAGAAAACCCCTTATGAGCTTTTCAAAGGAAGAAAACCAAACATTTCTCATTTAAGAGTTTTTTGCTGCAAGTGCTTTATTTTAAACAATGGAAAGGATAATCTAAGTAAGTTTGATTCAAAGGCAGATGAAGGCATATTCTTAGGTTACTCATCACATAGTCATGCATATAGAGCATACAATAAGAGAACTATGCTGATTGAAGAGATTGTGCATCTAACTTTTGATGAGACTAACCAAAAATTGCAAGAAGAACCTAAAATTACAGCTGATGATGGAGAAATAGAAAGCATTCAAAGACTAAAAGGTACTGCAGCAGATCAAGACAAAGAGCAAACTGTAGAAATGAAAAATGAAAACTTCAGAATCAATTCAAATCCAGAGCAAATCGATTTGCCTCAGGAATGGAGAGTTCTAAGAGATCTATTCTTGGACACCATGATAGGCCAAATTCACAAGGGAGTTTCAACCAGGAATTCACTAAACTTGTTGTGTGAACACATGACATTTGTTTCATAGATTGAGCCAAAGACAATTCATGAAGCCTTGAGTGACAATCATTGGATCAATACAATGCAAGAAGAGTTGAACCAATTCACCAGAAATGACGTGTGGAGCTTAGTTCCCAAAACCAGCAAGATGAACGTGATTTACACATAATGGGTGTTCAGAAACAAGATGGATAAGCAGGACATAATAGTGAGGAACAAAGCAATATTGGTAGCTAAAGGTTACAATCAAGAAGGAATTGACTATGATGAAACCTATGTGCCTTTTGCAAGGATTAAAGCAGTCAGACTTCTACTCGCTTATGCTTGTCTTAATGGTTTTAAGTTGTTCCAAATGGACGTGAATAATACATTCTTGAATGGGTTCATAAATGAGGAAGTGTATGTTACACAACCACCAGGATTTGAAGATCATAAGATCCCTAATCATGTATACAATCTCAAGAAAGCTCTTTATGGTTTAAAGCAAGCTCCTAGACAATGCAATGCAAGGGGAGTTTGAAATGTCTATGACATGAGAGTTAAACTACTTTCTGGGACTACAGATCAAGCAAATGAAAAATGGAACCTTTTTAAGCCAAACAAAGTACTGCAAAGATGTGCTGAGAAGTTTGAGATGGTAAGTTGCAAAGAAGCCTCAACTCCAATTTTAAAAAGTTGCTATCTTGATGCTGATGAGAATGGAACTGCAGTAGATTAAACAAAATTTAGAGGACTAATTGGATCATTGCTTTTCCTCACAACTAGCAGACCTGACATCATGTTCAGTGTATGCATGTGTGCAAGATTTCAGGCCAATCCAAAGGAGTCTCATTAGAATGCAGCAAGAGGATTCTAAAGTATCTCAAAGGAATAATTAATGTGGGATTGTGGTATCCAAATGAAGCTACACTCAATCTTAAAGGATATTCAGATTCAGATTTCACAGGGTGTAAATTGGATAGAAAGAGCACAAGTGGTACATGCCATCTACTTGGAGCAAGCATAATATCATGGAATAGTAAGAAGCAAGCATGTGTTACTCTCTCTACTGCTGAAGTTGAGTACATTACTACTAGAAGGTGTTGAGCTCAAATCTCGTGGCTTAAACAACAACCTAGTGACTTTGGTCTTAAAGTCACAAAGGTACCATTCTTTTGTGATAACACTAGTGCTATAAATCTCACAAAGAATCCAGTGCATCATTCTAGAACTAAGCTTATAGAGATTAAACATGATTTTATTATAGAACAAGTTAACAATGGGGTTTGTGAAATCAAATTTATTGAATCTGAAAAATAATTAGCAAATTTCTTTACTAAACCACTTGCTAAAGATAGGTTTAATTACATTAGAATTGAGCTAGGCATACTAGATTTATCAAACTTTGCATAAATAGGAACTGCATCATATTTTTGCTCACTGTCATGAAAATAAATTGATTCATTCGACCAAGAATTGATTTATTTTTCCTGTGAACCGCTATCTTTCTTTAATTTCAGTTTATTTTTTCTACTTAGGAACTTGATCTTTTAATTGGTTTTGAACTATATTCTGAGACAAGGGATGTGTGTAATATCAGTTGGAATCAATTGATAGACAATGATGAGTAGACTCAAGCATGCAAAGTGAATTGATTGAAGCAAAACTTGCTCAACTACTCATATTTAACCACATTGAGCCACACAATGCCACAAGTATTTACACCATTGGTAGTGAAAAAGGTAAGGGACTGAAAAGCAATTGATTTTGAAATTGTTCTACAATTTCCCCATGTAGTTAAGTCTTGTCTCATTGGGACTACAAGGTACACAACTCTAACCGAAATTGGCTTGTAGGTGAAAATGAATTTATTTTAAATCTGCTCTATTTTCCTGTATATTGCATTCATTGTGTATTCATTTTGCATAAACTTCAAACCCACTCAAAATCAGCTCCAGAACCCATCTCTAAACACTATTGCCATGGCTTTTTCAAGCAACCCAAAGAAGAGAATCTAACAAATCGTGAGTTCTGGTAGATTCATTGATGAAAATATATTTGGCTGAGTTCAAGAGGGGGGTGAATTGAACTTTAAAAGATTTTTGTCAATTTAAAACACTGAAAACATTTTAGTTAATAGAAAACCTTTTCTGAATCTCAATGATAAAAGATTTAAGGTGCAGTGGTGAAATAAATCGATTTCAGGCACGAATAAATTGATTTATTTTGCTGGCAGAGAGCAAATTTCAAACAG
>Ga0209700_101495_pt1 | contig 48502 bp, 24 predicted proteins | sample SiratroredBW_FD_187528 | JGI IMG/M metagenome (GOLD analysis project Ga0209700, IMG submission 187528) | Root nodule microbial communities of legume samples collected from California, USA - Siratro red BW (SPAdes) (version 2) | ecosystem: Host-associated > Plants > Roots > Nodule | place: USA...
AATGTAGGCAACCATTGCACCAGCTGAGGGGATATATTATATACATCTATTTTTCCCTCTTTGCGTCACTTTCTTTTCTTTTGCATTTCGTATACCAGTCTTTTTGTTGTTAGTTTTTTTTTTTTTCTAAATTTAAATATGATTTTGATTCCTATAAAATACACATATTTTATTTTAACTTTAGTTTCTATAATTTTATTTTAATTTTTTCTTCTCAAAAGCTTTCAAATATTAATTTTATTCTTATACATTGTACACTTGTATCATCGTTTACATACTTAAACGAGACATGTTTGTTTTAAATCTATATCAGAAAGAAGACAAATAAAAATGAAAACTGAATTAGACCTATACAAAAGAACACATTTAACTTAAAACTTTAAAAAATTAGATTTGTAGATTTTTTTTATGTTACTTAACTTTCTTATTTATATTTAATGTGAGATTTAGACTCAAACCTTAAAAATTTAATAATTACTATTTTTTTTTCTAAAGTTCATTTTAAAGTATATAAATATAATTTATTTTAGGGATTTAAAATGCTGCATAACCTTTTGTTAAACATAAAAATAGTTAACTATTCTAAGTATAATGTTAATCAAAACCACATGTTTAATTTCTAAACGTTACATATAATTTTTTTTCTTCATACCAAACCAACATCGATTTAAATTGGTTTCAAGTTCAACACCATCAAAAGTAAAATTCATATTAAAAATTAGTTTTAACATTTCAAAATCACAATTCAACAAAATTCTAGACATTTCATCATTATTATAAACATTTTGTTTAGGGATGGAATCGTAAGTGAGGCCATCTAGACTCATCTACTAGCTGTCCAAAAAAAATGTAGATGAACTAAGTATTCTAATTCATTTGTATGTTTAAATTAATCCGTTCTGCTTAACTCGTAATTAGAACAGGTCAATAACAAGATGACGCATGTTAGCTCACATAACTTATAACAAAAATATTTATTATATTCCAATATTAAAATGAAATAATAAAAATAATGTTTTTGAAGTTAAATGATAATTAATTATTATAGTTTTTTAGTAATTTAGATCATAATTTATTTTTATAGACCATAATTTATTTTTATATTTCTTTGTTAATGAAACATTAAATATATTTATTTGCTATAAATGTTAATCTTTTATTTATTTATGATAGACCGACATGTCTTAACTAGTTTTATATCGATATGTTCTTACTGAATATAAGTTAGGACTTTTCGAGGTAAAGTTAGGTTGACTTGAGAAAGTCAGGTCTTTATAATGAAATACGGAGGGGAGATCTACATATAGAAGATTCTCCAACGTTCAAGTTAGTAAAAATTGTTGTGTAGTATAATAAGTGTTTAGTGAGTATACAAATGAATATTCAAACTCATCCACTCAGCTCAAAGAATATGATCAAAGCTTTAGTGACGCACATAGCAATTTACCTGGGTACACTGCATTTTCAAATGCTTCGTGTCAAACCACCTCATATTTCAATTCATGTTGTTAGCCTAGGTTAAGAAGAGCCTGTCAAGCCTTTGATTCGACTTTTAGCAATGCCACTTCGAAAGAAAAGGAATCAGAGAGATCTTTGAACAGCAGAAAAGGCAAACCTTAGAACATAGCCGTAGTTATGATTTCAAGGCTCAGTAGAGAGACCAAACATTTCCTTGTCCGAATATGCCATTGACTTGAATAGAAAGGCTCTTGTCATAATGTTAGTCGAAGAGATTGAATGAATGCTCCCTCCAAAATTATTATATATTTATAGGCATTTTTAGACCAAGACTAAGTTATTCTCAATAAATTAGAGTTATCAAGATTTGATAGCCTTGTTAAGTTGGTTACTTTGAGATAGTTGTTTATTTTCATATTATGTTGATCTGATTTAATAGTCATTTATTTTCAAATGACTTTAGATTATGATAATGGTAAACTATTTTCAAATCGACTTTGTACTATGTTTTAATATAGTGACTATTTATTTTCAAATGATTTCGGATAACTTTGAATCAAATGTGATGATCATTTGTTTAAAATGATTGTAATACTTTGATCCGATGTATTGATAATTTATTTTTAAATGATATGAGATAACTGAACTTCTTTCACACATTTCCTACAACCATTTTAGGTCAAGCTTAAAAGCTGAAGTCTTTTTTTTTTCATAACTTGCTTTAGGTTTGACTTTGTAAGCTTCCATCAAATTCATAGGACCGAGCTTAGATAATCATAAATTTAAAGATGTAAATCCCCATAAACATTAATTGGGGGTTTAAACATTAATTGGGGGTTTCTACATCTCATTTATGAGGGGTTTAACAAGTCAAATAGTTAAGTGTTTTTCTATAACAATGTATGGGTGAAATGATATGATTTTTTGGACTTTTAATGGAGTAATTTAACTTAGTTGAGATTTATTATCAAATGTCTTTGATTTGATATCTGAATATCTTTGATAAGATGAGATTTCTTGTTAGATAAACTTTGATTTGACGTTTTACTTAATCGAATAAGTTTGATTTGATTGACTGGATTACTTTGATTCAACTCGGTCATATATTTTCAAATGATCTCTTTGAACTAATGTTACTATAATATTGAATAATTTTAACTCAATTTTTGTCAAATAATTTTTTATTTTAACATCAAATTACTTTAACTCAAAATAATCCTTACAACTAAATAGGTTCTTCAAGGAAGCTTTCAAAAAGCTCATCAATATTGTCAATTTCGACTTTAAAAATTGTCGAAGTCATAAAGATATTAACTATGAAGCTTTGATATATTTTTTATATTTTGAATCTATTTTTTAAATGATAAATTAATATTATAAAATTAAAGTAAATTTTTACTTAAGAAAAAAATTAATTATTTGAGATAATTATTTAATATTATATGGTCCAAAGTCCTTTTAGATGATCAAATTATCTGATAAAGCTTTGATGATAACAAAACTCAAGTATACATTTATATTTGATGATTTATATACATTGCATAGTTAACATTATTATTAAAGCAGCAAACATATATGGTTGATGAAGAGATAAACTTTCTTACTATTTACTTTAGTTTTATGTTATTGATTTTATTTAAATTGATTTTATAGTATGGTGTGCTTTAACGTTCAAATTTGTTCATAATGGAAATTATTCAAATTATTATGGAGTATTTAAACATGATTAATTGATTTTATATCATATTGTGTTTTAATGTTCAAACTTGTTCATAATGAGAATTATTCAAATTACTGATGAGTATCTCAAATATAATTCCTCTATGTTATTTTAAATTATTTTCGATACAAAATTTAAAGTTTAATGCGGTATAAAAATTAGAGAAATATTATCAGTTTGAGTTCTGTACATCAAAAAGTCTATATTGCTCTGTTCAAGCATCCCAACGGCTAGTTTCTAAAAAACTACATATAGATGAACAATTTCAAGTTGAAGCACAATAAGCGAGAAGAGAAAAACATCATATAATATATTGAAGAATTAGAGTATATACTACTGAGTGTTTATTATCAATCTGCTATTGAGAGCATTTAGATTTTTGGGTTGTGTGAAACCATTGTGTAATTCTTCACTAATGTGAAGTAAACCCTTGTGAGCTTTCATTGTTCTCTCTTTTGAGAGTGTTTATCTTAATCTTGAGTGGTCTTGATCTCAGGGGGAGATTGGAAAGTTTGTGTACTTGTTATAACCTAGAGAGGTTTGTGTGCTCGTTATAACTTGAAGAGGTTTGTGTACTTGTTATAACTTGGAGAGGTTTGTGTACTCGCTGTAACCATTTATGATATAGTGAAACCTCTTGAACGGTTTGTTCAAGGGAGAATCCAAGAGATTAGGGTGAACCAGTATAAATCTGCTTCATATGCGCTTATATGTTATTGCCTTGGACAATCTTGCTTGGTGACTTTTATTTATATTGAATTGAGTTCAGGCTTCATTCAACCCCCTTCTAGAGCAAGTTGTTTCTACAATAACATCTTAAAATAATTATACTGAAATAAAAAATATAAAATAATCTTAAATAATATAATAATATAATATTATTTTAAAATATATAGTATATTTTATAATATAATTAATTTTTAATTTGTAACATACTTTACTTTTTATAATCATACATTAGTTTATATTATATGAATTTATTTTGTTACTATATTTAAGTATATTTTTTTATATTTAACTTATTTATCATAGGAAATTAAGATGAATATATCTAATCAAGTTATTGAAGAAGATGAAACAAAATCCTTGTGGAGATATATTTGGAAGTTAAGAAAAACTACTGCTGGTGGAAATGATAAGATTAAATGCAGTCTATGTGGATTTTCATTCAATAGATCTTACAATAGAGTAAGAGCTCATTTATTGAAAATTAAGGGAGAAGGAGTTAAAATTTGATACTACCTTTATTTAAAATTTTTATTGTGGGGCATTTTGTGAGAATATCAATGTTCAACAGCTTCAACTCATTGAAGTTGCTTTCTGTTGCTCCATTTGAAAAAAGAACTACAAGTCATGATTATTAGTGATGAATGGTTGTCATATAAAGAAGATAATGTGGATAATGTACAATTTGTAAAAGAAACTTTGTTGAATGATAATTGGTGAATGAAGGTTGATTACATACTTGCTTTTACTGTCCCTAATTATAATGTTATCAGAAAAACATAGATACGAATATGACTACTCTTCACTTAGTATATGAATGTAAGATTTAATGATTGAAAAGGTAAGAAATGTCATATTTTAACATGAAAGAAAGACAAAAGTTGAACATTCATCATTTTTTGAGATAGTAAACTCAATATTAATTGATCGTTGGAACAGTAGTAGCACATCTCTTCGTTGTCTTGCTCATTCTTTAAATCCAAGATAATATTAAATTATTTTATGATTATATTTGTTGTGGGTATCTTATTTATAATATCATAAATTTATAATATTATGTTAATTTATATTTATATATTTATAATGTTGTAGATATTATAGTCATGAATGGTTAAGTAAAGATTCACAAAGACTTACTCCACGTCAGGATGTTGAACTTACTCATGAAAGCTCATGAAAGGAAGAAATGTTTTATGAGGTACTTTAATGATGTAGATATAAAGAGACAAGTAAATATAGAATTTGCGAACTTTTCAGATAGAAGAGAAGATTTTGCCGATGTTGACTCTTTCAGAGATAGAGGTAAAATGGACAAAAAAACATGGTGGATTGTTCATGGAGCTTATGCACCAACACTTCAGAACATAACTCTTAAACTACTTGTACAATCATGTTCTTCTTGTTGTTGTGAAAGGAATTGAAGTGCCTACTCTTTTATACATTATTTGAAAAGAAATAAGATGACACCTAAAAGGACAGAAGATCTAGTATATGTTCATAAAAATATTCGTCTTCTCTCAAAACTCTTCAAAATACAAAAAAGAGAAAATTAAATTATGAGATATTGCAGGAGATGACTTTTCATTGGATAATAATAGAATTCCTTGAAATTGTCACCAGAATTAAAAGTTGTATCTTTTGTTAGATTTTTTTATAGAAGTTTTTGTTTTACCAAGCTATTAATGTTGAGGCATTTAAAGGAAATTTTCAAGACTAATGTAAGCAGAGTTGCATTGAAAACATTGATTACTGAAGACAAAGAAGAAGTTAACCCATTTCGATTATGTGAGAAAGAACTCTTTAAAGTGGATGACAGAGCATATGTATTTTTTGTACATTGATGATCCCTTAAATATTCGGTACCCATTAATGCCAAAATTAAAGCAAGTACTTAATGAGCAAGCACATATTGGTGTCATTAATGATAAGAATGTGAGTTTGTTGATTTTTGAGAAAATTGAAGCTTTTGAGGATGAATTCCCTTGTAAAACTAAGCTTTTCCATTTAGCAGGGCTACATGGTGGGTTCTTTAAGTTGAAAGTCAAAGAAGGAGTTGCCCTTGTGAATGAGACAGCTATATCTATTTCAACAGGTAGATGGAAACTCTTAAGTCAAGAATACTACATTGCAACAACTAGATCCATTACAGGTGGATCTCTCGCCAAATCTCAAAATTACTTCAATTTAAATTCTCAAATACCCGGACTCGAATCAAATCAGTTCAACCCACCTTATCGAGACATAAGTTCGAAATCTCTATAAAAACAACACGTAATAAATTAATGACAAAATGGACAAAAAGAAGAATATATATACCCATCTCACTAAAAAGAAATATAAGAATAAAAATTAAATGAAAAACTAAATACACATATTTATTTACCACTTCTCATCAGTTAAAAATATCCATATATTTAATGGTGCAAAAAGTGTCTTTCATGATCCCATAAATGGCATGATCTTCCACTCTAATGTACGTACATCCTTACTTTTTTAACTTTTTGATATTCCAATTGTAATTTAGATTATATTTGCCCCTTCACAATTGAGGCCACACGAGTTCACCATTGAGGCCACACGAGTTGTACTCATCCTGACCTTTCATCAAGTATTTAGCGACCTTTCATCAAGTATTTAACTTAGTCATACAAGTTGCACTCTAACCATAGCTCGACTATACGAGTTAGGAAGACACTCTCAAAAGCAGGCTCAAGACTAACTCTGAAATACTACAAGGTCCTTAGATCAACTACCATACCTAGCGGATTATACTTATGCTCACTCGCTATGTGTAGCTCGGACCTTAGGGGGCTTGTGTACTACCCTCACTCGATATACTCGGGTCAGTTATATTCATATCCGAAATTCATGGTTAACCACTCCTAACAACCCTCGAATCTCGGCCCCATCTGCACAACTAGATAATCACTCAGGTTTGTTACTTTGGACTTGGGCTTCTGAGGTTACAACACTTCAGTCCAAAGATTATATATACCACTTGCTACAGGAGTATTACTTAGTTATCACTTAACTCTCATACTCACTACTATTTACTCTCCAATTATATCTCAAGTACTTCAATTCAAATCCTCAAGTACTTAGATTCAGATCAAGTTGGTCCAAATCTACCTCATTTAGACACAAGTTCGAATCTCAATAAAAATAATACGTAATAAATTAATGCCAAGATAGAAAAAAAAAATACTCATCTTACTAAAAAGAAATACAAGAATCAAAATTAAATAAAAAACTAAATACATATATATTTACGACTTTTCATCAGTCAAAAATATCCATGGTTCAAAAGTGTCTTTCCACTCTAATAAACTTTTTGATATTCCAATTTAGATTATATTTGTTCCTTCGCCGTTGAGAGCCGCTAACAAAGGCTGCATTCCACCTTATCATGTTACGCACTCCTCGTCAGAATCACTGTTACTAAAGAGAAAAATACAAAATAACGACAGAAAAAGAATGTAACAAACTGTAACGGCATTGGTTAATGACAGAAAAAGAATGTAACAAACTGTAACGGTATTAGTTAGAACCGTTTAATAACGTTCTAAACGACACGCATCACACACAAAACGACATGCTTCAAGAACAAACGACTCTAGTTCTTTAATCGTAGTTAAACAGAAAGGGTCAGATTCAAAAACAGCGAACAACCAAAGACTCCTCTTGGTGGCCACTGCACTGGCCAGCATCTAAATTCTCAATAAATAGTGTGAATATTCATTTTCAGATTCCTTTTGTTTTTCAGTTAATCCTTTGAAACATTGAATGCGCCCTTCTACTCTCCATTTCTGCTACGCGAGTCTTTAATTTCCCCCATAAATTCTATAGCATGAGTGATCAATTTCGCTCATAATCTCTGATCCGAGACCTAACCTTTCCCCTCGTGACAAAAATCGAAACCTAGAGTTTTGGAAATGGCGGAGTTCCAGCTTATCGTTGCCGTGGAAAGCACCGCTGCCATGGGACCTTATTGGGAGACTATTCTCATGGATTATCTCGACAAGATGATCAGGTTTTGCTTTTGCTTACCAATTTTAATATTCATTTTGGTAATTTTTTTCCCTTTCATTTCGATCAAAATTAGGGGTTTCCTTTTTCTTTTTCTTTTGGTGTGTCTGTGGAGGTTCCGACTTTGGTTTTTAATGGTGCTGTGCTCAAAGTGGGGTTCGTTCCGGTTGGTTGTTAATTGATTTTGAACTATAGAAAGAAGAACACATTTGTTTTGTTCTTGGTGAAACCCTGCTTTTAATATCATTATTGATTTTTTATTTTCAAGATGTAATATAGCATTTACTTTGGCCTTGGTTCGAATTTTTGGTTTGAGAGATGTGTTAGCCTTTAGTGGCAATAAACTGCTGATGTCTTTATTTGGATTTTTCGAATATGACATGACTATTCGGGTAGACTGATAATCCTTTGCAGGTCCTTGGAGGAACCATCTTTCTTATTTGTGTTTCATTCAAGTTTATAGGATTACAATAGTTTTTGATTTTGGGGTTGATGTGTTTCTATGCTTCTCCCTATTGCACTGGGTTAAATTTGGGAAAGTAGACGTCGCCTAGTCAGAAGTTAGCATATATTGAATCCAAGACCATGCCTTTTTGTTGACGCTATTTGATCCTAGCAATTGAAGTAATCTTTAATGGTTGATAGTCATTACAAGTTTTCCTTGCTCAAAGGAATATTTTAAAGAAGTGGGATAGCAACTACGGTTCCTAATCATACTGTAAAAGCAAACCTTGTCAAGCATATCTATTAGAAGTTTATAAACCAAAACATTTTCAGAATTTTATAAAGATGAACTTTCAAGCTTATTGGTCAAAATTAATACTTTCTTATTGGCTGCACAAGTATATAAAATGATCTACTCAGAAAAAATTCCTCTCCGACCATAGGTGGCCAAAAGCGCCTTTGCTCTCTTTGTTGATGGCAATTGAAGGTTTGTTGGCGTAATAGTTTTTAGAAGAGATGGTTGAATAAATGCCCTCCCAGATCGAGCCATAAAAAGAACAGGTAAAAAAAAAAAAAAGCGTTCTGTTTAGTCTTATTCAGTTGGAGCAGAATGTTCACTCATTTCTGGTTCACTTTTTTCCCCTTGTAATGGTTTAGGTTCTATTTTCCGTATTGTTGCTTAAGGCCATGGTTGTTCCAAGGAGGTTGCTGTCACTTAGACTTAGAAAGATTGATTACATCCTTAAGCTTTTTATGTCTTTGTGTTATCTTGTCTGTTTTTCCGTTGAAAGGATTTCTTATCTGCTCCTGTGTTTTATTTTGTTCATATTTCTCTAATAAAATTTCCCTTTTCTACCGAATTCTACCAAAATAAGAATACAATAGTGCTCTCTGATCATGTCCCTTAAAGGCCATGGGCAGAAATTTCAACAGAAGGTCAAAATATCCTGTCCTAAAAGAAATCTAAAGATAGGGTAGAACACTTATCCAAACATTCCTTGCCTGTCAAATACACCAATACGTAGCATGTTGTCACGGAGTCCTCCTCTTCTATTTCTGCTGAAGGCCTGAAAGAAACTGCTTTAACTCTTGACATGTTACAACACTGAATTCACCAAGAATTAAAAAATGCAATGGTAAGTAGGTAAAGGTGTCTGATCACGTACCAAGGAGTACTTGTAAACAATATTTTGGGAACTGGAATTCAACAGAAGTCTTAGCTAAACCGTGCATTGCCTATTATGCCAAAAGTTTCCATCTTTTGTTTATATGTAAATTTCAGTTTTCTCATGTTGTCTTACTCATGAAGTTATTTTATGGGTTATATACTATCATCACCTGTTTTAACCAATTGTGGTATTTATACAGGTCTTTCGGTGGAAATGACTCAACTGGGCAGGTAATACACATTTTGCTTTCTCGAAAATTTCATAATCTTTGACAAAAGTGAAGGAATATACCAGTATCTAATTTGTCACTGCTCTCATTTAGTTGTCTTATATCGTATTTGTTGAATGTATTGGCTATTTTCGTAAACTTAAGAAATAAAGTATTCTTTCCTTAAGGCTGCCAGCAGTAGTAGCTATGCTTTAAGTCTAAACTTTCTCGTGATGTGGCAAAACGCTATTATGTATGTTAGTATTTTTAGTTACGAACAGTAAAAAGGTTTTGTTATTGATTATTGATTGTTTATAGAGGTCAGAAGTGAATTTGATGATATACTTGTAGATGTGATATTATTTCTATCTTACTGAATGATGATCATATGGTTTTATCTATTAATCATACATTTCCTCCTTTTTCTTTTTGCAGAAGGCATCGGCTCCCAATGTGGAGTTTGCTCTAGTCACCTATAATACTCATGGATGTTATTCTGGTATAGTTATGCTAATTTTTTTTCTCATGTTACATGTTGGCTGTTTATTTAGATTTTTTACAATTTTTTTAAACTGATATTGTTGCACATATCCCTTGCCAGTTCATTTTCTTTTTTATTTAGAGCTAGTTTGCATTTCAACTAACTTCTTACTTTATCTATTAAAAAAAGAAAAAGGGTAGAATAATTTCTAAATATAAAGTTTCTGCTGATTTTGTGTCTGGAAGGACAAATAGTTTCTAAATATAAAATTTGTGCATTGTGTGTGTGTGTGTGTGTTTTTTTTCTTAATTGGAAGTTAAGCTATAAAGTTGACAAAGTTTATCTACCCACTTTTTATTGAAAAGTGTAATCTCTTGAAATATGCTGCTTGAGTTCTGGCTATTACACTGGTGAATTTATATTCAATTGACTAGTCTATGAGTATATGCACTTAGTTGAGCATCATTGCATGCAGGTTGCCTTGTGCAACGGACTGGTTGGACTAGAGACCCAGATGTTTTCTTCCTGTGGCTATCTTCTATACCATTTAATGGTGGTGGTTTTAATGATGCAGCAATTGCTGAAGGGCTTTCTGAAGCTCTGATGGTAAGTGTGGTGTCTACATTTAGATTCTTGTTTGCCTTTATTATATCAGTGTTCATTTGATATCTATATATCTCGTCTGGATCATTCCTGTATGTTGTTTCCCTCTATATCTTTTGTCTCTGTTTCTACAGAAGTACATGAGTTCTCTGCTTTCTTACTCTGTCTTGAATTTATTTATTTTGATCAAAACATTCTTATGCCATGGATTGAATGTAGCTTGACATTTGGGGGATATATGACACGTACAATGAAAGTTATGGTACTTAAATTCCCCTATGTTTAATTACATTTGGGGGATATACCTTGTTTATTGATTGATTCCACCAAAGAAAGTACCCAGAATACAGCACAAAGGAACCACTGTTCCTTTCACACAGGATTACACCTGCCAATCCTACAATACCCAAAAAACTGTCCCAGTTCTCTAGGTTGGTCTCATTAAATAGAGCAACCTTTCCCAACCTTCTTATGACACTAACAACCTTAACTGCCCCCCACCACATCAATGGTGGATCGCAGTGATAGTGATATTGCTGTGCACTTTTATTGGTTGGATGAATGCATTTTGAACTATACTAATTTAATGAAGCTGATCAAATTAACCATGTTCAGGAGCTAACTTGGCTTGATCGGTTCATAATGGCTCATTTTTGCCAATTTAGCTCCTTAATTCATGTGATTGGATTTAACAAGCTGAGTTGGAATGTGCACAATATTCACAATAGCAGAAAAGTACCAGCGTTGCGGTGTTATCATGGTGGAGTGGCTGTTGTGCATGAGCAGCTACAAAAATTGATACATGGTATGTTTTGTCTTTGTGGCATCTGGCCACAATGATTGGCCTAAGAGCAGTCCTGCTTGGTTTTGTACTGCTACTATATTGAGGGGTTTTGAAAACCCTTTTTGACCCTTGAAACTATGTCGTTTTTTGTGCAGTTTTCTGGTGAAAACCACCCTTCACTCTTCCCTCCGTTATAAGTCCCAAATTCTTGACACCCTCTGTTCCATTCTCTGTCCTTTTGGTGGACAACTATGACACATCTCAAGGACCCCTTTTGTTACTATGTTTTTCTTTACATTTATATGAATTTTTTGTGGGTAATTATGTATATATAGTACATTTGAGTTTTTTGTTCTTCTTTTCATTTGAGTTTTTGTATGTATATAGTATAAATTATGTATTATGTATAAAAACAACGACGATCCCATTGTGCTTTATAACAGTAGTGTTTTTGGGGTTGGCCGTTACATTCCAACATTAAGTATGAGTTGAACTACAGCTGAGTAAAGAAAACTTATATGGATAAGGAATACAAAATCATTATGGTCATCTTATTAATGTTATTTACAATTTACCTTAATTGTCATTGGCTATTTTCTAATTAAGAATCTGGTTACTGCTTGTATAAAAGTGTTCCTGTAATCTGGTGAGTGACGTTGCTTATACATACATTGTGTGTGTGTATATATATATATATATGTATGTATGTATGTATGTATATGTATAGTTATAGGTTTAGGAAAATATAACCAGAAGTTGGTTAAGGTGATTCACGAAAGTTCGTTGTAGGCACTGGTGAGGATAGTAGATTGCATGTTTTATAGCCTGGTGAAATGCAGTGAGTTGTAGGGGGAGAACTAGAAGGACATTTTAAGAAGTTACATAGAGCGATCTCATGATAAGTAATATCACTTAAAGTTTGTCATCAATGGGTCAAAACAAGGATAACCTTTTGTGCAGTATGTTACCTGGAAGAATGATGTCCCAGGGTTAAAAAGGGCTTTGGATGCCTATGTCATGGTAGCACAGTGCTGCTAGTTTGGCTCCTTTTGCCCCACTCTGGTTCTATTGAAAATTGCTCCACTATTTGAATCACTTAACAGCCTATGGCTGCTCTGCTATACCACTATAATGCACTATTGACTACTATGGTTCCATAAGTGTAATATTGAAGAGACTCCTGCTCTTGAACCTTTATTTTCTTCAGTAATATCTGTGACATTTGCCTCCCCCCTCAAGGTGTTAGAACTTCGAAGCCCCTATCCTTTCCCCTCCCTATGTTGTCATTTTGGATTTCTTATCCTTCAACCTTTTTTACTTCTATCCCTTTCTTTTTTCTCTTGAATTTATTTTTAATCCAAAACAATGCATCAAAGCCACGCAATGGCTTTTCCTGTTAGAGAAGAAAAACTTCATTACGGACTAAAAGAAATGTTCAGCAACCTAAAGTGATAGTTCCCATTAGACTGAAGGCCAGCAACCTAAACTTCTTTTGGATATCTTATGATAGCTAGAATGCATTTTTGTGTGTAAGGTCTTTGGCAATTCTAGTGTGATACATACACCACCATTCGTAATCAGTAGTAAGTTTTTCTAGAGTGAAGTACATAATTTAAAGTAGAAACTTTATGGGCATCACTTTGGCCTGAAAGATAAATTTAGATTCTCACACCTAATGTTGGAATGCTTAGATGTTCCCAAATTCTCAAAGCGGAGGCCCTAATCAGCAGAGTGTGGATATGCACAAACATTGTATCCTTATTGCAGCTAGTAATCCCTATCCGTTGCAGACACCAGTTTATGTTCCACGACCACAAAACCTAGAACAGAGTGAAACCATTGACTCTGACTCAGGGAACCGTTTATATGATGCTGAAGCAGTGGCCAAAGCGTTTCCTCAGGTATTCTTTGTTCATTTATTTTAGTGGAACTGTGTTTTTGTTGGCTTTGAATTTAGTCTGTCAGTTTTAATGCCTTGTGTCGGTGTTCAAAGCATTTACACTTTGATTAATGGTACGAGATCTTGTTCATGCAGTTTTCCGTTTCTCTGTCAGTTATCTGCCCAAAACAACTTCCCAAAATTAAAGCCATCTACAATGCGGTAAGGATGACATATCACTCTTCTACTAAAAATGTGTTTGATTGAGCTTTGAAAATTCATCACTGAATTTTGAGTTAAAAAATTATGCTGTGAGGTTGTGATGTTTGAGATAATTTTCATTTTATTTTTTAATTTGAAGTTCTGGATTTGTAAAATGAACAAAATAATAAGTTAATTTACATATACTAAAATGAACCATTGTCATTTAATAAATTTTCACAAGGAAAGGTTGATACTGAAATATATGCTGAATGTTTTCAGCACCTTTTTACTTTAATTCTATATAAGTTGTTTCCAAAGAAGCCCGGCACTTGACATAGACATGGGATGTTGCATTAGGATGAATGTCAAAAATATGACAATATATTCTATAGATTGCACCAGATATTATAAATTACTAATCTATTTGAAGATAGAATACATATATTATGAAATATTTAGCAATATTTGAAGAGAAACTAACTACTTTTTACTTCTATGGAGTTTTGTTGTAATATTGATCATGTTCCTTTGGCATTTTAGGCAAAACGAAGTAATAGAGCAGCCGATCCACCACTTGAGGCTAAAACCCCTCATTTTCTTATTTTAATATCAGAAGGTTTCAGGGAAGCTCGCAGTGCTCTCAGTCGTTCTGGGATCACTAGTTTGCCTTCAAATCAAAGTCCTGTTAAAGTAGATACTGTTTCTGTAACGCCAGTTACTGGGGCACCCCCAACTTCTATGCCATCAGGTCAATTTTACATTCTGTGTATGCTTCCTTATGAAGGCATTCTCATGTACTGCAATATTTCTTGTTTGCTTGGTTAGCTTTTTATTTCTTGTTTATCTTCGCTTTCTGCATGGAAAATTTAAATAGAAAATTCAATGTGGATCTATGTTTACATTACATTGCTTTTGGGTACTAATTTGTAGAATTCAGAATCAGATAGTTGCTTTAGGTTACTACTTTATCATTTTTAGTTGGTCACTGGTCAGCAGTTTACAATAGACGTAAGTGGTTTATTATTTATTTTTTATGTTCTGGTTGAAGATTTATTATATAGCTAACATGATGTTTCTATGGATTTTTAGTTAATGGATCTATTGCAAACCGGCAACCAGTTCCTTCTGGTAATGTGGCTCCTCCTGCTACTGTAAAAGTGGTAAAACCTAAGATCCTTGAGACTATACTATAGCTTTTGTCTAAACTATGGAACTGGTTTTTGTTTTTAAAGACTCAATTTTTCCATGATCCTTGATTTTATATAATAAATCTGTAGGAGCAAGTTCCTGTAACCTCTGTGGTATCTGGGCCTACTTTTCCTCATAATTCGTCTGTTCCTCGTGCTACTAGTACTAGTCAAGGAGTTCCAAGCTTGCAGACGTCTTCTCCATCTTCGGTTTCTCAAGATATTATAGCAAATAATGAAAATGCACAGGATACCAAGCCTACAGTGTCAATGCTGCAGCCCCTTCGTCCAGTGAATCCCACTCAAGCAAATGTGAGCATATTGAACAATCTCTCTCAAGCCCGGCAGGTGATGAGCTCTGCTGCCTTGAGTGGTGGAACCTCTATGGGACTTCCATCAATGGGTCAGACTCCTGTTGCCATGCACATGTCAAACATGATATCTAGTGGGATGACATCTTCTGTACCAGCGGCTCAAAATGTATTTTCATCTGGACAGTCAGGAATAACATCAATAACTAGTTCTGGGCCTCTCTCTGTTCCTGCACAGGTTGGACAAAACCCCGGTCTCGGTTCATTAACTTCAAACACTTCTAATTTGTCTTCAAGTTCAAACATTGGGATTTCCCAACCACTGGGTAATCTTCAAGGGGCTGTTAGTATGGGACAACAAGCATCTGGTATGAGCCAAGGAAACCTTTCAGGGCCCCAAATGGTGCAAGGAGGAGTTCCCATGAACCAAAATGCAATGAGTGGTCTTGGTCAATCAGTTGTCTCTTCTGGGAATGGCACAATGATTCCTACTCCTGGAATGTCTCAACAAGTACAATCAGGCATGCAACCCCTTGTGAACAATGCCGCAGGTAATATGTCTTTGTCCCAGCAATCATCAGGCAGTATGCAGTCTGCTCAATCCAAATATGTGAAGGTCTGGGAGGTATGTTCCCTTCCTCCATGGAAATTCACTTGTCAAAATTATGTTTTACAGCATTGGACTTTTTTCCAGATTGCAATTTCTATTTTCAGTGGATTTCTGTTTCTATTATGATTTCCCTGTAGTAGCATTTCGCATCTCATCTCTTGTTTGACTACTGCTATTATGATCTTAGAGTACGTTGGTTGTTGAGAACACCAGTCTTTCTGCCATTAGCTTCTACTGTATCGTGATCCTTGCCGTATTTTTCATTTTTCTCTCATGTTTTCATTATACATAATTTATTTTATAGTTGTGGAGTTGTATGTTTTTTTTTTTTTTTTATTTATTTATTGGGAGTACTTTGATTTCTTCCTTTTTCGTTTTGCATTATTTGTTTGATATAACGGTCTTTGTCCTAAATTCCTATTGTGTGTTATACAACTGTGCATCATATATGGAGAAATATAAAGGTTATTCGATGAATCCAGATTGTTGGAATATATGTAAATATATAACATCTGATAAATTAGCGACTATTCTATATTATATATATTTATTCATATTAAGATATGATAAATATAATATAAAATATATTAATTTATATAATATATTTATATGTTATAATTTTGTATTCATCAAATTATCCCTTGTAATTATAATAATAATAATAATAATCATAATAATAATAATTTTGATGCATATTTAACTTATTTAAAATTAAATAATATTTAAATAGTTTTAGAGAAAAATATTTGAAAAATAATTATAGTTTAATTTTTTTTTCGTTTTTTATAATTTTAAAGAAAGTAATTGCATAGGTTAAATATAATTTTATGTAATTTAGATAACATTACAATCTTTATAATTTTCATTATTAAAAGAATGTATTAGAATTTATTTTTTAGAAAAGTATATGTATTTTAACGAAAAATAATTTGCCATTTGAATATAATTTATATTACATCCTATATATATCTAATTTGTTAGGTGTACACCACACATTAGATGTGATTACAAAGATTATCCTGTTTTTAGCCTATCACGTTTTTATCCTGCTCTCATCCTCACTATTAAACAAGCCTTAAGGATTCCTGTTTGCGATTATTGTATGAAATGTACATAATATAGTAAATTTGTTAATACATGGTATAAGTATAGTTAATAAGACTTAACATATTAAGGATCCTTTTGATTATTGCGTGAATAGTATATAATTTAGTACCTCTGTCATATAATGTATGAAGCAGCACTGATTCATACATCGAACACAACACCGCTATGGACACCAAGAAATGGCTCATATCCAAAATATAGGATACAACATCGCATATATATAATCAACATGAAAAATCTCTATTGAGAATTAGGATTTATATAATTCACATTGTAAAATGAAATTTGGTAGGGGTTATGATTTTCATATAATAACTATCCTCACAATAAAATATTAAGAAAAAATATATCTTATTAATTAAAATAACTAGTTAAGTCCAGTGGAAAAAATGTTGATTCTTGCAATATTTGTAAGATAATTTGATTTTATTTTATTTTACCTTTTTGTGATAGTAGTGTCTAAGAAGTGTTTACTGGTCGACTCACACTCTTTAGTTGTACTCAAGTTATGTCAAAGAAGTGTCTAAGATGTGCATGCCAAAAACATTTTTCAATTGCGAGGTTGAGGGGTGTTGGACACATCGTTTCGTAGAAGTGTTGGTGTTTCCTAGCATATGACTGAATTTTTATTTCTCTTTTATCTCTTATCACATGGTATCTAAAACTTGGGCTATCGTAATCTGTTGTGCTGATTTTGTTTCTCTTGTGTGGATCACTCTGACATGCCTGTATTGGTTTTGTATATTTAATATTTGAAACTTGTGCAGGGAAGCTTGTCCGGGCAAAGACAAGGACAGCCTGTCTTTATCACCAAGCTAGAAGTATGTTCTCATATGCATGATAAAATTATTTTAATCTCACTTTAATTTGTTATTTCTGTTTTTAATTTGGACAGCCTATTTTAGTATCCCTGTATAGCCTTTTCTGTCTCATTCTTAGTAATGGAGATTGATGTAGTTTTACAGGAACTCGTTAGTTCTTTCTTGAGTGATCCTGATGTGCAATTTTTTTGTGCAGGGTTACAGGAATTCTTCTGCCTCTGAATCGTAAGTTCAGGACGCAGTATTATCTTTTCCCAGTAGTACAAAAAATATTTTGTTTGAAATTTATACTAAAAATGTTCAAAAATAATCTTATATTTGATTGAATTGATTTTGGTTTAAATTAAGTTATAGATATATCTTTCCACTGACTTTTAAGTCCTCACCAACTTCTGAAAGTTCGAATGCTTGACTAGGTTTATTAGCATAAACAGCAGTTTTGGAATATTTGGAACTACTATAAACTATAGCTAATAGTTGTTTTCTAATAGAGGTCACAGTTGTTACAATTGCATCCAAAATAGTATAACGGCTATAGCGTGAATTTTCTTAAGAAACCCTTGAAACATTCTTTTTGAGAAAGGGGGCAGTACTACTGTCAGATTGTGCAACCATCACCTACCCACCTCTTATTTTGTGTGACCAATACTATTTCCAGTGGCACCCACCCTTACTTTTTATTGAAAGATTAAGATATCTTGTATTTGAAATATGGATGTCTTCAGAAATTTGTTTTTTCCTTGACTTGTATTGTTATATACTTTTATGTTTACCTAAACAAATGGCCTTTTTGTTACTAAGGAATATGTCATGAATTTTTATTAATCTTTCATTGTTTTGAGCATCTATATTTATGTAGTATAATTAAATTCTTAAATTTTTGCTGTTGTTTGCAATAGTGGCTATTAGATATATCACGTTTAGAGAAAAACTACATACTGTTTTATTGATTCTGAAGAATGAAAAAGATTCAGCTGATCCTTGTATATATAGAGACAGATGCAGTCTAAGTGTGCTAGCCACGTTTGCTAATAAACTAAGATTCAGCTATCAAGAATAAGCAGATTTTGGTTACTGTTCAACTGTCAACTAACAACAAAAAGAAAAATGAAAAACAGTACTTACAGACACATGTATACAAGGCATCCAAGTGAGTACACTCTAATTCTCCACCGCAAGCTCATGGTGGACGAGAGCTAGGAAGAGACTACGGATCGCACACTGATCTAGCTGAGCAACAAAGCAAGGACGTTTCCATGTAAAAAATGCATTCTTTTAGTCCTAAGGAATAGTTGCACAAAGGTATTTTGACAACTAGGGAAAAGTATCCCTGTAATTCAACTTGAAGATCTGATAGTCTTTTGCGACTAGACATGCGTTAGGCTGGTAAACTTTGACCACATACATACATCAACAACAAAAAACTGACTTCCCTATTTGTAGAGCAAACGAGGTCCGAAGTCCCATTGCTATGTAATGCACACATCTCTTTTATCATAACTTGTTTCCATCCTAGATGGGCAAACACATCACTTGCATTCTTAGGAACAAAAATAGAGGGTAAGGAAGAAAGACAAGAATATTAGGAAGGCGAAATACATACTAGTTGAAAGAAGTATAACAAGGTGAAGCGCTATGCATAGAATGTATACCTTTTTCAGAGAGCAATGAGAATTTCAGACATAGGATGCAAGACTGAAGGATGAGATGAAGGAGTTAGTGTTAAAGGTGAGTCTATGGTGTTGTTGGTTATCGGTGGGGGCAGGAACCGAACAGAGAGAAAAGGGAAACTGAAAAGACATATGATCAGTTGTGTATGTTTAGATCATGATGAAGCTAACTTTCTTTTTCCTGGAAATTCTATTTTGTCTACTTAGAATATAAAGATATGAATGTCTATTTTTTGAGACATTCGTCAAACAAAGGTGTGTATACAATTCTTGACTATCAATTTAGAGCTTTTGTTAAGTTTGTTAGAGTCTATGAATCATTGTTTTTGATGTTATTATCTAACTGAAAAGCTTTGTATCTTCTGTTAACATCATTAATTTGATGATTTTCTCATATGTTATTGATTTTGATGTCAGACTCGCTTCAACTTGGCCCTCTGTAATGCAAATAGTTCGGCTTATATCTCAGGACCACATGAATAACAAGTAAGTCCTTATTTCAACTATTATCATGCTCATTTCCTCTCACACACACACACACACACACTCACTCTAATATTGGTCCTTAATGTTTTCTTGTAGACAATATGTTGGAAAGGCAGATTTCCTAGTTTTTCGGGCAATGAATCCACACGGATTTCTTGGTCAGCTTCAGGAAAAGAAGCTGGTATGTTATCTTTGGGTGTCTGTATTTTTTCCCATTTTTGTAAATCCCCCTTCTCCTAAATGCTATTCTACTCAGAGTCACAATTCAATTATTTCCTGAATTTTTACCCTTGATGTCTTCTCTAAAGTTCTTGCTCATGAAAGTTAGAAGTAATTCAGGTTTAGTCTTATGAGCATTTTAACTCGACAACTCTCTTAATGTCAAACAATTTTGAATTAATAATACTTGTAACTCAAGTAATATTAATGTATGTTGCATTACATTCTTGTGTGTCTTATAATGATTTGACTTAATGACCTGTCAAAGGTCAATTAACCGGTTTAAGCTGTATGCAAAAGATCTGAGACTATTTTTATTTAAATCTAAATAAATCCCTTAGGAGAAGGTTAGATGTGTTCCTCTACTTTGGAGGATACTTTGTTATGAAGGTTTGCCAAAAAAGATTAAAATTTTTGGCTGTGCAGTTTCGCAGTTCATTGGTGTGTGGTTGGAATAGAATGACTACAACTTGGAGGGTCTTTGCCCTAGAGTTAGTTTTTTTGCTCCAAATGAGGTAGTCCACCATATTCTTCACCAATGCTAAATCTTCTCTAATTCGAAAACCTGAAATTCACACAAGATAGGTAGAAACTTAGTAACACATTTGATGTTCAGATTGTGCATTAATACTATGCACAAAAGTGAACATTTTTAGATTAATTCTGCACACTATTATCGGACAATAATCTTTAAATGCTACTAAAAAAACAAAAAAGGAAATAAAACAGATTCTAATTATGTCAATTCCTAATAATTTGATATACAAATAAAATCACATAATTTTGATTGATTTTCATAGATCAATTCTGATTGTTTTCCTTTACTATCAACACACTGTGTATGAAGAATTACCCTATGCCTGTGGACCATTGATTTCATTTCTTGCAGGAGGAATTTTTTGTGGTGCTGAATTTGTTGTTGTTTGATTTCAGTGTGCAGTCATTCAATTACCATCACAGACATTGCTCCTATCTGTTTCTGACAAAGCCTTCCGCTTGATTGGGATGCTTTTCCCTGGGGTAACATTTAGTTGCTGATTTGATTGAGGCTCTACTATAATTATGGGCCTGTTATACCTTGCCTATTTACTTAAAGGCTTGAATCCTGGCAGGATATGGTGGTATTTAAGCCACAATTGTCCAGTCAGCAGCAGCAACAAATGCAGCAACAGCACCAGCAGATGCAATCACAACAACAGCATCTTCCACAGTTGCAACAGCAGCAGCAACTTCCTCACATGCAGCAACAGCAACTTCCTCAGATACAACAGCAGCAGCAACAACTCCAGCAGCAGCAGCAGCAACTTCCTCAGCTGCAACAACAGCAACAGCAGCTTCCTCAGCTACAACAGCAGCAACAGCTTCCTCAGGTCCAACAGCAGCAGCTTTCTCAGTTGCAACAACAGCAGCTTCCACAAATCCAGCAACAGCAGCAACTTCCTCAGCTTCAACAACAAATCCCACAACTACAGCAACAGCAGCAGCTTCCACAGTTACAGCAACTGCAGCCTCAGCAGCAGCAGATGGTTGGGGCAGGAATGGGTCAAGCCTATGTTCAAGGCCCTGGGCGGTCACAGCTGGTTTCTCAGGGACAAGTTTCTTCCCAGGGAACAACAAACATTGGTGGAGGGGGATTCATGAGTTAGCTCAATTTTTCACAGGTTTCGCCACGGCCACAAAGGGTATATAGTATTAAAATGAATCATCTGTGGAGGTATCCAATCACAAGTATTTTAGCTCATAATTAGTCACTCTGATATGTTCTTATCACAGCAAAACGTTAGAATGTCTATTTAATTTCTTCTGCAATTTAGCCATTAAAAACTCAGGGTAAGTTTTTAATTTTAGAGTTAGGTAGAATTGATTTTAATAAATATTTTTGAACTGAAGAATGAAATTGGTAAGTGTGTAGGATTGATTGTGTTTTGCAACCCAGCATGATGTTGAAATTCGAGAGCAGTGTTAGCTGCTCAATTTTCACAAACAGGGTAGAACAATCTATATGAAACATGAAAATTTGTAAAAAATGCCGTTTCTTTTCTCTTGTGATGTAAACAACTAAACGTCTATTTAGTAATTCCTGCAGGTAAGTTCCGTATTTGTGCATCACAAGGTTAAAAAAGGAGGCCACAAAAAAGTTAGGTAAGTGAGAAAGAAGGTTAAGTATGTGTGAAACGGGAAGAATACTGTAGAAGAATTTATTATTAACAATAGAAGTATTTACTATTGTTATTGTCATTCTGCATCGGAGAGTAATGACTTGATCTCGGTGTGTAGAGTCATTTCTTCTACAAGAACTTGGTCTTAAACAAAAAAAAATGAGAATTAAAAATATTACCAGATATTTCAAACTGTCCAAAAACATGTTGAAAGGAAAACGAAAATAAATAAAAATAGTTCACAAACCCATTGTAGATGTGAACGAGATAACTTGTTTCTTCTTTTCAGTTATATTCAGTGAGTTTCACTTAGATATTAATTAAATAATTTTTTTATAAAAATTATAATGAAGAAAAAATGTTATTATTTAATTTTTAAAAAAATTCATATTTCTTTTATTTTATTAAAGCTCTTAGTAATTTTTTTATTTGTTTGACTAAGCTTTCGACTACTATCTTTATGAATTTCAATATGTTATTAGTTCTAGACATTTGGTACCACTATGGAATGCTTGGAATATGACTTTTTTTGTCAAGCTTTTTGATTTTTCTTATATAAGTTTTTGGGATTTTCAAAAGTGTACATAAATTTGCTCTATTATGAAATTTTGAGTGACTCTATGTTTTTATGGAAGATAATACCTGCGCTAAAAGTTGGCTAATTTAGGTGTGAAAAACATAATTGTTCTTGGTATTTTACTTTAACATATTGATGAAGTTTTTTCATAATAAGTTTTAATTCTCTTGTCTAATTTGTAGAGAGTTTGTCTTTTATTGCATGAGTTTGGTGTGGTCTTTCAGGTTTTTTTTTAATATTTTTTTTTTCATATGATAATAGATGATATATGGGTTTTGAGTGCAACCTAGCTAAGATGAGTCTTTAAAAAAAATTAAAATATCAAATAATAACTGAATGCACATCAATTAATTATAGAAAAAAGTAAGCAAATTACATAATTGAAATTTTATGACAATTACAAAATTTATTATTTCTTGCAAATGTTCAGACAATAAACACCTTTGAAATTTGTGTAAATTTTAAGGAAATCAAACAAGTTGAAATGTTGAGATAAAAAGGAAATAAAATAAAACTAAGAACTGAGCATTGAAATAAGATAAATTTTTGGAGTTACTTAACAATCTATGAGTTTAGATGATTGAAAACTAAGATTGATGGTTAGACATAATTATATGATGAAAAATAAACAAGGAGCGAAAATAATGAAATGTGTGTCTAAAAATAATTTAGTTCGATCACACAAATATTTATATTTTATGAAATGCGACATATTGTTCGAAAATGGGTATTTGAGGTCGTGATGAGAGAGAAATTACTTCAGAAATAAATATTTAATTGAACTTAATAGATATTGATATTGAATGAGTCAAATAATTGATAGAGAGAATAAAATGTTATGTAACAAGAATATGTTCCAGTTCTCGTATTCATGTCTGGTCAATGTTTGGTTAATATTGGGATTCCATATTAAAATCGGAATGAGTGCAAATAATATTTACTAAGTTTTAGTTACCATCCCTAACTAAATTGTCATGTTTTCATATCTTAAATCATTGAAAATCATATTTGTTCTCACTTTGATATATCTCTTAAGTAAATCAATTTAACATATATGGAAGTTTGGAAAGTGATAACCAGAAAAGAGGAAATTATGATATCTTAAAAACATTGAAAATCATATTTATTCTCACTTTGATATATCTCTTAAGTAAATCAATTTAACATAGATGGAAGTTTGGAAAGTGATAACCAAAAAAGAGGAAATTAAGTAAGAACAAAAATTAAAAAATATATAAAAAATACATTATTAAAAAACTAAACAAAGAAAAGATAAATGATAAAAAATAAATGACAAAAAATGTAACAACAAATTACCTTTGAAAAAAGATAATATTTAAAAAAATCACAAATTTCATTGGTTAAGAATATTATTTTCGATTTTCTATGTGATTTTCTAGTTGTTGATGTGATGTTAAGATGTTTCTTAATAAAGGTACAAATTTGACTATCTTAAGCAGACCTCTGTATCTTTTTAATTTTCTTAAATTATCCATTTTAAAAAGACTTATTTGTCCTTATATGTTTTAATTTTTGGAACAACCTATTTAGGAACATAAAATTTGACTTCTAGAACAATTCATTCCGGAAGCTAAATTTTACATTTCAGAATAGGTTATTTTGAAAGCATAATTTGACTTTTAGATCCGAAAGTAACTTTCGAAATGAGTTGTTCTGAAAGTCAAAAAATACACCTTCATAATGCTTTCAGACTGGTTTATTCCGGAAGTTATTTTCGGATATGCAAACAGCTTCCGAAATGGGTCATTCCAGAAAAAAATACACCTCCATAATACATATGGAATGACCTATTCCGGAAGGTTTTTTCGCAAACAAAAATGCTTCTGGAATGATCTACTCCGGAAGCTATTTCCAGATTTGGAAACAGCTTCCGGAATAGGCCATTTCGAAAGCATTTTTGTTTGCAAAAAAAACTCTCTAACATGTCGCGTACAACGTCATTCCCCCTTCACCCTTCTTCTTCCATTAACAATAATACATGATAATGGTAGCAGACGGTGGTGGCAGGATCTATTAAGACGAGCTTCAACTTAAGATTATGGAGGTAGAGGTGAAAGGGAAGGAATATATGGAGGTGTATTGCAGAAGGGTAAACACAGGCAATGCAATCTTTAATGAAGAGTAGTGTGGGAAAATAAAAAAGGTATGGAGGTGCAGAAAGAAACTCCCTTTTAAGGATTAAAGCCTTCTTTGATACAAACTGTCACTACACACGATTACAAGCCCACTTGTCACCATTCCCAGGATAACACATACAAATTGTAACTTCTAATGTTTCATATCTTTATATAAAGACTTCACTAAGCAATATTTGGATAACTATTCTTTCAATATATTTCTCATTGATAACTCACCTATTGAGACTTTATTCTCTTCCTCAAACTTTCAATAAAAACAATTGTTACTTTGAGACTTCATTGTGCAAAATACTTCTTTACATGAACTACTCTTTTATCAATGTTTGATCTATTATCTTGATATTCCTTTTTATCTCTTTTCTTTCCACATAGCTTTTGTAAAGGACTTCATCGATTTCCTTAAGTTTTATTTTCATAAATTTGTTTAACCTTCATATATGCCTCTTTATCAACATATTTCTTCCATGTAAATTGTCTATCAATAATAAATTCTCTCAAGAGAATGTGACTTAAAACAAAGTTGACATTCTCTTAAATATATCACCTTTTATTAGACACATTATTAACTCCGCATTATCTACATATTTTAAAAGCCATTTTAGTGTTTCATCAATTTTAGTTGATCAATCTCTCTTTGTTTTCTCAAATCAACTCAAGCATTTAATGCGTAATCATTATTAGATCATTTCTAATAATACTTGAAAAATTTATCAAATCATTCTTTAGGTTTCCTCAAGATCTATCTGTAAATAAAAACAACTCTTTTAACCATTAATTTAAATTATAATCCTGACAGTTAACCCTTTATTTATTTATTATATGGCAACAAATTACTCACAAAATTTGCCACGTAAGTTGAAAATGGATCAACTTATAAATACTTTCTTACTCTTCTTTTCAGTTTCACCTTCGTCGAACCCTAATTTGTTGCGACATCGATAGGAATGTATGTACGAAAGATAGGGTTGAGTCTGAAACATCAACTATCTACTCAATATCCTTGTACGAGTCCACAATCACTGCACGAGATGAACCTTGGTTTGGTAAATGGAAGCCTTAGGTGTAAAGAAAGGACTCCTACTTAATACACGCGATTGTATACTAAGGTGCTCTCCTCTGGTTGTTGGAACAATGCGAGTCGGCCCTCCATTTAGAAAGATGAAAGGCCCAAACAAAAGTTAAAAGAGGGGGTTACAAATTCCTTATTTTATTGGAGGTGAAAAATGAATCGAAATCTCGAAGTTATACAACCTTTTCAATTTTAGTTGGGAAAGAACAATGAAGTTCATTCAAACTTATCCTTCTTTTCAATTTCACCTTCGTCGAACCTAAAAGACCCTAATCCATGATTAAGAAGTTAGAACTAATTTTTTTGAATATATCACTCAAATTTTATATAACTGTACATCTAGTGAAAGGATCAACTATTAGAAATGAGCTAGTAGGGTGAAAAAAAACTTATGTTGGTCATTTGAAGAAAATTTGTATTTTCAATCTCATCCAACTCTTCTATTTCGATATATCCTCCTTTGAGATGTTAATGTTTTTGGTTGCTTCTCACTTGTAGAATTGAGATCGACATGCTTTACGATTACCTAATGGTCAATTGGGTCCTATGCTATTAGACATAGAAGTAATCATAGATTTGAAACCCATTGAAGACTGCTATGCAATCAATAGATAGATGTGACTCAGATAAAGACCTTGATGCCAAATTCAACGAGAGTTAAAGGGCTTAGAGACATATTTTAACCAACCACTTAGTCAATGATGGAAAATACTTGTGCAAGATGTCAAACACCTAAAATTTTTGGTTTGTTGTTGTCTGTCCATCCAAATTTCTCAAAATTCTTTCAATTTGGTATATGTTCTCCATTAAGGTACTCTATACATGTGCTTAGCCAAACTACTATTGGCTCACATGTATTATATTCCTCAAAGCCGAATAAAAGCTCCATAGGTGTGATTTGATGCATTCTGTTGTGACTTTCTTTCATTTTTAAAACGGTAATAATGTTCTTTTTAGATAAAGACATCCCTTCCTACTCTCTCAGGGATGAACGACTAACCTTGTTGCTACCAAAACTGTACCAAGCAATCTGTACCTCTTATATGAACATTATTTGAAAGCACTTTTAAGTTATACGAGTTTCACTACCAATTTGGCTCCCTATAAGGATTACATCAAGGTTTATGGAATCTACTATTTGGATCCAATTGGTGCTTATCGAAATATGGAATGAATATTGGATTTAGGATTTAGGGTTGAATAAACATTTATCAAGGTCCTTGAAACTTTCATTTGTCCAATTATTTTCTTTCTTTTGAACAAAATAATTAGGGGTTGAACTATGTGGCTATACTTAGTAATAATGGTTTAATATCACCAAAACATGCAATACTTAAGTTTTACCAAAACTGCGCATATTTTGGTTAGCAATGAACCATTTCTTCATCCAATGATTTAATATAATTTAATATAGTCAAAGAATACATCCCAAAAGGAGCACTCTCTTTTCATTGTATAAACATAGTATGTGAAAAGTTATACAAAGTTGAATTCTGAATTATAAAAAAAAATTGTTATCCAAGTCAATTAATTTCTCAATTCGATTTGATGCAATTATTTTTTTTCTTTTTATTGTATATGACTAGATTTACTAAAACATTGTTTGTTTGAATATGAGCCATTTGGTATTGAAAAAAAAATGGAAGGGTGTAGAAGGGGATGAACTAGGTCAAGTTATTCAGGAAGTACTCTTACACAAGTATGACATTTTTAGTTTGTTAACATGGTTTAGGAATTTCTAAAATGATATATTTGTTATGTGATGTATTGATTGATGGGAACATTCAAAGAATAATACTTTTGTTATAATTATTCAAAACTAATTCATCAATCATATCTAAATTAATTAGGTAGGGTTTTTTGTATTATTAGTATGATACAAACCAAATCTTGAATCTTTGTATATAATGAAGTTGAAGTCTTTCATGTTAGATAATTGTAGGGTCAATTTATTCCGACATATAACAAAATTAGCTAAGGTTTTTTGTACTAGTAGTATGACACCACCAACTCTTGCTTCTGCGAATATAATAAATATGAAGTTTTTCTTATCATATAATTGTCAATGTATTCCCATATATACCTCTATCAGCTAGGGTTTCTTGTACTAGTAGAATGATACAATATTAAATCTTGCATCTTTGTATATATGAAGATCAAGTCTTTCATCTTTGATAAATACATGACACTTTTTCTGCCATTGGAAAGTTTGTAAGTAAATCCAATACAAAGGAAAATGTGTTATACAATATGAAATACATTTTTTTTTTCTATGTGAAGTGTCATTACCATGACTACTTAAGACCTCTATTCTGAAACCAATTTGAGTGAAACTATTAGATGACAATTTAAGGTAAAATTTAGTAAACTTGAAAGCTTGCCTATCTAATCCAATCTTCAAATAAATGTAGCCCCAAAGAATAAAATCTATATAGTATTTTGGTTCTATTCATTATATGTGACATTATAATGTGAATTTTTTTAGAACATTTCATGTATGACTCTTACATGTCTTACTATAAAAAAATTGCTCATTAATGGTCATATTTTGTATATACAAAACATGGATTAGTTCCCATCAAATTGTGATTGGATGTATGATAGTTATTTAGAGGAAGAGGTGCTTTGAAAGAACATTTGTAACGAGGGTTGAAGAGTTTATAAACAAATCTTTACAACGAGACATGAATCACAATGATGGGGAATTTGTTGTCTCTGTAATAAGTGCAATTGTACAAGGATTTTGGATGAAAGAGATGCAAAGGATAATCTTACATTTGAAAATTATAAATAAGAAGATCAAGCGGTTAAGGAGAAGACAAATTTCACTAATGAAAGTTATTTGGAATGAAGTCACTAGAGATGTTACATGGGAATTAGAAAAGATAATTAGAGAAAGTTATCTCCATCTGTTTTAATAACAAATTTCAATGACAAACTTTTTGTGAGTAGAGGAGAAATGTAACATTTAGAAATTTATGATGTAATATTTTTTCAGATACAATATCTCATAGAATTTCTAATGAATTTTCTATTGATGATAATAGAAGAAATAATCAAGAGTAGAAGCAAATGAGGAATAACACTTTCTTAATCTCCCCCTGAGATTTGAGAACTCTCATGAAACAAATAATAACATTCTCACAAAATGTAATGAAAACTAATAGGTTATTATGATTAAACACTTTGATGTATTTGATAAACATATTATCATTTTTGTTTTTATGATATAGATGGTCACAATTGACCGTCCAATGGTTTTTTTCGTGGACTAGACGGTTACTGTTTCAAGGTAAGTGTTTCATCAAAGGTAAAATTTTAAATTTACTATATGACTTATGCACAAATCATTCATTCATTTCTGATGATTGTGTTAAACATCTTGAATTGCCAATCTCTTTTCTAGATGCTAGTTTGATTGTTTTGACCCCCACAAGTGAATTTGTGACTACCAATCCAGTTTGTGTAAATTGTCCTCTGTTAATTGAAAACAAAAAATTTCTTGTAGATTTAATTTGTCCACCTATGTTATAATTAGATATAATCTTAGGTATGGATTGATTATTTTCCAACAAAGTGCTTATGAATTGTGTAAAAAAAGTAGTAATATTTACCAATATTGAGGATCCTTTGAAATTATCTATTAGTTTAGTAAGTGAGACTTTAAAGAGAAGATTATTGTCAATTAAATAAATTTACCATAAAGAAATATCCTTTCCCTATAATAGATTATTTGATGGATCAACTAAAAGGAGCCTTTCTGTTGTTTTCTAAGATATATTTGAGATTAGGATACCATTAGATAAGAGTAAAAGCAAAAGACAAAAAAAAAAAAAACATTCAGAACTAGGTATGACCATTATGAATATAATGTGATGCCTTTCGGTATAACTAATGCTCCAACAATATTCATGGATTATATGAATTGAATTTTTTGTTTACTTTTAGATCATTTTGTAATTGTTTTTATAGATGACATTATCATTTATTCTAAATGCTTTGAGGATCATCTTTAAACCGTTATTCAAATTTTGAGAGATAGAGAACTGTATGGTAACCTATTCAAGTGCAAATTTTGGTTAGAGAAGTTAAAATTTTTGGGACACGTGATTTTCGTAGAATGAGTGTCAATGGACCCAACCAAAGGACACGCAGTTTAGGAACCACTAAAGACAGTGACCAAAATTTGTAGTTTTCTAAGGTTGGCAGGATATTATAAAAGATTCATTAAAGGATTTTCTAGAATAATTACGCATTTAACTCAACTTGCTAAGAAAGGTCAAACTTTTGAATGGATAGAAAAATGCGAGAATAGTTTTCAAGAACTGAAGAAGAAATTAACCACTTCCCTTATATTAGCATTATCCGATCTTAATGGACACTTTGTAATATTTTGTGATGCTTCCAAAATGGGATTATGATGTGTTCTTATGCAAGATGAAGAGTGGTAGCATATGCTTCTAGGCAACAAAGACCGCAAGAGAAAAATTATTCAATCCATAATCTACAACTAGTTATCATTGTTTTTAAACTCAAAATATGACGATATTATTGTACCCATTACTGTTCATTGTATAACAAAAGTTGTTAAGATAATACAAGGAAAAGCTAAGAATATAAAAAAAATCAGTAATTGCTTTAAAGTCTAACTTTATAGTGCTAAAAGATTTATAAATAATACATACTCTATTTGTTTATTAAACACACTAATAGTTAGAAACACTTAAAAGTTTGTGAGAGAGTATTTTGCATGCACCATTTATGTAAGACATAAATGTTAACTTCATTAGAATTTTTTACATGCATAAAAATTTTATGTATAAATATTCTAAATCAAACCATTGCAATTTGTTTGTTGTAGCTGGTCTTATATCAATATCTCTTCATGAACAAATATGATTTTATGTTGAAAGTGTTATATAAAATACTATTTTTTCTATATTATTTGACAATAACATTATAAGCATATAAATTTTGATGGTGTGTATATTATGTCGGAATTATTCATAAAATGTGTTATTGGTAACTAGTAAACTTTAAATGTTCTCTCATCATTAAAAAATGTATTTATTTAGTATTGAAAACTTGTAGTTTTTATTTAAAATATGTCTTATATCTTCTTCCATGCTTTCAGTTGAATTTAAGCTTTTATACATGTTTTAGTTAGAGATTTTATCAGATTTTATTACGTGTTTAGTGTTTATTGTAAATCTTTTATAGAATATATATATATATATATATATATATATAGTTATTGCGATATGTTATAAGTTTTAATATCAATCTTAAGTATTTAAATTTAAATTAAATTAATTTTCTGTAAATAGATAGCATTTATTACATGTAATTGGTTAAGTTTGCATGAGGTGATGCTAAGTGTACAATTCTCCTTACTGAGAATTATACGAGATTCTGTTTAATAAATAATAAAATAAATATAAAAGTTAAAATAATAAAATGATTTCATTGTACAAATTAATATAATATAATACTAAAATTTACTTTGCAAAAAGTTTTCTCCGTCTCAGAAAAGTCACGAAAAGAAAAAGTGCAGGTCATATATACATGTATAGAAAAGGTGTGATATAATTAATAGATAACATTGTCTTTAAAACATATGTTGGATTTGAATTTGTAGACCTAAATATGTATATATTAAGAAAAATCATCCCTAAATAAATTTCAGTATTTTTAAAAGATTAATCTTTTTGAAAAAGTATACTATTCGCATTTAAAATCTAATGTCAAATATAAAGGGACACGATACCCAAATCGTTTTTGCAAAATGTTGTACTCTTTGTGCCTAATGCGTTTAGTCAAGGGAAATGATGTGTGGGATAAGTGAGGTAATTTATCTATTTCAAAAGCATTGCGAGTAAAAGGAAGACTAGCATATATTATCACTATATATTGTCTTCTCTCTCTGAGGTGATATATTATCTGTTATATAATTATGTTTAAGTTTAATTTCACCATTTTCATGATTACATCCATCATGTTTCTCAAGTTATTGCTTAGAAAATATGAAAATTGCGTGGTGGATTGGAACACAATTGGTATTATGATATATTATTATTATTATTATTATTATTATTATTATTATTATTATTAGATGAATATTTTAGCCATACTTTTATAATTAAATTCGAATTAATATCTAAATATCATATGAAAATTAAGGTGGGTAAAAAGACTATGAAGGTAGTTGTTATTTTAGTAATTTGAATTCAACAGCATTGATTAAGGAGATGTACACAAATATGTCAATTAGTGCATACTATTCCAAGAAGAATAACGGATTTAAAATCTAATTATATAGTTAAAAATTCTATTTCTTTTTATACTTTACATAAATTTGAAATCGGTCCTAATATGAAATTAGTTTGCTTAATTTTATTTAAATAACTCATTTTGAAACTGTATAAGGGTTATAAAAAGAAGTTTAATATAATATAAGACATTTTTCTAAAAAATATTGAATTCTTTATATACTGAATTTTTTAGAATGCGTCGTTTAATAATTATAACACAATTGGTTCATCTTAAATACATTAATTATATTTATTTTTTTTAATTAGATTGAGATTTAAATTAAAGCCTTATAATGGTATCGAAGATTAAAAAAGGTTAGACAAATATATGATAATTATGAACAAAAAATAATAAAGAATATGATAAGATAGAAAAAGATTTTTTATTGAATGTATATTTTTTTATTTATAATAGCTCACTTAATATAAAATTCTAAAAAATTAAATATAAAAATTATTTTAAATAAATATATTTAATATTTTATTGATATGAGATTTTTTTATATTTTTACTAATATTCTTTTTGATTCTATATTATTTGATTTGTTTTTATAATAATATTATTCTAACCTAGAGCAGTGAATTTGGATAGTATTTATAAGGGAGTGTGACTTTTTTTTTTTTTTAATAAAAGTTAAATCTTTTACGTTGATTCTTTATATAATCTTTATTGATGCATGATATCACTTTATTTTTAACTTAACATCTTTTACGTTGATTCTTTATATAATCTTTATTGATGCATGATATCACTTTATTTTTAACTTAACATCACATATGACAGTATATTTGAGATTTAATTTTAAAACTACGAATTACTTTTTTATGAAATAAATTTATCATATTTGATTGCATTTGAACATGAACAATATCTGGAAAAGGCAAATGTTCTCAAGTGGCAGAAATAGAGAAGATAAAGTGAATGATTCATATCTCTCTTAATGAAGAATTGAAAAGTCTAATGTTTATTCTTGGAAAAGAAAGTTGGGAAAGTTGGTTTGACCAAATTTTCATATTACTTAAATAAAGGAAAAATGACTCTTTTAGTTGGTTTAGAATCACTCAAGTTCTTTGTAATCATCTTGGGATTACTTAACAACCCAATAGATATTGGCAAGATCAGGAAATCTGCCAAAAGCCTAATCCCTACTCTGAAAAGGGCTCATAAAGAATAATGAACAAAGTAAAGTTCATAATAAAACTCTAACATCAATAATTTCAATATTTGTAGAGACCAATAGATAGTAGCGTCTACTTTCAAGAAATCCAAAAAACTATTTCTGTTATATTTTTTTATCTGGTAAGATAATCTGGATTAAATAAACATATTATTGTTAAATCATTTTGAATACTTTGTTAAATAAATATATACACTCCATTAAAAATAAATAATTCGTTCGAGAATTTTAATTAATCTTATTTTTTCTTAAGTACAAAACACATAATATTATGTTAAAATTTTATCTTTATTACTTGTTTGAACTCCCTGTCATATTCAATTCAATAAACAATTGAGAGCAATAGAAGCATTAAGAAAAATTGTATTTAAAGAGTCAAATTGAAGAACATTAATTACCTTGAACTCGTATCTTCTCAACTAATTTACGTGCTTGCCGAGTAAAATAGTAATAGAACCAAATACAATTACTATTTGTTAAAACTAAAAATATTTAATAACTAAGTATAATTAAATATAATTACGTTTTCTTATAATTACAATAAATTTAAAATAAATGAAGGAATAATGATATAGCGGTTATTAAGTTACAAGTCCCCTCATAAATGAACAATTTGCTCATTCTTTTCTGGCAAATAAGTTAATTAACTAATTCCACATAAAAAAAGGCAAAAATCACATTTCAATTCATGAAATATATTCTATCATTTAATTTATCTAGTTAAGTACTAATGACATAAGTTAAATAATAGATTGTACTTTGTTTAATTATATATGTAATTTTATTTTTAATATGATTTCGCTAAAATACTTTTATGGAAACAATAATTAGAATATGGGATTGTGTGATTAAATTTGGCACAATGTATAAGTTTTAATAATAATTAAAGATATAAATTAAGAGATATCTTATATATTTTTCACTATATATAATAGTAATATATGTTTGTAATATATAAAAAACATAATATTTATTTAATCAATTTATTTAAATATATAAATTGAATATATAATTTTGTTTATTTAAAAAAATGTGAACTATTTTAGATTATTAAAAATAGATTATATATATATATATATATATATATATATATATATATATATATATATATATATATATATATATATATATATTAATACGTAACATAATCCTTAAAATTTATGATGTTATATTTTTTTTCTTAAAACTAAAGAATACCAAAACAGGTTCCTGCTATTTTTCGAGTTTCATTTAAGTTTCTAAAATTATCTCTCTCTCTTTTTTTTTCTTTCTCTTGGTTCTTGAATATTTGTTATTGTCATTTAAATTTTTGAACTAGACCAAAATGAAAAGGATTAATTTTAGAAATATATATGATATTAAAACAATTATTTGAATTTTTCTTCGTTTCACATATCGATATGACAACGAGACACTAGGAATTAAATTGATAATTTTTTTTTACAATTTTATATATTAGAAGAGATGATAAATATAATATAATTATATTAAAATCGTATCTTGCCAGTTAATTTACGTGCTTGTGAGTAAAATTAGTAATATTATTAAACTTAATTAATTTTTCCTAAAATTAAAAATATTCACTCACTTAATATTTGTAAAAAAATATTAAACTACAATTATAAGAGAATAATGATAGTGGAGACTAAAGTACGGATTCCTGCCCCTTCACAAGTGAAACACGTTGCTCTTTCTTTTCGGCCAGGTAATGATGACAAATGAAAAATAAAAACTATAGATTCGATTTTTTTTTTTTGAACTTATCTGTGTTTCTAATAAATATTTATTCCTAAAATGGTATCTAAATTACTTTATTTTTTAAAAGTGTTATTTAAATATACTTAAGGACTAAAAGTTTATTTATTTTATTAAGGACCCAAAACAAAATCGGTATATATATATATATATGAGCCAAAAACATATTCAAGTCAATTTGAATGGATAAAAATGAGCTTGGATTAATAGACAAAAAATGCATTCATATATCTTAATTGGGCAAATGAATTGACCAAACCACCTATGATGAATTAGAGGCTGATACATGGTTTAACAATGAGTGCATGAATGAAAGTAGAATGATTGTTTATATGAAATTAAGAAAGCATAAGAACCATATACTTTGAGAACAATCCAACTCAAATGAACAAAGAAGGAAGGACCCTTTATTCTTCTTTGAGAACCAGCCACGAATTAACAAGGCTTCAAATCTACACAACCTTTCTTTAATTTGTTTTGCTTTTCAGAGTCCATGGATGAAAATTCTTCAGAACAAGATGTCATAAACCAGGGATCTATGCTCCCACATTTATGCCTGTTGTATAATAATTTTATTGCCTTTAAAGTAAAAACAATAATTAACAAATAATAATAATAATAATAATAATAATAATAATAATAATAATAATAATAATAATAATAATAATAATAATAATAATAATAATAATAATAATAATAATAATAATAATAAAGTAAAGAACATATGAAGATTGTCTTTCACTAATTGCTCAAACCAGAAAAGTAGAGATTACTTAAAGCCTTTATAAGCCAGCCCAAACAATCTAAAATCATTAATTATCAACTCTATGCATTAGAAACAATTTTGAAAAGATTCCAAGAACATAACACAAATAATCGAATAGAATTGAATTTTTTAAATAGTTCATTTTTATATATTATTAATGTAAAATTTTTCATTTCATTAACTAGTTACAAATACAGTATGTGGTTTCGATCTATTAGAAACAAAATTTTGAAAAGAAGCGTCATTTTATATATGCATAACACTTTACTATTTCTTTTTTCCAAAATGATTATTCAGTTTATGGTACGTCTATTTTCTTATATAAATGTCTACGTATATGTTCTAAAACCCACAATTGTGGAATAACAATTTTTAACTGATAATTTTTATTATAAAATATAATTTTAGTAAAAAAAGTTTGTATAACTGTTTCCATATTAAAAACCCATTTTTCTATATTTCCTATCATAATCTGTAGGTATAATAAGAGTGCCAATAAATCTACCTAACCAACAACATTAAGTGAAGTCATTTAACGGATATATTTAAAACTCACTATAACACTTGGAGACACATAATGTGAAACTTCTCAAACATACTAAATCATGAGTTTACTAAAATAGTCTATCATTTTTCCAATATCATGTCAAAAGGAAAATACCTTTATTGATTGTTATTTTTTTTTTATAAGTCTAAATTTTGGATCTCTTTAATCTTAACATATATAGATTGGGGTTTATAATGTATCTAAGTAGTGACTCAAGTACCAACATCATAATAGAAAACCTCAACAATATTGTTTAGGTAATTATGTCAATTTTAATAACAAATTTTATTAATTACTTTATTAAAAAAATGTATTTGTTAATAAATATAAATAATAAATGAACCTAGATTATGCAACACCCCCTCCTTTCTCTCTCACACTCTCTAAGCCACTCTCTCTTTCCCTCTCCCAAAGTCTCTCATTTCTCTTTAACTTTTCTCCTTCTATATCTCATTTATTTCAGAATTTGATCACATCTTGCAGTAGTTGTGGAGTCAAATATCATTTTTATTCGATCAAATTTTCAAACAAAATATGTTCATATTTACTCTAAATTTTTTTTTCTTTTTTCTGATTTGTTCATCAATCTTGATGGGGAATGTTGAGAAAAATGTTCATTTCAACTTGTTTTACCATATACTAAAATTTAGATATGTTTGAATAACTTACTCTAAATCTTAGATTTTGAAATAACATTATTACTTGGTTTTGAAAATTACATTAAAGACGAGCATTTCAAGTAAGGAAAACTAGCTTTAATATTTCAATAGTACCCTAGGCTAGAGGATCTAGATGTAGATGTGACATGGTCACCAGTCCAAATTTTTTTTGTAGGGATGATATTTGATGAAAATTGTTTAATTCTATGTTGTTTAAAAATGTAGGGATATTAGATTTGGAAAGTCTCTTATATAATTTTTTTTCTTTATGTTGAAAATGTTCATTTTAAGAATTAGGATAGCTTTTTATAATATAACTTCATATAGAGATCAATTACGAGGGTTATAAAAACAATATTTTAGAGAGTTATACACATGTTTAGTGCGGAAGTGTCAAGGTTACCTTCAAAGGTAGAAGTGAAAATTTCTTTAATCTGATGCTTAAGCAAGGTTGGTTTTAGTGGCACTTTATAAAATAATTGTAGCTGAATAATAAAACTGAAAAATAAATTGGAAATTAGATAAAAAATGATAATATGTCAAGTTGGATATGTTACCATAAGAAAGGTAAATGTTGATAATAAAAAAAAAGGAAAAGAGATATAGAGATCTAAACTAGAAATATAAACATCTGAACCGTCTAGGTGACTTTCCAATAAAAAATATCCTTTACTTGTCTTTTTTATTATTCTAGACATGTTTTACATATTAATTATAATGATATTGTTGTTTCACGTTTATTAGTTATAATGTTATTAGTGTATGAATAAGATATTTGTATCATTATATTTTTATGTAAATAAAAAGACTTTTTTGAAAAAATTGTATTTTAATTTTGTGTAATTTAACATAAAGTTATATTACAAGTGTGAATTCTAAACCAATATTTTAAGCATTTTAAAAAAAAAAATCTTCAAAAAGATAGGATAGAAAGATAATTTAATCAACGTTTAAGTTTTACACTGTAATACAGATTTTTTTTATTAAAAGTATATAATAAAAGATCATATGTTCATGCAATTTGAAAATTTTGGGGATCAATGGGGTACAAATTTGGCCTCTATGTTTTTTTCCTGCGAAAAACATAACGCGGTGCACTTTCTAAAGGTCGGAATTTAATTTCTTGGAAACAAAATTCTATTTTTTTTTTAACAAAATGCGTTTTATTGTTATTAATAAAGAGGAAGATAGATTTGGTTAGTTGGGATTCGAGATCTGACCTATTTATAAAAAAATTGTGTTATTCTTGTAAATAAAATAAATTGTGTGTTATTAATAAAGAGAAAGTTAGTATTATTAGAGAATTGAAATCTAACATTTGCACAATAATTCGTGTTGTTTTTGTAAATAAAATAAATTGTGTTATATGGGAAATTTTTAGTAGGTTTAATATTTTTTTTTAATTATACTTTATGATAATTTTTTTTCAATTAAATTATATTATCTTGAATATTTTTAATTTATTCTTTTAAAACAAGTTAGTTTAATACTTTTTGTTATATTTATGTGATGTTACGGCAATATATATGACATTCTTTGTGCCACTTTTATGAATAAATTAACTTTAAGTAATAATTTGTTACTTATATTACATGTCATTATAATTAATTTTAAAAAAACTTATATTAATTCATTTTAAGAAAGTAGAATTAATTGGAAGTACTTGAAATAATATAAAATATTAAAAAAATATATAAAAATAACTAAAAAAAATTCAAAGTCACACTCAAAACGTAAAAAAAAATAATATACATAAAAAATTATAAAAAAATAACTAAATGGCTAATAAGAAAAAACAAAGAAGAAAACACACTAAAAAAATTAAGATAATTCAATTATCAAGTGTCAATGAATTTTAATTTACGTCTATAAAATTTTTTTTACTATAAAACAAATATTACAAGTGAAGGTTTATTTCTTTGTGAATTCTTTCGTTCAACTAAGAATTTTTCATCATATATTTAAACTTACAACTATTAATTAAACAAACTCTTAATATAAAACTTAATTTATATAAAAGAAATATCATAATTAACTTCTATAAATCAGCCTAAATTAATTAAAAAAAATTAGGTGAATAATGTTTCATAACTGAGTTTGAGATATCAAGTAGATGAAAATAAAGAAAGTTATAATCTTATATCGAATAGATAGTATAATATCACATGTGATAACAAATATATGTATTCATAACGACAAATTGATTAATGAAGAAGATCTTTATCACTCCACAATCTTAAATTATCTATAAATTACAAATTTTAACTAAGATTTTATTTTAGAATATTAAATAAAAACTATTAAAGCTTTTTATTAAGATGTGTGCTAGTTGAAAAAAATATAACTTGTAATAGATTTTGGAAACTACTCATTAAAAAGAAAAAATAAATCATAAAAAGGAACTTAGCTGCGTGACAGTGGTGTGAATCAATGGATCCTCCAACCAAACATCTGCATCACCAACTAAGAACACTCGATTACTCAGCATATATTATTTCCAGTCTTGTGAATAATATTCCGCGAATAATTAACAGGTGTTCCCGAAGATTTCATTGTAATTAATTTAAGGATAAAAAATAAAATATATTTTCATGAGCTAACATAAATTGAGAATTTAGAAAAACTAAATCAAAGAATTTTTACATATAGTTTTAATTTAGAAAGAAAGTCATATATTTTTTTCCAATTTTTTATTGAAAAATCTCATGAAAAAAAATATTAAAAGTGTTATTGATAAAAAAAAAATATCAATGTATGTGTACGTATTTAAAAAAATTATCAAAATACAAATAAAATGAATATTCTTTTAAGGCGACAACTGTAAAAATAACATATTTTAAAGTAATTAAAAAAAAAACAGCTTTAATACAGTGGTGGCTTTCAATTCGGGGGCAAAGGTCAAATTCAGAAGTTAGTTCAATTAAATTAAGCAATTAAAAATTCTTTATTTGATACAGTTTTTTTTTTTATTATTTATTGAAGTTCTCCTTAAAATATTTTCAGCTTGTTAATTTGGCATTTAATAAATATTTTGCATATTGTAAAATGAGTAAAATAAAAGAAATCCTGAACATGAAATTTAAGGTTAATTATAATCCTCAGTATAAAATTACAATTTCCTAAATAAACAAAACATAAAATATTTTTATTATTATTTCTATCACTTTTTTATTTAAATTAATAACTTTTTAGAAAGTCTAATAAGTGGCAAAAATAAATAAAAGTCAATAAATTTGACAAAAAATAAATCAATTTATTTTACTTAAATAAGATCAAATTAAAATAAAATTAGAGAAATTATCTTTATAATTTTTATTTTTTTTTGTAATAGCAGAAAGGACCTCAAACCATGAATCTCCACCAACTTTGCCTTAAACTTTAATCATTAACCAGAAATTAAAAAGCATTTTTTCAGAAGGCCATAGTCAAGATGGGTATGATGAAAATGTTAGATCCCTTTCACTCACAGGAAAAATGTTCCCATCACTGGTCAATTCCAAAATTAAACAACATTTTAGAGGTCCTTAGCATCAGGGGAAAATTCATATTCCAATTTGATTATGTATATCATCAATTAGGAGGGATCATTACGTTACACCAATATGTAATCCTCTACCAATTTACTTACCCCACTAAAAAATTAACAAGTTTCTGGCTGACTCCTAACCGCACCAAAGAGTGATTACATGATATTCCTGATTCCATGTGTTACCCTTTAGCAAAAGTAATCCATAAAAAAAAAAAAAAATACCCCTCTGTTTCAAAACTGTAAAAGGTTTAACTTTTGAAAAAACCAAAAATGCCAAGTTGAAAAGATATTATTTTTGTTACCCGCAACATATAAAATAAAGTTATTTAAGAAAATATATGTTGGCATATGCTATTTATAACGTGTGAAAAAGTTTTACACTAAGCATTTTGTTGCAAGTTACAATGATGTAGGTGGTCAGGATTTGAACTAGGTACACACAAAAAAAATGGGGTTGAATTGATGATAGTGGATTACCAAAACTGTTCCACAAATGTTATTGACTAATGTAAAAGCATGTACCACAAAACTGTTCCTACATTTTGACTGTTATTGACTAATGTAAAAGCATGTACCACACAAGGTAGGGGGTGGTCTTGTCTGTTCATCATAAATGCATAAACTTTGAAGCAACTTATATAGCATCAACCACTTCACATAAACCTGAGACACATTTCATTTCACCACAAGAGCTAAAGTCAAAGAGGGTCATCTTTCTCTGCTCTAATTTTGCAACTCAGGCAAAATGGTCTCAGCTTCTTCTCCCCCTTCCAAGGAAATGGTACTATACTAGTTTAGTCAATCTTTTGTTATGTCAGTTTTTTTTCTTATTCTTGTTGCATGTTCTACACTTGTAGGAAGATAAATCAGATCAGAAATGGGTGGAGAATGGACCCTCTCGCAATGCCAAATGGTGGTACTCAACTTTTCACACTGTGACAGCCATGATTGGTGCTGGTGTTCTCAGCCTGCCCTATGCCATGGCATATCTAGGATGGTAAATGCAACTCATGGCTTGAAGTTTTGGACTTGCCACAAAGGTGGCAACTTGAGCAATATATATTATGTAACTGAGTTTCGTTTTTTTTTTCTTAACTTTGAAGGGTGCCAGGGACCTTGATTTTGTTGCTAACTTGGTGCCTGACCTTAAACTCAATGTGGCAAATGATCCAACTCCATGAGTGTGTTCCGGGAACCCGGTTTGATCGTTACATTGATCTTGGTAGACATGCTTTTGGGCCAAAGTTAGGACCGTGGATCGTGTTGCCCCAGCAACTGATTGTTCAAGTTGGGTGTGATATTGTTTATATGGTCACCGGAGGGAAGTGCCTGAAGAAGTTCATGGAGATTGCATGCACCAACTGCACTCAACTCAAGCAGTCTTACTGGATTGTCATTTTTGGTGGCATCCATTTCTTCTTGTCTCAGCTTCCCAATTTCAATTCTGTTGCAGGAGTTTCTTTGGCAGCTGCTGTGATGTCACTAAGGTACTTCTTGATTTTCACATGACTGGGGGAGTTTCCATCAGTGGCTTTAAATCAAAACCATTCTTTTGCATTATTGAACATTTATATGAGTAATATGAAATGGATGTTTGATGCAAGGATCACTTTTGGCCTTAATAAATTTGGGACCATTGGAAAAGCCACCCGTGTCTTTACTTTTCTGGCACTAGCTTTCTATCAAGATTACTATTATTCAATGTTTACCATTTTGGAGGGCTTGCTGAGCTGGCTTGGCATTTTGCACCAACCATGTAAGGAAGATTTCAGGGAAAAATATTGTTTGGATTCTTCCCAGGATTAGTTATCCCTGTGAAAACTGGAAAGCATAAAGACCTGACCCTGAAGCTCAGAATTTGATAAGAAGCCTAAATCTTTTGGAGAAAGATATCAGAAAATTTACCCTTTTGGTTATGCTTGTGAACAGGCGGAGTCACATGACTTTTAAAACTTTGCAGGGTCGGTTGACAGCATCGAACTTACAGAAAAGATGTTTGCTAGAACACATGGTTGGATTAGTTTAAATAAAATATAGTATATATACTATTTTGACACTCATTATTTTTGTGAATCCAGTGGCTTCTAATTAGGTTGTGTTGGGTTCTCCAACAATGTAAGAGACACTTTTAAGATTGGTTATTTTAACAATTAAGACTTAACTAGTTATTTTAACCAATAGGGTATGTTTCTTAATCAGAATTCTACTGTGAGAGGGTGGTTATTGCAGGAGAATTGTAGCATATTTGTTTTTAAAAGCAGTGGCTTACTCATTTGGTGCTTTGATTGCAGCTATTCAACAATAGCTTGGGTGGCATGTGTGGCACGAGGCCGTGTTGACAATGTTAGCTATGCATACAAGCAAACCAGTTCTACAGACTTAATGTTCCGAGTATTCAATGCACTTGGTCAAATTTCATTTGCATTTGCTGGCCATGCAGTGACCCTTGAAATTCAGGCCACAATTCCATCAACCCCTGAGAAGCCTTCAAAGATACCAATGTGGAGAGGTGCTATCGGTGCATATGTTGTGAATGCTATATGCTATTTCCCACTTGCACTAGTAGGATATTGGACCTTTGGAAGAGATGTTGAGGACAATGTGCTTATGGAATTTGACAAACCTGCGTGGCTCATAGCCTCAGCTAACTTGATGGTGTTCATTCATGTTGTTGGTAGCTACCAGGTACAAAACAAACACAACACAAGCATAAGCTTAAACTAATCTAGTATATTTATTACCTTATTAATGTCCAAACATTGGATTCCAGGTTTATGCTATGCCTGTTTTTGACTTGATCGAGAGGTTGATGGTCAAAAGATTCAACTTCCCTCCAGGATTATCTCTTAGACTTGTTGCTAGATCTGCTTTTGTTGGTGAGATTTTCTAAACCATCTACTTTTTGGTTTAAGAACATAGTTATCTTCCACCTAAACCAATTTTGCTCGAGCTGGGTAGCACAATTATGGATGAGAAAACTCTTCATCTTAGTTAGTATTAAACGTAACTCGGTACTCAGGACTCAAATTTGATATAGTTAAATAATCTCATATAAGATAATACCTATCCTAGGTATCGGTGATTTCGTATCGACTATGGATAAAGTCTTTTAATAATATATAAATGAGCGTGAATCTCACTTTATAGACTCGTTTTATAAGGTTGAATCAAACTTAAAAGTGCGCTTCTTTAGAGTAGGCGATTTTCAAAATCATTTATGTAGTAATAGCAGGCCATCCGCTATGGGACTATTCTTAAATTGCTAGGTATTCAAATGTGAGTCTAAGTTCCACATTAAGTAAAAATGAGTAAATTGAACAATCAATGGTGGCTCAAGGCTTTAGGAGGCCTAAAGCGAATAAAAAAATGAAGCCTTTTTTAAATTAATAAAATAATTATAATTATGATATTTTTATTTAAAATTTATTTTTTGAGCTTTTTGTGATATAAAATTATCTATTAAATTATCATAATTAATTTTATTTAAAAAATATTTTTTCAATAGACAATAAAGCTAATCCATTTAATCTTTGTTGACATTATTAATCTTAAATAAGATTTTATTAGTTTAAGTTCTGAAAAACTCCTTTCAGTTGAAGCAATTGATACTGAAATTGTTACATTATTCTATATGTTATATATGTATTTGAAAAAAAAGTTATTCTTTTTATATAATTAAGAATGTCAATTGGTTTATCATTTTCCAATCCTATAATCTCCTTTAAGATATTTAATTCTGAAAATAAATCTAAGCCATCAAGATCCAATAAATTATCATGTTTCAAATACTTTTTCAAGGTTTAAGCATTTTTCTTTCAAAAGTACACAACCCAATAACTTTAACTTTTTAATACTAAATAAAAAACCAAAAAACGAAAAATATCTTCATATGTTTTAAATTGTTCAAATCTATTTTGGAGTTTGGCAATTGCTTTATCTATATACAATATATAAAAAAAATAAAAATAATCAATTCTAAATACTCTTGAGGTGATTTAATAACTTCATTCTCAATATTTTTTTTACTACTTAGGCTCTACATCCATTTCAAAAGCAATTTCAAATAAATGCATTTTCAAATCCATTTTCTCTATATGTTTCAAAAAGTGAAAGAAGATCTTTTAATTGTTGAATGACCATATTAATACACATATCTTTTGATTGTAAATTTTTACTACCCGAGTTAACTGCAAATAATATATATCACACTGAACATAAATTATAAGTATATAAAATAAGTCTAAGTTAAAAAGATAAATCATGTTTGTCAAGACAATGATCTTGATCGTAGAGTCTCAGGTCTCCTATTATGTTATTATATTTATCTTTGGATCCTCTCCTTTGGTATGTCTTTCAATATAATTTGTAACTTCTAAATTCTCTTTCTTAAATCTACACAAATTATTTTAAGATTAATTAAACAATAATGAAAAATAAAAATAAAAAAATTAGGATCAATTGATCAATCTCATATTATTTTTACCTAATATTGATGTCCTCAAAAGAGCCAAAGTGAACACAAACTCTTCCTCAATCAATCTATTGCTCAAAGTCTCTAATTAAAGACATACGCATAAATGCATATTATATAATGATGAAATATGAAATGAAAGAAATTTTAAATTGAAAACAAGTTAAAATAATATTATGGAAGGAACAAAAGAGACATAGGAAGAAAAGAGATAAGTGAAGAAAGAAGGAAGTGGAAGAAGAGTGAGATAATGATAGGACATATCAAGAGAGATGATGTTAGAATATAGGAAAGAGATAAATTAGAAAGTTTTGATATGAGAGATTCCTTACTATTCAAATTTTCTTAGAGATAAATTAGAAAGTTTTGATACAAAGATTTTTTTTTCTTAAACTGTTCAATTTTTTTTAATATTATTAATTTATTATAAGAAAGTTTCAAGAATATTATTCATTAAATAGTATTTATAGTACCAATGTAAATTTAAAGCCATTAAATAATATAATTATAGCACTAATGTAAACTTAAAGTCAGTTAAAATATTTAAATTTTTAATTAAAATTTTGTTAGTATAATTTTAAAATTAAATATTATTAAATTTTTTTTGAGGCCTTGAGGTCTAAAGCATATTAAATTTTTTTTGGGCCTTCGTGGTTTTGAGGCCTAAAGCATATTAAATTTTTTGAGGCCTTTGAGACCTTGAGGCCTAAAGCGGTTGTTTTACTTGTTTGGGCCTTGAGCCACCCCTGTGAACAATATATAAAAAAAGAAAAGAAGACTCGTAAACCTACTGCCTTAAGGTTTTTGGTTGAAGGTAGTGTTATTCCCTTATGTGATTTGGCTCATTTTTCATTCTTATGAAATCTTCTCCTAGATTCTTCCAACATAAATATATCTCACACGAGTTTAGGAGTTTTGATACTTGATTTATAAAATCATTTATGGAGTCATAATTGATATTTATGTTAAATGTTACAGCCTTTACATTATTCGTTGGGGTCACATTCCCTTTCTTTGGTGATCTTCTTGGCTTCTTTGGTGGCTTTGGTTTTGCTCCTACTTCATACTTTGTAAGGCTCTCTTACCATCTAATTTCCTCGAGCTTATATCAAACTACCAAATTTACTAGAGTTAATTTAGAACATGGAAAATTAATATTGGTGTGTCTGTTTTTCAGCTTCCTAGCGTAATGTGGCTGATTATCAAGAAGCCAAAGAGATTCAGCATCAACTGGTTCATCAATTGGGTAATGATTAATTTATTTCAACATTTCTAAGACAGTGCAAAATTAGATTATTACAGTTCAGTGTAGTTTTCTTTTGGCATTGACCCTCAATTTTTTTGTGTTTCTCAGGGTTCAATATATATTGGAGTGTGCATTATGTTGGTATCTACCATTGGTGGCTTAAGGAATATTGTTGCTGATTCCTCTACATATAAGTTTTACACCTAAAATATTTTATAGCATTGAAAAAATATGTAAGCATAAGCACTTAATCTAGTTTATTAGACTTGAAGTTGGTGATTATCCAATTTATGGTGTCTGTGCTCCTTCAATTATCAGTTTATTTATTCTCTTATTGAGATGTTAACTTATTGATAGAACGGATAGATTTTAGTATAGAATTTACAATATCTGAATAAAGTGAATTAAGACTCGATGCGTGCAATATTTTTTTTTTTTTAGTTTAATTTCCTCACCAGTACCAAAGATGATACATGTGAATTTATCAAAAAGCTAGTGTATTTATGTATAAAAGTCACATGCCAATTAAATTATATTTTATTTTGTAACCTTTAGAAGAAAAATTAACAGCAGTGAATTAAGTCTTTCATTTGCAAATTGCATGACTTCGAAAATGCATATAAAAAAAAGGTAGTTTCCTCGTGTATAAGAACGATTTTCCTATCGCAAGTGTTTAACCAAGATGATGAATATTTTGTACAGTGAATAAATACTTTTCTATTTCCTGAATTAATAAAAAATTCATAATTTAATTTTAAAACGAATATTTTATTTATTCACAAATTTTGAAATATATATTTATTGCAGATTCAATTTTGCGAGTTGGTTAATAGTATTTTTTTTAATAGCCAACGATAAAATAAATAGAAAGGCACTCTTTAGAAATATTCAAACCCTTTGAAGATCTGGAACAAAAGACCTCGTAACGAGATTATAATTTAGAACAATAATAACACAAGACACGGAGCATTAACATATATAAGTAGTATAGGAATAGAAGGCCTGATACACTAGGGTGCACATAGACAAATAACAAAAATTTACAAACATCTCTGTACTAGCATACTAAGAAACCCCCAACGGAGCTAAGAGATTTGCATTCTCAGCACGAACATACCAGCTCTAAATTGCCTTTGTTGTAGTACGAATGCACCCTTGAATCAATCTCTTCAACCTGCTACTTGTTGTAGTTCACACTCTTCACCATAAAGACTTGCAAATAGCAAACTCCAATACGACTCTACTAATGATTCCAAACATATACACACCAACACTTGGCCATCGAATCCCCCTCCAAACACCTCTACAACAAGGAGTTATGACTAAGCCTAAGATTCAAGACACTTCACTGGAAAAGTGCCAATCCAAATAAGAAAAGGTTATTCTCTTGATCGTATGGTTGAACCATAACCAACATTTTAACTGTGCTAAACTAAATATTTTTACTGGATCCGCTATCCCGTTATTGAAAACCACCTTATTTCTATAATTCCAAATCTCTAACATAATAGTCACTCACATCCCTTTTCATGCTCTATTAACTCCTTGACATTGCCCCAACAAATAAAAACTCTAAAAAATTATAGGAATAGATTCATGTCTAGCTGTGACATACCCAACCTACCTCTCACATATCCTAAACTTCTCGGGCTATCTTACATGTTCCCAATAGGTGTTGCCCAGTTTTTATACCTTCTAAACACAATGGACAACCTGCATTTGTAAGCTGCAATCTTTTTTTAAATAAGTTAATCCTTGTTGGAAGCCTGTCGAGTAATAGTATGTTTTTCATAAAATATTAAAATAACTTTATTTCATTATTAAAGAGACATTATAAGTATTTAAACCCCAAAGTAATTAGTTAAAACACACCTACTGCCACTTGTATAAATCAATACTTCGTAATTATTCTACTAATTAAATATTACAATTTAATTATATTATGTATTTAACCATCTTCACA
>Ga0209700_101496_pt1 | contig 48491 bp, 21 predicted proteins | sample SiratroredBW_FD_187528 | JGI IMG/M metagenome (GOLD analysis project Ga0209700, IMG submission 187528) | Root nodule microbial communities of legume samples collected from California, USA - Siratro red BW (SPAdes) (version 2) | ecosystem: Host-associated > Plants > Roots > Nodule | place: USA...
TTTTTTTTTTTTTTTTTTTATATTGAATTGTGATGTGTAATAGGTGTTGTGTTTTGTTGTTTGTTTGTTTTAGAAGTGTAGAAGAGATTAGAGTATAAAGAATTAAAGAAGAGGCATTTAGATGACGTGTTGATGATGTAATTGTATCATAAGAAGTTCGCCGGACTTTATAATCGTTTTAGTAAAAGCTGTTACGATTTAATTATATATTATTATTTTATAAACTTAATGATTACTTTTTTTTAATAATAAAAAGCAATTTTATCAATCGTGGTTTTTTTTTCACTAAAATAATAATAATTCCTTAGAGTTGAATATTGTGTTTTGATAAAAAGTAGAGGTTAATTTATTTATTTTTGTAAAGAATTTAAATAAATTTTTAGGCTATTATTATTAATTTTTTTATTTAAAAATAAAAAATTTTAAATTCTACTTAAGAATAATTTTATGATATTATCACTTCGGTTGAGATTATAACATAATTAGTTTTGTTGATGTTAGAGTATCAGTTTAATATTATTTTTTATGTTGATAGAATTGTTTTCAAATTAAACGATTGTAATTATTTTCTTATTTCTCATTTTTATATTATTTTTTTTATATAGATGAGTTGATGTTACTCATAACTTTTCTTGTCAATGTTTTTAGTTTTTTTTTTATATATTAATTGGAGTTGTTTTTCAATTACCATCAATCAATACAGTGAAAACTAATAATCATTATTTTCTCTATCAATATTTGATATGATTATTTTTTAAATTTATGTCAACAAGAGTTTCTTTTTCAAAGTCAATGAGATTATTTTTTAACTGATATAATTTAGAATTTAGAATTTTTGTAGTCAATATTGATAAATGTTACTTTTTCTGTTAACACTAATAAGATTGTTTATTCATCACTGTAGGTTATGATTATTTTTTATGAAAATCAAACATAAATTTCCGTGTTACATGAATTGTATCTATAATGTGGACGTCATATAATAAATTCTTGGAAAATATTAGGTGAATTTCTCTATAATTAAAGTATTCATTTTTTGTTTATAATGATTTTATTTTTATATTTTGAAAATAGGACTTTAGAAGATAAGTTATAAAATTATAATGTAAATTACAAAATTATTTATGTTTAAAGTTTATGCATCCGTATTTTTTTTAACTCAATTATAATAACTCTATAATGCAGTCGAACTAAAAAACTCAATAATAATGGTAATAACTAATTCTAGGGGAATTTGAACAAGAAGGTCAAGAATGCAAATTCCGAAGTTGTCACAAATAAAAAATCTTAGTCCTTTCTTTACCTACGAAGATTCTTTGAAGAAATCTATGAGGTAGCTTGCAAATTTCTAAATTTTTTACTCAAATATCCTATTTTCAACTCTTTGAACATGAATTTGATTTTAAAATATTATTAATAGAAAAAGTATACTACTATATTAATTCAATAAATCGAACCTTTAACCTAAAAGTTTTTATAATAATATAGTTTTAAAATGTTAATATAATTGACTTTGTTAAATGATATATTAATTACAAGATTATTCATTGGTAATTGATTATATAATACTGTAATAGAAACTTCTTATAACCCAGACTTTAGTTTATCAGCTATTACTTTGTATTCCAAAAGTTTGCGCAATGACTTCGCTTAACCGTCACTTTCAACTGGAAGCAAATATTCTACAACTAGCAAATAGACGGCAATTTTGAGTAAATTTAATGTATATAATAAAAGTTAATTAGATATTTACTCATGAAATATTTTCTTTTTGTTAATTAAATAAATTTATATCAATATGTACACAATTATTGAAAAATATAAGTGCGGGTATAAATATTATTTAGCACAATCATTTTTACACTATTTTATATTTATTATATTTTATAACTGGTAACGTAATATTTTAACTCTGAATCCTTAATTAGTTTCAATAATTCTTTTTTCATATATTATGTAACTTTTTTTTTTCACTAATTCATTTTTTATTCCTTTAAGAGCAACTTTAACACAGTCGTTTAACTTTAAGAAACATTGGTTAATATTTTATTATTATTGAAAGATGTGATGTTTCTATACACGGAAATATATGAAAAGTTGTTGCTTAAATTAACAACATTTTACATATTTTAATTAATCAGAGTGAAGTTTCTTGAATAGGTGCAACGTATGAACACATCAAACACGAGTTATACAAAAATAAAAATTAAACAGGCCAACAACGCTAAATAAAAAAGCCTAAAAATAAATGATGAAACTTGTCGGATAGTGGAAAGTGAAAGCAACACTTAAACCCGAAATAGTGATGGTATAATTTTTCTTCCCACTCATTAATGGTGATTTATTCAACATACCATTTGAACTATATGATAAAATGAGTTTTTTTTTTTTATATTACTAATAATTAATTCTAGCACATTGTAAGATTTTTTTAAAGCTAGAATTTGAGAAAGTAGAGACTAGGAACTAAAATAGACTTCCCAAAAAAAACTAAACTAGAGAATGTAAGAGCATTTGAGTTTGATCAATAAGAAGTAGAATTTACGAGTGACAAATATTATTCTTGTAAAAAGGAGACGTGTCGTTTTTGAATTAAATTAGAAAATGTCAACATATATCAGAGAAAGATGTGGCATCAGATTTTTCACCAAGAAACCTATTCCTACCTGTGCCAAGAATAGAATCGTGTGATTTTTTAAGCAAACCAAAGTATAATATAAGGGAGCATACTCCGGATCTTACATAATATAAGGGTCTTCTATGTGATCATAAAAGCAAGAACATGAAACGGTTCCTACTTACTAAGATCAGTTTGCTAAAATTTCCATGAAAAACCAATCATAACATAATATCTGTCTCATTCATAAATCAGAAGAGAAGATGGTAAAGAGGTATCTATTCTCATTTCTTGTTTCTTCAGTAAAGTTACATCTTGAGTAACTGGTAGTCATGATTAGATTCATTTAGTTTCCAAATACAATGTTCAGAAGGCTTGCTACAATATCAAATTTACATCATTTGTGTTTTAGCATAGGATTTGTTCCTATAGTTGATCAAAATTCATGATAGTTTCTTTTCCTTGGAAATTAATAAATTCATTTTGTGCATTTGCTCCCCGATTTTACTTCCTTGCCTTTTACTTTCTAATGAATAGTCTTTTGCAATGTTGATTATTCAATTTCCATATTCCTTATATTGATGTTCCATGGATTTTTGTGTAATTTAGGTCAGCAGCTATCATGCAGGATGCAGGTAGCAGAGATTATAAACAGCGAAGAGCAAAAGAGAACAGTGAGGAAAGTTATGAAGGAGATCTTATCAACCAATTACCAGATGGAATCCCTGTAACCATTTTATCTAAATTGCCAATAACTGATGCTGCTAGGACCAGCATCCTCTCAAGAAAATGGAGATATCTATGGACATTTTTTTCTGGACCCTTGGAATTTGAAGGTTCACCTCTCATGAAAGACATGAAAAAAGACATTAAGAAGGCTGCAGGAAAAAGGCATTTGCAGATGGCAATGCAGATCATGTATGATGCAGAAAGCCAAACATATACAAGGTGGATCAATAAATTGTTGAGTTCACTTAATGGTTCAACTCTACAAGGATTGAAATTTTGGTTTCATGTGGGTCCTGGGTGTGACACTGATAAGTGGGTTCACTTTGCCATTCAAAAGAAGGTTCAAAAGCTTGAGCTGTATTTTGGGAATACATTTGAATATGTTCTTCCATTGCACTTGTTTAAACTAGAAAGTTTTAATTCCTTGCATGTTTTACGTCTGAAATGCATTACTGTGACCGAGGAGATGCTAGAATATTTACTGCGTTGCTGTCCATCACTTCAAACGTTGAGCTTAGCTGACTCTGAAGTTCCAAAAACTATGAAGGTTTCGGGTCAATCACTCAAGCTGAAATGTCTAGAATTGGTGAGATGTTGGGAGCTGCTAAAACTTGAAATTTTTGCTGAGAATTTGGTGTCATTCAAATACTATGGATCCTATATGGATACAGAATTCAAGAGTGTTCCTAGTCTTCTGGAAGCAACATTTGGAGGATCCTTTGCAGAGTTCACTAGAGAAAGCTTTTTACCACAGTTGGAAGTGCTTACATTGGATATTACACAAAACATACCAGAAGTGGTAGCCTTTTTTAATCATTCCTTATTTTAGGTTGCATTCCTTGTTCACAAGAGTGATATCATTTTTCTGTCTTATTTTCAGATTTGCTCGCTAAGTCAACTTCCCGAGTTAAAAAATCTCAAGCATTTGGAGTTGGTTGCCTGTGTTGATGATGGCATCACACTTGGTGCTTGTGCTTTGTTATTAAGGGCATCACCTTCACTATGGAGGTTCACACTAAAGGTGAATACCCTTTGGCTGACAAAAATACTCCACAATATCCGTGCTTTGACTCTTGTATTGTGCATCAAGCAAGTGCTATAAAGCTAGAATCCTCATATATTTCAATCTAACTATTTTTTTCATGTTCCAGATGCTACATACCAAACCCTCTTTAACAACAAAACGCAAAATTACAATGAAATGTCAACACGGTCTCAAGGAGTTGGAATTGATTGGGTTTTGTGGAGCATCATGTGAGGTTGAATTAGCTAACTACATACTTAAGAATGCAGTTAAAGTCCAGAAGATAACCATTGACACAAGATTACCAACTACACCGAAATTAAGAACAATGGGGGAGCACTTCAAAGCTTGGGATCGTGAGGAAAACAGAAACCGTGCCAGAGAACTGCAAGAAAAAGTACCACCTTGGATTGAATTTGTTTGTATTTAAAGTATTACAAGATCAAACATCATTAGTATTGGTATTGAAAAAAAGCATACTTTTAAAGGTGGATAAGCAACACAAACAAATTTGGAGATTGTCATCATTTAAAATACTCAAAAGTGATCCGAAAATTTTACCTCAAGAAAAGAACTATTCAAGTGTTAATTGATTCCTACAATTTGCTATTCCAAATTGCAAAAGGGACCCATCCAATCTTAATTTTGTACGATGGGACTAAACAAATGTAAATTTGTTTTTTCCATGTATACTACTATTTATTTATCTTTTTGGAATCTTCTCTACTACTCCAATTACTACTTCTAGTTGGAAAAAACAAATATTTTATTTAATATCTGGCTCTGAATTTATTATGGTTTGGATCTACTAACAATCCATAGTACTCTAGCTTCCATAATCAAAAACATACTGGACAATGAAATAAAGAACATGTTGAAATTAAATTAACACCTAGATGCCCTGCTCAAGCATGGCTCGAACCCTCATTGGAAGACCATAAAGCCGGATGAAGCCAGCAGCATCAGCTTGATCATATATCTGCCCACTTTCAAACGATGAAATATCTTGCCTGTACAGGCTAAAGGGACTTGTACGACTGGTTACAGTAACAGAACCTTTGTACAGTTTCACAGTCACAGAACCTGTTGTGGTCTCTGTGATCTTCTGCATAAAGGCATCCATGGACTCCCGAAGTGGATCAAACCATCTGCCAGCATACACTAACTCTGCATATTTAAGGGCTAATGAATCTTTCACTTGTATTGTTTCTCGATCAAGTGTCAAAAACTCCAACTCACGTGCAGCAGCAAACAGGATGGTTCCTCCAGGAGTTTCATAAACTCCACGACTCTTCATACCCACAAGCCGATTCTCAACCATGTCAATTCTGCCAATTCCATGCCTTCCACCAATCTCATTGAGCTCAGCAAGTAAAGATGCTGGCGAAAGCCTCTTCCCATTGACTGAAACAGGAAGCCCTGATTCTAATCCAATTTCAACATATCTGTAAAACAAAGTAATTTGTTCTTTCAAAAATTTAAAGTATAAAAGTAACTTGGAGGAAAAATATAAAGTGAAATCACAAGAAAGAAGCTTACTCTGGTTGATTAGGAGCATCCTCAGGGTCTACAGACATCATGTACATGTCCTTCTTGGGCTCATTAGCTGGGTCTTCCAAAATATCTCCCTTCAATGTCACATTTCATATATCAGAAAAAAAGCCACATGACATTAATTTCCAAGTAGATTTCTAGCATACCTCATGGCTAAGGTGCCAGAGATTCCTATCCCTGCTATATATGGATTTCTTTGTCACAGGAACAGGTACGTTATGCTTTTTAGCATACTCAATAGCATCTTCTCTCCCTGTAATATCCCACTCCCTCCATGGAGCCACAACGTTTAGCTTGGGGTTCAGAGCAAAGAAAGTGAGCTCAAATCGAACCTAAAAGTTTGTATAAAAATGTGTTAGAATAAAACAATTGACATGAATCAGTGTTGTGAGCCATATATTAAGACTTGCCTGATCATTTCCTTTTCCGGTACAGCCATGGGCAACGGCATCAGCTCCAACTTCTTTGGCAACATCAACCATGGCCTATCAGTCAGCAGGTATCAATGAATATATATTCATATAAAGCGGGAAAAAAATGAGTACATTCCACTATCATCATTGTGATTCTTCTTCAATATAAACATAATGAACACTGCACAAAAAGCTAACAGAAGGAATTGCCTTCACGAAACTTCAAGCAGAAATACCTTTGCAATTACAGGGCGTGCCATTGAAGTCCCAAGCAAATACTTCCTCTCATAGACTGCACCAGCACGAAGGCAAGGAAATACATAATCTTTTACAAATTCCTCCTGCAAGTCTTTTACCACTAATTGACAGGCCCCACTGGCTTTGGCTTTCTCTTCTAAACCTTCCAATTCTTTTATACCCTATGAAACTTACTTTTGTTATGACATGCATGCAGCAATTAAACGAGAAATTGGGTAAAGCAATACCCCAAATCAAAAGTGTAAAATCTTAAAACACCGTTTCCAATAACAGTTTTACACAGCAACAATCATGATTATAGAAGATGAATTCAAAATCTCACAAATCACAACATACTTGGCCAACATCAGCAGTGAAGCAAACGACTTCACAACCATAATTTTCTCTGCAACAACAAAATCAATAAAAAAAATCAATAATAATACAAACTAAAAGGTAAATTGGCATGGACACGAATGGCTAATTTCAGTCCCCTGCTTTACTACAAAACTGAAGCCTGGTTAAAACCCATAAGATCATCACATTCTAATAAAAATGCAAACTTTTTTTTATGAGAAATTTGTGATTCTAATAGAAAAATGGTGGGAAAGAAAAAGGAGAAACAATTATATTATATACCTAAGCCATGGAACAACGCGGATGTGTCTAATCCACCACTGTAAGCCAGCACCACCTTATTCAATTTTCCACGTAGGCCACCATTTGCAGCTGCTTCAATAACTGCATGTCAATTAACAATTTTGGAATTGGGAAAAGAAAGAAATTCACAAAAAATAGGACCTTTTGTTTGAATGGAAGGAGCAGTAACAGGAGATGCATTCAACTCAGCCATTGTTACAAAACACACCACTGCACAAGGACAACCACTGATAGTGTACAAAACAATATATGTTACAGAATGGAGCAGCGCCTTTTATCGCTTATATATCTCACAATACTTTTATTTTCAATATAAAAAAAACATTTTCAGTTTTAAATATAAATGATTTTTAATTTACTTTATTTTATTTAATGGGACTATTCTTGAAATACCTCTTTTTAATTAAACTTTTATATTCATTAATTCTCTTTTATATTTATTTATCATATAATAAATATATGATAATCAAAGGTTTAATTTACATAAATTAATTATTTTTCCTTATACATTAAAAACAAAATAAACAAAAAGGGAGAACAAGGAAAAAAAATGAACGGCAAAAATTAATTCCATAATGAAAAAATTTGAATCACACTCACCAAAAAGCAAAGAAAGGACAAAAGTTGGAAAGAATGGGACCATGGACAAATAAACCCACCAGAAGGAGCAAAACCCTTTTGTCCTGTACTGTAGGTGATGGTAAGTTACATAATTGTACTTAAAATAGATATAGATATAAATTATAAATTCCTAGATCAAAACTAACAATGCTATGCCAAGAATTTAAAAAATTTGAGTGCATTAAGAAAGAAAAAAATATTATTTGTTACCAAATGAATTTGTGTCTATATTATCAACTTTCCAAAAGCCAATAAAAGGAAAATATGAATATTAAAATATATTAATAATATTTTTAATTTTAGAATATTTTTTTTTGAAACATGAGTGAATCAAGGATAAGTAATAAAAGGTAATTATATGTAATATATTTAGTCACAATTTTTAATACTAAATTATTAAACTATAAGCAAAAATATTATCTACTAATAATTTACGTTTTTATACTTTACTATATTGTACTACATAAATATAAGAAGAATTATTTACAAGGACGACAACAAAAGTTTTGAATTTGCATCAAATAAAAAATATTTGTATACAAAAAGTATTAATCTAAGTATAATTTCTACTAAAATATGAATGGTGATTTTTAATATTTCACAAGGAATATTTGTCATTTTACGAATATGTTTATTTTCTTTCCTTTAATTTTTTTTTATGTGACTAAACAAGAGAACAAATCATATTATCAACGTTATTAAAAATATGTTATCTATTCACCTTTTGTTTTCATTTTTAAAATATAAATATTATATTTAAAATAAAATAATATTTAAAAATAAAAACCATTTAAAATATTGTAGCGCACAAACTTTTTAGTTTTGGCATGCTAAAACATCACTGTACATTACTCCTGATATCTGTTTTGAGAATACTCTAAAGTGATTCGCAAATTTTATCAGCTCCAGAGAATAAACCAGTAAGTGTCAACTGGCTTCTTACAATTTGCTATGCTAAACTGCAAGAGGGATCTCCAATCTATTTTTTGTACATTTGGGGTTAAATAAGTAGAAACATTATTTGTTTCCTACTATACTACTGTCTGCAAATATAACCACTGATAACAATGATAGACAAACCAAACAGACTTCTAAAAGTCCGATTTGAACTCAGGATGCATGTTAAATACTATTCCTTTTATTAGGATTCTAGAGATCTAGTAACAATCCACAGTACTCTGTAACTTCAATCCACATTTTCAAACATGAAAATCAAGAACATGTTGAAATTAAAATAACATCTAGATGCCCTGCTCAAGCATTGCTCGAACCCTCATTGGAAGACCATAAAGCCGGATGAAGCCAGCAGCATCAGCTTGATCATATATCTGCCCACTTTCAAATGATGAAATATCTTGCCTGTACAGGCTAAAGGGACTTGTACGACTGGTTACAGTAACAGAACCTTTGTACAGTTTCACAGTCACAGAACCTGTTGTGGTCTCTGTGATCTTCTGCATAAAGGCATCCATGGACTCCCGAAGTGGATCAAACCATCTGCCAGCATACACTAACTCTGCATATTTAAGGGCTAATGAATCTTTCACTTGTATTGTTTCTCGATCAAGTGTCAAAAACTCCAACTCACGTGCAGCAGCAAACAGGATGGTTCCTCCAGGAGTTTCATAAACTCCACGACTCTTCATACCCACAAGCCGATTCTCAACCATGTCAATTCTGCCAATTCCATGCCTTCCACCAATCTCATTGAGCTCAGCAAGTAAAGATGCTGGCGAAAGCCTCTTCCCATTGACTGAAACAGGAAGCCCTGATTCTAATCCAATTTCAACATATCTGTAAAACAAAGTAATTTGTTCTTTCAAAAATTTAAAGTATAAAAGTAACTTGGAGGAAAAATATAAAGTGAAATCACAAGAAAGAAGCTTACTCTGGTTGATTAGGAGCATCCTCAGGGTCTACAGACATCATGTACATGTCCTTCTTGGGCTCATTAGCTGGGTCTTCCAAAATATCTCCCTTCAATGTCACATTTCATATATCAGAAAAAAAGCCACATGACATTAATTTCCAAGTAGATTTCTAGCATACCTCATGGCTAAGGTGCCAGAGATTCCTATCCCTGCTATATATGGATTTCTTTGTCACAGGAACAGGTACGTTATGCTTTTTAGCATACTCAATAGCATCTTCTCTCCCTGTAATATCCCACTCCCTCCATGGAGCCACAACGTTTAGCTTGGGGTTCAGAGCAAAGAAAGTGAGCTCAAACCGAACCTAAAAGTTTATATAGAAATGTGTTAGAATAAAATTATTGACAAGAATCAGAGTTTTAAGCCAGACACTAAGACTTGCCTGATCATTTCCTTTCCCTGTACAGCCATGGGAAACAGCATCAGCTCCAACTTCTTTGGCAACATCAACCATGGCCTATCAGTCAACAGGTATCAATCAATACATATACAGAGGAAGATGAGTGCATTCCACTGTCATCGCTATGATTTTTCTTCAATATAAAGAGTGTAAACACTGCCACTAAGAGCTAACAGAAGAAAAGACTCTACCAAAGATGATCAATACCAAACTTCAAGCAAAAGTACCTTCGCAATTACAGGGCGAGCCATCGAGGTACCAAGCAAATACTTCCTCTCATAAACTGCACCAGCACGCAGGCAAGGAAATATATAATCTTTAACAAATTCCTCCTTCAAATCCTTAACCACCAATTGGCAGGCCCCACTGGCTTTGGCTTTCTGTTCCAAACCATCCAATTCTTTTATACCCTACAAAATTTAGTTTTGTATGACATTCAAATGCAGCATTTGAATAAGAAATCTGATAGAACAATTCCCAAGGTCCGAAATTTAAAATCTTAAAACACCTGCTCCAGTAACACAATTTTTCACAACAACAATATTCATTACAAAAGTAAATTGTAAAACTCACAACATACCTGGCCAACATCAGCAGTGAAGCAAACGACTTCACAACCATAATTCTCTCTGCAACACCAAAATCATTAAATAAGATATTAAAATAAGAACACAAAGTAACAGAAAAATTGACAGAGATAAGAATCACCAATTTAGCTCCCATGGTTTACTAAAAAACTACAGCAGCATTTAGTTAAAAAATCATCAATAAAATCTCTAAAATGGTCTCTGATTTCTGTTTACACATTCTAAGAAAAATTTTAACATTCTTTTTCGAAGAAAAATCAGTAATAAAATCAACTTGATCTCTAAATTGATTAGTATTTATCATTTGGACATCATAATATAATACAAGAGAGGGAAAATCTAATATTGCAAACTTGCAACGGAAGTCTAGTAGAAAAATGGAAAAAGAAAAGGATGAGCAACATATATACCTCAACCATGGAACAATGACTGATGTGTCTAAGCCACCACTGTAGGCCAGCACCACCTTATTCAGTTTTCCACGTAGGCCACCACCCTTTACAGTTTCAGAAACTACCCCTGTATCACTGCTTGCAGCTGCTTTAATGACTGCATGACAATAATTTTTTAATATCATTACAGGCACGGAATTTAAATATCATATAGCTCCAAATCAGCATTTCAAGCAACAAATTCAAGGTGCCTCAAATGACCTCATGTGTTTTCAATGCAAACCAGCTATACTCTAAGAATCCCCAATTACCCCTCAAGAAACTTATTTGTCCATTGCTATCATGACATCATTTTGGTAAGGAACGCTGATTTTAAAATATAAGTGAAAACAAACAAGTCAATTCCAACAACAAAGAATACACTACAAAACACTATAAAAGGTCTTATTAAAGATTCAACCATAAAGAATAATAAGATACTAAAGACTAATATTGGCTTAATTTAAAGATCCACCACCACTCAGAATGTAATCACCCCACTTGAGTCAGTTCAGTACAAAGATTAACAGAGAACTTAAACTTAACCCAAGATGAAAAGTAACTTAGATAAGCTCCTATTTAAAAAAGCAAAAGAATTGTATTACTGAAGAATGGGACCTAGCTTTTAAGCACAATATATGCCCAAAAAAGACCCAAATAAATACATACAAGTGGTTCTATAAAGCTCAAAGTTATGCATCCGTGGAAATACACAACCACAAAAGGACCTTCACTGCTATCCCAATGAACACTAGGACAAAGAACACAAAGCTAATTGTGCACATAACATTCCGTTGATTTGCCTCCAAGGCCATGTAGCAGATAATGCATCCAGACGGGAATGGAGCTAAAGTTGAGACAAAATAATCTCACCTTGAACTTTCTTGGCACCAACACTTGTTCTTAGCCCCAACTACAAGCAAACATAAATCCAAAAAACAAAAATAAGACCAACATAGCACCACAAAAACACAAATGTAAAGGGAAATGCAAATGCAAATGTTGGTAAACATTTAAGTTTTAGCTTTTAGGAATCACCTCTTTGAATGACGAAGTCTTTGCCTTCCAAAGCTGATGATGATGCAGGAGGCGCCCTGCAAAATAGAGATCAACAGAAAGAACCATAAAAATGAGAACTTTTAAGCATGCATAATGGATTAACGATTTCCCTCCTTTCGTGCTGGAAATCCTTTAAACACGAGAAACCTTACAATGTAAATGGAAATGAATGAAGGGTAATTGCACTAACCAAAACATCATATCATTTAAAAGCAGGGGACTTTCAGTGTCATGGTTAAAATAATTAATCAAAGAGAAGGATGCGGAAGTTAGAACCGAAAAAGAAAGAGAATCACAAAAAGGGCACCTGTTGTATGTAGCGAAGGAGCAGTTACAGGGATGGAAGAGGGAGGAGAAGAAGCTTTCAATTGAGCCATTGAAGCAGCACACTGGTTGGGTGAGTGAAGGAGTGAAAGAGTGAGAGTGTGCTACGTTAGTTTGAGCGCCGTCCTCGCCAAAGGAAGGGTTTCAAGTCACGTTAACACTGACGCAGCTTTCTGTCAGACCTTATTTGTAAGGTTAAATTATTGAGAGGTTAAAAATATTTTTTGTTAAGACAATTCTATAGGTTCAATCCACGATTTATTAATCGGACCGGGTGAATGTAATAAATTGAAAATGGTTAAAATGTTTGAATGTCGAAATAAATTTTAAATTAAAATAAAAAATATTAGAAATTTTGAATAAAAAATTATATTTTAAAACAACAAATTAATATACATTAATCTGACATAAAAATTATTTTATTTATTGTTTAATATTTTATTTTAGTTATTTTAATTCATTATAATATAAGTATCAATAAAATACTAATTATATAATTACAAAAATAATTGATTATATCAAAACATAATAGCTATGAATATAATTGATTATTAATGTAATTACATAAATATTAATAAAATATTTATAATATAACTTATATAAATATATAATTTATTATGTTATTAATATTATCACGTAATTAATTATGTCTTTATATATAATTAATTATACATAGACTTCCATATAAATCTCTTTGTGTAAATAGATTAATGCGTAGATATTTTTTTTAATATGTTTTTTTTTTAACTTTTTAACTTGTCGTTTTTCGTAGATTCTCTTTTCTTTTATCTTTCATCTTTGTCATTTTTAAAGCCTTGAAGAAAACATTTTTTACTATTTTAATTTTAAAATATGATAACGTAATATACAGAACAGTATTAATAAAAAAATATATAAAAAAATTACGTTAACATAAAACACAATTTCTATTAAAAGTGAAAATCATAATTTGAAATAGTAACCTAAAACACAGCTTTAAAAAAATCGTTTTAAAAAAATTGCTCTCATCGTAGTTTCATGTGCAACTAATCAAATCTTTCAATAATTTTACAGTAATTATATATTTATATTTTAAATGAAAAATAAATAAATTTCTGTCAGACCAACCTTATTACAAAAATTATATATCCAATAATTTCTGTATATAATAATATCATAATTTACTAAATAAATAAATAAATAACTACATAAATACATCCATCGCTGTCAAACATTTTCGTATAGAAGTTGAAGTCATAATAGATAATGGATTTTGTAAGCCCAATTTACCCAAGTGTTGAAAATTGGGTTTAAGCTAAATGATGAGTAACAAAGCTTATAAATAAATGAGTATGAAATGATTTATTATTTATTTTCTGTAAAAAATATTTTTCTAAAAGTATGTAACTTTCAACAATTTTGTAAAGTTTATATACCGGTCCTTTTTATTTTTATGATCAAATCTTATTTTAAGGAGATAGTGAAAAATTGACTCTAATTATTTTCTCCTTTTGAGCATATAGGATTTTTTTTTTTTTTTACTAAATGTCATGATAGAGTTCATCAATTTTTTTTCTTTCAACAAGTGTATCACTACAAATCAAATTTTGTTTTATTATAATTTATATTTAATATGGGATAATTGATGTAATTTGTAATAACTTATTTTTTAATAATTATTTTACTAAAAATAAATTAATGAGATTATTTTTAGTATAAATGTTTATCATTAAGTCAAAATTTATAATTAACAGTTGAAATGTAATTCTTAACAATCTAAAAATCACAATTCAATCGTAAATTCCAATCCAATTGTTATTGGACAAGTGATACATTATGTAATTAAATTGATCAATCAAACATGATAATTATTATTAAGATAAAGCGACACAGTAATTGTTTAATCATTCAAGCTGTGTGGTTGATATTTGAACTAGAGAGATATAAAAAAAAAATCTGTCGTATAGAACTCTCATTGTCCAAACCATGACTTAGTAATTTTTAATTCTTTTTTCACTGAAAATAAAATACTTCACTTTTATTGATATATTAACTTCAAATTTCAATACACTTTAATTTGTATTCTTGATATGCACTATATGAACTTGTATAAGGAATATAATATTATATTTTTATGGATATTATAGATCACATCAATAGTTAAATAAAAAAATTGAACTAAAATAAAAACAAAACAAGTAATGTTAGATATAGGACAATATAGTTTTAGATAAAACTAAGAAAGTTATTATTTTGATTCCAAAATTTTAAGAGACTTTATGTTATATTTCGAAACTTTATATTGGGGCGTTACTTATTCAATTCATACGGCTACAGATTACGTATAAATAAAAATAATTACGTGCTTGATAGGTATGTATTGAAAATTAATCTAAGATATTTCCGTCATCTCAGATTTGCACGCATATTCGTAACTTTATTTATTTGTATTTTTCATTTAAAAGTTATATCAATTATCTAATAAAAAAAAATACGATATAGCTTAATTTAATATAGAATATAAATAAAATCAAAATAGTGTTTTAAGGTATTTTTTTAATTTTTGTTATTATAAGACTATCAAACATTTAAAAAAATAGTTATACTTTGTTTTACAATTAAACATGTTATAATTAATAATTTATATAACTTTTTCTGATGTATATATTTATAATTTCAACTTCTTTCATATTCATAAATAAATAATATAATCTTGAAATTAAAAGATAGAATACAAATTTGTTATATTATTTCATAAATATAAATATATTATAAATAAAATACAATCAAGTTATAAAACAAATTTTAAGATACCTTCTTTTAGAGATAAATGACTTATTAAAATAAATGACTTGTTTTAATGTGAGTACATATAAAAAGGACTTCTTTCATTATTTGAGTCATATAAATTATACTTTATGCTTAATAAAATGATATTTTGAACAACAATAGATATTTGGTTTTATTAGATATTTTTGTAGATGTCAATGTGTGTAATCTTATTATTCATGACATAAATGCTTTGTGAATCTTTGTATGTGTCTATATTAGGAAGCAACAATTATATTTATTGAACAAATTTTATAGAATTGAAGTACAAGGAGAATTTCATTACTAAATTCTTGAACAATTTTCAATTACTTTTTAATAAGTTGTCAACTATGAGTATTAAATTTGATGATGATAATTAAGACTATTTTATTTATTAATTTTGCTTGATTCTTGGGGAGCATGGGTTTTCATTATTAATGTTCCTCTTATAGTGATGTTTCTGTTGAAATGTCAATAAATGGTGTTCTTAATAAGACGATGAGAAAAGAGATACATGATGGTGTTCTTAATAAGACGATGAGAAAAGAGATACATGATATTTCATCTCAGTAAGAAATATGTCCGTTACTATAAACAGGGTGAGAAAACATAAAAGAGAACTAAATGGTGGCAAAGATAAAAGCAAGAGCAATTATAGGTCTCAATCAAAAATATGGAGTGTCATTATTGTCACAACGAAAATATTTCCTTTGAAAAAATGAAAATATAGATAAGAAAGGAAAACAATAAGATAAGGATTGTGATGGTGCTTATAAGGAGATTGTGGTAGTTTTAATGATCTTATTATTCTTTCTAGTAATGATCAAATTAATATTCTATATGATAAGAACATGGTGAATAATTGACAATGATGCTACACTATGTGTTACAATTAATAAGGAGTTATTAACATTTTACATTTCATGTACTTTTAGAGTTTTAAAGATAAACATTGATTGTGTGTATAAGGTCATTAGTGTTGCTGATGTGTACTTAAAAACCAATAGGGATGAAATTGCTCCTAAGAGGAGTTAAACATGCTCCAAATGTTTATTTCAATTTGATTTGTGTGCAAGTGTTTGGCTTTCGTTGTGATGAGTGTTTTAGTGTTGAAAAATAGAAACTCACCGAAATGTTACTTGATTGTGACTAATGGGATAAAAGTTATAATTTGTACTGGATGAAGTCTTTTTTTAGTTGAAAAAAAAATAATGTGAATGTTATGGATATGGAACATCTTTATGGCATCAAAGGTTTAGTCATACCGGTAAAAATAATGTTTAAAGTTCTTTAATAATAAAAGTATTCTCACTGCATGGCTAGTAAGCATACTAGATTATCATTTAAAAAAGCATCATTCTCCCATAAATTTGAGTTGCTTGAGTTGGTGTATTCAAATGTTTATGGTCCATTGAAAACAAATCTTTTGACATTTTATTTTATTATCTTTTATGGTGATTATTTTATGAAGTTACGAGTCTACACTTTGAAGACAAAGACCAAGTGTCGAAGAAGTTTAAATACTTACATGCTTTAGTTGAGAGACAACTAAAAAATAAGTTGATGTTCATACTAATAATGTTGATGAGTACTATGGAGTCTTAGATGTTTACTATAAATAACATAGTACTGAACAAGGAAGATTCTTCCTAAAAGTTTAATGTTTTAGTGGGATGGATAGGACATTGGTTGGGAGAGTAAGGTATATATGCTCTTTGAGATTAAGTCTGCTAGGTATTTTGGCATTGTACACAACAATGCATGTTATTAATCTTAATTGTATTGTTGCTTTGGGTTGTGAGGTGTTAAACAAAATTTAGTTCGGGAAGAATCTTTAAGTATTAAAACTTGAGAATCTTTTGTTGTAGGGAATTTGTGAATGTTTCAAAGGAGGAAAGATTTAACTTAGATGCAAAGTCAAGACAATGTATATTCATTAGCTATGACAAGGATGATTTTGTTTATAAGAGTTATGTGATCTTATTAAGAAAAAACTTATAAGAAATCGTATGTAAAATTTATAATAGACTAGATCATTAATAATATGGAGAAATTTACACCCAAAGTTAGTGACATGATTGATGTTGAACTAATTCAACAACATATTTAGAATCTAGATGTCAATGTTATAAGTGACGAGTAACATCGTTATAAAGATAGGGAGACATTTTTATTGATAATGGGAAACATGAAATGTTTTAAGATAAAAAGATTAATAATATTATTGAATCACCTAAAGTTCAATTTAGAAAGCTTAAACAAATGTTAAATTAGCTTAAAATACAAAATTAAAGTGACTATGGACATTTACGATTGTTAAAAGAAAATGAAAATTATTTAGAAGCTAAAAAATAAAACATAATTTTTTAATGTACATTAAACTTATAAATGCGTGCACAAAATATATATCATTTGAATAAATGCTTTTAGGTGTTTGATTTTGCTTAAGAAAAATATTTAATATTTATGGATAGTCACGGTGACAAGAATTTAACTTTTCATTTAAAATTCAAACATAATTAATACACTGAATAGGAGAAACTTTAAATATTAAATTATTAGAGTTAGTAAACATTATAATTATGATAATAAAATAATAGAGTTTATAAATAACTTAAATATTATAAAAAAAATTAAACTCATTATATGATCATCGATTTGATCGTTATCTCCACATAATTAGAAGAGAGAGACTTATAAGAAATTAAAAATAAGTTGATACTTTTAAATTAAATATAATATATAAAGGAAAAAAATCATAAATACATTATTTAAAGTTTTAATGTGAAAATAATATTTTTATCTATTATATCTCATAAATATATAAAATATTGGTTACTATTTTTAAGAAAAAATGACGTAATATTAATCTTTCCAATTCTTCAATTTAATCCCATCCATCACTCAGGCAGCATATAATAAGTTATTTATAATCGTAGCTAGATTTGCATTATTTTATAGAATATTTTCTCAGTGAAATTTGAATTGAATTGGAAAAAAGAGAAGTTATAAGACAATCACTGCAACGAAGATAGATTTGTAGAAATATAGTATTGTAAAGAGTGTGGTAACAAATTATTAAATGAATAACATAAGCCTAATGGTTATTAGAGGAATGTTTGAGTACTCATCTATTTCCAACACAACCTTTTATCCGTTTTTAGTTTTATTTTATTGTCACATAGTATTTCCTATTACGTATCACTTCTCTATTTTTTTTTTTTTTTATTTTTTCTTTTTTCTTTTTTTTTTTTTTTTTTTTTTATATTTATCTCTCCATCTACACGTTGATGGACACAATTCTAAGTTTGAACTATCACTTATTTGGGATTTATTTATTTTTATATCTACCCATGTCTATCTAGATTTATCTAAAGTAATACAAATTTGGTTTATCCCATGATATTTTTGAGTTATTATGTTCTCATCATTGTTTGAGTTATTCTAGAGTATTATTAATTATTTAATCAAAAGTAACATGTAAGACAAATTAAAAATTGAGATTAAGAAATATTTTTTGTGGAAAATATTCTTAATAAGAATATCGATTTTACAGTAATTATTATATACCTAATCTATTATAATTACTTTCTGTTTATAGAAAATACAATAAAAAAATAAATGAGTTATGTTTTATGAAGCTCTTACTTAAAGGACTAATAAAAGACTATTGTTTCACTTCTTAAGTTGATGATCACTTCTTGTGTAGTTAGTTTTGATCTTATTTAACTTAGTTATTTATGAAGCTACGAAAATTGATACAAATATGAAATCATATTATTAATAGCCAACCATGATTGCTTAATATCAATTCAACTACAAAGTTGGTGTAAAATATAATTCGAATTTCATATAGAAACAAAATTAGATTGACGAACAAAAGGACAAACAATGACTCTAGAAACACATTTTAAACATAATCAATTTATAGCATATAGATCTACTAATTCAGTTTCGGAGATAAACCATTTGAGTTCATATGCAATAAAAAAAGTACAATTGACTAAAACAAAATTTTACCAAGGTCTTTCATTTCCATCTTCTCACACCAAACCCTAAATTTTGGGTTTCTTTCTACTAGTTTTTCGCGAGTTGGTGTTGTTTGGACGACACAATCTATTCTGCATCATGTCTAATAGGTGTGACTTCAATTGTTTGTTTATCACCATGACATGTTTTGCCATGCTTGTTGCCCATGCACGATTCTCTACATCTGCTTCCACTCTCATTTGTAAGGTTGTGACTGATGGTAGATCTACTTTCTGCCCAAAACAAATCACAATGAAAAACTTTGATTACTTATTACTTATTCACGTGTATGTTACAGAAGGAAAATGTCACATGTAAGTTAGATTTGCATGGAGGCTGTTTAGGAAAAGAGAGAAAACCTGTGTATCAAAAATCTTTTGTGTCGATGAACCAGAATCAATGCTAGTTTGATTTCCTCCGTTGGGTGGACCTAAGGAATGGAGGGTGGTGGTCCCCCTGATTGAGTTAGACAATGGTGGATACTTGTCAAGTGGAGAAATCGTATATTCATTGGAGACTCTCTTGTTTTTTGATGTAGGAAGTAACGAAGATCGTGAAACCACCACAAGATTGGTCACTCTCCCTGCTGTTAACACAATAATCAACTCAGTGTGTATGCATTTGTAACTTGGTTTTGAAACATTAACCATCACTATCATGGGTTCTACAAGCTGCCATTTGTGTAAATGAATATTGGATGATCTCTGAAACATTAATGTTGAAAATCCTAGATAGAATGTATTAGTCTTAATCCCACTATCTTTAATATGGTATTACAATTATTCAGATCCCCTTATTGAACTGGTTTTCTTAATATTTTGTCCCAACAAATGTTTTACACATACTAAAATAAATGACTACTAAATTCCTATCATGAGATGTATCGAAATAAATACATATTTGGATTGGCTATTACCTTTGTGGAGACTAAACCTTCGAGTCATTTCCCAACGGAAGATGTCCCAAATGCAAATCCAACAATCTTCAGAGGCAGATATTAGGCTTGATCGAGATGAGGCTAATGCAGTAATGGCTCCACTACATAGTTTACAAATTTTTAAGCTAGTTATATTCAACCTTATTACGTGAGCATGACCACAAGTTTGAAAGTTAGGATGAAAACTTTGAACTCTTAAAAAGAGGTTGCTCTGTAGTACTAAAGGGTTTGGTTTTAAAACAAGGTATTTGAAACATTTTACATGGAATTTTATATGACCATAAGTAGCTTTAATATCTTGAAATTTACATGTTTCAGAAATAGCTATGCAATGACAAGTCACCAAACATTCAAAAAATGAATACTTCTGTTAATAGTTAACACTTAATCACATGTTTTGTGATGAAGTTATATCCTCAATAAATAATGCAAAATGAGAAGCTTTAAGCAGTATATATATGTTACTTGTGTCTTTTCAACTCATGTGGCTGAACTTCAGCGACAACAAAAGGACCTTTTCCCCGACCAACATCGAGCTTCTCGACAAATATTGTTCCTTTTTCTGTTCCGCAGAACAAAACACTTTCCGTTTGGTGAAGGGCAATGGCAGTTATGGCCAAAGAATAACCTTGAGTTTGCATATGCTTTCCTTTGACAAAATCCCAAACCTATGGCAAATGAAAAATACCATCTTAATATAAAGCAATCTCATGGAAATCTTATAATTTGTAGAAGTAAGAGTGTGATTATATAGATTCATCACCTTGCATGTGGCATCAAGGGAGCTTGATATTAAGATTGAGAAGTAACTGTTCGGTGCAGTTAAAAGACCAGTTATGGAGGACGTATGTCCTGAAAAAGAATGCAATGGAAGTGGCGAACTTCTCGTTTCTTCTACGTCTAACAAACTTCCATTGAATCAAATACAACAAATGGATCAATATAAATTTTGTTTAATATCTATTCCATTACATACATTCGTGAGGCCAAATGTTGTCTGGGAAAAACAAGTTCAGTCTTTTACCTAAGCATGGACCAAACACAGATCATTCCATCATCTGAGCTAGAAATGAGAACAGAATTGTCACATGAAAATAACATGCAGTTTAAAGATTTATTATGAGCCATCCAAGTCTTCAACAATTTTCCACTGGTCACCTGTAATTCACAATCAAATTAGTATTCATCTAATATTCTCAATGAAAGTTTGTGTCATTGAAAACTGTGACCAAAAGAAGTTGCCAAAATTAATGTATGTGTAATATGCACATGCTATGAATAAAAACATAGATCAACGAATTGAAAGTTACTAATTAAGGAAATAAGGTTTTAATGTGGTCATACATACCTCCCATAGAAAAGCAGTTCCAGACGACAGAGCTCCTGCAACAAGATGTATGCCATCATTTGTAGAAGAAAGTGCCCCGATAGCCTCCACTGTGTAATTCAGAACTGGTTGTTGAGGCTGAAACATGAAAACAGTAAGGTAAATATAAAAATGGATTCTTTTGCACAGAAGTTATTTTAAACAATGTAAGATCATAAGAAACTTCATGGTATTATTAATTTACCATGGGAGTCACAACATGGAATTATAAGTTACTTGAATCAGTTTTTTCTCCAAAATTAAACAACTTCATTTAGAAAACTTAAATACATTTTTTATAGATGATTTTGGAATTGTTTTCCAAATCAAAATGAGTGTCACCTTGATAAAAACCTTTGGTACGAACCTTCATTTCATGATTAGTTGAGGTGTAACTCCAATTTTGATTGCTCTTATTTTCAAATCGTATCTTAAAAATCACAAACAAATCTAGAAAACCCAATAACCTGGAAACAAAATCTGATATGTTTCCAAAATTGTTACTTGCTATAGACCAGAGTTAATCATGTGTATATTTTATATCAATTTTCTGAAATTCAAATGAATCCTTAAACTAGGATTCGAAACTTTGAAGTCCAATGCAACTATATCCTTGCTCTTCAATGAAGACCTTTATCACGCAATTACAAAGGTGAAACATCAATTTTTATTGGGTAATAACATAAAAAAATACCCATAAAATTATATTTATATTTTGAGTAGTGATTGATTGACAACCTATTTTATTATTTTTATAATTAAATAATTTAATTTAATATTTTATTGTTATTTAATATTGTTGAAAGGTTGTAAAAGATAGTGTCAAAATAACCTTTTTCCAGCTAATGTGTCTTTAAAGGCACAAGTAACTTTATAAAACTATAACTAGTAAAAGTACACGTTTCTAAATTTTCGATCTTGTATTGATTAGAATTGAGTGTGCAAGTGTCTTGGAAAAAAATATTAATTGTGGTGTGTTTATTTCATTTTTAATCTTTTTAGAATAAAAAAATCAATTTTTTGAACATTTTTTAAATTCAATATAATAAAGCTTAAGTCAAAATCATATGAACTGCTTTTTTTTTTCAAAATTAAAGTGCCTGCATTTAAATCATGTTTGAAAAAACATTCAGATTTCATTATTTGATTTTGCAAGTCAATAAAAAATATTTAAGAAACCTAATTTAATATTGATCACTTTAATGATCCATTTAAAAAATAAATAGACTTTTTTAACATATCTTGCTGGCTGTTGTAAAAGTGAAAAATGTCAGTAAAACACTCCCGAATACACTTTAATACCAAAAAATTGGCCTCTTAATTAATAATTCTATATTGATTTACAATTTTCAATGAGTTATAACAAAATTACATCAAAACATAAATTATAATAGACAAAAGACAGTTAGCTAAGAAATATGTCAACACTCCTTGAATAAATGGGCTTAATCACTTCGAAATTGACAAAAATAAATGGAGACAGCTGGATACAATTGTATTTTAGTATTTTTTTAAAGTACAAATTTAAGTTTTGCATTGATAATTTAATTCATAACGTGAACCTTTTTTTCTCTCAAAAAGTCAAAATGAATTTTAGATCAACAAAAAAATACATAAAAATTACCTTTAAGTTCTAAACCAAAATCAATTTTAGATCAACAAACCATTGAATCGAACATCATACCCTTGCGCAGGGATGAAACCCTAAACATTATATATATAGAGAGAGAAAGAGAAATAACATTTATTTCATAAAGAGAAGAGAAGAGACCGACATTTCTTGTTACAAAACATGTGCGTGCATGCATTGATTTATTTTCTTTAGCAAAAAATTGTCCATAACCAGCCAAAAAAGGCATAAAGTAGAAGAGTTTAATCTTCTAAATCTAATCTAGAGTTTAAAATGGCAATAGCAGAGTTCTGATACTCTTGACAGGTACACAGAGTATGAAAAAACCTAAACTTTAAATCTAAACCCTAACTCCTTTTACAATGAAAACTGAAACCTAAAATAAAACAAAGAAAGAGGAAAAAAACATGCACTTTTACAACAATATATACAGAGTATGAAGAAAACTGAAACCCAAAATAAAATGAAAAGTAGCGTGTTGGAATTTGAGTACCTTGTTCAAGGTCCACACTGCAATGGCTCCGTCGCCGACGGACCCGTGTCTGTTCACTTGCGACGCCGCGAGGAAGCGATTCCTCAAGCACACGATGCCGAAAGGTGGCGAGGCACAGGATGGAATTTGTAGCAGTTTTTCTCCCGTTTCCAAGTCCCACATCGACGCTCCTGTTTTCATGCTCTTGTCACTGCACGCCACCACTGCCTCTCCCTCTCCTTCTCCTTCTCCCACCATCTCCCTCTGCTGCATCATCTTCCTTCAGACACTGAGAGAGAACACTTCTGAGAAATATTTAATTTGTAATAAATTAGTGATTAAAGACGAACTCAAAGAAATACAGTTTCAGAAGTGATTATTACGATGATGATAGCTTTTGGTTCTCTTTGCATTTGGGCAACCGGTGCAGGTTGAGTTGGATTATATTTATATTGGAGGATTGCTTGCTTTGGATCGTTTCATTCCAAATAGATTGCGAATATAATATTGGTTAAGAGAAGAGTAACGTGTTTAGAAATGCATTGAATTCTAAATATTAATGATGGGGAAGTTAATTTCATTATTATATGGTTCATTTTAAAAGTTATGCTATAAATTTTTAATATTTAATAATTTTAAATATGTACAGATATTGTTTTAACATTGTAAACAGGAGTTTACATAAATTATACTAGTATTTGACTTTTTTTGTTTTGTAAATTTTAATAATGTTAAGTGTTGGTTTTTAAAATTAGGATAGTTATACTTTCACAACCACACCTGATACACACCCACTTTACAACTTTATATAGCGCCGCCAAGATAAATGACTGTGTAAAAAATATTCCAGCGTGACACTTAGAGTTATTTTTAGGGTTTACATGTTTGAGGTTTTATCTAAAACGCTTCCATTAAAGGTTTAGAAGCAGTGAGTTTGAATCTCAGATCTATTGAATCTCGCCACTGCTGTCGCCGCCGCTGCAGTTGTATCTGCTGTTGTCACCGAAGTTGTTGTCACTGTCGTCGATTCCTGACCACAGTCGCTCGCCACTATCGATTCTCTCACCACCGTCGCTCGTCACCGTCGATGGTCTCCCACTATCACTTGCCACCGCAACCATTCTCACACAAAATCTTCCTTATGCAAATAGGTGTACTGGACTCCTATCACGTTTCAAATCTTAAATTTAAATACTTAAAATCTAATTATGTCCTTTCATAACAAAATATCCTACATGTCCTTCAAAAAGAAAAGTCTTGTTTTACCATTATCCACCTGTACAATTAAACTATGTCAGCAATTGACATCTAATTGTATATCAGTTGTGGTTGTCAAAGCAAAGTTTTCCTTAAAATTAATATGTGGAATTCACAATTTTTGTTCTGTACTAATATTATATTGAAGAAAATCGTCTTGTATTACTATTAAAGTGATGTTTTGTATGTAGTTTTGAAATTCAATTTAATTATATAAAATATTTAAAAGTATGGATTTAACACTTTATTACAAAATAAATGCAATATAATAAATGTTTTAATGGTATAAAATTTTAACTAAATATAATTTTTTACTAAGATTATATTGGAATTATATTTAATTATAGTTTTTATTAATTTAAACTAGAGAATAATGTAATTTAAAGTTACAATTTTATGATTCTAAAATTAATAATAAGCTTCCGAACTAAAATATTTTTCATGCTTAATGTTACATAATTCAAGAATATGAAAATTTAAAACTAATGAGATTGACGTTAAATTTTCTTTCAAAAATATATTTTTTTCTTTGTTAAATATTACTTTGAAAATTTACAAGTCAATATCCGTGTTGAATGAATACTAAACGTTATAGACTTAACATATTTAAATAATTAAGTGCGTTACATAATAAATGGTTTAACGATATAAAATTTTAAAATTATCAAAGAGTTAATTCAATTAATTTTATTTCCTTGCTCGAATTATTGTCCCTAAACTCATATTATATTAATATTGTTTGAGTGGAATTTTTGTAATTTTAAAATTTAATAATTATATAAATTATTAAAAGGCTGAGGAAGGCATGAATTATGAATGCTTATAAAACATAAACAGTGTTCGTAAAATTTGAATTTGCAGATTACATAAAAACAACCAATATTGTTGTACGACAAGGCTAAACTCTAAATCCAAATCATAAAAATGTTTAATTCTTTTTAAAATTAATTGTTACACTTACATTCTAATTTTTCTACTTCTAATTAATCTCAATCAAACATTTTCAATTTTTAACCCATCTCTCAAATTCTCGTATCCCTCTGTGTTATCAACCAAAGGGAAGGAGAAAGAAAATGATGAAATGATTTTATAATTGTTTTTTATAAAAGAAAAAACGATAATTTTCTTATTCTGTTTAATCGAATAAACATGAAAAAAAGAAAAGAGTATATTTGTAAAATAACTTAGATTTCCCTAAATTAATTTTACAAATTAATATATGGGATTTTCTAATTTGTCAACAAATTATGGGTTAAAATCTTAATCAAGTGTATATATGAGGGAAATATTTAAAAAATCATTGGTGATTATTATCTTTAGAAAATTAATTTTAAATTGATAAATAAACACTACTGGAAAAAATACTTTTTACATCGGTTCTAGATTACATATAACACTAGTTCTAAAATCGTTGTAGATTTTATCATTGTAAAAAGTCTGGACATACTATAAGAGTTGACTAATCGTTATAGTATATAGGAGATATCACCTTGATTGTTTGCAAACCGTTATAACAAACTCACGTTTTGTCAAAGTGAGAGAGATATTATAGCGGTTGTCATATGCAACTGTTGTAATATTGAGATACTACAACGGTTGTATAGGACAACCACTGTAATACCGAGATATTGTTTAAAAAAATAAAATTTTTCAGAATTATTTGATAAAATCTCTAATTCATACAATGAAACACCGTATAATAAATGATAGAATTTTGGAAAAAATTGGATTTAAAATCCCCTATGGGATTGGCCACAAATTTCATTGTGCAATTTCAAGCAATTTTCATTTTTTGAGTGTCTCGATCTAAGCTCTCTATCAAAAGTTATAGTTGTTTGAAGTTTTTTCGCACTAAATTTCTGTAACTAAAAATATATGATAAATCTATTCAACGTAAAAACTCTACCATCAAATATACACTATTTTTAATGTATTTGACAAAATTGCTAACATCTTGCGAAGAGAAGTGGTAAGGGATGTCGAACTAAGCATTCACGGTAAAGAAAATATCATGCATCAATTATATAACATCCTCAAAAACTTGCAACGTAAAAAAATTACCAGACCATCTGTATCGAAAACGCTTAAAAAAGTATATGAAAGCAACAAAAGAACCAACCAAGTGAGCATGAGTGAGAAGAGCAGAAGATGCACCAGAGAAATTGAGCGACGTGGGAGAGAATGACAAATAATAAAAACATTGAAAATGTTAGATTAAAAAAAAGTGTGCGAGAATTAAAGCAAGAGATACTACAATGGTTGAGATATCATAATCGTTGTAGTAAGAAGATACTACACCGATTGGGAGCTCAACTGCTATAAAATCTTTGTACATAATTTTAAAAAAAATGTCACCGTATTTTTATTTACATCAATTATATTTTCACCGATGTTTTTTCTTATTATAAAATATGTTTTTTCCACTAGTGAAATTCAAATATAATTTTAAATTTAAATTGATTACATGTTAATTATTTTTTATACAAATTAGTTCGACACAACTAAATTTTTTTATGAGATTTTATATGCGTATTATAGGTATTTAATATTAATGTAGTAAAATATTTATGAAGTAAAAAAATTAGAATTTGAGTAGATTTTATATGCAATTATTAAACCTAAGTCCTTGATGTTATTCATAATATAGATATTTCCTAAAACTCTAATATAATGTTGTAGATAGCTAAAGACAATGAATACAAGTTTCTTGATGCATATATGAAACATTATTTGGAAAGATTCTTCATGGTATCTCACACATGTCTCCCAAAACATAATAATTCTCAAATTAGTAAGAAAAAATACCAAAGAAGGTACACAAATTTTTTAGACGATAAGAGAGTGAGAGATTGATATATCCCAATACAAAATGCAAGGTATGTATAAAGAAGAGTAAAATATGATAGTCGAAAACTAATAAAAAAATTACAAAAGTTCGATATTAATCAAATATGACCTTTAATCATTAGATAAAAATAAATAACATTAACATTTATGAACAACTAACTATAAACTATTAGTTTATGAGAAAAGTATTATAAATTATTTAAGAGTAAAAACATACAATTATGAGAGAAGTATAATAAATAATCTAATAATACAAGACAAGTGTTTTTTAGTACAAATATATTTGAAAGAGAATAGATATTTTTGAAGTATTTATATTGTAACTTTAATTTATTAATAGTATCGTGAGACATTAGGTTATTATTATGCAGCTTCATCCTAACTTTGTTATATTTTCATGAATAATTAATAAACGGTGACAATTCATGTTTACACACGAATTATAAAAGTATCTGGGTCAGTCTTGTCATCCGTATTAGAGTTTCAATCTAAAATTTATTAATAGGAAAACCTTAAAAGGACAATGGGTAGTGTAATTCGGACCTTTAAAATATTGAACTTACTTAAGTGTTAGAATAAAATTGCAAGTTGAACACCAAGACATATGAGTAGTTGAGACAGTGAAGTTGCATGAGACAAAAGACGACGTATACTGAAACAATCGTAGATCAAAGTGTTGATCTTACTTGGTATCTTGGTTTTGTAAGAACAAATATATTAACATTTGTACATAACTAATTAAAGGTTAAATTATATTAACGGCAAGAACAAACAATCATGTGAGAAGCATCATAAATATCTAATAATATGAGATGGGTGTATTTTCTTTTTTATACAAATATAATATTTGGTGGAGATATTTACGAAGTATTTATATAATAACCTTAACTTATAAATTAATATTGTAAGTTATAAATTAATATTGTGAGACATATAGAATATTGTGAGATTTTTCGCCATTATTATATGACTTCATCTTAACTTTGTTATTTCCTAATGAGTAAATAACAAATGGCACACAAAAATTAATGTGTAAACACCAATTAGGAAAGTGATGAGGTCTACTTGGACCCAATCCTACCATATGTATAGGTAGAGAAGCAATTTAAAACTTATAAATAAGATAATCTTCAAAGGGAAATAAATAGTATAATTATGACCTTTAAAATATTAAATTTATTCCGACTGTTAAGTTACTTGAATATTAAAATATATTTATAAATACCCCTGTCAATATTAAGAAATTGAAGATAAAGACATATGAATAACTAAGACAGTGAAATTACATGAGATAAAGAACAACCTATACCAAAACCGTTAAAGAAATGTTGGTCTTACTTAAACAAATAATATTAACATTTGTAAATAACTAACTAAAGGCTAAATGGTATTAATAATAAAAACAAAGAATTATGTGAGAAGCATCATAAATATATAATTATATGAAACACGTATATTTTGCAGAATAAACATAATATATTTATTAAAGATATTTCCAAAGTATGTATACGATATCTTATAAATGAATTCTTAATACAACCACAACATGAATCTCAATTGAAAAAATATATGAAAAATCGAAATCCTAAAAGTAATTCATCCATATTTTATTCTATTCTATACTTCTTGCACTTAACTCATGATTTTTTCGGTCAATGTCCTGTATTTGATTAATTAGTATCTTATTTTATAGAAATCAATATTAAATGATCACAATTCTTCAATAGACATTAAAATGACATAATAAAATGTCTACCTCAGGAAAAAAAAAATTTGGACTCTTCCCTATCTCCACTTTTCAAATTGAATATTATTGATAGAGTTTGATTATGTTATGTTGTAATCAAAATAAATGAAGTTATAAAAAATGACAAAGATGATTAAGTTTTTAATATTTGTAGGTCTGAGAATATATTGATTTAAGATGTGAGAGTTAAAGAAAACAAGTTTATATCACGCTTACGAATTTTTTGGATTATTATCGGATCTAGTAGAACACACAATACTTTGAAACAACTTACATTAATGTTTTCCTAGTTGGAAATTATTCATTTCCCAAAAGAAATATTCAAAATGTCTACTATATATCAATCTACCAGTGAATAGTCAATATAAACTTATTTCCTGTTGTTTGTTTGTTTTGGTGGAGCATTAAGGCAATAGTTATTTACACCATATAAGATAACATATATTTATTTTAAAGCATATTTTAACAATATAATAATATATATTAAATAATTTATATTAAAATACAAAATAAATATAACTACAATATCAATATATTGAATGTCAAGTAATTGTATCCTCTACATGTTATTAGATGCATTATCTTTCCTTTTATATTTTATTTAATTTTCTTAAAAAGGTAATTATTGACAGCTTAAACGCTCCTAAATTTACTTTGACAAATTAAATAAATATTCGTCTTTTTATTTAAAAGGTGTACCCCTTCCAGATTTCATTAACAAATTTTCCCACAGTTTTGCTTAAGAAAAATAAATTACTATCACTTTTTCAATCCAGAATCATTCAATCAATAGTTTTTTTTTTTTTTTTTTTTTTCAAATTCATTTCTTTATTCTATTATCAGCTAGACCAAATGAAGTGTGAGAAGGTGAAAACACATTATTTTACCTTCCCACTGTGCCACACGTGTGGTCCTAAAATATTATGTTTGAAGACACGTTCGAACGGGTGTCGCTTAGCTAGGAAAAAAAGCCCATAGCGATAAGAAAGATATTTCGGAAGCGAAGAACCTGATTAGTGTAATAGTGAGTATGTCTCTCTTTCCCGCTTCCAACTCTCGAGTTAGAGAAAGAGCAGAAGCAGCTCCGTGCAAAACCCTCTGAACATTACATTATTAGGGTTTTAAGCTTTCAATTTTACACTCTCTTCTTCTTCTTCTTCTTCCTCCTCTTCTCAGAATGGCCTCTTGCACTTCTCTTTCTCTTTGTCCTCACACCTTCTGTTGCCGCCACCGCACTTACCCTACGCGCCGTTCCATTTCTTGCTCTCTCTCCTCTTCTTCCCTCCTCGGTAATCCTCTTTTTCTTTTTCACCAAAACCTCGATTGAATGGATGCGGTTCTTTTGAGTTTTCGTTTTTTTTTTTTTTTTTTCAATTAAGGTTTCACCGTATTGAATGGGATATTTCGTATTTCTAATTGGATTCTTGTTCCTCCTCACATAGTTCTATTTGTAATGTTTGAAACGAAGTTTCCAATGCACAACTAACACATTTGAAAGTGGTTTTTGTAAGAAATTGAGTTTTGCTTAAACGAGTGACACTGTAGCCATCGCTCTGCCTATTTGACTTAAAGATGTGTTATGCCGTGTTGAGATAAACTCTTTTATAAACATTTCTATAAATACTTTTTAAAGATGAATATAAGAAAAAGTAAAACAAGCTTTTCTTATAAGTTGTTAATTATCTTTTTAAAACTCTAGTTTTAGCGAACTGTTATAAATTAATAAATTAGTTTATCCGTATATTAATTTTAACTTGTGAAAAATTTATATAGTTTGTTCTTCTTGTTTTCTTTATCTATAAAAGTGCTTATATAATTCTTGTTTTCTTCCTCTCAAAAACTGCTTATATAGATAAGTTTATCCAAATAGATATTAAACTATAGTTTGTTTCATTTCTCTTCCTTCTACTGTGTAGCGATAATTTTAACTTTGTGTTCACTTGTTTTACCTGTAATTTTAATCCTATGAATGATTATTTATTCTTTCTATGGAGTAGTTTTGTTTATACTGCCTGTTTTGTGCAGATACGGATGGACCTAAAGTTTTGCGTAAAAGATCGAGAAGGATAGAAGGTCCCAGAAAAAGCATGGAAGATTCTGTTCAACGCAAGATGGAGGAATTTTATGAAGGACGGGATGGGCCACCCCTCAGAGTTCTTCCTATTGGTGGGTTGGGTGAAATTGGGATGAATTGCATGCTTGTTGGCAACTATGATCGCTACATCCTCATTGATGCTGGTGTCATGTTTCCAGAGTATGTCTTACAACTCCATTCCCATCTTTATGGGACACGAAGAGAAGAGGATACTTATTCCACTGAATAAGTTTGAACTCTTGCATGGCATTTTCTTGTGGAAACTTTAAAATGTAAATACTAACTAAAGTTGGCATTGGATCCTACAGTCGAGAAAAGATAATTTTTCTGTATGAACTCATTTAAAACCTTAAAGATCTCTTTAAAGTCATAATCAAAATGCAACTGCATCATTGTTGTTTGCTCTGATTTATTTTTCTTTATTGGTGAACTGACCTTGATTTATGCATGGATTGCATATTTCAGCTATGACGAGCTTGGGGTCCAGAAGATCATACCTGATACAACGTTTATAAGAAAATGGAGACACAAAATTGAAGCAGTTATTATAACACATGGTCATGAGGATCATATTGGTGCATTGCCTTGGGTAATGCTTTCTTCTCCTAGGAACTGCCGGTTTAAAAATTACTCTTATCAACTAGTTCTCTTTCATAGATTCCAGTATATAATGCCCCATCTTTGATACATTCTACCATAATAACTGAGGCTCAGATGAATCGATATCTGATGCCTTTGCTGCTATGCTATGACAATTAAAAGGTAATGCGATGGGCCTAGAGAAGACATACCACCATTCAATAAATTAGTTCTCTACTAAGTGGCTTTGTAGTAGGTTGAAGGACTAACTAGGGCTCATGGATACATATACTAACTATTTGTAGTGTACTTTTTTACAAGCTTTGACTTATGTCTAATCACAAATGTAGTAGTTGAGTGTACTGTTTTTGCAAATTGCTGGGTGCCTATATTCCTTGCTTGTAAGACTGACAGTAATTTAAAACAGTCATATTTACAGATCTTCTGTGGAATAGGATTGTGATAGACACCAACTGGTATGGAAATAAGGACTGAATTTTTATTCAATGAAAACTGGTACAGAAATACCAAATTACATAGAACACATGATGTAACTTCAATACAAGAAACGTCTTCCAAGGTACAAAGAGCTTGGTCTCTCCCTTCCCCAAAATACTCACTGTCGGATCCCCCTTTTCGTCCTACCCTTCCCCTATTTTCTGCTCCTGCCTGCTAGTAACTGCCCAAAGGCAGTTATGAAGACATTAAAAACTGCTAAAACTGTCAACAAATCAGTCCTATTCCTGAACCTTGTTTATGGTTCTCCTCTTATAATATTTACTTAGAAGAGGTCTAACAGATTGTTTCAGTTCTCCATTTTTTTTCATTTCTTGTAAATCTAATGCGTTATTTTTTTAATATAAATTATTCTGATTTTACTTTATGTTTTCTAGTATTTTTTTCTCTAACTTTAATCTAATTCATTATTCTATAATTTGTTTTAAAAGAATGTATTTTGCCATTTCCTTACATGATTTACATGTACTCTTGATTTAACTTTGATTGGGTCCTTCAGGTCATCCCGGCATTAGATTCTCATACGCCAATTTTTGCATCATCCTTTACAATGGAGGTAAGAATAAGTCTTTTATAGTCTTATTACTTTGTTGGTAACATGCTGCTTTTCATTTGTTTGTCATTTGAATCAACAATAATGTTCCATTAAAGGTGATAGGAGGATTTTAATGTTAACAGTTGACCGACTATTTCTTGAACTCTTAACTTTGAGCAACTGTATTAATATTATTTACAAAACTTGTGGCACTGTTTAGTTGTCAAAGTTCTATTCTTTGCATTGCTTATTTTATTCATTACAGTTCAGAGGTGAAACTTTTTTCTTTGTAACAGCTTATAAGGAAGCGTTTGAAGGATCATGGTATTTTTGTTCCATCCCGACTGAAAGTTTTTAGAACGAGAAAGAAGTTTATGGCTGGGCCATTTGAAATAGAGCCTATCACAGTGACTCATTCTATACCTGATTGCTGTGGCCTAGTGCTCAGATGTTCTGATGGTACCATTCTTCACACTGGGGATTGGAAGGTTAGTATTTTACTTTATTTTCAATTGATTGTCCCTTTCTTCTGTTGCTGAGCTAGTTGATTCAACAGATTGATGAAACACCATTAGATGGTAAAGTTTTTGATCGTGAAGCTCTAGAGGAGCTCTCTAAAGAAGGAGTCACGTTGGTGAGCCACCTGCATCTTTAAATTATTATGATGTTTCTCTGTGGTACATAAATAGTCCTTTCATGGTGAATATGGCTCTCATTATCCGTATTGTGCTGATAGATGTGCCTGAAAGGGTAACATCTTTCTGCTTTTTTGAAGTTTCCTTATTATTAACTTAGATTTTTATTTTTTTCAAGGATACTGGTTGAGCTACATAATCAAAAGTACAAATTTTTTATTTGATTCAACTATGTTTTTTAGTGGCTTTTATTTGAATTTGGGGTTGACCTAATGATTGACCTGACCCGACAAGGATATCTAATGGAGATTTTGTGGTGAAACTATGGAAGAGGAAGGGTTGGGTAAAATATAGTCACTACATTCAAAATAACTGTATTGTGATTAGGGTTCATTTCTGTGTGTCTACTACATGTATTCTTCTTTAATCACAGTCAGTTCTATCTTTGTTTTTGCCCATGGATATAGGTCTGCAATTTGTTGTAGGTTGAACATGCATGCTAGAATGTGTCGGTTTCTTATTTGCAGTGTGCGCCTGGTTATTTATGACAATAATTGTTGTCTTTCTTTCCTCTTTTCTCGAATATTGATAAAGGATAGAAGAAAACGGTGCTTTGAATGTTTCTTTTCAGATGATGAGTGATTCAACAAATGTACTCTCACCTGGAAGGACAACCAGTGAATCTGTTGTGGCAGATGCATTATTGAGGAATATTTCAGCTGCTAAAGGACGTGTTATAACGACCCAGTTTGCGTCAAATATACATCGTCTTGGAAGTGTGAAAGCTGCTGCTGATTTAACTGGTAGAAAGTTGGTATGTTCGTTGTTCTCACAAAGAAGCCCATATAATTGATAAACAAGTGTTTGCTCTATAATTTCATGTCTATACTATCAGGTATTTGTTGGCATGTCGCTAAGAACATATTTAGATGCAGCTTGGAAGGATGGAAAAGCTCCAATTGATCCATCAACTCTGGTAATTAACATTCAGCTATTTTATATCGGACATGTTTTCTGTACTTATTTTTACGTAATATAATGTTAAGATATGACTAAGTGATTAGCAGATGGAAACTGGAGGTTGGAGAAGTTCACTGGTATTGTATTATCGATTAAGTAGTAAGTGGAATCATTGCAATTTGCAAGTAGGCAAATAGGCAAATAACCAGTTATAAATATTGCTTTGTTTTCTCTTGGACCTTGGACCTAGTTGGCCTTCCTTTGTTACATTGCACCCGCAGTTAGTTTTTATTTTCTCTGCAACCTAGTTGTACCTTGCTTACCTACCTGAACTTTTAGGTTAAGTGGTTCTTTGACACATTTCTATCTTAACATATTGACTAAAATTTTGAGATAATATTTAACTGAGTACCTGTGTATCCTGGTTTTTGTAAGAGCTTCTACAAGTCACATATATGTTGCCTGCTATTAATTTTGTTTTATTTTACAAAGGTGAAAGCAGAGGATATTGATGCTTATGCACCAAAGGATTTGCTAATTGTTACAACGGGGTCTCAAGTAAGAACCTTTTAAGGTCCTTAGACCATCTAGTTCCATTGACTGCTCAAGTTTATGACATTTGACCAAATTTATGCTATTGTGTCAGGCAGAACCACGTGCTGCCTTAAATCTTGCATCTTATGGAAGTAGTCATTCTTTCAAGCTGACAAAGGAAGATATTGTGTTGTATTCAGCCAAGGTTTGATACCCGCACTGGGTGTTTTACGTTTTGATTTATCTAAAGCATGTCTAGTATAACTAAAGGCTTGTTTATGAACACTTAAATTTTGATAAATAATAGAACTACTTTTAAACCTATCTTAGGAAGGTGGCAAAGAGAAATTATTATCTACTAATTAACCAATACCATTATATGAATTTACAATTTACTGTTTTTACTTTTAAATTTTAACTCCTTCTAGTAACAATTTCGGAATATTTTTCCCTGCGTGAAGAATAAATATAATTCTGAAAATTTCTATCTAAAAGTAATGTGTTGTTAATCTGTCCTTTGCTTTTTATATCACTATTAGGTTATCCCGGGCAACGAGTCTCGTGTTATGGAAATGCTAAACCGCATATCAGATATTGGATCAACTATAATTATGGGGAAGAATGAATGTCTGCACACATCTGGTCATGCGTATCGTGGAGAATTGGTAAGCTTTTTATTGCATTATGCAACATCATCAAATAATTTAGTACAAAAAATTAATAAAATGAAGAATATCCCATATTTTTAAATTACATGGACTTAGTTGCTTTTGAAATTGTTCTATCTTTTGCGTCTTTTTGCTACTTTGTTTTAACAAAATGTCGCATGGATAATCAAGCCTTGTCAAACTAGTTGCCTTGTCAAACTAGTTTCTTTGTCATGACACATTTCAGTTATGTATATATAAGATTTGTCTTTTGATATGTATCCTTATCAGCCTGTGTAAGGTTTGTCTTTGATGTGGCATATTACTGAAATGTCATATTTTATGCAGGAGGAAGTACTTAGAATTGTTAAGCCGCAGCATTTTCTACCCATACATGGAGAGCTCTTGTTCTTGAAGGAACATGAATTACTTGGAAAATCAACCGGCATTCGGCACACAACTGTGAGTGGTTGCCTCCCTATCTGTGTTCTTTGCGATAGTGGCCTATAACTAGATTCAGATAAGCGTTGCATATGAATTATTTCATAAATTGCTGAAGCAACTGATGAGATTTATGCACCAGGTTATTAAGAATGGAGAGATGCTTGGTGTTTCTCATTTGAGAAACAAAAGAGTCCTTTCGAATGGTTTCATTTCACTTGGAAAAGAGAATTTCCAGGTTGGTGACTCCCAATGATTATGGTGGTCTCGCTTTTAGGAATTATTAATTCTGATATTCCCTCCCACTTTTTCATGCAGTTGATGTATAGTGATGGTGAGAAAGCATTTGGTACATCAAATGAACTCTTTATTGATGAAAGAATGAGAATTGCATTAGATGGCATCATAGTTGTTAGGTAATGTTTAATGTCCTGAATTAAGTCTAAGCCAAGTATAACTTGTTAATATCATGCTAATATTCATCTTTTTACAGCATGGAAATATTTCGCCCACAAAATTTAGACAGTCCAGTTGACAACACCTTAAAAGGAAAAATAAGAATTACCACAAGATGCCTGTGGCTTGACAAGGGTAAGCTGTTGGATGCACTCCATAAAGCTGCTCATGCTGCTCTTTCAAGCTGCCCTGCGAGCTGTCCACTGGCTCATATGGAAAGAATTGTGTCTGAGGTGTTGAGAAAAATGGTGAGGAAGTACAGTGGCAAACGGCCTGAAGTTATTGTCATTGCCGTAGAAAATCCTGCAGCTGTTCTTGCTAATGAGATAAACGCGAAGCTGTCTGGAAAATTCAATGTGGATGGTACATCGTCATTGAAAAATGTGGTGGTTGGACATGGGAAAGAAAATCAGAGAACCAAGAAGCAAATAAGAGGTAATCTAAATTTACATTTGAAGAATACATTTAGAATTGTGGAGGTCTGGTTTGTGTGCTTTATATTTATGTGCAATTATGCATTTTATATGAAGGTTAAAATAGGTCATGTTAATTTTATGTTTGCATGTTTCTTAGTTTTCTGAACGAACTGGATCATATTCAGAACTGAGGTGAAAAATGTAGTGTTTATTGATAGATTAAGCAATCTCTGAATATATGCATTAGGATACTGAAACAGAGATTGAGAAAGGGAATAGAACAATAATAATGCAGAATCTCCTTCTCTTGGTATTTGAGAGACCAAGTCTCTTCTTAATCTCAATGCCGATCACTATTGATTCCCTATTATTATTTATTACCTATCATCTGCTTGTATTTGTATCCAACTAAACGAGAATGTAATAGATACCCACTACTTAGTCACACTAGTTATGATTATTGGCTGAAGAATGAAGCATGCCGCCAATAAATAAGAGGGGAGGGGGTGAGAGATCTCTGCTGAAATTTTGGGAGAATTAGTGACTTTAAGCATTGAGAGCTGTAGACCTTGAAGTTCTACTAGTTAGGGACTACTGCATTCGAGAGGCAGAACAGAGGCACTGATGGAGCTGCATCTGCTTTGATACCAACTTGAGAAAGTTTTCCAGACTATTATGCGAATGAATTTTCTGAATAACACAAGTTACTCAGTTTAGTAATTACAATTTTGTGTTTACAAGGAGATTAATGATGATTCTAGCGCATTGTATATTATAAGTACATGAATATCTGAACATTAATTGCTACGAAATTCAATAGGCGTTTAATTACTAATTCCAGCAGTGTCACAATGCAATGAACCTACATGGTATGCGCCAAATCATTATGTGTCTCCCTTTTCTTTTTTACTATATTTGGTCTAAATATTACTATATTAGTGAATTTTATTTCAACTGATATTTTTTCTGCTACATTTTTTTTTTATATCATATCTTTTTTCTCACCTTAGTTCTATTATTTGGTGCAGATCGAATTGATGTCGGTGGTATACTACCTACTGAAGACATTGCTATCTCAAGTGGAGTTGAGGATGACTTGTCTGATGCGGAAAATTCAGATGATTTTTTTAAACCACTAGTTGGATCCTCTCGAGTTGAGAAATCAGTTAAAGCTAACAATGGTTATGTTCCACAAAAGGAGAACTCATCCCCTATTAAGGATGGTAGTTCTGAAGACACTGAAGAATGCAATTCTGTAAATACATTAAATTCTGAACCTAAATCTTCAAAATCAGCAAAGAGAAATAAATGGAAACATGATGAAGTTAAGAAGCTTATTGGTATGCGTGGGGAGCTGAATGACCGATTTCAAGTTGTGAAAGGAAGGATGGCCCTCTGGGAAGAAATATCCCAGAATTTGTTGTCTAATGGGATCAGCAGAAGTCCTGGGCAGTGTAAATCTCTGTGGACATCTCTGTTACAGAAATACGAGGTTTGTTTATTCATGAGTTACTGCATGTTAATATTATAAAGCAAATAATTCAGTTACTAGAAATTATCCTCCATAATTCTTGGTTGTTTATGTTTAAGGAAGCCTCTACATCGGATGGTGTGGAAAAGGGAACAAAATCCTTATTGTGATTGGTGCTGTCATTTTTAACTTGTATAAATTTTGTCCATAACCAAAAACTCACTGATTGGGCCACAATTAGTGGTGCCTTGGAACTGCATTTTGGCCCTTCGACTTATGCCAACCATCAAGCAGAACTGTTTTTAGTTTCATCATGGTTCCATAACATTATCAAGGCTCCGTAACATATTATCAGGCATTTTTTGGAAGGCTCTGCAACTTGTCACGAGCCTTACCCTAGAAATGATTTTAAATTGTTTCATTTCAGGATTCATTCATGAGATTAGAAGAGAATTATATGTTCTCCAACCTACTTTTATTTCTCAAGGGCATTAGGGCTGGCTAAACTCGATGACTCCAAAATATAGGATTCAAAAACCAAAAGCTATTGCCCATATCCCTCTTTGTCACAACCTTGAAATCATATTCTTCTCACATTCAAAACAAACCCATCATCCACCTCTACAGTTATCTCACCCAACCCCTTACCCATCAAAAGCCTAACTGCAACATATCTAAAGAAAGGCAAGCAATTGATTTGTGTTAAAACTGTGATGAAAAATACTACTCAGGCCACAAGTGCTACTTCAGTCGTTTTTTATTGTTGTTGGGGGATATTTTCTTCTTCTACCATCCTTCCTCGACTGGATGGCCACATTATAACTTAACCAAATGATCATATACATTTCCACAACTCATTCCAAGCTCACATGGGATCCCTTTCCACCCACATCTTCAAATTTGGAGGATTTCTTGAAGGTTTACCTGTCACCATCTTAGTGCACACTCGTAGTTCTCATAATATTTCGCAACCATGTTTGGCCACACACCTCCTTTTGTGTACTGTTTCAACCCTCGAATTTTTTGTTATGACTGGCGAATGATAATGCAAACTCTTTCCCACCTATTTTCCATGGGTTTCTCTCTCTATCCAATCCACTATCTTTCTTATCCCCTTTCTACTTAATCCCTGTTGAACTTGGCCCATATCAAATCTGATTTTAACACACCTAAACTCTCTTTTGCTAAAATGGTTCCCGTGTCACACTTATGGATTCCACCTCACCATCTCCGTTTCCTCCTCCTTTCACCAATTTTGTCACCTCCTCCATAACAACTCTATAGTATCCTCCACATTCTCGAATATCATCACTTGACCCCAAACAATTCGTCCAATTATCATTAAAACTATTTTGGAATCTTTTGCTAATGTTTTCGAGACACCCCATGGCCTTCGCCTAAATGCTCTCATGATCATCAAATTCCTCTCTTATCCCAAGTTGCCCATTGTACCGCTGCCTCTTTGCCCACGAAGAGACTATGACCTCCCTCATTGACACTATTAACTGAAGGGATAATCAAGCCTAGTAATAGTCATTTTTCATCCCCAGTCATAATGATTAAAAAGAAAGATTAGTCTTGGTATTTTTGTGTGGATTATAGAGCTTTAAATGCCATTAAAGTTAAAGACCGTTTTCCCATTCTCATCGTTGACAAGTTGTTGGATGGGCTCCCTCATGCTACGATTTTTTTGAGGTTGGACTTTTGTTTTGGCTATCACCAAATCAAAATGTTTGTCACAACAATTTTTTGGATGTTTGAGGCCAGTACGGATTCTTAGTCAGGTCATTTGGGTTGACCAATGGCCCATCCACTTTTCAAGCAGCTATGATCGATTTAGTACGATCTCACACAAATTTGTGTTGTTTTTTTTTTATGATATTATGATATACAGTAATTTAATAGATGATCTTCTAGTGCACCACATGTTATTCTCCAATTACTACAAGTTATCAATGTTATGTTAAGCATTCCAAATGTGTGTTTGGTGTCAACTTTGTGGCCTACTTGGGCCATATCATTTCCTGCGGCACTGTGACCCCGAATGAAAAAAGATCAAGGCAATCCAAAATTGCCTCCCTCCAAATTTGTGTATCACCCTGCTTGGGTTTTTGGGACTTACAAGGTTCTACCATAAATTCATTTCCCGATATGCCACTCTTGCTTCTCATCTCACTGATATACTCAAATTAAATCAATTTACAAGGATAACAGGCAGAATAAGCTCTTTCTCTTGTCCTTGTAGATTTCTCATCCACGTTCTTGATAGAAACAGACATTTCAGGCATTGTAGTTCGGGTTGTTTTGTCATGGAATGACCATTTGGTCTCTTTCTTTAGCAAGAAACTTTGCCCTTGCATGTTGGTGGAGATGTTTGTTGTTACAAAAGCAGTAAAAAATGGCGTCAATATTTGATTGTTAATCGCTTTCAAATCATCATATACCAACAGTTTGAAGAACTTTTTTACCCGTGTGTTTCACACACCAGAGAAACAATGCTGAGTCGCCTAGTTATTGGGTTACAATTTTGATATTTATTACTGGCCAAGGCATCACAATACAACAACAAATACCCTTTCACGACCACCATCACCAGCCTTTGTTCCTTTAGTCATATCATCACTCATCCCAACATCCTTCAACAACTCCAATATTTTTACTAAACTCCTGAGGGAAAAATAGTTGTTGTAGACATGCTATCCTTCTCATCATCCTAATATTCCTTCCGCAACTACCTGCTCTACCATAAACAATGATTGCTTTTACTCCTATCTCTTTGTTACGCCAATAAATTTTGGCTGAATACCATTCCACCTCACTTGGTGGGCCTAATGCATCAAAGGCTACTCTTGCTTGGTTAGTAGCATCTTTCTTTTTGGCTCTTGATGTATCGTTACACGAAGTTGTTCATCAAACCTTCCCTACCAACAAAACAAACCAATTAACCGAAACAAAATGGGTCTCCATCAACCCTTCCCCACCCAACTTCAAGTTTGGGACGACCTAACCACGGACTTCACCACCCACTTACCTTCATCCTTTGGTCATACAGTTATTTGGATGGTTTGCAATAGACTCCAACTCGGCTCACTTATTATCCTTGCCCAACTCCTTCATAGTCTCTCGTTTAGCTCACCATTTTTCTATTGGGATTTGCAAGTTTCATAGAGTCTCGATGTTTTTTAATCTCCGATTGTGATCTGCTGTTTCATTTAGTTTGGTGAGATTTTCTTCGCCTACAGGGAACACAACCTACCATCCATAAAACAGATTGTCATCTGTTAAGTCTTTGTATTCTTTTTAAGAGCTATTGTTCCTCTATATATTTTATAATTTTACAGGATTATTGATCTTGAATTGTAGTAGTTTCTATCCATCATAAATTAGGATTTCCAGTTATTAAGTCTTTGTATTCTATTTAAGTCCTCTACGAATAATATCATAAATATTTTTTCTAACAATCCAGAACACAATTGGATTATGGGTCCAACCCACTAAACCTTGAGGACAAGCATTCTAGGCCCATTAGAAAATATCACTAGTCTCACATAGTTAAAGGATTACATTTGACCTTTGATCATGAGCTATCTATGCTTGACTTATGAATCTATTCTATTAGAGAATTTAGATGTTTGGCTTGCATTGCAGGACTGTTGTACCAAGGTCTTTATATTATCAACGTTTTGGAAATAAATGGCGGAGAAGAAAGTTTTTTGTTTTTAGTATAGGGTCTTTTATCTTTTATTGTTTTGCTCACACCGTCATAGTATCACTATCCCAAAGAATGTTTACAACTAAGAATTAGGATTGTGACACAGTATCTTGAGTACCTCAAATGGAAAAGGTTGTGTTGCGTATAATACAAGTGTACAACTATTATGAGTATGTAATGAATGAATAAACTGTATTAAATAAGAAAGACACGTTTTCCAGTTTCAACAACTCACATCTCTATTTCTTTTAAAGCAGGAGGTGAAGAATGAGAAGAATAGCAAGAAGAAATGGCCTTATCTTGAGGAAATGGAAAGGATTCTGTCTGATAGCGAGACACTGGCATCTAAATGATCATTAAGGTGATGAACCAGACAAGAAAAATTTGCAAGAGTAATATGTCTGAACATGGTCGCTGGGAAGGTAATCCGTTAGCTGCATAATTCTTGCATCTTGAACTCGTTCATTGAATATCCATTTTTTTGGGGAGACGGACAGCATTAAAGGAATTGACATTTTACATTAACACAAGTTAATGAGATCATGCTGGTTCCGGGGATGATTTGTCCCCCTTTCCTCCAAAGGCTCCCCACCCACCCAGTGGCAGCACTGTAGGATCGTTGATGGTACTGATTGACACTAAAAAAGTATTTTAATGATAATGAGCGATTAATATAATGTAACGAGATCAAAGTGCATTTCTGTTATTTATCATAATTGATTTCATTATTTTTGTTAGTGGCGCCCTCTTGGAACAACTATTTAGTTTGCATCTTGGCCACATACAGACAGTGAAAAAGTGAGTCTTGGTTTTACTTGTCATTTGCCCCCATGCAACTCCTAGGCTGACTCTGTTTATGAAAATTAATCTAAACTATAATTATGCTGTAAAAAGTAGGGAGAATAGAGAGGAATCTGAGAACAAAGGGGGAAATTCATGGATAATTTCCAGAATTGCGATAGTCAATTTATAGGTACAAAACGGAACTGATGGATACCTTTAATTAAATATATCAAGGAGAAATAAAAATAAGTCATACAATGGACCGTCACTAGAATATTCCCAACGTCATTACCTTTTGTTGAATTTTGGTTAAAAGAAATTGTTTTTTTTTTTAATTTAAGATGTAATTGTACATTATTTTTTAATCATATTTTTGATATAGATAACTAGTTAATAGGATACATTAATGTTGTTAATTTTCTTTTCGCATCATATTTATGGCAGAATAGTAATGCTAGTTAGAGTTTGTTTGGAGATTTTTCCTAGGTGCTTAAAAGAGATAAAATAAGAGAAAAATTAAAAATTGTGTAGACTGAAAACTCTCTTTGATCTTAAAATTAGATGCGTTTCTAGAAGTATTAAAACTAAAAATTAGTATCCTAAAATAATTTTGTTAGTCCTTTATATTAATTATATTTAAGTAACAGAGTTAATTGTTGATATGACATCTTAAATAATTATCTATCATGTTAAATTGAAAATAAGATGTCAGTACATATTTTTTAGGATGTTATGACATCAAATTAACTTTATTAAGAAGATTAGCATGTAAATTTCGTTTCATGTGAGATGATTTTTATATAATTTTTTTAAAACTTTGATTTGTGTGAATTTTAATTTATAGATAATTTGTGTTTTATGTTTGTAGATACACTCGTTCAGTGACATTTGTATCATAAAGAAAAAAATAAATTTCTTTCATCATTAGATACCCTATGATACAATCATATATTGGAGGGCATATAAGAGTAGTTAGAAACAATATAAAGACGAATTCTTCCTTCACCGGCGTATCTTCTTCATGTATCTCTATAAAAAAATTTAATTCTCAAAATACTTATATTAAAATGATCAAAATGACGTTAGTATCATTCGATTGTTATTTTGGATGATACTTTATCCTGTTTACAATTTTTTTAAAATATGAATTTGATGAGTGTTATCCGATTTACACATTTGCAAAAGTAACAACTTGATGGCACCCCCATTCAATTCATATTTTTTTTTAAAATGTGAATCGAATAGGGTGTCATCCGTTTGTCAAATTCTCAAATCGCAAAAGTTATCATTCGCTGTCGACAATCCCCTATCACCAAATTAACTACTCTAATCAACAATATCATTCACAAATTGTTAATAAACATCAATAATTGCGTACCTAATACTTATTTGAAGCTTTAATTTAAGATTTGGACAGTGCTGGTAACATGGTGGATGACGGATGAGAGTTATAGAGATGAAGAGAATAGATGGTAATACTAATTTTTTCAATTTTAAAGTAAGGGTATATGTATAATTTCATATTTAGTATAGAGGTGGAGGAAGAAGGTATAGGAGTGGAGGAAGAATTCGTCCAGTATAAAAAGTTTAAAATAATAAATAAAAATATTTTGGTATAAATTTATATAAATTAAATGTCTCTTAATTTTATATACAATTTTTAAAACAACTAAGTTTAGGAAAGGAGGGAGTAACATATTTTGGCTTTGTTTCAGTAGTTAAAATTTACTAAAATATAAAATTTTGACTGGAACTGTGTAGATTAAAAAAAAAATATTCAATAAAAAAAAGTTCTAGAAATTGCATCTTAGTAGCTTTTCATAATTTTTACGATAAATTGAAATAACAATAAAACATAAAAAGTTAAAAGAAAACTTATGATTTTTATAGGAGTCACCAGCACATTTTTAGTGAAGTTGGTTGAAACCAAACATGTAAGAAGTATCAAAATCCAAAAAAGATAAATAAATATGATGACTATAGCAAGTTACACCTTATGTATATTTTAAATTTGTAATTATAACTTGTTAATAAACTTCTTTTAGAAAAAGAAGGTAAATTTCATAAATATTTGTTGACATGCATTCACTTGTTTTTTCGTTGGAGTAAGTTAACAACAATATTAAGGGGTGAGCTTTAAGACAATTCTCATGATAACTTATCAACATACCTCAAATTGAAAATAGTGGTGAATTAACAACAATAAAGTCTCTCAAGCTTATTTTAAACAATAGGCTCTAATTTTTATACACAGTAAGTGAAGTTTTGATTATTTGTTATATTTTTAGTGTTATCGTTCTACTGTAGTTTTAAAATACATTAATTTTGATATTTTAAATTATATTAAAAAAGTTAATATATCAAAATTAAGTTATCTTAATGGTATGATAGTACGACAATACTCAAAATCTAAAAGAGAATCTGGACTCTAATTATGGATTTTCAATATTTTTTATCCAATCATTTTACTATATATTTTTCTGGACTGTATTCGTTTCCCATCTCTTCAAAATAATTCTCCAGTACTTAATTAATTAGTATTTTGATTTAAATAACAATTCTGTTAAAAATTGGATACTTAATAATTTTTAAAACTGGATCTTTGAACACAATATTTATTTATACTTCATTCCTACTATTATGTATTTTTAACTTATCTATAAAATATTGGTAACAGAAAAATATTTAATTATATAATTTATCAACAACACTTGTATGGAAAATAGAATGATGAAAGTAAGACCATGTATTTAAACGGGAAATTTTAATTTATTAGGTATTAATTTTATAAAAATAAAAACGGTTTATCATAAAAACCGGAAACTAGTTTAAACCTTGCATTTTGTAATTTTTTTTTGGTCAAAATCATTATTCTTGAACATTAATTTGCTGATTATATAGTAGAAAAAATGAAAATGTTCAAAAATTAGTTTTAAAACATATCGGAAACTGAATTCGGAAATGTTGTATAATTATCTAATTGCATAATTCAGTTTTTGAAATGTATTAAGATATAACTGCTCAAAAATGTATATTATTAAAGAGGACAACAATTAAAAAAATCAGCAACTCTCCTGACTTTTAAAAATAAGTTTGTAGCATAACAAGATAATTCAAAAACTTGTTGTTGAGATTGTTGACTTAAAATCAGTACACCAATATTTAATAAAAAATATAATTAACCAACACAATGATGCATTATATCATACTTACAAAAGCTATGCTTCTGTTGTGTACAAGACAAAAATATTAATAATATTTATTAGAGTAGAAAATAAGTCATGAAATAATACAAAATAGGAAACAAATATGAAATATTATAAAATAAGCAAAAAATATATAAAACTAATTGTTTTTGGGACATTTTTATAAAAATAGTTTAACTAATTCACTGGATTAAGAAAAATAGTTAATAATGCTAATTTTATTTTTAATTTATATATTTTCAAATTACTCACAATATTGATGAGACAAACTTTAATTATTTTATAAAAAACATAATTTGGTCCAATAACTATTTTGTACTAATACACACTTAATAATTATTTATAAATTAAGTAAAACTGTAAGTTTTTAACATTTTTTCAAATAACACGTGAAAAAAAAGTATAGTAAAGGTTTAATTATAGTTAAATACATACAATTTAATTATCACAATAATTGCTCAAATTATACTCTACTTGAATGCTTTTAAGGAGTTGCATGAAATGGTTTCTTAAAAGGACTTTTGTTGGTTCAACAAAAAATGGAATGAATTTGCTTCTAGTATCCATTGATTCTTGCTCCTATAATCCACAAGCACTAGTGCTCATTTACTTATAATGTTGACAACATTATAAAGACAAATTCTTCCTCCACTCCCATATACTCTTCCTGCACCCCATACTAATGCGGAATTTTCTATTTTACCCTTCAGTTAAGTATGAAAAGACAAAACTAGCCTTCATCTCTCCCACCTTATATTTTCCCCAATTCGAGAAACCCTAAGCTTCTCTCAAACTGTTGCCTTTCGTCTGCAGTCGTTCGTCGTCCAAGCTCTCTCCGGTGTGCCAGTGCAACAAAAAGCTTCCTCCATCCGATTCGTTTGCAAGCCATCCGGTTCACATGACCTTCGTCCGGTTCAGTAAGCCATTCGTCCGGTTCAGTAAGCCATTCGTCCTCCCGTTTCTTCAATATTCAAAATCTTTGAAATAATCTTTAGTAGAAGCATTAGGTAAGCAATTTGTGATGTTTATTAGCAATTAGTAGGTGATATTGATGATTAGAGTAGTTAATTTGGGATTTGGGGAGCTGTCGACGGCGAAGGGGATGATTTTCCGATCTGCTGGAATGAGAACCGGACGGGGCCGTCCGGTTTGTATTTCTTTTTGCCAATGAGAACCGGATGCACTCCCATCCGGTTAACAATTTCAAAAAACTGTAAACCGGATGGGGGGTGCCATCCGGTTGTCAGTGGTCAAATTATTGTCTTTGTATCTTTATGCACTGTAACTTTTTGCATTGACAGATATGGCGAGAACCAGAGGATCATCTTCACATCCTGAAGGCCGTAGAAGGCCTACAACATCTGTGCGTAGAGGAGATCGAGGTGCTTCATCTAGTGCTCCTCCTGTTGCTACTAATGCTGCTAATATTGGTGGTGTAGCTCCTCGCATTGGTGCGGGTGAGGGTGCTGAGATGGTAGGTTTTCCTGGGGGACCATATGATATGTCCCTTTTGGTAAGTTATAATCATCATGTAGCGTTGAGGCTTTGGGAGGGTGAGGTAAGATTATGTTATAAGTTTTTGTATTCAGTTTGTGTTTAATATGTGAACTTTTTGATATCATTTATTGTATTTTTTTTAGGATCGTGGAGTCTTAAAGTTAGTCTCCCATGGAAGAAAAGTGAACAACTTCGGTCTCCCTCGAACTGAGATGTTTGTTTTAATTGTCAATAGTGGATTGTTGCCTTTGTGCAACATGTGCTACGAGGTAGCTGACAAGGGATTGATGTGTGCATTTGTTGAGAGGTGGCATCGGGACACCAATACCTTTCACATGCCATTTGG
>Ga0209700_101497_pt1 | contig 48461 bp, 11 predicted proteins | sample SiratroredBW_FD_187528 | JGI IMG/M metagenome (GOLD analysis project Ga0209700, IMG submission 187528) | Root nodule microbial communities of legume samples collected from California, USA - Siratro red BW (SPAdes) (version 2) | ecosystem: Host-associated > Plants > Roots > Nodule | place: USA...
AAAAAAAAATATAGATATATATATATATATATATATATATATATATATATATATATATATATATATATATATTCATAATTAAAAGTAAATGAAAAATATCAATTAATGAGATGAATAATCCAAATAAAAATAACATCAAAAGTTTATGCAAATATGTTATTCAATGTCTCCAAATCAAACTTTTTTGTGGAAACTTTATAAAGAAAAACATTTCTATGTTTTGAAAACTTAAAAACTAGTAGAAATAATTTGTAATTGTATAACATTTGTTCCTTTGAAATATGGAGGAAATTTCTATATAAATTAATCTAATAGATTATATATAATAATAATAATAATTGATTATTTTTTAATTAAATGTGAAAATTCAACAAAAACAATATAATTAATTATTACCTAACATAACTGAACATCTCATTTATAGCAATTGATTATTTCATTTATAGTAATCATAACTTATATTGGTAAACTGTAAATTGAAGATTAAATTCTCTTATTTTTTTTTTCTTTTCTAAAAGCACATTTATTTATATATTACAAATAAATTTGTAGCAGAGAGTAATATTTAAATTCATTTCAATTTTGATGAAAAATACCTGCATTCATCAGATCTATTATAAGTATAAGTAATATATGGTTGGAAATTACTGAATGTCTTCCTAATAATCTTTATTTTAAATTACTGAAATATTTTAGTTTAATAGGTAATTTTAAAAGATTTATTTTTACTAATTTATTTAATTTTTGTTTTCATTTTATTTCAAGAGTTTTCTTTCGCTAGACCATAATTTTTATTTTCTTTTTCGCAATTATTTAACTAGTTATTTTGTCAATTTCACTTAGATTTTAAAAGTAGTTTCCTTATTTTTCACAACTTCAATTAATATTTTTGTTCTTTGTACGGTTTCTTTCAGATAGTAAACCCCAATTTTATGAAAGTATTATTTTTAGGATACACATTTAATTACTTTTTTTTCCTTTTTAATATTTTTATTTTTATTGTTTGAAAATGTCTAACTCTGTTCAATATTATAAATTCCTGGTTTCTTATATAACCTAAAAAACTTATTTTATATTCTCTATTTAATTCTTATTTAAAAAAATATTTTATTATTCAATTTTTTTATTATATCTTTCAATAGTTTTACTCTTTTGATGTTCACTAAATTTACTCAAATTTCAAAGATAATATTTTTAACATTTTAAAAAATAATATATAATGATCTAATATTTACATTACAATCATACTATATGTTTACCTTCTTCAAAACAACATAATATAAAAGTCATATTGTTTTAATAATTAATTTAAATATAATATAAAATAAATAAATAACATAAAAATATTTATAGGTTAATCGGCCTACCCATCTCTAAAAATTTAAATGTATCATCTCGTCGTGTTTTTTTGTCCCTATTCTGGATATGAAATAAAATGTGTTAAAGAAAATGACTCAATTTATATTTATTCAAGATTATCATGTTAACAATTACTTTTAATAATGACTAATCAGTAGTATGGTAAAAAAATTAAAAATATATTTTTCTTATTTTTCTCTCTTTCACATGTCTCTTTCTTCTTCCCCTATAATTTTTTTTAATTAATGTGTCATTCTCCCATTTCTTCTCAGTACGATATGATCTCATCTTGTACAAAGATATTTTTCCTGCTCGTAAAATATATACATTTGCATGTGAGGAAGCAATATAAATATCTTGTACCCAAGGAAAAAGTTTAAAATAAAATGTCTTTGACTTTAAAACACCAAATAGTATTACTCTGTGTGCTTGCACTTCAACCTTTAAACCGCCAATCTCCTCTCTTAGTAATACAAATAGTAATTTAAGTAGCTTTAAATCTCATTTTCCATAAAGAAATTTTAAAAATTAATTTATCAAGATGTATGAAGAAGTTTTATTTTAAAAATGAATTTTAAAAACTCTGTGTCATAGAAATTTTTAAAAGTTTGATTTAACCTCATCAAAGTTTATTATGATGTATGAATTTGTTTATAAATTTTCTTTTATAAGACATTTAAAATACTTTGGAATTTATTACATTGTTGGTCTAAATAATTCATAATTAATTATATTTTTCTTAATATATATATATATATATATATATATATATATATATATATATTATATATTTTAAAAAATTTTTTATATATTTTTTTTAATATATATATATATATATATATATATATATATATATATATATTACATATTTTAAAAAAGGTATTTTTAAAATTTAGTATAAATAAATTAATATTTTAATAATTTTATGAGTTTTATTTTTTATATAAGTCAACATGTTTAATAATTAATAAAAATAAATAATCTATAATTTTCATGTTTTATAATAAATATAATAATTACATTAAAAATATTTGAATTTATTTGAATATTTAAATATATTTTTTAGTGATATAATATTTTTAATTAAAATTTTCTTATAAAATTTTAGGTCCAATTTATAAAGAAAGACTATAATCTCTTTATAATATGCACCAATTATTCAGTTTAAAAGATAATATCACATGTTTATATCTTTATTTATGACGTATAGTTTAAAAAAACTGTTTTTTTAGTATGGACGAGGACATTTAAAATTAATGAAGAATAAATGTTTTATTATTTTAAAGTTAAGATGTTACATATATTATAAATTATTATTATTTATTTATCTAATTTTATTTTTCTAAAACTTATTTTCCTTTCTTAAGAATATAACTAATATATCTATGCTTTTTCAGATTTGATAATGAAGACTATTAAGAGTAAGTAATCAAGAAATTGATTTGATAAGTTTGGAGATTAAATCTTCCCTTAATCATGATTATAAGTTACATTTTTAAATAGTATGATGATTTATTATTTAATATTATTATATTAGAAGTTTTTTATAATAAATATAGTTTTTTTCTGTTTTATTTTATTTAATTTGATTGAAGAGTATTTATCATATTTTCTTATTATAAATTTGGGCTAATTTTTTCTTAATTTTATATTTTTTTCTTTAATTATATACTTTATTTGATGACGTATTATTGCTGAATTTTAAAGTATGAGCTTAATTGAAATGTTAAAGTTTATATGGTTTTCACCATAATTTAAAAAAAATTAAAAATTTTAAATGTATTAATATATTAATAAATAATAACACATAATGTACGACAATGATACAGACATATTAAAAGTAAAATTTATTTTACTTTTAATCTTATTATTTAGGATAAATATAGTTTTGATCCCTAAAACTTTTTAAAAAGTTTAAATTAATTCTTATAATTTAGAAAAATATAGTAAGTTTTATATTAAGGTCAAAGCAAATCTAATACATTAATCGTCTAACAGTATAATATATTCTGTATAATATATTATTATATTAAGAATTTGAATGATAATAAATATAATTAAATGTTTAATATTATCATTATTATTATTATAACATGATTTCCCTACTAACCGTTTCATATTAATATCTCATCATAGAGTAATAAATTTGAGCTTAACCATGACAACTATAACAATCATAATCACGTGTTCATGTAAAAAAAGTATTGTTCTCTACTTAGGTTTTTTTTCATAGGTTGTTTATATTTCATTTGATTTTGAATAACTAAAATAATTTTTTAGAAACTATTTTGATTCCCTTAAATTTAGTATTTAAACTAAGATTATGTTTCTTTAAATGTAACAAATTTAAATGACTTATTTTAATTGAGAACTAAAATAAAGTTGTATTTAATTCTCTGGAACTACATGCCTAATTAAACCGTTAATAAATTAACATTATCAAAAAATATAAAAAAAATATTTTTACTCTCTCTAGTTATTAAAAAACTTATTACTTTTTTTATAAAATAATAAACTTTATGAATAATGTTTTAAATATACTTTAAATAACTTTTATGAATAAATATTTAATTTAATAACTCGTGAATCTTTAGATTTTTTTTTTTCTTTTTAATATGAGTTATATGCCAAGCACGTGAATGAGTTATATTAGAGGTTGATATATAGTTGCGTGATAGTTTTTATACATGCTCATAGCTGGCTATTAGCATGTCTTACCCGCCCTAAAAACCAACTTACCTAACCCTTACGTTTCAGTTCTTACCTTAATCTCTGTCCCTCTTATCCAACTCCAGGTATAGCCTATGCTGGCTTCCCTTTTTCCTCCTATATTCTCAGTGTAAAAGAGTTAAAAAATGATCAATTTAGATGGACTTCCAATTTAAGTTCAATTGTTAATTACTTAGAATTTTTATTTCAATTTGATTAGGGTAATATTAGAAATTAGATTTTAAATTTACTTAAACCTCATGATATCAATTTGGTGTGGTGAGTTTCATACTCTTAAAAGATTTACAATATAGATAAAAAGGATGCAAACAAATTGGACTTGTAAGAAACTCCCCGCGTTCCAACTCTTGTTCTCTTACCCATTACTTCAATAGCAAAAAGCATCCTTTTTTCTCTAGTATAAAAAACATTTTCCATTCTATAATTGCCTAGGGCTAATACTGTTTATTCTTTCATTTTTTTCCTTTCTAAACAAAAAATATAAACCGTCCCCACCGGATGATAATTTCTAATGTCCTCGCATTGTTTGACTTTTATCATAACGTCTTTGATGCAATGATTCTGACTCCCACTATACAATATTTGCTTTGTACCTCTTCGAAATTATGTCTTACACCTTCCACTCTATAAACCACGAATATATACCAATATACCAATGCCTTCATGCTTCTCTCTGAATTTTGTGGTTTGCAGATTTCTCTTTTCCAAAATCATCAAAGCACAGTTTTAAATAAGGCATAAAATAATAATAGAAATTTCATGGTGTAGTTATCATAAAAATAAGAATTGCTTTTGTCGTGCCCGGCACTATGACACAACATAAGAGACAAATATATGTTTATTAAGATTTTTATTTGGTGAATTCTAGGTGGATTACCTATTCAGGTAGTCTACATGGAGCATCATTTACAAACCTTAGATTAATATAGTGTATGATATTATTTTGTATTGTATAAAATATTTTCTCTCGTTGTCTTTGGCCATGATCACCATCTTCGGTGACACATCCACCATGCATTGAGTGGCCACATTGCACATCACCAGATTTAGAACCATTAAATAATGCAAACAACCAACCTGCAATGCCACAATCTCACTATTCAACACACGTTCATCATTCCTTGGATTTGGACTCGTTATTTCTGCATGTCAAATGAATAAAAAAGGGTTTCTTCATGATCGTTGTTTGAACAAATTCCTTCGTCTTTGGCTATATATGAATGACATGAATGACTTTGAGACTATGATGCTTTGTTGTTGTACAATTTCCAATAGTTATCTTAAAAGAATAATAATTTGAAAGTATCATGATTGCAGCTTGTTATTATGTACTTGAGACAGTAATGGTGTCGAACAGAGATGTAATAATGTCTTGGATCAATTAATTAGGGTTTTCGAAAACATGTGGTAAATGACATGACGTTGGGGGGCATTTCGTGCAATGTTTTCCCACATTTAACAATCACATTTTCTAAATTAATATCATATAAATTGCGGAAATCATGATTCCTAAAATCGTGTTAGTTAGTATAAACGTTTTTGGGAATCGTTACATTTTTTTTTTAAATAAAGATATTGTTTCATGTTTGGTTTTAGTGAAAAAAAATATTTAGATGTATAATAGTATTTTTTTATTATAAAAAAACATATTGCTTTATTATATACAATCTATAAAAAATAGAGATTTTTCTAAAAAATGTCCTTTTAAATAAATTGATTTATTATATACAAATCTATAAAAAATTATCATTTGAAAATTTAGATATGTTTTAGTCACTTAAAAAATATTAGTTGCCTGAATATGAGAGAATACCCATGTTTTTTTATAGAGGTGATGATACTTGTAATTATGTTAATTAATGGAAACTCTTAAGCAATTACTTAAAGGGACTACACATAGTTTAAGTTTGAGTGAACCGAATTTGATTTTTGTTTTTTACTCTCAGACAATCGATTATATTATTCACTGGATGATCCATTAGACGATCTATTGTTTATTTAATCTATTGTGTATCGAGTTTGTAGGCTCCATTCAACCCCCTTCTTTGGGAGCTAATTACATATTCACCTACTATGTATCTAAAAATCTCAAACTTGTTAAGCCTATTTTTTCTCACTTAACTCAATTGGAGAGAGCCATCTAAGTCAAGAGAAAGTATTAAATTTTGTAGTCTTTGATAAAGAAATAAGTGAGAAAAATTGGTTCACATATTCATTGAGCAACTTCAATAAAATTATTATTTCTGCTTTGTTCATCGTTGGAACAGAATGGAAATTTGACAATAGGTTAGGAGCATACTATTTTTATAAAGTGAGGTTTGTACCTATTTATAAACTATTGAAAGGCCTCATCTCTAGTCGATGTGGGATCTCCAACACACCCCCTCACGCCGAGACTGCTCAACTCGTGCGTGAGACTATATTGTTTAAGGGTGGTCCGATAATGGCCCGATAGTGGGTGGCCTAAGAATCGTGCTAGGATACTCTGATACCATATTAAGAAGTGGAATTTAAGCCTAACTCAACCTTACAAAACCGGCTTGTAAAGTAAGGTTTGCACTCATTTATAAACTATTGAAAGACCTCATCTGATGTAGGATCTCCAACATGAAGAAATCAGTTTCACATTATTACTCTATTTTAGGTTTATCTTTCTTTATTCTTAGCATTATTACTCTAGTGTATTGGCGGTTTGTAAGTACTTATTTATAAAATTTATCTAACACTCTTATATTTGTATTTATTGGAGATCTCACATAGAGTAAAGACGAGACCTTTCAATAGTTTATAAGTGGGAGCAAACCTCACCTTATAATTCGGTTTTATAAGGTTGAGATAGACTTAAGGTTCACTTTTAATATGATATCAGAGATTATCTTAGCAAGATTGTTGGGCCTATTGGGTCGTTATCGGATCATCCTTATATATAAATTTCACGCTCGAGTTAATGAATCTCGGCGTGAGGGAGGATGTGTTAGAAACCCCATATTCACTAGAGATGAGGTCTTTTAATAAGTAAATACAAACATCACCTTACAAGCTGATTTTGATTGACTAACTTATGCCGGTGGATTTTTACTTCTCATATAATATTGGTGTGTGTTTTGTGATCGTTGTTGTCATTGTTCTTTGTAAATTCTTGTTATTTAGAGAAATTATTTGAAGTCCATGTTTTTTATTGTTTAATTGTTGTTCTTTTATATCAAGTTTTCACATAAATTAGTTGTTACGAGAATAATATTATTAAATAATATTTAACTATATAAACTCATTAACGATTTTAAAGAATTAAAGTTATAATTATTTAGAAGTACAAATGTTTATAAAAAGGTTACTTTAAAAATTATAATATTATAATTTTAAAGTAACATCTTCTGTTATTATTAGTATATAGTGTAACATCTTCTGTTAGTATTTTTTTTCATTAGCAAATTTAATTATTTGAATTTTGTCAAAAATTTATGTAAACAATGATAACCGTATTAAATTATTTGACAAGGTATCATGATTTGTTTTATAAATCATTCAAAACTTTCTTCCAAATTTTAATTTTAATTGTTAACCTTTTTTCTGTCCTAAGCGAAATAATTGAATTTGTTAGGTCAACTTTATCTTCACTTATTTTTATCTCAAGCAATAAGGTATACATATAACACCAGATGTGAATTTTATGATTGACTAAAGGGATTGTGGTGGAAAAAATAGTTGTAGGACGTGAAATATATGTCCTCACACTTTATAAGATTAAATGTGGTATGTTAGGATAGGATGATTAAATGTGTTGTTAACTTTTTATTGATGGTATGATCAAAATATGCGTATGCTGGTATGATGTTGTCTTTATATGAACATACCCCTCCAGATTTAAACACTAAGGACAAATAGACTTGAATAATTTCATAAAATTCATTATTACTCAATAATATACACTATATGACCTATTGAGAGATTGCAATTAACCTTCCAAAGTCGAATTGTACAAGTTAAGGGATATGGACAACCCACACCTATATTGTTGAAGCAGGTTAGAAGAATCAAATAAGTTACTTTTATATACTGAGTTTTATTTTTTAATATTGTTCTAAGAACATTCGAGTAAGTGATTAGTCTTCTTACATTTTTATATTTTATTTTCATTTTCTAAATTAATAATTGAAAGGCATCAGTTAACAACTCCAAGTAATATATATAATTTCTCGCCGATGTTTGCAAACTATTTTTCTTAAAGAAGTGCTTAATTATGTAGAACATTCCATTCCTATTCCTATATAAAAGTTTAAGGCCGCATCTTACGTTAGTGTTTGACTACTACATTGTTTATCGATTCTTTACGGTTTAGAAAGCAAGTTTCATATCCAAATGAGATTAATACATCTATAATAGGCGATTGTCTGCTTCCAAATCACAAAAGCTTTTATTTATACAAAGACTCTTAAAGTGTCAGCTCAAAATTCAGTCCAAAATCGTATGAAGGTATGAGCTGCAAATTAAAATGTACTCGAAGTAATTAGGATCAATTTAAATGTGTAACTCGACAAAATATTTTTCTTTTGGTAATAATATGAGCCACCAATTAATATGCATTAGTAGTTTATTAGCATCAATTTAGAAGAAAATTGTTAGACAACATCCTAAACAAAATATAAATTAAGTCAATACCTTAAAATTTTTCCATTTTCTTCTCTCTCATATATCTTGTTTTACCCACGTGGGCTTGCTATTGGCTATTCCTGCCAACTTTAACATGTCTCCCCTTCCCAATTGTGTCTCCTGATATTTCGATTGGTGGATATGAGGCTCTCATTAATGATAGCAGGGAAACATACGTGTGATTAAAGATTTTAATTTCCATACAGTTATTACAAAATAAATATAAATATTTTATATTATTCTCATAATTATGATAAAAATAAAAACATCATAGACATTAATTATGATGAAATAATTATATAAAATAAAAATAAATTAAATTCTGATAATGTAAAATAATTTCACAATATTATTCAATCATTAACAATCATACGTGGAAAATTTATATAAGTTATCTAAAAATTATATTGTTAAAACTTTTTATTAGTTGATAATGTAAAAAAATCAAACTTTTATTAAATTATAAATAGAAAAGCATTTATTAATTTTTTTTTTTCGTTTTCTCAAAAGATTAGAGGGTTGCTTGGAAAAGAAAAATTATCCTCTTGAATCCTTTGAGTTGTTTTTAGTAAGAAATAAAAATGTTAAAAAAGCATAGTGATTGCATCTAATGTCCGTGACGGGCCCACGTCGGCACAGACACAACACGATGACAACTACTACTCCGCAATACATATCTATTCTAATATTGTTGGTCTGAGCGAACCATTTATGTGGCCAAGAGAGAACCACGTGTCCGGAATTGATTCGTCATCACCTAGATTTCCTCTCTGCGACCAGTGACTAATATAGATAATAGAAAAACCGCACCCAAAGAAATCAACTTACTCCACTCCGCGTTTAGGTCGCTCTAATTCTATTCCATTCCACTCTTCATTCGGAACAAGAGAGGGTAGTACCGTTAGATTAGCCGCGTTTTTCAAAAGTGCTTTTTTCTGTTCAGACCATGGGAATTGAAAGAGGAGGCTTGAAGGGGTTCAGGAGCGGCTGGAGCGTGCCGCCAAAGCCATGTGACTCCTGCAAGTTGGATTCGGCGGCGCTTTTCTGCCGCCCCGATTCCGCTTTTCTCTGCATCGCTTGCGACTCCAAGATTCACTGTGCCAACAAGCTGGCGTCGCGCCACGAGCGCGTGTGGGTGTGCGAGGTCTGCGAGCAGGCACCCGCGGCTGTCACGTGCAAGGCTGACGCCGCCGCCCTCTGCATCACGTGCGACTCTGACATCCACTCTGCCAACCCCCTCGCGCGCCGCCACGACCGCGTCCCCGTTGAGCCCTTCTTCGACTCCGCCGACTCCATCGTCAAGGCCTCCGCCGCCGCCTCCTTCGGCTTCATCGTCCCCTCCGACGACGGCACCGCTGCCTCCGATGCCTTCGCCCCTGACGACCCCGACGCCGCCGCCTGGCTCATCCCCAACCCCAATTTCGGGTCGAAACTCATGGACGCCCCTGACATCAAGTCCAAGGAGCTCTTCTACTCAGAAATGGACCCCTTCCTGGATTTCGATTACTCGAACTCTTTCCACAACAACAGCTCCGGAAACGACAGCGTCGTTCCAGTTCAAACCAAACCTTCCCTCGCTCCACCCCTCATCAATAACCACCACCAATCAGAAAGCTGCTTCGACATCGATTTTTGCCGCTCCAAGCTCTCCACCTTTAACTACCCATCCCAGTCTCTCAGCCAAAGCGTGAGTACAATCACTTAGTAACGAATTTTAAATATTTTAAATAAATTTTTGGTCTTGCAGTAAATTTACTTGAGAATTAAATCATGTGACAGGTTTCGTCGTCGTCGCTTGATGTCGGAGTGGTGCCGGATGGGAACACGGTGTCGGAGATGTCGTACTCGTTTGGTCGGAACAGTTCGGAATCGAGTGGGATTGGTTTGTCGGGAGTAAGTGGAGGGCAAGGGGCGACGCAGTTGTGTGGAATGGACCGTGAAGCGAGGGTGCTGCGATACAGAGAGAAGAGAAAGAACCGAAAGTTCGAGAAAACCATTCGATACGCATCGCGGAAGGCTTATGCGGAAACCCGGCCCAGGATAAAAGGGCGGTTCGCGAAGCGAGCCGAAATTGACTCGGATGTGGAGCGTCTCTACAGCCCTGGCGCTGCGTCGCTGATGCTGGACAGTCCATACGGCGTCGTACCGTCGTTTTAGTAACTATTAAAAGATGGAACGATGAGGGAGAGTGCATGAATCTAGTGTTGGGAAGTGTTAGAATAATGATTAGTGATTCTGTGGGATTGATTATTAGGGAAAAAGGTGAAGAATCGGTACGAACGTGATTCTTACCTGGAATGCGACGGGGAAGGTTGTTTCATCACGATGGAGATGAAGATTTGTGTGGATGGAGCGGTAAAGCCCGTTTACTTTTTTTTTAAAGAACTTAAAAAGGGGCTGGTTCTTGATCTTCACCTGTTGTAGAATTAGAATCTGTACTGTAAACTCTTTTCACTGCCTTACCTTACCTGCTGTCTTTTTTAGTATAAAAGTGTCTTTTTTTCTATCAGCCGGATCACGGATCTCTTTCCCCCTTCCTATTGGCTGCCATTTCCAACTATATATATAAATCACGTTTTTTATCTCATCGTCGTCAAACCCTTTCTTTTTTTAACGGCTTATATGCATTCCAAGCTCACACCAACCCTCACCCTGTGATTCCCTAATATTCCTTTTCCAAGTCACTGTCTTTTAGTTTATATATTGCCAAATGAAGAATCAAAACACATAATTAACAATACATTACTTCAAATGAAAAATATATCAAATAAATAAAAATATAGACTCCTTGGGTTAACCTAGTGATGGATGTTTAAGTTGTTGATATAATTCTGAGCACTATTTCCGTTAAGGAAAAAATTATTTTAACATTATTATTCACAATGCATCCCATTTACCTCCTTTATTTAATAAAATATTATATATAATAAGTAAAATAATAATATATAATAATGTGAAATGAAAGGAATGGTTAAATAGTAATGTCAAGTTATCACCACTCTACGTTAATATAAGTTAATTTTGTTGTTATCGTTGTATTAATAAAATCAGAGGCGGACTCCGAGTGATATCAGAATATCGTCACTCCAAAATTCTTAAAAAGTTTTTATCTCTTTCCCAATGGAAAGAAAAAACAGTTCTCGCCCCCTCTTACTTGACTCTGCCTCTGTCACTGAATATAATTTATTTTATCAAGTAGAAATCAAAGTAAATTATTCAATCAAAAGAAAGGAAATGAAAGAGGAATACAAGTAAGGGATGAAAAATATCGTTTATATTTGAGTTATATTTTTATTGTAACACGCAAAGAAACATGTCAATGAAATGATGAATTCAATATTTTTAAATTTTTTGTATAGAACAATTATATTTTTTAATTATTTTAGTGATATTTGTAACAATCTATAAAATATGTCATTTGAGTAGAAATGATAGAAGTGAAATAAGCACTTGATTATTATATTATTAAACTAAAAACGCATATTTATAGAAAAAGTAAGTAGTCAAGTCTCATTTCAACTCAAGTCATTATTTCTCTAAAACCCCTAACCTCTTTTCTTCTGACTTCTCTCTAAGTCTATGCTTCCATACCTCATCAGTTTCTTAAGCGGAACCCACTATTGGACTCGTGACGGAGAATAGAGCAAGTCTACCCTTAGAGCCATTTTTAGGTTTTCGTTTTCCTCTACCTTATGAGCTTGCAGGTGGCCTCTGAGTTATCAGATAGTGCCTTTGTGAGCTCATTTCCTTAGTGTTTTAGTCTGATCGTCGATCACAGGTTCTTTGGTACAGATTTGAGTTCTTAAAGATCTTAGGCTTTGGGGCTGTTATAGAGAACTTCTAGTGCAATTCAGGTAAGGAAGTTAACCTTAGTGCTTGTTTGATTTACAAATTTAAGTCTTGAATAGAGAAGTTAATGATTGTAGTGATTGTACAATTTGTATCTGGTAAAGTTTCCTGCAGGTCTGAAATGTTGAATTGAATGTTGCATGTATGAGATAGTTGTGTGAAAATTGATGATATGTTGATTTGTTGAATAGATAATTGCGCTAGGGTAGATCATTCATCGTGTATGTGGCTTGATTTTCACCCAATTTAGTCATCTGAGGCATGCATGGTAACTCTGATATAGTGAATTCTGTTGATTTTTCTGCATAATTCGCCCAGGCGACATCATCTCGCCCAGGCAAGAAAGTAGTTCGCTCAAGTGAGGGTACAGTCGCCCAGGCGAGGAAGCCCCTGGAGCAAGTGTGCTCTCTGGAGTGCTTTGGCCTAGGCGAGAAATCTTTCGACCAAGCGATAAGGTATTCTTGCCCAGGCAAGAGTATTTTTGCTCAGGCGAAAGTAGACCTTGCTCTCTGGACTACTTTCGCCCAAGCGATAAATTTTTTGCTCAGGCGATGGGTATTTTCGCCCAGGCGAAATTGGTCTCGTCTAAGCTAAAAAAAAAAAATTTTTTTTTTTTTTGGTTTTTTTGTTTCTGAATGTTTAGCTCTTTTGGAATGCAATGTATGTATTTAGTAAAACAAATTAATTGATAATTTAAGTTTAATTATATTGATAATTTAGTGATTTCTTTAAATGTTGAGATTGAAGTGGAGATTGAGATTTAAAAGTGAATGAATGCATGAGTAGAGATCTGTATTGTAACGTGATATTGTTAAGAGTGTTGATAAAGTTTGTCAAAGCCTAGGCATAGTATTTTCAGGAAAGAAAACACTCGTGTCTTGGTTAATTAGGAAGTACATTGTCTAAGGATCTGATCAATAACTATTGATATCCTGACTCTACTAGTAATAGGAATCAAATAGATAATCATTACTAGGTGGTGAGAGTCGAAAGAGGTCTGAACTGAGTGACTGCAACTTGAAATATAGCTAGCCAGGAAAGTCTCAGGGGTACTAACCCTGTCATACATGATTGATGATTAATTTGTGTGGGAGCTATGTGGATTCACAGTTTGGTGATGTATGACAGGTGCATATCTCAAGGTCTATTCAATGCACGAGTCTTTAGGAAGTAGAGTCATGTTTGTAGTGTGTTAGATTCTTATATTGTGATGATACATGAAATTGAATGTTTTTGATTTGTTAAAATTTGGTTAGCTTACCCCTTTTCTTTTGGTTGTATTGTGTTTGATTTTCTATCTGTGATGATCGTGTCTTGACACGGGAGCAGATAATGCTGCAGATGGATCTTTGGGAGATCATCCAGGTTGAAAGATGCTGTTAGGAATAGTATTGTATTTTGAAAAACTTGTATATGATATTGTAAATATGTTTTGAAATTTTTGTTTAGCATTATTATGTAATCTTGATGCATGTTAAATATGGAATACTATAAGATATGCATTATGTTAATATTTTAGTCGCCTTAGTAGAAGCTTTATTTTTTGTGGGGTGTTACAATATTTAAAAAAATAATGTTTAATTATTTACCTTTTCTATTAAGTTGCAATTAATTGGTTGCTGTTATTTGTGATGATAATATTTTTGATTTTTCTAATTTTAGACTTAAGTTGATTGTAATTAAAGTTATTTTTTGTTATGTAAATTAAAAATGAGTAAAAAAAATTATAATAAATTTAGAGTAATCATACACTGAAGTGAATTAAATATTATAATATGATTTTAGTTTATTTTGACTATGATCTTTATTTTGATAAAATAAATATTTTTTACTTATTTAAAACTAGTTTATCTATTTTATTATGAACATAAGTTGACTTTTCTAGTTATGTCGAGAATAAAATTTCAAGGCCAGTAATCCTAATTTTGAACTGGATGAACTGAATTTTGTAAATCTTATTAACAATTTTCACTTTATAAATAAGGTTGTACCAATTTGAAAATGACACAATGATCAGACAATGATAACATGAGAGGAAGGAGGTCAAAGCTTTGAAATTCACCATAATTATACCCCTAGCTTTTGTTACACTTCTTGATTCCCTTCTTAAGCTTTTGTTAAAAATTAACAATTTTTTTGAGGAAATAGATAATGTGAAAAAATAGCGTGACATCTAAAATAAAAATAAAATATAAAGGATTACAATAAATAATCCTAAATACCGCCAATAATATGCAATACTTATAGTTACATTTGGGACTTATAATATTACATAATGTAATGGAAGCTAAATTGTACACATATGTACTACTATTAAATAAAAAGACATATTATTAGTAGTAATAATAATAATATGATTAGTTTTAAATAGATAAATTAATAATTTAATAATTTAATAAATATAAGTATATTAGAATAAATTTAATTGAGTGTATGTCTACATGTTGATTATCTAATATGCATACTTTAGTTACCAAAGGTTATAATTTTATCATATATTTCTAGTTAGCCTTCTAATATATTTATATGATATATTAATAATTTATATTTATCAGTTTATTATAAATGTATTAATTATTAATATTATTTATAAATTTTTTATTCATTAATATAAAGTATATTTTTAGTCTTCAACAAAATAAGTGGCTTTTTATTATTTTTTTAATTTGAAATACCTTTTTGCAGTCTTTATAAAATAATTACTTTTTCTTTAGTTCTTATAAAATATTTTTCTTTGATTTTTATCTCTCTTAAAGCTATAAACATTATTTTGGTCTTTAACATTTATTTTAAGATGACTAAATAATATTTATTTTATCAACTTAAATTTTTTAGAGATGTAATATAGTAATGTTATCTTACATTCGCTTAAGGATGCATGACGTTATAAATATAGATCTATCGTGACCCATTTATGATTTAAATAAGATTGGTTAATCTAGTCTCTTTTTTATTTGTTATACGAGTTTTGTGCTAAAACTCATTGTAATTGATTGGAATGGCGGATTGAAAAAAAAAATTAAAACCATTGATGGAGATTGACAAATTAATTTTAACAATGAAAGTAAAATAAATATATTTTATACTGTTATGTAATAAGTTCAACTTAATAAAATTAAATAAAATAAAAAGAGTTTGGTAAGTCAAACTATCTTTACCTCCGTTTAATGCAATTTTAGATGAACTAATGAATTTTAAATAGTAATCCGATTCACAAAAACACATATTGAGATAAATTTATCCGATGGATCTTGTTTTCCACCTCTCAATTTAATAATGAATATCACTTTAAAGAATCACATACGCAACTAATAGTGTAATCTTAAAATTAAAAGTAACGATTTTAATTTCAGAAAACAATATTTTATATTTTTACAAAAATCTTCGTGATATGTTACCTCAATAGAGTAATGATCTAAATAATAATTGGTCTAACATTTATATTAAATTATTTAATATTTTAGTAGTATATGATATTAATAAAAAATCTAATATATTATTTGATCAAACATTTATTAATTACTCGTATTTCTCGGTTATATTAAGTTGATCTTAATATGATATTATATGATTTTATTTAATATATTTTATTATAATTAATTATATTTTTATCACGATTAATTATATAATACTTACTATATTGTTAATTATCGTAATTCTTATTTATTATTATAATTTTTATTTATTAAAAATAACTTAACCTTAATTAAAAAAGACATATAAATAGAGATTAATTTCATATGAAATACTCATTTAATTTATATTTATTCACTTATATATTTGTATGTTCTTACTAAGTTTGAGTGTATGAAAATATTCTGTAATTAAATTTTCATTTATATAATTATTATGAGAAGAGACACAGCTTTTAATAACAACTTAGGTGACTTATCCCAACATAAAAGAATTTATATATATAGAAGTATTGTTAGACTATAATGAATTTTTTGGTGTATTAATAAGTATGTATGATTGACGCAGTTAATGCAATATACTTATATATTATTCTAAAATGAAAATTTGATTCAGAAAATAAAGTGATGTTACTTTTTTTTTTTTTGAAGAAATATTCAAACACATTTAACAATTGGCAGCCTACCAAGTACACATACATAAAACTTTGGTTCAAATGTATTTGCCACATAAAAAACGTGATTCTTCTGCGTTACCCGAGGAAACAGTTAAATTATAAATGTGTGATGTGAGTAAGTAACAGGTCCAACGGAGGTCGGTGTTTTTATCTTCCCCCTTGACAAAGTTTCCAAAGGTACATAACAACTAAAACTTATTCTTCTCTTTACTATTTACCTATACGAACATTCATTTGCTACCCAAAATGTGATAACATAAAGATATAAAGATATAAGAACGGAATAACAACAACTTCAACTTTAATCCAATTAATTAAATATTTGACGAATATATAGGGTGATATTATTGTATTATTTTGTTTTCTACTTGTTAGGAACTTCATAATGATAGCAATGGCGTCCTATAAAATAGCACTGAAAGTAATTTATTTTTTCTAATTATTACTGGTTGAAATTCCTTATTTACTAAAAATATAACTAATATATATAATATAATATGTGTATAGAGTGCAAGGTCATTTCTATAGACAAGATCTCTAGACAATATAAGCTACCCAACATTATTCAAATATGAATTTGAAGTTCAAGACAAAATATAAAAATTTTAAGAGTTACATTACAATTAACATTAGGATAAGTAGTTTTTAGTTCTTTCTGATTAAGATTTATTTAATGTAAGACTAATAAAAATTTAAAAATACACTTAACTGTAAAGGTTAATACGATTCCATTAGTAACTAAACAAAATTCATAATTCTAAGTCGCGTTTTGAAGACTTTTCAAGTCAACTATTGAAGTTCCCTGTCTTTTTACTTAAATACTAGGTTTTGCTACTTTCTTTATTGGATGACAATTGACCATTAGGTTCAGAATATTAGAAAACTAATTGAAGAAAAATATAAAATATTGAGTACGGGTAGGGAAAATGCGCTGTTTTGTATATTCTTTGCTCAAAGTTGATTTTAATTAATGTATTTTTAATTGATTTATTTAGTCTTGAGAGGGGGAGAGAGAGAGAGAATACGGACGCACAACAACAAAAAGAGTTGGAAATGAAGTGAGTTTGTAATGGTATCACCAGTCAAACAAACACATTCTTCAATTAATAACTCGTTGGCGGAGAAGTGTTGATCCAATAATGGCCTCACATTGAATTAAGTCGCTTCTAATAATTTAAACTATAAAAAAAACATTTTTTTAATATAATATCGACAAAATAATAGACCTGCATATGGTATAATCTGTAATTTCATTCTGAATACATATTTTATGACTCTTTATAAGTACTAAAAAAACGTATATTTTAAATTACTACAAAAAAAATACTCTATTTAGAGTTAAACTTTGTTAAAAGAATTACCTAAATTTCCATATTTTCTAAATTATGAAGGCGAAATAAATCTATTAAAAAGTACAAGAACTAAAACAATGTTTAAGTAAAATCATAGAGACCCAAATGATTTTTCTCCACAAAATTTGTAAGAATAGATGTAACATATATAAAAAAAGTGGAGTAATAAATAAAAAAAGTACGCTGTATATCTTATCTTATTAATATAAGAACATAAAATATATATTATATAATATAAATAGAAAGATAAATAGGGGAAAGATTTAGAAATACTTTATATATATATATATAATATCCTTGATTAAACAGAGTCCCCACAAACTATTGGTCTTGGCTCCTCCACAGGATTCATGCTGTTGGTTGGGCGTTGATTGATCAATCTAACTGCCACTGTTTCCTTGTTTTGATTTTTTTTTTTTTATTTGACTCTTAAATACGAAAGCAACAGTAACCACACCATCTTCACACCATGTCAATGTGATTATTTGTTACTCAAGGGCAAAGGCATCACGGTTTTCTTAAAAAAACATTACAAGTACAAAAACATATGTAAATGCGATCAACCTAATGAACTTCAACACCATTTCGATTCTCAGCACCTGTCAGTTGGCCACCCCAACTTCAATTGTTTAACAGTAAAGTGGAAAATAAATTATATTCCACCAGATAAACTAGTTTTTTTCTTTTTTAAATTTTATTATTTTGCTTTGTTTAGTTTCATTATTAATAAAAGGTTTAATTAAGATTCTCGATTTTTAAAGGTGTAACTATAGTTACTTTTCATTTAATAAACAGCAATATTAGATACAATAAATAATGGCAATTTTAATCTACGTATAATACAATTTACACGTAGAATGATCACGATTTTATATTTTTTAAAATTGAGATATTTAACTAAATTTTAAATAATAGAAAACTTAAATTGAAAATAAATAAATAAATAATAAGAAAAAGTCAGTAAGCCTAACTTTATTAATAACTCCGTTAAACGATAAAATACTCATATTAAATATTAGGTCGGCTATTTGTCTCGGTCTCACATAATCTTTAATAGAACCAAATTGAAATGTTTGTCACTTTATAGTTCTTCCAATTTAAATTTGATATTTATCCCATATAGCAGTCTATGGAAACTAGATATTCAAGAATATATTTATTTTTGTCTCTTTATAGTTCCTCCAATTTAAATTGATATTTATCCATATAACAGTCTATGGAAACTAGATTGAAACTTTTAAAGAGTATATTTATTTTTGTCTCTTTATCCAAGTACTCTTTGAAAGTTCAATTGTATAAACTATTACTCCCTCCTCCCAGTATGTGATTTTTTAGAGAATTTTATAAGACTGTTTTCAATTTGTGTATTATATTAATTTTTTAATGAAAACATATCCAGTTATTCTACTTTTGGGTAATAAAAGAAGTAAGTATTATTAAAGAATTAGTAGACACAAATTATTAAGTTATAACCATAATTTTTTTTTCAGAAATTAATTAATTCTGTCTAAAGCGACGACGAGTTTCAACAAATTTAAGAGTAGTTTTAAAATGCAGCGTCGTTATCCGTTATTAATTAATATATATTTAAAATTATTATTGGTTTAGTCCGAGGCAAATTTTCTTGAGAACAACATTGTTGAAGTGGAATTGAAGACGAAAATGTCATCCTTGGGGAACTGGTTACAACGGGGATCCATTGAATTATCAGCATCAAAACAAGCAATTTTTATTTATTTATTTTAATTTAGTTTTGAAAAAAACTGAAAAGTGATATAGACAGTGGGAGGGTGTGTTTTATATGAATATAGGGATAGAACAATGAAGACGAAAAGGTGTCGGTTACTTGTTTTACGTGGGGTCACTGTCAAATGGGCTACAGAGTGGGCCCAGCCCATACCCCCTTCACGTGCGCCACTAGTCCAAACCACCCCCTTGTGGGCTCAGCTGTCTGGTTGCAGCACCACTGTCCCGTGTGGTCCATTCAAGTTATGTTCATCATCACCCCCACTAAACTCCTCTACGGAGGACCCCACACTGTTACCGTATGTATGCATAGTCAACACGACACAACACTTTCATATCATTCACCAACACCGCTGTAATGTAGCACACAAAAACATGTAAAGCAAAATAGGGATGCATAGTAACTAAGTAAGTAAGAAATTTCCGACAGCAACATGGAACATATCCAGATCTTGATTTGGGGGTTAGGACTCCACAAATCTAGTAATAGATAGCATGTTAGGGTTTGGTCTTCTAACTGTTTTGTTCTCTTTTGGAATGGTTATTTTGCCATCACATACAAAGTTACAACCAACCAGAGATGAGATTGAATTGAAGGGATTGTGTTGTGTTTGGATAAATCAGTTCCTTCATTTTCAACCTTTTATATTTATGTTACTATTAGACCATTACTTCACACTGCTTTCAATTTGAAGAAGTGGTAGGCTAGAATCCAACCTTGGCTACATCTTAATATCGATGTGGTCCTTTCCTTTCTTTGTTTTATGCAATCTTCGATTTTCTTTATTTATTTGCAGGATTGGCCTTCAGATGGCACTACTTATTTTCATTTACAAGTACACTGACAAAATATCTCATACGTGGACAAAAAAAATCTTATACATTTTTTTAGATATAAATTATATATAGAATATAAATTTAAAATATTTTAAATTATCAGTTTTTTATTCCAATAAAATTTTGAAGATATGATTGTAGATATCCATTAAGGGCGTAAAACGCGTAAATTTTTAAGAGAGCTTTTAAAATGACGTTGTCCTTAAGGGGGGAAAACTAAGAGGTTTAGATATACTCAAAAAAAATTCTCTAATTCGATATAAAGTGAATTATATTAAACTGATCTTTCATTTTGAAAAACTAAATATTTTTTTAACCAAATATTGTTTTTAATGTTATTACATATATAAGATTTTAATTCGACATCATTATTTGAACTGAAAATAATTCTGCATCAATTCATTTAAATGTTGGTAAAATAAATCAAATTTAAGATGTCCTTCAGTTATTTTTTGGGTAACTATATTTTTTATTGTTGAATGACTTAGATGAATTTGAATACATAAATTAAATTGTTGAAAGTTCGTGCCTCTCGTTTAAATAATATTTTTTTTTATTAGAACTTGGTATCGATAATAAAAAGTTCTTAAAATATATTTTTCAATCAAACGAATATATTTAAAAAATGTATGATTAAATAGAATAAGTCTAGTTAAGAATTATTTATATTCTTAGACAATTATACATGAGTTACTGTACATAGGTTTTAGAGTTTAGAAAAATATTTAAAAACTTTAAGATATATTAGAAAAACGTTAACAACCTCCACCATTTCGTACACAAATAAAAATATTAAATATGGGAGACAGGATTGAATAACACTCGGGTTCTTGAATTTGATAAGTGTGCTTTCTTTACTTCTTAAATTTAACAAGACAAATAAAATTATATAATTTGTAATTTATTATTCTACTTGCTCTTTTGTTAAATCATAAATATTAACATTAACGAAACATGTTACTTGACGTACTATATGCGTACATGCTACGCACATTACACCATTGTCAAATTTAGTGTGCATGTTTAGGCTCAAATGTGATTATTACCTGCATTTAATATGTGACATTAGTTAGTCCTTTGTGGTTGCATATTTTTTGAAACGGAGACACGACGAATATGGAGATGCTTGCTTGATGACTATGAAAAATGAAGTCACTCTGCGGTACTTGTACAATTCCAAAAGGTGTGAAATTTGTATGCATTTTTGTGAAATTCAGTCCAATAAAGACTAAAATTCATATGCATTTGTTTCTAAATAAAGTTTAGCTAGACAATCATTTAACATTTAATTTTTTTTTACTTTATTTCTCACTTCTTTTCACTTTTCACCGTTTTTTTTTTCTCCCTGCTTAACAGAATAATAGATAACTAAAATAACAATCCAACCCATATATATGAAAATAGAATGTTCTACGTGGAGAAAACTTGAAAGAACCCAAATAAATGACATGTCCCATTTTCTTTTTATGATGGACTTTCAACTTCTACATATAATGAATTACTTGCAGACTGTTTACTATTTGTTCCTGCACTTCTAAGGAGAAGAAAAATTAATATTTTATCTTTAATAAAAAATAAATAAATCTTCTTACATCTATCTTCATTTAAAACTATTTTAAATTATATAATACAAAATTTTATTATAGATTTTTGTATTTTAAATTCTATAATGTGAAATATAATTTTTGTATTTCAAATTGTGTTTTAAATTGTATAATTTAAAATACAAATAATTATAAATTTAGAAGGGTATTTTTTGAAGTATAGAGGTGCAAGGGGAAACCAGAGAGGTGCAAAAGAAACAATCTTACTTTCCCCGTAAAAGTTATGAAACATAAAGACGGGCTTTCAAATTCTTTAAACTTTCAAAGCACAAAGATCCAAACCCAAAATCGTTTATCTTTTGGGAATTTCTTTTTGCACCTCATGCTCTTCTTCTGCATCCCATAAATATAAAAATTTTCACTTTTCTCTTCTGTTTAATTTTTTTTAACATTGTTCAATTTAGAAATCTGTGAAATTGAGTGATCCAAAAGTTAGAAAAAGTATACCAATTACACGATCTGAAACAATAATTTGAAACTAATATTGCATTATATATTATTTTTTTTTGTGCGAAAAATACTTTTAAACTATACAATTCATAAGAAGCTTTCAGTTATCAATGTATAATCTGAAAGATAACAAAATCTTTCAAATTATAAAATATAAAAAACATTCTTAAATTATATAATCCAAAAATTAATTTTTATATAAAAAAGTTTTTAAATTGTGTAATTTAAAAGTATCTTTTAAATTACACAATTCAAAACACGTTGGTGAAGTAAAATCTAAATCTAAATATTTCTTTCATGAGTTTATAATATAACACATAATTTTAAATTACACAATTCAAAACACGTTGGTGAAGTAAAATCTAAATCTAAATATTTCTTTCTTGAGTTTATAATATAACACATATACAAAGGGGTGAAGAAGGGAATACCTACAGCAAGGTGGTGGTAATGACAAGAGGGTAGCTACGAGAAGGAGTGACAGTCTTTTACACGTCCAATGATACAAGAAACAAATGTATCCAAGAAATAAGTAACTTTCTCCGAAAAAAAGAAGAAGAAGAAAATAAGTAAATATTTCATTCTAATTTATATATACGGAGAGAATATTATCTTAAGAACCACTTTTAATATTAAATAAATTTAAACTTGAATTTAAACTTTGAGCTGATACGTATAAATTTAAACTTTTAAAGTGTACTTTTACTAGAGCTCGCAACAATCAGTGACATATCTTCCAAGAGCATGTTCGTGTCCCATAACAATTTCTCTTTTCTTGTTCTGAAAAATATCTTCTTTTTGCTAAAAGTGTTTCAAAAACCATATATTTCAAATCATCACATTCACCTATTTGATCGATCGTGTAAACAGGATCTAAGATAGACGTGATCCTGCTTTTATCATAAATAAATAGGATGATAACTGTATATTTATCGAAATGCTAGATATTAGGAAACTTATGTGGTCTGTTTTTATTTGCCTATCTATTCGAACATTCTCTGAATGTTTTTTTTTTTTTTCTGACAAATACCATACATCAAATCAAAGACAAACTAAACTTTTATATATATCAAAAACTGGGCACAGCCGATAATGTCTTTGGAGATAATAATCTTCTTACCCTCTCCCTCCCCGATTCAATCCCAAAAAATAATAATAGTATTTGCTCAACCAATACAAACTGGACTAAGTGGTACCAAAAGAAAAAAAACAAAGAAAATAATCATATGATAAATTACACAAATAAAAAACCAACCCTTACTTGACCCCTACAACCACAAACCTAAAATATAGTGTGTATGATGGAAAGAAAATTGAAACTTTAGTGTAATTTCATTTCACAAGTAATCCTCCAGAGATAGGTCTGAGGGTACATCATATCCGAAAACCATAGAGTAATCATCCAATTCATCAGAGGTGAACTTTGGGATCCTCCAGCTTTTTCCAACCTCACTGTCTTCGCCACTGGTTAGCAGCTCTAACACCTGCATAAAACCAAAAAGAAAAAAACATAAATTGAGTGTGATCTTGTTGAGACTGAGAGAAACTCAAACATGGCCTATGTTGTTCATTCACCTCGCTCATTGGGGGACGCCACGTGGCAGTTTGTCTCACACAGTATGAAGCCGCCAACACTACCCTGTACAGTTGCTCTCCATCATATTTACCTTCCATTCTTGGATCAGCCAGCTCAGCAATATTCCCTGATTCCATTAGAGGCTTTGCCTATACGTAGTTACAAAGCTCTATTAATGTCTTGCTTAACCAATTTATACATGCATGCTTGGTGATAAATAAATTCCGTATAACTTAAGCATGGAACATACAATTCTCACATTAATTAATCTCTATAAAAGGTATGATTACCCATAAGAGAAGGTTTTGTTTTGATGAATCAACAGGTCTCCGTCCAGTTACAATCTCCAAAAGTAGAATTCCAAATGCAAAAACATCTGTTTTCTCATCCACGATTCCATGCATAAAGTATTCTGGTGCTAAGTATCCAAACGTGCCCTCTACGGGGATCACAGCGTGGTGAGTCCACTTGTTAGGAAGCCACTTTGCTAGCCCAAAATCAGCAATCTAAAGAGAGGTTAAAAAAAATTAAAATGTGAGTTGATTTGATTTCAACCACGTGAAAACAATGTTGTTTTTCCAATTCCAAAATGTTTGCATTTGATTATAATTCTGTTTCTACCTGTGGTTCATAGTCAGGACCAAGAAGAACATTAGAGGCTTTGATGTCACGGTGAATTATTCGGTGTTTGCAACATTTGTGAAGATAATGGAGACCCCTTGCAACACCAATGGCAATTTTGTACCTGATTGGCCAGTCTAGTGAATCTCCTCCTTTACCTGATAAGGATTCCAATGCATTTAATCTCAAATGACATAACAAGCAATTGTTGCTGAAGAAAATAAAATGAAACTCTGGAATACGAGGAAATTTTACCATGCAATGCAGTTGCCAAATTTCCATTTTGAGAGTAATTGAAAATCAGATACAGCCCATTTTCAATGCAGCAGCCCACTAAAGTTGCAGTATTAGGATGACAGACATGTCCAATAACCCCCAATTCCATAAGGAACTCTTTTTCCTTGTTAGGATCCTTGTTGTCCTTGGCTAACCTCTTCACAGCAATGGTTCGTCCATCTGAAAGATCACCTTTGTATACTTCCGAATACCCACCTCGTCCAACCAAATTATCTGTTGTTTTCATAAATGAAAAAAGAAAAAACTTTCTCATCAACACCTATTTTTTATATTATTATCTATCCTACCTACATTTTTCTCTATTGTTTCTTTATTTAACTATTGTCTAAAAATCATTTTTGAAAGAAATCAAGAGTCCAAAATAACATACCTTGGTGGAAGTCGTTGGTGGCATTGAGTATCTGTTCATAGCTGAAGCACTTCAACAAAGGCTGACGCTTTTCACTTTTGTAAATGTTAAAGTTTTTCCTTCTAAATGGTGAAGCAAGGAATGAAACTATGAACCTAAATGAGAACTGTGGTTTTATCCTGGATCGGCTCTTAATCTTAGAATCCAATGATGGGGTATACGTAGTGCTTGAGACCCTAGTGCTAAAGGTATCATCTTCTGTGCTGTTTGATTGCCCCTCTAGACCATTTAGTACTGTTCTCGGTGAACGGTTCTGAGCCTTGATTCCTGAGATATAATCCTCCAGAACAGGGGAGACACCCTTATCACGTTGCTTTTCCTTCTTAAACCATCTTGAATTTGGTTGTTTGTTATCTACTGGTGAAAAGATACAAGTTACAATTTTTAAGGGACTTGTAATCCATTGTAATTTGTATTTTGTCACATTATTCTCAGAACTGAATTACCTTGAAAATGAGCTGAGTTTGGCTTGTCACTTTGATCTGCCTTCCTACGTCTTCCAACTGAGACTACTGTGCACCCTTCATGCGCATGCTCTAAGCAATACCTTGTAATTCCTTTGGAAGTTCCGATTCTAAGAAATAAAAAAAAAATAAAAAAAACATAAATTCGGTTTTTCTTGCATGATTTTCATAAAGAAATTTGACAACCGTTGCATATCATTCAGTTCATACTTATTAGTTTGGTTTCTTGAGCCTCGAATAAGAAGAAAGTCAGCATTGACGGACTTGGTTTCCTCCGCTAAACCTTCACCAACTGTGGAATTGAGTGCCACCCTTGCCTCCAAATTAACCTGATAATGATGTTTTCATGATAACTTATTTGAGTCTAGACTTCAGTAACAAGCATGTTGTAATCTAATGGTTAGATAAGATTATTAATAAAATTATCGTTTGTAAAGATAGAGACATTTATAATCGTATATTTGATCCTGGTAAGTTACCTGCTTAGACCAACAGGTCTGTGCAAATTCTCCAAGCACAGATATAACATATGCTTTTGCTTGTCTAAGTTGTGATTGCCTTTTCCGGACGGAGACTCGCTTCTTCTTATCCGCAGTAACTGTAATTTAACGAATAAATATTTTGCTTTATTTACAAATCGTCAATGATTGATGTTAGAATCTTAAGTTTAGTGAATTTCATCAAAACACCATTGAATACGTGATATGTTGATAATGCAGGTAGGAAGTAATAACTAATAAAAGGCTAAATGGTTGAAAATTTTTAATTTGGGTTGAAAAATAGTGACTAACCAAGCACATGCACAGCCACAATGGTGTCATTTGGATTGGCTAGAACTCTTATCGCCCATGAGAGAAGCTCCTTGCTGTCATCTGGGTCTAAGGAGAGGCCAATGAGTATTTTGGCAGGGGAGGGAAGTACCATTTTCAAATGAAAATTGGCCAACAGGTTCAGTCACTGTTGTGAGTGTGTGCAGAGAAATGAAATTATTTTCTCTGCTGGTTCTTGTCACACAGCGATGAATGCATTCTGAGCTTAAGAATAAGTAGTGTAAGGAAGAGCATGATTAAATTCAGTTAGGGGTGTGAGGCCAACTGCCAACCTCATGTCCAATTCTTGTTGGGGAAGCATGAAAAGCCTTTAGGAGTGGCAATAGGAAAACTGATTAGACTCTATTTCTCTCTCTTGTGACAATTAAGTGTTGTAGTAGTTGGGTGCTTTGGGGTATAAGCAAAGGTGGTGGGCACATATTTGATTTATCTTGCTATGTAAGCCAAAAATGAAGCTCCCCTTCAATTTTAGTATGCAAAGTACCTTTTCTTTTGTTTTATTTTTCTTTCTCTTTTACTTCCGTTTGGTGTAAAAGACTATGGGGCTATTTGCCACTCACTTAAAAAACAAAAGAACTTCACTCATCGCTTCCACATCAATGAAACTTCGAGAGGACACCAACTATCTTCTCTTTTCTGATGGATGAAGTGGCAACATTTCCGTATAACTGTTTCCCCTACTTCGCCATCGAACTGTTAGGTTGGTGCATAGCCTTCATTATTTTTGCCATGCACAACATTAGAGAGCTACACAGTATATTGTCATGCAGAATTGTAGCAACAACAATTTGAGCCGAAATCTATCACAAATATAATAGTTGGTGCTCATAAGAATATTCTCATAACATGGAAAATTATTGAAATGGAAAATTTTCAGAGCAGATGGCCCTTCTAGTGTGCTATAAAAGAGTGGATTCCATTACAATTTTCTCTCTTCCAAGGAAGATAAGGTCATTCTGCATTCAATTATTGCTTTTTTTCTGACCAAGAATTTTCCCCTTCTGAATAAGCATGTGCGACTTTCCCTTCAAGATTCGTTAAATAAATAATAATGCCGATTTCACAACTCAGGTATAAAAAACTGGAACATGTGATGCTATTCTGGCTCTCCTTTGGGTTGCTACCAAAACAAAAAAAAAGCCTGGACTTTACCTAGTAGAAGTCACATTATTTTATACATGAATCAATTAATACGTTCACATAATATAGACAACCTTAAAGTAAATCTGGCAGATAGAATTGCATTATTTGCTGCTGATTTTTTTGATACGACACTAGAATGTGCTAATGCACGTTTGGATCCCAAACTCAAGATGAAAGTTGTAACGAAGTTCATCTTTTGGTGATTTGACAAAACTTTAAATTCTAAGCTAAAATGACAGAAATTTTGCAATTCTGCTAGCATCCAAAAATGGTGCAGAAGACGTGACAGCGGATTGCCATACCTAACGTTGGAGTTGTGAAGGCAAGGGATTGGGATTATGGAACTGCCGAGACATGGAAAACCCATCTTTCAAACCCCACACATCGGATATTAACAGCAGTTTCACCTTACTCATAAACTTTATGTGGTTCACTTTTTCGGAAAAAACAAAATAAAATTGGAACGATATGAAGAATGCCTTAATTTAAAGCAAAAGAATATGCGGTTCAAGTTCGTTAATACATCTTCATTTCAAAAATCCATCTATAATTCAACAGTTAATATTGTTACTCTGATTTGAAATTATCAGGACATTAGTTACAATTCTGGTTGAGTTTATGGTTCCAAAGTACTACAAGGAAAAACTTAATTGAAAGAATAAGTTGTTACTATAAATAAAGACCAAACCATCGTACAAGTTTGAACTAAATTTGAAAAATTTTACGATTGTTTTGTCACTACTTACGCTTGCCAAATTAACTAATTTATAATCGTCTGTTTGTATTAAATAAAATTCAATAAAGTTTACCTAATGCCAACGTAATAAAGACACTTTCTTTTATTTTCAACACAGTTAAGTCAAACAAAGATGTAAGCTTTAAGTCCGTTGAAACAGTAATATACAATAAATCAATCCTTATATCATAAAATTGTCCTTTCAATTTTACAAACTACATGACCATATATATTTTTCATTTTACAACACGTGTCTTATAATTTAAGATATAATATGATTACTTGATTAATTATAGTATCAATTATAAAATAAGGTTCCGGACACTCTTCTCTATAAGATTCCTCTCGTGCAATTCACTTGAATGACTTTAAATATTTTTGAAAATAATTGTAATTACATGATAAGATCTAGTTATAGAAAAAGAGGAAAGAGGACTTATTTTTCGATAAAACCTTTGTTTGGTTGTAAGGATGAGTGATAATAGAAAACAAGAGAGAGTATTTTGGTTGGTAAAAAGGACAAAAATAATAAAAAAGAGAGAGACTTAACATTATATATTTTTTTTTCATCTCTCCATTTTTTATTATTTATTTCTACATGTGACATTTAATGTTGTCACAAAATACTTTCATGAAGGAAACATGAATGATAATTTAATTAACGATGCTTAATATTTAAACACCTAAGTGATAAATTGATTGAAATAAAAGTCATATTAATTATTTTTTCCTCTAGAATTTTAGTGGCCCAAGTAACTCAAAAACAATAGTCTGTCTTTAAGTACAACAATCAAGCACCAAGTGAAAAAATATATCACTTAAAAAATAAAGAAAAAGTAAGAGTCAATGTTAATTCTTTTTCCTTTTAACTAATATCACTTAAGCAATAATACTTTACTCAAGTGATATTCCTTTGTATTGCAACTCATGAGGAGGTGACAATAGTTATGTGAGTTGTATTATATTTATCTTATTGAATTTTATATATGAAGGTAATAAAGTGTGATTATAATAAAATTTAAATGTGATGAATGATATGGTCAATTTAAAAGATAGGTATTTTAGATAGTAATAAGACCTAGTTTGAGATATGTGGTGTGTATTGAATAGTAAAAAGTCATCAATAATAGAAAATATTCAAGTTTTACTAATATCCAAATAACTTAAATCAGGCTATTAGGATGAGAACCAATGATTATCCATGCCTTGTTATTTAGTATAATAAGTGTTATGAGCTAATTTATTCTTCTGAACTAATTTTATTAATGTGTAGATTATGATTTTGAGTCTAAGTGTTAATATTTGTAAATATGTTAAATACTTATCTTTTTAAGAGTTGAGTTTATCTAATTCCTCACACATTAAGTGAAGATGAGATTTTGAATGAAAAGTTAATTTATAATTGATGTATATTATTTTACATGTTTCATAAATTTAATGTTTAGGATTTATATTTTACATCTAAAATTGTAAATATATTTACACTTTTACAAGCATTTATTATTTAAATACAATATATTTTATTTTTATCTTTGATTAGTATTTAGTTGATGATGCACATAATAAATATTTATTATTAAAAGATTATACTATAATTGAAAGAATGAGAATACATGAATGATCTAATTGATCCAATAATTATTTAGTTTCTTAACGATTTTAACCAAAATATAAATTATTTCAAAAGATATTAAATATATTTCAGATATTTACAAATTTGCTATTAATTTAATTAATTTTAAGAGTTATGATATATTGATATCCAAAATCATTTTATAATCGTAATTTTTTTAGTTGAAAAAAAAATAATTGCGGTATTCAATCTCCACCTATAACCTAATTGTTATGCATTCTTTTCTTTTAAAATATTACATTTTAGTCTGTGTAATCACTAAGATATCTACTTTTTAAAATAAAACTTTCAATAGTTTCTGAACCTTTTCAATTTAATCGTGAACATACCCTTGATGTGGTTTTGTCCCGTGTATCGCCATGGAGATTGAGGAAAATCAAAGTGATGCAAAGTTGTACAAAATGAAGATTAGACTTAAAAGAATAGGATGAAAGGATTATATTGGTGATTACTAAAATTTTATACTCAGAAGTTGGAAGTTGATTAAATAACCGATAGATAAAAAGGCTTAAAAGAACAAGTTCAGTACACACATATATGTGTTATATATATAAAGATTTTAACCGATGTTCTTGTAATCAGCACGCTTATATGGATCCTTCGTGTGTTGGACTTCAATTGCGCTGAAAACACCATAACTAGCAGTTGCATCATCAAGTTCTTCTTCATCACTAGGCTGGTCAATTGCCAATAGTTCTTCACTGTACTTGATACTGTCTATCCTCGTCACACTCACTTTCTTCTCATCAGATTCATACCCTTTAAGAAGGTTAACCACTTGCTTCATGTTGGGTCGTTTCTCGGGCTCACTCTGCACGCAAAGAGCAGCCACATTGATTGCTTGTTTCAATTGGTTTTCATCAAAGTTCCCTCTCAGTTTTGGATCCACCAGATCCCTGAACTTTCCTTTGCTTATCAGAGGCTCCGCCCACTCAGTTATTGTTCTCTTAAGCCCACCAGGGAGCTTCTCTATAGGCTTTCTTCCACTTATAAGTTCCAATAGCAGAATTCCAAAGCTATAGACATCACAACTTTCCGAGACCTTGCCCCACATCGCATATTCAGGTGCCAAGTACCCCAACGTACCCTTCACACGGGTAGTCATATGGCTAACCCCTTCTGGGATCAGTTTTGCAAACCCAAAATCAGCAACTAGAGGCTCAAACTCTGAATTCAGAAGCACGTTACTTGCTTTTACGTCCCTGTGGATGATGTGGGGTGTCACCTCACGGTGCAAGTACCTACCATTTCAAACATTACAACTTTTCAGGTTAAGTAAGTTTTTATTCCAATCTATAACCATATTATAGCATATAATTGTATCAAAATTAATAGAATTATTCAAAACCATGGTAACTATTGAAGATATCAATTTTAACACAGGTATAAAATAGAAGCTAATTTGTTGTTGAAACTTACAGAAGGCCTTCTGCAGAGCCAATTGCAATGTTCAATCTCCTTTGCCAGTTGAGTTGCACTTCAACAGCAAACTGGCCATGGAGATGAGAAATCAGGCTGAGATTTGGCATGTAATCATACACTATGAGCCGTTGATCATCTCCAACACAATAGCCTCTAAGACCCAGCAAGTTTTTGTGCCTAACCCTTCCAAGAACTTCAACTTCTACAGCAAATTCCATCTCAGCCTTTGAGTTCATCGCTTTCAGTTTCTTCACCGCTATCTGCCATCAAGAGCAACCCATCATTAAGACATCCAAACTCAGTTTTTCTCTATGCCTACTATTTCTACTTTTACCTGAAGACCATCACTGGTTCTTCCATAGTACACACTTCCAAAACCACCTTCCCCAAGCTTGTTATCATCGCTGAATCCGTTGGTAGCCGCATGCAGCTCCTTGTACGTGAATATTCTCCATGAATTGTTAACTACGCCAAATGATGTTGGCCTATAAAAATTACATGCACAGTTTTGATGGGTAATTAGTGAGATTGATGGTCATGCCAACACCACTATGATAGCTAATAATTAATTCACATTAATTAGTAAGAATGAAAATCACAAAACAGTAACGGAGAAACGTAATGTTACATACACTTCTTCGACCCTCTCTGAGCCACAGCAACTGAAGGAGGATCCCATAATTGGCAGAATGCGATGGAACGAAATGGTGAACAAGTTAAGGAGCTAGTGTCCAATCAAAAATTTCTCTTTTAAAGTATAGAACAGTCGTTTTGGTGCTCTCAAATGGCACGTGCAACTAGTGCCGGCCGAACGACTTTGGCCGGCTAATCCAACTTTTGACTTTAAGTTTGCCTGAATAACTATAACAAAGGGGTGGGAACTCATATATTACAGTAATAGGCAGTGTTTGAAATGATAGATATAGAAATATAGGTGCATTTGACTAATTGTAACATAAGATAATATGCCCTTAACATTCCTTCTTTAGCCGTTGTCCCCGTTGTCCTGGAACTGGTCAAGCCTCAAGAGTTTTGTCTACAAGGAGTTAATTCCACCAAGCTGTTCTCTTTTGTTTTTCAAGAACGAATTAAAAGTTATTCATTACACATATGTAAGTAAAGACCGTTGAAGGATGTATGATCTTATTTTGATATATTTGCTACTTTTATAAAGATAATAGCTTTAAAATGGTTATTAATATCAAAATAGTTGAATGTCTTATTTCATGGTAACTTTCACGAAGAAAAGAAATTTAAAGATTACAGAGTTAATTCTACCGGTAACCCTAAAGATATATTATCTCACTTGTTGAACTAACAAAAATTCATCTTTGATTTAAAAATAAAAAGTTCTAATCTTATTTATACAACTTTATCATAAAACCAATTCAAAAAGAGAAGGATAATAAAAAACTTACTTAGAAACGAATTATGATCGAATAAAAATGTTTTACCTCTACTAAAATTTTTAAGGTGAACTCAAATTTATAAATACATAAACAATTATTTTATAAATCTAAAAAGTAGTCAGAGAAAAAGTGTTTCTAGTGATTTTTCTAATGGCTTCTGTGAGATGGGGTTTTAATAGTTAAATATTTTTAACTTAAATAATTTTAAAAAATGTGTACTTTATTTTATTTAAACTACTTCTAGGGTTAGATAAATAAACTTGTTCTTGAAATTTAATGCAAAGGAGTTAATCTCGTCTTCGTATGGAAATTAATTGCTCGGTTGAGATTCTTAAACTTTCCCAGGTTAAGAAATTAATTTGGATTAAAATATAAAATTTAATGACATTAAGTAATACCAGAAATAATGTTAAATGGGTAAACCAATCCCAACTAATATTCTCAAATTGTTAGTTAATACATGTTTTGCATTTGCTATTTTAACAATATTTCCTCTTACTCGAGTCATAACAATAATAGTATAAATGTATTCAATTTATTTAGAAATTTCAATTATGATAAATGTTACTGGACCACATGCTAGTCTAGATGATCAACAAGTCTCGGTTGGCTTCAAGTTTTTCAAATATCAGATGTTGTTTTTCTCTGTTCTTGATTCAGTTCTTGATCTCACAGGTTCTATTTATAATTTGATTTCGGAAATAAATATAATTTTCAGGTAAAAACATTTGAGTATATTTTTTATAATAAATAATTTTTACTTGAAAGACTAAATAAATTATGTATTTGTAGCCAAATGATTTTATTAATAAAAGCTGGTTTTTATCAGTCTTTTCTTTATATTGAGTTTATGATAAGATAGTTTTTTTTTTTTCTTTTTTTCAATACAACAAACTTACATAAGATATTTGGGCTTTAGGGTTTAGAAGAAAAAATTTAACTTTAAACATAAAATGGACTGATAAAAAAAATTAATACATATTTTTCGTTTTGTTATTCTTGTCTTATCTGTCAATGATATCACATTCTTTTTCTTCCATTTTTTGTGAACTACATAAGATGTTTGGATTTTAGAGTTTAGGAATGGCATATTAAACCAAATACATAAAGACGATCTCATAAAAAAAAAAAATACCAACGAATATTTTTCATTTTGTTATTCTTATATTATCTTAGTCAAACGATATCACTTTCTTTTTCTTCAATTTTTTGTGAATTAAAAATATTTTTTTAATGATGAGTTGACTCCTACTATCAAAAAGATTTTATGAGCAACATTGTTCTTTATGGCGTTCTTGTAAAAATTTATGATCAATGCTCGTTTTAATCATTATTGTAAAGATTTTTTGATACCTCTGAAAATGATTATGGACAACTATAATCTTAGGTCTTTAAAAGTATTTTTTTGTTTTGTGAAAACTCAAATATTTGAACTTTACTGATAAATTTTTGTAAACTTTAATTTTAAAGTTTTATATTTTAAAATAGAATTTTCTTTTAAGAGAGAAATTCAATTACTTTATCCAAAAAAATTGAAATATGAAATATTTTAATTATTTCATCTAAATAAATATTTAGAAAATTAACAGAATTCAATTATAAATAATTTAAAAATCACACATTTCAATTTCTTGTTGGAATTTTCCGTCCTTAAAAGTTTTTTTTCATCTACGACAAGTTATTACTAATTACGAATACCAAATTTGCATCTTTTATTTTTCATTTACTTATTTCATTTCCTTTTGTTAAAAAAATAATCGTTGTTATACGAACTTGTAAGCTTTGATATCTGCTCTCAAGTTTCTTCTTAAGATGCCAAATGGAGGAATTGTAAGTTCTCACGCATCTTGAATATTAATCAACTTCTGTGATTTATCTAAATTACTAAATCAGAATCAAACTTGATATGCTAGCATTTGTATGTTTTTGCATTTTATTTGATTAATTTAATATTTTCGTATTTGCGGAGAGGATTTTCCAAATTCCAAACGCCATAGGTATTGGTCTCAACTCATCCTTCCAAATATTCAACTATTAATCTTAATTCTTTTTCTTAACTGATTTTACGAAGTTGATATTTGTGATGCTTACTTTTTTATTTATGATATAATCTCTTTACATTCGACTCTAAGGACCAGATATGAAGTAGTGGAGATAATTAGAGCTGAGAATTGTTGCATTTTGTTTCCAATTATCAAAACCTATTTTTTCTCACATGGACCATTTCGTACACACACAGCTCAGTCTAAAGACAAAATTAAAATATAACTAACTTTTTTAAAATAAAAACATTTAGGTTCAGCCCATCAGAACGGGCTGAAAAACCTTGTTAAGAGCAATGATATAGTGGGTCTAGCAGACTAGTAAGAACTTCAAATTAAAGCCGAGTGCTTCCTGCACCATATCATTTTTTAACCTCCACCCATCAGCTGAATGAAATGACTAAAATACCCTCTTGTATTTATAGTTCAATGACTTCTGAATTTAGCATTCTGGAATATTTTTCTGAATTTAAAATACTATAACCTATTTCTATAATATTCTTTTTGGAACATGTTTACTTGAAAGTAAATTTTACATTTTGATAAGGATATTGGTAAAATTTATATTCTGATACTCATCTCAGAGTATAATTTGCAGAATATAAATTTTGGTTCCTAGAATATTTTTTCTTTGAAATGTAAAAATTATTTTTTAAAAAATTATATTCTGGAAAATTTATTTTAAAATATGAAATTTATATTCTCAAAAAAATATTTTATAAATAGGTTCTGGAAACACCTCTTCTATAAAGTTCTTCATTTGAAATAAAAACGCCGAATACATTTTTGATATTTTTGAAATTGAAAGGGAGCATGTTAGAATTCATAGGGTGTAGGGCACATGTCCTAAGTATTGATATTTTTCTTAAGTATAATGGATTTCTAAACTTGAAATTTGGTTTCAAATACAGTTTTAGACTGTTTTCCAAAGTCGTATCAAAGAATGTCTTCCAAAGTCTTATCAATAAATAATTGTAGTCACAACTTTACATTTTAAACATTGTTTTTATTGGAATTGAACTAAAATCCTATATTTTAACTATAGTGATCGATATCATAATATTTGTCATATATTAATTATTATAAAGTTAAAAAATTTAATAAAATTGAATTACATGATTTTAATGCACAGATAGATACAAACCTTATTTGAAAGTTTTTTTTGTTTTTCAGTGTAATTCTTGTTACAAGTAAAGAGTACATTGTCATCACTAATTTTTAAATATCTCGGAAATGTATATATATTATTAGTTTAGTTAACTTTTAATACTCAATTTTTGTGAATTAACCATTTCATTAAAAAAATAATTCAACTTCCGTTAAAAATTAAGAAAGATGATAAAATTCTAAATAAGTCTACTAAAAAACTGCCTTAATATGAGGCCATTTATATCACTTTAATTACTACCTCTTCCAGAAACGTCTTCATTGTCATCTTGAAGAGCGTGTTTAGTTTAGTTATACGTTAATTAAAGATATGACGTGTAACTTTTTGTCAAAACATATATCTTTTATTTAAAGAATAATTGAATTTTTAATTGCAACTTTTTGTAAAAAAAGAGTGAAAGATCACATGTATTAATCAAGAGTGATGTATAAAAATAAATTAAAAAAATTAAAGATGAAAATTTGGGAAAATAATGACACGCAATAATTATAGTAGAAGATCTTTTTAAGTATATACCAAAGGAAATGACCAATATACCAAAATTTTTGGTATACTCCAAAGGATTCGAAATGAAACAATTATGTAACATTTAGGCGAATCTTTGGTTTAATTATTAATTTCATTGACTAAGTTAGCTATATAGTGATAAATCAGAACACTTTTCATATGTTATTATATTTTGCTTGAAAAAGTTTGGTACACTTTCCCACAGCGTAACAATATACTCACATGTGATGTCGATAAATTATGATCATATCATATGCACTGTGCTTCAACTGCTACTTTTAAAATGTACCATTGTTAACCAGAAAATCTTTGATTGGGCCTTATCTAGCCATATACTCAAGTCCTAAAGAGTTGGGAAGGTCAGGTTTTTCTTGAATTGGACTGAGAGTTAAAAAGAAAGAAAGCGAAAGATGAAAAGTAAGATTATTTTGATTAAAAAAATAGAATAGAAACATAATAAAAAAAGTTGTAGTAAATTTAATTGATACAATTTAAAGAATTAAATAAATCGAGTAATAAAGTAAATTATAAAAATATCGTTGATTTTATTTTAATAAGAATAAGAATAAATATCAATTAAAATTGAAAGATAATTAATTGTGAAACAATTAATTTATAAAATTGAAAATGATATTAAAATTATGTAAATTTTGAAATTAAATATATTTAAATAATTAACTGCTAATCATACAAAAAAAATCACATACCAATTTTAAAACAAGTAAAGTATAATAATAATAATAATAATAATAATAATAATAATAATAATAATTCTAAATAAAATTGACAATTGCAGATTAAATTAAAAAACACAAGTTACTGATATTGAATAAAATCAAAAAGTATTTCATGAATAAATTGGCATAACTTCATAATGTTATATTTCTACATAAATATAAGTTACAGAAGTAAAATATAAAAATTACTGTATAATTCTTAATAGATTATGTTGGCTTGATTATTTGTCGTCATAATCATAGTTTATAGTTGGGAATGTTTTGATTTGATGTAACTAGCCAAGGGGGAGTTGCGATAATTGGTACTTCATCCTCCTTCAATCCACAACTTTCTCTTTACAAGAGTTACCCACAAGAATCTCCACACATCATAACCAAGCGATTTGTTTCATTATAATATATTTGAACCTTGATGTAATCACTTCAATTATTCAGCACCATTGTCAAAGATTAATAAATTTGAGTTGGTGTTATATGTTTAAGAGAGATTAATTAATTAATTAGACGTAGGGCATCCCATGAGGATGAGACTAGACACACCATGATTAATAGCAGCACTCACTTGGCCCAAAATTAGACAAATAGGTGGGTGCTGCTGACCCTATTGGAAGTTACTGTTATGTCATTTTGCATTCTTCTGTTCAGGCGTATGCAAATATAGCTTTTCTAGTCACATTTTGCTATTGTGGGAAGAACTTGGTGCCACCATCATAAATATACATTCACCAATCATATATTAACCAACATTGGTGAATGATCATAATCATCACGCTCATTGTAGGACTATGAATATATATGGACAATAGAATCACGAGTGAATGAAATAAATTGTTACATGACGACATCATTATAGATAAGGAAAAAAAGCTCAAAAGGTTGCTTGTGCATATGTGATAATGATATAAATGTTGCTGTCTTACTAAATTTTACCCTCTATACATAACAATAAGATATTGTTGAGTTTTCGTTTTCTTTCATTTTTTATATGCAATTTTTGTTCTGTTTTGATTGATACCACATATATCCATACATATAGCTTTCTTTAACAACACAAAGATTTGTTAACGGAGAATTTCATTGTATTCAATAAAGCCTTAACAATATGCGATTTCATGCCCATACAAGCTAAAACCAACTAGCTGCATAGGACCATATAAATGACATTAACTTGCCCTTGTCATTATCAGTATATATAGTTGTTACTTCCTCTTGTAAAGTTTTGCTTCTTTCATCTCAATTCTTGAAATGGCATTTAATTATATATATTCTATTAGTACATAAGGCTATCACCTAAGGCAAACAGAACCAGCCAAATATAATCCAATGATGTAGTGTGGCAGATATTTGAAGGTAAAAGTGGATCCCATGAAATAATTTGATCATATCCTGAGAATACGTAGAAAGGGCAATATGTAACATCATAGTTTTGAATTGAGGGTGAATTTCCTTAATTTCATAAGTTGTAAAGGAGGAAAAAGGTGACAGTGAAATTTTTGCTTGGGTTCGGATAATGAATATACTTTATATTATATTGTTAAGTTTTCTTCATCCCTCAATCAGTAAGCCTAATCTCAAGATTAGGTTTTTTAAATTAATATTTTCCTTTCCCTAAATCCTATTTTTAGAGCAAAGCAGTTACCAGAATATGGCAAGAGCACTCATTTGTCAACTATCATTCATTTTGTTTTGTATGTGTGCTTTTCTTATTGTGTAACCTATTTTAATACTACACGGAACCAAGTTTTCACTATCTTTTTTGCTTCATATTCGTATTGGTTTAAATTTCGATTTCGTAGAGTTATTGAACATAATGGGCCAGTATAAACATAAAAGAAGAATCGGAGAAGTTTAATGTGTGTTTAATTTTGCTACACTTTCAATATGTATATTAGAAATAAATTGTGGATGATTTAGACCTTGAAGTTTATAGGTGAACAATATTTTTGGTGAAGGAGTACATCAAGGTATACCCTATAAAAGGTATATGGTGCGCTACACTATGCAATTGGAGTACGCATTTTCTATGTAAAAAAAGTATAGAAGCTTAAGTCAAACAACAATGGAAGCGTTGTCATCATCTTTTATTTATTTTTTTTCTTTTCAAGCTAATAACATAATTAACACAAATAAAATTCTTAAAAATATTATATTTATGCACGGTACGGTGTTACTTTAACGAAAGCAAGACCAAAACATTTCTCACGTACAGTTGGCAAGTATTATATTTGCTTAAGAAGGGAAAAAAGACACCCATTCAGCATTATTGTACAAAGATTCCTCTATTCTTTTCTTTTTTGCTTTGGTCGAAAAAATACAAAAAATTAAAGGATTATGTTTCAATTTTATATTTCTCTCCGCACTTTACCATTAACTTTTTTGAGGGAATATGTAAGTACCACGCATTTGCGGTTGTCACTTAGTTCCCCATATCAATATCACTGTTAATATTAATTATATATACACAAACACTATTAATATTATTTCTATATACACAAACACTATTAATGTTATTTCTATATACACAAACACTATTAATGTTATCCCATAATGATTTATTTTATTGAAAAAGATATTTATTAGAAAGAGATACAAGAGATTATTACAAACTTGAGTGAATTATATAAAATTCTTCATTAAATTCATTTGAGAGTCATTATATCTGGACACCCTCTTTTTTATTCTCCATTCACTTCACAGATGAAAAAAAGTATAATATGTTATTAAAAAATACAATTATAAGATAGAAGAAATCTATGAACAGTGGTGGCAAAGATAATTTTTCCTTCATCTAATTAATTTATTGTGTCGGTATATAAAGTTCCCATATATGATTAAATGTTTCGTGCCCCAATCAATATAGTCTGTACGTAACGGGACTATAACTGCACGGCTCTATATATAATCTAACAGAAGTTAATTATGATTCATAAAATTACATTGAATGGATGAAAATACAGAAGCCGTTGAACAAAATCACCACCCCCAAAGGTATGTTTTCTGTTATACTATCTGTGAACTGTCATCTATAGATAGAAAAATGCTAAAATCTATACATCTCATTTTTTTATACATCTCACTTCTTTAGGTAAAGAAAGGGAGGAAAACAATAATGTACAACTAAATGTGAAAAATAATAAGAAATTAAAAAAGAAAAAAATATTAAAAACAACACTTGATATACTTTCAAGTACCATACCAACTCTTGTGTTTAGAGTTTATCGTGATTTTTGCAGACACAGCATCGACATGCATTAAACCCACACTACCCTCACCCTTACCCCACTCACTGCTTCAACAATTCAATGCCTGGAAAGAATATCAATCAATAAAAGGACCCAATAAAAGGTTATTCTAGAACTCACGACGACCAAAAAAAAGTCTATATAAATCAATAACAAAATAGTATACAAATTATAAAACTGCAAAGTTGTAAATTCTAGAACGTAATAACAAAATAGTATTAAAATTATAAAACTGCAAAGTTGTAAATTCTAGAACGTTTTTGCAATTCTAGAACGTAATAAAACCGATCCAGACGCAGCGCACAGAGGGAGTAAGTTATGCAAAATGTTTTGAAACAACAAAACCATTATTCTACAGACCACGGAATGATAATGCAAGAGTTGAAAACAGCTGCAATTGAGCATTTCAAGGGACTGTTTTCATTCCCAACTTCTGAATAACAGAATAATAAATGAAAGAAACCCAAGTTAAAGTTAGTCCCTCGAGGAACAGTGCCGCCACTGCGTTCATTTCACGACTTCTTCTCGCCGCATCAGACACATCACACACTTTCCTTCTTCTTCTCAATACAAGAAGAAGACGTTTTCCACCTCTCCACGTCTTACAAGCAATCAAATAAGAAAAACAAAAAAACTCTTAAAAACTCTCTTAATCTCTGCTCCCATTTTGTCCCCTTCTGTTTTGTTCTAGAGGCTAACAATTGATTACAATTCACCGAAATAATTTCAGTAGGAGAAATTGAAAACGAAAACCAAAAACAGAAATTGCGAAACAGCAAGAGAATCCATTGGAGTTCCAGCTCAAAGAATTTACATTCCCGATATAATGTACAGAGGAGAAAAAGAAAAGGAGAAGAGAATCGGAATCCCTATATCACCATTCACTGCCAATTGTTGAACATGCAACCTATCTACCTAGAGACACACCCAAAAATCACAGGTGTCACGAGCTTTGCTTTTCGCACGAAAGCAACCCCGGCTACAAAACAAAACCCCCCGACATGTCCACATGTTCGGCTCGATCAAGGGTGCTGATCCAACGAGGTTTCGGTGGTCCTGCTCTCTGCACTTGCCTCTTTCACGGTCTGTGCCATTTCCAGAGATTTTTGGGTCTCTTCGCAGGTGCAGGTGCTGGTGTTGTCGCCGAAGGAAGAGGACCTGCTAGTGCTGCAGCTTGAAGAAGAGACACTGGGAGTGGCTAAGAATGTTGGTTTCTCTTGGCCGGCCATGATCACCAGGATCTTCTCCTCGTAGGGTCTCTGAGGTTTCTGGTCTCGCTCCGTTTTTCCCTCGCCAGCTTCGAGGTCCCGTTCTGTTTCGCCGTTCCCCTCAAGGTACCCGGAGAGCTTCCAGTAGGAGCATGCAAGGATCAACAGAGCAAAGGCTATGAGACCCAGCATCGCAGCTAGCCCCCCAAACAGGTAGGGAACCGGCGAATGCCACGGCGAGTGTGGTTGCTGCGGCGAAACCGGGGCTCTGTTACCCACGTCCATGGGTTCTCTGTATGCAGCCATGTTAAAACAGAGGAGAGTGAGAAAAAAGAAGAAGAAGAAGAAGAAAAATTATTGCAGGAAGGAAAAGAGGAGAAAGATTGGGTTGGGAGGTGGATGGTGGGGTGGAAAGTATTTATAGAGCTGAGAAGGTTTTTGATTGCATTGAGAGAAATAGAGAAAGAGAGAGGTGATTAGTGTCGTCATTTTGGTGAGTAGGAAGGAGCAGTGGGACCCACGTGTGGTGTGGGGTCACATTTTCTCAGTTTCCCTATTTTTATTTATTTTATATTATTTTTAGGTTGTAGACGATAGGATTATGCATTATTTATCATCACAAGAAATGCGCACTCCGGTGAACTGGTCATGTCAATTTCACAGTAGGAGAGGAATATGATCCCCTTGCATGTTTCACAACAAACAAACACTCAAATAAAGAAAAATAATAATAATAATAATAAAAGCATATTTTTAATTCTCCTCTGCATATTCATATTATTCTATCATTACAAATAAAGTACTGAAAAAGCTGCAAGATCAACAGTTTTTTTTTTTAATTCTTTAAAGCTCTTCTATCGGTTGCCGCCGATAAGATCGAGTGCAGTACTCACAATTTTTTCCTTCTGTTCCAATTATCTATGATCCATGTACACCTTGTAACTGCGTGACCTCATTTTAGTTCAGAATAACGTACAAATGCTTGCATGATTCACGAGATTAATTATTGTAATCTGCTAAACTTTATGTATAATCTTCAGATAAGTAACATAAAGCAAAATGCCTCCAAATAGGCTTTGGATCTTACTTTAGTTCAAGTCGTATATCGGAATTGAAAATTCGAACCGGATATGGAGATTCCGACTTGGGAACCTTCTGATTTGCTCTTCAAAATTAAGAATTTGACGCGGAATAATAATATTAATATTAATATCAAAAAGGGATTCCCTCGTTCCCATACTCAATTGCTTGGGATTAGATGTTTATCTAAGTATTTTTATTATATTAATTGAACTATTTAAATAGAGTGCACCAGAGGGTGTGATACCCAAGAACGTGTCTCATTTATATATGATATAATGTTATTTCATAATATTAATGTAACGCAACATAGGAGCAGGTGACATCATACTGATTAAGATGGAACCCCCAATCTGGTAAGCTTGCTGTGGATTAGCACCTGATGAGTTTTAGACAAATCGTATGTACTCGACTCTACCCTACTCTAAGGAGTACTTCTGTTGAAACCGTTGGATTATATAACAAAGAAGAGGAGGAGATTCGCTGGAGTTATCATTATTCATTTGTTTGGTGGTACACTGATCAAGATTGTCTATTCTGCTGTCTCTCTCTTTCTCAAATTATTGTGTCCTAACCAATCAATGGTCTGGATTTGGGTGTTGATTGACTGTACAAAAAAAGCGGTGCAGAGGATCTGATTGAATGAAATAAAAAATGAAGTGGGTAGAAAGAAGGTGGAAACTCTCCCATTTTCAAAAAGCTGCTGACTTACAAACAAAAACAAATAAAAGAAACCGTCCGGTCATCAATACTCCAATATGCCTATTTATTATTTCTTAAAACAATTTAATGATGCTTACAAATTCATCCCTATCTCTAACTGTGTTTTTAGTATTTGAAAAATTACAAAATTTGTATTTAATTTATATTATTTTTTTAATTTATCTTTGAAATATTTACAGCATTTGTGTTTGCTAAAAAGTACTTATATGTACTTTCTCTTAATCATTACCTCAATTCTTTCAAATAATCATTGAAATATTTTATAAATTTTCTATTTTATTTTTTTTTATTATGCAGTAACATATAATTATAAGCTTAAAAATTATTGATTTAAAAAAAATGATAATTTAACATTACTGTATAGAAAAAACTATCATTTTATATTATTTTTTATTAACAAAATAATAATATATATTAATATTAAATGGTTTTGTTAATAAAATAATAATATATTAGTATTAAATGGTTTTGCTGAGGTCAAGAAAACATCATATCCAACTGGTTTGATACTTTCATTAGCTATTATTTAAAACAGCTCAAAAATATTAAATTTAATCAATTTTTTAACTTTTTAATTCGTTAAACTGTATTAAATCCAACTGGCATATCTAACAACTGTGATAAATTATAAAAGTATAATTGTTTTTGAATTGAACATGATTTTTCTTTGTAACTCTTACAGTTACTAATTATATTTTTAAATCATAATTAATGTTATTAGAAAGGTATTTGTTTAGGAACCTCAGTAAAAGTACTTATCTAAAGTAAACTAAGAAAACATTGATTTAGTGCAATCCTAAATGCTCATTATGTAGTTACTTCAAGAATGTATCAAAACTAAAACTCAATGATACAAGACAGAAATGTGACTCTGTAATAAATTACTCTGTCCAGTTTAATATATATATATATATATATATATATATATATATATAAACATTCATAAGTAATGATATTTATATAATAAAATATCAATGTGTGTGATGGAAACATTACATAGTATCAGACTTCAGAGTTTTTTTTTTAGATAATGAACGCATAAACATCACTCATATCCGTTGCGAATCTAGGGACAGATTTATATTATTTTAATTTTATCGTTAGTGAATTAAATAATTTTTTAGATCATGAGACATGTTTTTTTATTACAAATTATTTTGTTACAAGAATCATGAAACACTAAATATTTGATACCTTATAAAATGCAATGCATCATTCTCTAATATATTTTTATTTTTAAAGGTATATATTCGACACAGGAGAGTAGTATTACATCAGACTGTAGATTATATATATATATAGATGTGTGGGTGGACTACACTTAAGGTTAGCTGTCTATTTTAATAAAAAAATCTAGCAATATCAACTTATTCTGCATTAGGATATATTTTGTCAATCTAAAAATCATGTAAAACTGGCTAATATTATGAAATTTTAAATATTAAAACAAATGGAGTTTGAATATTTTGAATTAACAATTGATCCATTATTCAAATAGTTTTTTAATAATTAATTTTTTTCAGCAATTGTTTGTATGGTTTCGTGTTCCTCTTCCCATCTCGTCTTAATCAATGAGGCTTGTGCTTGGGACTATACTTGTTGTAATATTCACCCTAAAAAGTAATGACCCTAAAATGGTTGGAGACATGGACCTCTTGACTTGGAAGGAAATGGTGATAGAATTATTGAATTGGGTTCCTCCACTGTGTATGATTTGCCTGCCACATTTTGCACCAGGTTTCCCATTCGTTACGCACACCTTTAAACTAATGCTTCCCTTCTGATTTGTGGATCATGTATACCTAGTTTCAACAATTTTCAAACCCATGCTTGGTAGTTTAATCATCATCTACCCATTATTTTCCAAAAAGCTAGTGACTAAAACAAAAGAGAATAACTATAGCAAAGCTGAAGAATGCAAATTTCAAACCTTATCATTTGTCGTAACAGCTAAGGCGGTAAAAAAAACTAACGAAAAGAGATCATTGAGACCATGTTCCAAGTTTGGGTCCCATTTCCTGAATCGTCAGCTTCCACCACCCAACGTACACGCCAAGGACAACATTCTCAACAGGGATACTACCACATCCTTTTCCCACGTCTTCAATTCTATATTGTTTTATTCACAACTTCCACATTATCCCTTTCTTTCTGTTTAATCTTCACTTACTCACCTCCCACTATCATTATTCTAACTAAACTTACTACCAATAACATACCAACAAGCCAAACAAACTAATGCGCTCACAATGGATTTTATGTATAAATCCAAACCAAATCCCACTAATTACATTTTTAAATCATCATTAAGTGAACTACACTTTTGTCACTTTCCCTCCTCAACGCTTCCTCTTGTCTTATTATACTCTTTTAATTACAGTTTTCATGTCACATTATTTACAGTTTCTTTTCTTATCTCTCTCACATTAATTGTTATTTGCACATTTTTTCTTCTTATTTTTTTAAATATTTTTAATTTATAAATACAAAACTTATTTATGATCATCATTATCTAAAACGTACCAAGGTACCGTAGGTAACTAACGGCTGTTAGCAGTCAGTCAGTCATAATATGTCATGATTATTATCATTCTCTGTGAATAAAAAAATTAAAAATTCACTATCCTAAATAAATGTTGAAATTAAAATTCTACCAGGACAACAAAAATGAAATTTTATCTCACAATCAATTGACTTAGAAACAGTTGGAATCTCTTCCTTTCTCACTTTTGTGATTAGTTACAATACACCACTATCTTAAACACTGTGAAAGGATGAGATGGATTTAATTTGATAATTTTTATTTTTATTAAAAAATTAACAATTATTCCTACAGTATAAATATATTTTTTTATTAGTAAAAAACTTTCGTTTACTTTCTTCCTCTAAATGAATCTTCGTTATCATTTAGCATTTTATAAAAAAAATAATCAACTAATTTTTATATTTTTACTTGATTTTTAACCTTTTTTTTATCAGTTAATTGCTTTTAAATTTATTCAATTAAAGTTTTCTTTAACTGGAATTTTAACTAATATATATTCTTAAATTTTTATTTTTTTAAAACAATGTGATCATTGCTTTCTAAATTTGACTGTGTGTACATTTTATGTTATATATATATATAGTATATATCTTTTAAATTACTCAAATAAAAGTATTTTATTCATTTTTCTTTTTTCACTATGATTTTTTACATTAATTTAATTAATCGAAACAAAATCTCATTAAGAAACAAAGTTTGTATAAATTATTAATCACACTTTTTAAGATTAAACTAAAGGAAAAGTAAAACTGAACCCACGTGTCAACTACGCTAACCTCTCATGACGGATAAATTAAGTTGAATGATTTCACTTTTAAGTGTGTCTAACTAATCTTGCATAGATTTTAAACCCAATGAATCCATATTCAAGAGCCAAGTTGAATTGAACTTAGAATTGGTTTGAATTTTTTCTGATAAATTAGTTAATGTTACTTTACTGAATATGAAGTTTCATGGAAGGTTGTGGATTTCAAAATTTTATTTTTATTCTATATTTTCTGTCAAAATGATTTCGAACTCATATTTAAAAAAATAATATTCTTTTAATTTGGATATATATATATATATATATATATATATATATATATAAATCAACTTTGATCTAAAGAAAGATCAAAAAAGCGTTCGGTTGTCGGACGTACAACCTTTTACAAGCTGCATTACAACAATCTATTTTTTAAATGTCACTCCAAATTTTAAACGAGTTAAAAGCATGTTAAATTTAATAGAATTCAAATTCATGCTAATTATTTGATGGAATATGTTAGGAACATATTCTTCAATACATTAGTAATATTTTTAATGAAAACTAACTCATTTATTATTTACTTGATAGAATTCATTAAATTCCTCAATATTTTTTCTGTGGATATATTATATTTCAATAATTTAGAAAAAAAAATTTACTCAACTGTCCATAAAAATATTTTAAATCGATTTTCATTAAGGTATTTTAAATTTAGTACAGACAAAGTATTTTTCATTTCAATATTAATAAAAATATTTTTTTTCTCTACATTAGTATTCTCACTACTTGACATGATTTTACATCTTAGCTAAATCGAAAGAAAAAACTATAAAGATTTTTTTTTTTTATACAATCAAAATCAAGACACGGTTAATCATTTAACAAATACAAAAATAGTATGTTGTCATAAATTTTCAGATTAACATATATAGGATATTGCTTATATAGTAAGGAAGTGAGTTGTAGTATCTATTTTTATCATAACAAAACTAATGATATAATTTGATTTATAAATGGGTAAATTGACATATACCATATTAGTTTATAATTATATATCATTAGTGTTTGGTTTGTTAATGTTATTTACAACCAACTTAGAATTTCAACTTTGAATTAAATAAAAAACTAGATTAAACTTCATCCAAACCCTATTCTTGTTTCTAGTATTAGTTATCAATTCAATTATGAAAAATAGATTTTTGTTAAATAACAGTTATAATTACATTTAAAAAAAAAAAAAAAAACAATCCTTTT
>Ga0209700_101498_pt1 | contig 48460 bp, 30 predicted proteins | sample SiratroredBW_FD_187528 | JGI IMG/M metagenome (GOLD analysis project Ga0209700, IMG submission 187528) | Root nodule microbial communities of legume samples collected from California, USA - Siratro red BW (SPAdes) (version 2) | ecosystem: Host-associated > Plants > Roots > Nodule | place: USA...
CCCCCCCCCAACCTAAAGCTAAATGAACAAACACACAGACATACACTTGTCACTTATTAACATCAACACAATTTTCACCATCTGATTTTAGTCAGATGCCCCTATGCACACACACACACTTTTGCATGCATGAGCTTTGCTTCTGCCACCTAACCAACTATGACATGTGACTCCTCTTTGAGTATCAAGCATCCGTCCGATGCACTCGAGTCATACTCTAAATCAAGAGTGATCTGTATTTATTATGAAGAAGTTGAATCCTTAGGCAGCTATAACTAAGAGTTACTATGACAACTAGATCCAGCCAACCCAAAATCAATCCAAAAATGAATACAAAATAGCGTTCAGTTTGACTCTAAGGAAATTTAACCAATATGCAAATTTAACATAAAGTATGTGACAATGCTAACCCATCTACTCGACTCAAGCATCAATGCATTATGACAAAAATTCTGAAAACTCAATTCAAGTAAATCTAGTAGGGTTTTATTTCGTAAAATGGAAGAGATGATGCCATAAGAATATTCCATTAGACATCAGCCTAAAGCAGAGTTTGGCTAACAGAAATATTGGGAAAGGTAGCTAACTACTGAAACTGCTCTATAGGGTCCACTCAGCATGCATGCAAGAAAGATTTTCCTGAGCTCATTAGCACCGTTAACAGAGACATCATAAAGAAGACGATAAAGAATGGAGGTTCACATTATACCTCTAATTTTATTATCCATTGTTTTGTTTCCCAAACCCTCCATACGGCCATCTCTATTTTTTCCGGTATTTGTGTTATGAATGATCACCAGAGGTGGCCACATCATCAAATCATCCCGATTTGCAGCTGCTTCATCAGCGGATAAAAACTGATACGCCTTTGAGTTATCTGGAGGCTTTGAGTAGTTCCAACCCATTAAGACACACAGAGCTTTGTGCAATCCCAAATGATCAACTTGCGAATCAGTATTATCTGAGTTGTAAGTGTGCATAATGAGAGCATGCATATCTGGAAAATCTTTAGCAGACCTGAAAGTTGGAATATCAAGGGCGTTGAAGAATATACTTTATGTTTTCATCCTGTAAGTACACAGAAAAGGCAAAGTAAAGTACATATTCACTTCCTTTCATTTAGATTTAAAACCTAAGATGTTCTTTCTGAAGTCACACAGAGAACCAACATCCTAAAGTACATCAAAGCACCAAGGTACTACTTAAGAAAATCTAAGTGGAGAAGCACCACCCGTGAAAGTTCTAATTAACACTACAAATTAAGCTTGGTACCAAACAGTCGCAGATGCCAAGATTTTCAAAGACAAATTGACAACAAAGAAAAAGTATTCCATTTCATGAAATATAAAGGTACATTGCCCTCTCTAAAGAGATAAAGAAGGCTAACTCTATTTGGTAAAAAGATGTCAGAGTACAAGTCACCATCGATGGCAAGACTGAACTTCAGAAGCAGTGAACTAAATGAAACTGACTGGGTATTACCTGGGACTTGTAAAGCTAAATTCCAGTAGAAAAGGAACATCTAAGTGAGAAAACTCAGAAGAAAATGTATATCAACTTAAGGAAGCAGGAGATAAAGTGTGTAAGGAATATATGCACGGTTCTAAGGTTCCACAAAAGACAAGAGATGGACGAAGCCCACTTATGTATTTAAGATGATAAGAACAACCTAAGTCAGGATCTATGACCCTCAGAAAATGCCTCTATGATCATAAACTTCTTTTGAACAATCAAGCTGCAAAATTACCCCAGTTGTAATAAATGAATAAATAACATAACAATACTCTAACAATCAATGCATCACATGTTCAAAAGATCAAAAAACTTAATATATACAGAACAGAGAAGGCTATGTTGCCTTCATGTATTAGAATAATTAAGAGATTGATGGCACTTTATTACATTTTATAAATCAAAATTAGAGAAAAGGGAGGGAAAAAAGGCCAACGGACACACAGTTCCCATCATGTGGAATCTAAGGAGGGTAGATACATAGCCTTAAAAAAAACCCCTGGATCAGAGAGGCTGTTTTCACAATTTGATATCGTGGCCTCTAAACCCTAGGTTATATATTGTTGGTCCAAGGCCCAACATCTAAACCAAGTAACACTATTTCCAAAGAAAAAACGAAAGCACAACTATTTCAATATTAAAAGGCATAGAGAACTATAAACATGTTACAAATATATATAGCTATATGAAGCAGAAGTTCTACAAATTCCATATTGGAAAACATAAGAGCTCTAGCCATGTTATATGGCAACCAAAATTGCTCCAGAGACAAGCCACTAGCCCACAACAACGATAATTATAAACGCACATGAACTACGAGATAAGCAACATCACAAGTATATCTGATCTAAGAATTTAGTTTCTCAATACATCCGATCCTAAGGAATCATCAATTCAGTTCATAGTTACATGTCAAAAAATACCATTTCCCACTATTTCTAACGAACTATAACAGCCACAGCAGAAATGCAAATAGTTCAAGAGATACGCTGGTCATTTCAATATGAATACTAATGGAAATGACTGCATACAGACAACAAAAAACAGCATATATACAAGGACACAAAATTCAAGGGCTGACTACATCACTACTCATTATTTTCCAATTATACCTCTTAACCAAAGATCTTTCTACAAGATTTCATGACCAGAACCAGAACAAATGAAATCACATTACAAAACTAGTTTCCAGTACTGTCAATTATAAATTCATGGGTGACCATCAAACCAGTTGAGATTTTTATGGACTAAAAGACTGATAACTCTTGATACACGTAAGCATGACATCAGAAGCTTCATGACTAGATTATATGCTGTCAACTTAAGCATAAAACTAAATTTGACAACCTGTTTCAAGGACCAAGTTTTCTAGGCTTAACTGAATGCGTGCTATAGCCGTCAGATTTTGTGGGGGATTGGTAACCATAGTTCACAAAATAGAATTTGTTGAAAGGATTAGTGACAAAGTAGGTTATGGAAAATGGTACCGCTCTCTAGTACCATGCTAAGCTGGGATGGCAATGCGAGCCAATACGCTTGCCAATAACCAATTTGCCAGAGTGGATTGGCACTTGCAGCCTGCCAACTCGGCAGCCAATTTTTGTATTGTGTTGTTTAAAAGATGCAAATATGCAACAATATTGTAATTTAAATCTTAAACACTTACAAATTAAGTTCCAATTACCAATTTTAATTGAATAACTTTAATCAAATAAACCTAAACTTTTCCAATTAAATGTATTAATTAACCAGTCAAAGACCTAAAAAATATTTTCGATTAAGTGTGCTTATAAAATACATACATATGTATATGTACATACATACATACATGTATGTAGGTATATATAAGGTTACCCTGTCCTATGATGGGGAGAGCCAAGGACTTCAACCCACATTGATTATGGCAGCCCATCCCGCACAGACTCTTTTTTGGAGGCTAGCGGTGGGGCAGGCTGTGCTGCTTTGCCACCCGTAAGGTGGAGAATTAATATAATGAATTGGGTATTGTGTACACACATAAGTATTCTTATTTATAATGAAGATGAAATACAATAATAAGGAACAAAATCATTATCTAATAATGGAAAATACTTGGTAAGATATTTCCCTATCAAATTATATCATATCTCCCTATTCAACATGATCAAATCATATATCTAACACTCTCCTCATGCTAAAGCATATGTATCATAAGAGACAAGTTTATTACAAATGTCATCAACACAAGACCCCTTGAGAGACTTAGTGAACATGCAAGTCGGATGGTTATCAAAAGTACATAATGACACTTACTAGATATTTCCCGAACATGGCTTTCATTTTGTCAAAGCGATAATCAATCTTCAACATGTTTCATCCTTTCAAATAATATCTTTAACATTCCTTTCAAGTTGGTAGAATGCGTATTATATCAAATGAGTCAAACTTGTTAAAATTTGTCAGAGGTCCCAGCGGCTCCCAAAGAGCAAAATTGGGTTGCCAAAAAGCAAAAATGCGGAAAGGACACCACAGCAACCAAAAAGTAAAATGGATCAGAGGACATAGCAGTTGGCGGAAAGCAAAAAAGCTCAAAGAGCACAGTGGTAGCTAGAAAGCAAAAATGCTCAAAGGACATTGCAATTGCCAGAAAGCCAAAGGTCAGAGGACATGGCAACTGTCAAAAAGCAAAAGTGCTTAGAGAACACAGTAGTTGTTGGAAATAAAAAATGCTCAGATGCACGATGATTGTTGGAGAGAAAAAAATGGTCATCACACAGCTAAGTGATGCCACTGGTGGTGTTCGTCAGCTGACCAGAGCTCGTCGAAAAAACATTGGTGGTGAGCATTAACACCATTAACAAACAATAACACTGGTAAACAATGATGTTGGTGATGAACAATGGAACTATTGTGAACAATAAAAGCTAACGAAAAAACAGAAACATACACATTTTCTAAAAAAATTTACACTTATGATCAATGGATCCATACAGAAAGCACGGATTAGGGTTTCCTTCTTATCAGGCTCTTGACGCCATGTTGAAAGAATTAGTGATAAAACAGGTCATAGACAATGGTACACTATGGTACCATGTTGAGAACATAGAAACCAAGAAGGAATATAATGAGGTTTGTGGGTTGTGTACACACATGATTATTCTTATTTATTATGAAGAGATACAATGATAAGGAACAAATTCAATATCTAATAATGGGAAATATTCGGTAAGATATTCCCCTATCAAATCATATCATATATCCTAATTTAATGTAATAAAATCATATCTCTAATATAATTAAATCATATCTCTTAACATAATTTATAGGCTACAATGGGAAGAAACAACATTAGGACCAAGTTTTCCAAAACCTAAGCACCAGATAAATCTAGGTGGTAAGTGTTGTTAACCTGAAAAAAAACAATCTACTTCCACTACTAGACAGAGTTGCATGAGTTTACAAAACAGTAGACAATCCATCTTTCTAAAACCAAAGACACTTCATTTTTTAAGGATTTAGATGCATCACAAATATTACAAGATCCAAATAATTCCTTTGTTTCCCTGTTGCTAAATGGTGGAACCATGGCAGAATGGCATGGTAGAATTTGTGTCAACATCATAGCCAATATGTGAAAGGAGACCCGCTATTGAAGCATTGTAGGTCACAACGACATGTTTATATGACGAAGATTTGGCCTTTCAACATTGATAGCATTGCTCCTTGTATACCCAAGCTAAAGAGGTGGTCAAAGAATGTTGAATGTTGAGAATATAGGGAGAGAATTTGGAAAATATCTGTATATTGAAAAGATTAAGCTTGCAACAGATATTTATAGTACAGGAAATCTAAAGCCTATCTAAAGTCTAATCAGACAGTTACAATTGTCACTAAGGAAGTTGTAAAAGATTTATTACAATCAACTAAATATCTTACAAGAAATGAATAACTGTCACATTAATTCCAACAAGACCAAGAAATGATATTCTCTCACAAGGGAGGCACAAGAGGGCTGGTGAAGAGTTGGACCACTTTGGTTTAGGAAAGGCACACCTTTAGTGCCTCCAAGGTTACAAAATAACTAGTTCAGTCTTCATGACCTTAAGAATAAGAAGCTCATTTATCTAAATTGAACAGTGTACCATAATTTTGACTATGATAGTTATGATCAATTGCTGAATGAGGGATCATTGGTGACTTTGAGAAAAAATGGTGTTCATGTAGCTTATATCCAGACTATTACAATATACATATGACAGAACTACTGGTGCAAATTTCTAAAGATATAGATTACATCAAGACCCAGCCTTAAGTTCTAGCTACTTTAAGCTAGTTCGATGTTATCAATATCAGATATCTTTGGATATCAGAAAATATCTATGACCCCAAAAATCTTTTATGAAATAGAAAGATATTTAGAAAAACGTATGAATATAATTGCAATGCAAAAATAATGAAAGACAGCCAAATAATTAATGATAATAGCAAGTCTAGAAATTCAAATAACAATAAATCAAATACAACACAACCAAGTTCAAGTTCAACACTTCAAATAACGACAAAGCATAAGACACATGTCCTAAATTTCTAATCACTAGACTATTCTTCAATCCCAACAAAGTTATCTTCAATGTTATCCAATGGGGCATATTCGTCCTCCTATTGTCAAAGTTAAGTAATTCTTTAAACTCATAATCAAAGCTATCAACTTCCAATTTATCCTCAACTCCAAATTGAATCTTCTCTTTGCCCCTTCTTCCTGTTGAGGTTGAAGTTGCCCCTGGACCTTTCTTGGAATCATGGAAAGATCCAATAACAATTCCACCATTTGATGGTTGCTTTCTTTTATTGCTTGCTTTTCTCCTTGTATAAATTATTGGTTCTACAAGACCTCAAACTTCATAAATAGATGCCCAATTAAGAATGGGATCATCAACAAAAGCCAACTCATTCCCCATCTTCAGTATCATTATCATAATCCACTTTTCCCACTAACCACTCGTTGCACTCATCAAAGTCATTGAATTCAATAGGACCAATTTCATCTCTAATATTGTATCAGCAAGAGCACCATGGAGAGGTGAAGTTGAGTGAGACTGACGAAGTTAGGATCGGCACAATTAGGTTATTTTAAAGTTCTGTTTGGGTTTGGTTTATTTTGTGAGTTGTATGACCCAACCCCTTTTTTAGGAAAAAAAAAAAAAAAAGTGAAGTGGGTTGGCTTTGGTCCCCGTAAGGAAACAAACCCACAAAAGAAAAAAAAAAAAGACCGTGCAGAGTCAGGCTGGGCCGTGTGCCCAAAACTTCTTCCTTACTCGAGATTGTATGTGGCAATGACAGCATCATTTCAGCCATGGCCTATCCACAGTGCCATACCACAAACCCCATAGAAACAGCAACAAACCACGACAGAAAACATATTCACCACTGCCTTGTGGCGGCCGGGGACAGCAGCGCAACCTCAGTCCACCATGAATGATATTTGATAAGACTGATCTAGTCTAGGATTAGCTTGCTATCTCACCCTTAATTGCATACTTTTGTAGATGATAAACTTTTGAGTGAGAAATTAAGGGAAGTAGTTAGCTTAAACTTGAGCTTTGGAGAAAGACTTTAGAAGCAAAGGACTTTCACTAAAGTAGGAGTAAGATAATTATGACCTAGAAGTAAAAATGAAAGAAGACATCAGACACAAGTTTCTGAGTTTAAATACTACGAATAAATATTACAAAATGATGGGCAAATTAACAAGAAAATCGCACGGGATATAAACAGGATTACTAAAATGAAAAAAAAAAATACATTGTATATGATTGCAAATGATTGCGAAGTTCAAAGTGGTGTTTTATTGTACTGCTATACTTTATGACATTGCATGTTGGACTTTAAAGGAACAAACAACAACAGAAAAAGGTAGTAGTAGTAGTAGAACGATATGTTACAGGAGGAGGAAACAACAGTAGGATCAGGAACCTAATATTTTCCAAAACCTAAGCCCCAGACAAATCCAAGTGGTAAGTGTTGTCAACTGAAATAAAGTAATCAACTTCCTCTACTCAACTGAACTGCACGAGTATACAAGACAGGAAAGATCTATCTTCCAAAGAAAAAAGAAAAACTTAATTTCTTACAAATTTAGAACTATCACAAAAATTCCAAAATCCTAACTGTTCTTTTGTCTCCCTGTATCTACTAAGCTAAAAATAGTCAAAGGAGCGCCTCAAGAGTAAAAAACATCTTGCCCAAAGAATTCCAGCCCAGCCACTTTGGTTCAGGCAAGTCACACATTTAGTGCCTCCAAAATTTTCAACATAACTGGTTGTCAATCTTCTGTATCTTAGCAGCAAGAAGCTGGGATACCTAAATTTTGCTACTTACGATTGTCATGCTAAGGTACGGAAAAACAACGTAAAATAATCATATTAACAATCCCCTCGTCCTACTTGTTCATCTAATTTTTTTATGCCTACTGCCTGAAGCTACTGAAGCCCATATCACCCTCGAGGACATCAACTAGTACCTTGCTTTTAACGACATAAATAAATACACCACAGCCAGACAAACTTCGAAGAAACAATGGCAATGACGTGAACTGCACCAAACCTGCCAGTGCCACAAGCAAGACAGTGAAGGCGTCCCTGCTTCCCATCCTCCAAGTAACTCCTCTTCTGCGAGACATTCTCGTTGATGAGCTTCGCGAAGTTAACAAATGCTTTCTTCAACGCGTCCTGATCCACCTGCGAGTGCCTACTGAAATTTGCCCCGTCGTGTCTCGAGTGCTTGGAGGGCCTCATCTCAGGGGGGTCGACCAACTCACGCTTGAGGAGGGTACCGCCGCTGGGGCCCGCAGAAAACTCGCCGCCGGAAATCCTGGAGAGGCCATTGGCGTTACGGAGGAGCTGCTCCCTCTGCCTGGCGAGGTCATCCCGGGAGCCGTCGTCGTCTCCGTACTTGCGCTTGGCGGCGCCGGGAGGGTAGTCCGGGAGGCGGAAGCGCCCGGGGCTGAGGGGCGGAGGGAGGCGGGGAAGGAAGTCAAAAGAGCGGGGCGCAAAGTCCTGGTAATCGGGGGGTAGGGCGAAGTAGGAGCGGACGCTGCCATCGGCGAGGACAATGGTGCGGCGTTCAAGCATGTGGAAGCCGTAGGCGGGAGGAGGGGGTGGGCCGAGAGGGGCGGGGTCCGGGAAGGGGAAGGGGAGGAGGGGAGGGTGATCGGATGGGTGTTTGGGGCTAGGGTTAGGGTTAGAATTGGGTTTAGGCTTGGGTTTGGGGGAAGGGGCGGTGGAGGGTTTGGGATCGGGTGGGGATTTGACGGAGGAAGAGTTGGGTTCCCAGCGGGATTTACGGTGGGAGGAGGAGGAGGAGGGCGGAGGTTTGTTGTGGAGAGAGGACTTGGGATGGTTGCCGCCGGCCATCCTGCACGGAGGAGTTTGCAAGGAATCTTAGCCGAGCCGGCTTAATTTCACCGCCGGGGCAATGCTTTCTGTGCTTCAATACTCCTTCCCTTTCTCAACTTTACCAGGTGATTTCCACGAGTTTAGTCTTAAAACAACAGAGATTAAAAAACGAAAAATAAATAAATAAACATTCTGGTGCCAAAAAGGAACTTGACTTTTACTTTAGAGCTCAAGGCTCTGATTGGCCGTTAATCAACAAAAATTCTTGAAAAAAACTTCAAAATTTATCTGATGTTTGTTAACAGGTGAAAATTAGGTTTAAGTATGTGAATTATTTTTTTAGATACAAATTAATAAATAAAATAAATAAATTTATTTATATAAAAAATTATATATTCATAAATGTATTATATTTAAAAAATACATCATGAATATATTTATATATATATATATATAACTTTTGTTATATTTAATTAAATAATTAAATTTTGCTTGTTGCGTATATAATAAATAGAAAATATTTAATATAAGTGATTATTATTTTAATTAAAAGTAATGTAATCTTTAAACATGTAAATTACATTATGTATAACACAATAAGCAAATTATCGATGTAAAACAGTATTACTTTGTTAACTTGAGATGGGATACACACAAAAATGTGGATAGTAATTTCTTCTATTCCTTAGATGCACACAAATACCTGAAAATTTAACTTTTTTATTTTTCTTCATTTCATAAGCCATGTATTATAGGCATGTAAGTGATACATTTAGAGTTAGCAGTATAATAGAGAAGCATTAAGGTAAAACAAAATTTATCTTAGGAACATAAAAAAAAAAACAAATAACATATACAACTTTTTTTTTTCAAAATTTTAGACATTGTTTATTACCTTTTACATAAATATTACAAATACATTAATTTTCCTCATTGCATTTAATAACATGAATACCACAACATGAAATCCAGATTAAAAAAAAAATATATCTCCACATGACAAAAAAAAAACGGATTTGAAGTTTAATCAACTACTTCAATGAAATTTAAATGAAAATTCATTCCAAAAATATATAAAAAAATACAATTTGTTATGTTAATTATCATAATATTTCAATTTTGGGTGACAATTAACATTATTGTATAGCTATAAGTTAAATTAAAAAAATATTATTGAATTTTAAAAATAAAGGATGATAGATTAAATTTCAACTTCCTAGTTTATTTATAAAATATTAATATATTTTCAATTAATTAAATTATAAATGATTATACTTTAAAAATTAATTAATTAAAAACCAGTTACAGGTATGAGATTATTTTATATAAATAAATTTTTATTTTATTTATTAAATGCTATTTTAACCGTTTGTTTGGTTTGATGAAAAAAAAAAAGGAAGGAAAATATTGTTTCAGTATTTACTAAAAATAGAAAATATAATTTCATTTTACTAAAGAAAAAGTAAAAAGGAGAAATTGCAGAGGTAAGTTCAGTATTGAAACAGGTTCTTAGTCTTTAATGAATTGTTTCTGATAGTATTCTTTTATAAAATATTACCAATCAAATTAATAAATATTTTTTTTACCTAAAAGCAAGAAATAACCAAACATATTTTTGGTTAAACAATTGGATCATGTTATCAATATGTTGTTCTAATTATGCAATTCACGTTAACACTCAAGAGTCAGTTACATTAATATTGGGAAAAACTAAAATCAAATATTTTTTTTTTTGTAAAGAATAAAAATATATTTTACTAAAAATATGAAATAAAAAAATGGAAGAAACCTTCTTTATTCATGGTTAAATGAGCTTTTGGATGAAAAAGATAAAAATAAAGTAGGTAAAATGAGTAAGAAAATATAAAGAATGGTGGAATTGGGTTTTAGCTTTATCCCTTTGGATAAGGCTGTGTTCGTGCAGAGGAAATCGTGTTTGCAGAGCACAGGTAAGAAATGCAGAACATTTTCATTTCGTTTTTCCAAACGCTATGTTCTGTGTGTTGTGTTCAGTTATTTCTTTAAAAGTTTTACTCCCAGAATCCAGTCGTTAAGTTCTGCAATGCGCTTTTAACTTTTCGAATTTTATTGTGATTTATGATACTGAGATTTTGAACCGTTCATTGTTGTACTCGGATGTTGCTTGCTAGTTGCTAGTGTATGCCTATTGAATTTATACAGAACATTACAGATTTTTTTTTTTTATTTGTATCCGAATTTTTGCCCTTGGCGGCGCCGGGTGGTGGTCGGGGAGGCGGAAGCGGCAATTGGTTATGTATCCGTGTGTGTTTGAGTAATCATCATGTGTACAAGTGTCAGTTCAATTGTAGAAGAAGATATCCATGTTAGAAACAAATTTATGATTAACTTGGTGGAATGATACTCTTAACTCGAGTATTCAGTGGATTAACTAGGTGGAATTATGGTCTTAAGTTAGGAGACTTAACTAGCATGATTTTGAGATTACTGCTACCTTGTATATTTAGTGGATGTAGCTCTGCATTGTGGAAATTTACAAAAGGAGGATGGCAATTATCCTTGCAGCAAATATGTGTTCGATCACAAATTCCAAGACGGTTGAAGGGATGAGAAGATTTGATATTGAAGGTATGTCCTAAAATTTCAAAATGCCTTTTTTAGGGCATGTTGGTGACACCTGATGTGGTTTTTTAAGTTTGGATGAAAGCTACAAAACTAGTTGTAGCTTTTGCATCATCTAACCGTTTTGGCGTGATTTGTTCCCGGTGAACATGTTTCCACTCATAGCTTAGTATTTTGTATGTTTGCTGTTTCTGTATTATTCTTCTTCCTTGAGGTTCCTATTTCACTATTTGTCATGCTAAAGGGTTTACATAATTCTTTTGGATTGTTACTTTCTGATTGATTATATATAGAAAGAATGACTTATTCTGATGAAGAAGGAAAAAAAAAGGTAGACTCTAACAATATTATACATAATTTGTGAGGACAACATGATATACTGGGTACAGTAGGTCCTACATTTATTGACAACTTCTGCAACATAACAGATAAACTGCAATCCAGGTCTAATATTGCGTTGCCTCATCTGGAAGCTTCATCAAGTCGTAGGCATCTTTTAGTCAGTGTTGGCCCTTCACTGGTTACCTTGACTTGTGGTTTATCACCATCAGTGGTATGGGCTGAAGAGAATTCTGGTGACAAAGAGGACGAAGATAAAGGGGTTATTGGGGCCATCAAATCATTATTTGATCCTAATGAGAAGACAAAGTCTGGAAAGGTGTTGCCAAAGGCTTACTTAAAGTCAGCAAGAGAAGTAGTGAAAACACTGCGTGAATCTTTAAATGAAACCACTGATGATATTGCCAAATTTAGAAGGACTGCAGATTCCGCAAAGGAGGCAATTCGGGAATATTTGGGCAGTTGGCGGGGAAGTCAGACTGTTGTGCAAGAGGTATGATTTATAATTGAATTTAAGCGATGAAAATTCAATGCCTTGACTCGCAATATGTGGAAATTTTGTTGCAGATTACCCTTATAAAGATGTATATAGATGATCATGTTTTGGTTGCCTTGCAGGAATCATATGTTATTTTGGAGAAAGTAATAAGATCTTTGGCAAACTTTTACTCAAAGGCAGGGCCATCAGCTCCATTATCGCAGGAAGTTAAGTCCGAAATATTAGATTACCTAAATACAGCTGAAGAATTTTTGTAGAACATATTCCAGAGTGTTACAGAAATAACATCATTTTTAACTCTCTGGATGCTACTTGGCATATGTTAAGCAAAATTATTCTCCAATCAAATGAATTTAGTTCCTGAAGATTGATCCCACTTTTCCTTTTGTTCATCTGAATTTTGATTGCTAGTTTTGGTTGATGATAATCCTCCCGTGTTTCTCCCGTAAACAAACTGAGAAGACTGGGAAAATTGAGTTACTTGATGCTTATAACGTATTCCTTATCTCTAAGTCCATGTATTGAAAGCGCTTGTTTAATTTTTCCCAGTTCATATGATATGCATTAAGAAAAATTAAATTGCGATCGAATAATAATTATATCTGATAGTTATCTTAAAAACTAGTTAAATTATTTTATACCAACAGCAAAATAAACTCCTCCTTTATTACGCTTCTCGGAAGTGTTTTTCATCTCATCGCCACAAATTAAGAATAACTTAGGTCATGTTTTTAACTTCTTATGTTTATTTTTAAAATTGAAGGAATCGATAAAGTTAACAGAATCTAAAAACCGTTAAGGTATTTGAATTTAAAATATTTTATAAAACCAACAGATAGTTTCTTGAAAATTGATAATATACATTTTGACAGTTTTGAAATTGTTAATTCTTTAAATAGTTAATGATATTAAAATTAATATAATACTTTTAAACTTTATCCTCATTGTATATATTCATATTACATAAAATTAGATGTTAAGATTATAATTTGATACAATATAAGAAAAACAAACTTCGATAAGGGAAAAGTGCAAACGTGGAGCTGCTCACCGTAAGGGTTAAAGAAATTTTAATAAAATGGTGATCATAAAAAGATAATATAACAGGTTTTATAGCTTCAAATATTAGAAAAGGCAGTATTTAAACAAAGTTAAAAACTAATAAAATAAATTCTTTCACTAAAGAGCTTTATTTTACTCAAGAATTGTTTTAAGAAAAAAGTAAAACTAATTTGATTACTCTTTAAAGAGGAGAGTATAAACAAGTTCCCAGATCACTAGAGTTTTTTCCCCATTATTTATTTTTAAATGGGAACCAAAAAATACTAGAAAAATGATTTTATTTCTAAAATAAATATGCGTACAACAAGCATTTATCATCACACCGCAATTCTGATATATCAAAAATATATGAAGGTCCACCAGATATTAGCTACGAGACAGAACCCCTTTCGAGCTGCATATATAAATCGATGGACAGTATTAGTTTTTCACATGACAAGACAACCACATTCATGAAAATTCACATATTTTTCATAGACCCATAGCAAATGAAATCCAAAGCATGAAAATAAACAGAAATGATTATTATATCATTTGAAGACAAATCATGAAACTGGTTTCATCTTATATACCAGAGATATCATCCTTGTTATAAAAAAAAAAAAAAATATATATATATATATATATATATATATATATATATATAAATGGTTTTCAAGTAATACTAGAATCATATAATCTAATTATCGTCATCTTAGCAACAAAATCAAAGGCACCATACCTTGGTACAGTTCCACGGCGACGTGGATCATACTCTGTTGCTTGTCGAAGAGCCCTAGCAAAAGCTTTAAAGGTTGCCTCAATAATATGATGGGAATTTTTTCCAGCAAGCTGCGCTCAGAGGAATGCATATATATTATGTTACAAGGTTTTCATCAGAATAAAAAACATCAACTAGAAAAAAGAAGCATAAGCACCAAGTTGGATTATGCAGTCAATCTGTCAATGCATGAAGAATACAGAAACAATATCTCATTTGTCTAGCCTATGTGGCTATGAGATATATCGAAGATCCCAGGTCAAACATCTATAACATCCAGTATGTTTAATTCATAATGATATGCACAAATATATTTACAAATTGAATGACTATAACTGATGATGACCTAAGTTCTATGTATTAATACCTGCCGAATGTGAAGTGTCATACCAGACGTGTTCACCAATGATTGGAAGAAGTGTTCCACCAACTATAAACGAGGATATCCAGTTGGATTCATTAGTGTATGATAATAATAAAGGTAAAGACAAAAGGAACAAGAAGCTTGATAAGCAGAATTCTAAATTTAACTAAGTAATTGAACAGGTATACTACCTGAGTATCGTATGTCCCAACCCTCTCAGTGGGTATGTCCAAATTATAACCTAGATATGGTCGGCCAGACAAATCCTGGAAAAGTGTGCAAGGAATCCATGATGGAAGAATAAGAAAGAAAACAAGAGAAATTTTATTGCATGACAAAAAGATGAACAGCAGAAAGAGAAAGACCTCTCCTCTAACGGTTTCCCCTTTCCCCTCACAACTACGCAGATGTTCTATTTACCCAATGCTAAAAAAGTTAGATGTTAATTCCTTCCACTACTACTCCTGTTTAAGCTAAAGTTCTTGCCTTTCAACCATTCTAACTAACAACTGATGTGATGCTCTAAAGTAGTTATGCAAATAAATTTAGTCAAAAAGTAAGCTTGTAATAGTGATCACATTGGAAAGAAGAACTTCCTAATTTCAATTCAGAAGCATTGTGTATAAGTACAACTAGAGCTGATTATGATCGAGTCTCAAAACAAGCTCATATATGCGAAGCCCCTTTGTCCGAAGCAACTAAATTTTAAGAGTAATTTGATTTTATTTATGCACAAAAGAAATATGACATCCTACAATTATTAAGGTTGCACATAGAAGAAGTCCTAACACATTTTGAAGTGTGTTTATCCATTTACTGTGTTTATAAGCAATGGCAAATCAAACTTTCCCACAACACATATGTTAACATTTACCAACAAATTACTATTTCTACAGGTAGTATGCAAATTACCAGAGAAACATGTATTAATGCCTCATCAAGGGGAGCAGAGAAGTCACCAAACCGGTTAATACCCTTCCTATCACCAAGAGCCTGCAGCAAAGCCTGAAGATATAGTAACAGAAACCTCTTAGTTTTAGCATGATAGATAAATTAAAAATTATTAAAAAAAAGGCTGGTGTAATTACAAATCCCTGTTGCTATATGATTAGAATTAGCAGTATAATTGTTAAAATGATCAACAATTACTTAGATGCCATTGAGCACCGAAAGTAAAAGGTAAAATATAAGTATATAAAGATACAAATTGTGCACCAATCTTCAATGCAAGATAATGAAGCATGTTTTAGTTTGAAGTAACAAATATAATATAAAAAACCAAAAAAAGCAAAGAAAGAATAAGCATATGTAATGGTTTGCATACTGTTCCAATAGCAAGGGCGACGTCTTCATTTGTGTGATGATCATCAATATGTAGGTCACCTGTAGCCCTTACGTGTACATCAAACAGCCCATGTGAAGCAAGTTGCTGAAAACGCACAGCCAAGTTTAGTTTCCAAAATTATTATCTCCATTTGAATGTTTTACATCCTCAGTAGCCTTTAGTGCTTAGTTTTCAAGATACAAAGCAGACAAAAGACTCCTCATCACAAAGTTCAACTCTTATCCAACAAGCCTTTCATATCTTTCATATCACATTACCGTGTTCGTTATTCTATTATAGCACGAACATGATGAAATTATATTCATTTTCATTTTAGATGTCTTTTACTAAGTTAATGTCAAGTGTATAGATGATTATTCACTGTACAATACTTTAATTGATTTTTCTTTTTTGGCTCACATAACATCTATTTTCTGCATCATACATGTACGTGAACAATGATTGAAATCTCAAAAATAACATTTTGAGGTAGATAACAACAACGGGATTTAAAAGGTAAATAAAGCGAAAAAAAAAAAACAAAAACGTAAAGCATCCCTAACAAGAATGCACTAATTGAGTTGAAATTACTGACATCGAGCATATGATCGAGGAAGGGAATTCCACTACTACTATCAGCAATCCCGGAACCATCCAAGTTTATTTTGACTGATACATTGGTCTCCTTAGTGACCCTTTTAACTTCTCCGATTCTAGCACCTAAAGATGATTAAAAAAAGCATTAAAACGCATTGGAAGAACCAAAATATCAAAAAGTGATGATTGGAAATAGAGGGTTGCACTGACCTGAGTCAATAGGCAAAGTCGTCGTAGCTGAATTATTGTCACCCGCCACGGCAGCGCAAGAGACGTTTCTAGGAAGATCCATTGGAGTGAGTTTGCGTGGGATGCGCGAAAAGATTGAAGCTTGGAAAGGTGGGGGCGTGGGGTTGGGTATTGCCTTGAAAACCCTAACCCGAGAAGTGAGAAGTGGGGAAGAAGGAGATGCTGGAAAAGAGGGAGGAGCAGATAGCTCCATTGAGAGTGTGGCAACAACGGCAGCACCGCGCCGATCTTCTCCGAGGGTGATTTTGGTCCACAAAAAAAAAAACTTGGTGGATTTGGGCAAAAAGAATGTCAGGCCCAAATAAATTGCAAGAATAACAAGGTTCGGCAGGGACGCATTCTTCCTGCACCTCCATAAACTTATCCTGCACTCCATAATGATTTTAAATGACAAAACTACCCTTAAGCTAAAATGATATATTCTAGCCCTGTCTTCCAACCCTGCGCCACTGATTTTTCTGCACCTTTTCATCTTCGTCTCTCTACCTTGCGTCGCTGCTGATTTCTTTGTACCTCTCCATTTTCATCTTTGCACCTAGTATATTTCTGTAATTATACACCTTGTATATTGTCATTTTTGAATTATACAATTCCTCAAAAGTATATTTTATATTGTGTAACATAAAAAAGCTTTCGTATCTGGAAAAACTTTTGGACAATGCATAAGTCATTTTTAATTATTAAATTATATAATCTAGAAGTATTTTTTTTTTAAACAGGTTTCTAAATTGCATAATTTAAAAGTAACTTTTGACTTTTATTGCAGAGTGACTTCCATCATGTCAGCTATCTTCTTCAACAATACTTATCGTCGAAAAGAAAATCGCAATGAATATCAAGCTCTTCTATTGTCTTCCCTCTGGCCATCATGATTCCTAGTAAAGGGGCCACCAGCACAGAGAGTTACCTCAACTATCACTCACCATTTTTCCAATATAAAAGATCACATGACTTCAGGTCACATAAGAATGGTGCAGTTCACAAGTTAAAAGTAACTTTCAAATTATTCAAAAATCTTTTTCTAAGAGAAAAATAATTTTTAAATTATATAATCAAATAATTAAAAATGATTTTCAAAATCTGAAAATGGTAAAATGGAGATTTTTATATTTATGGAAGTATAGAAGAAATATATGGAAGCGCAGAAAAAAGAATGCCCTCTAATAGTTTTTAATAGTTAGTTTTACAATTGGACTAAATGCATCTTTGTTGGTGTCATGTGTAAATATACATTCGCTATCATGTGTTTATGGCTTGGATCAAATTTAAATGAATTAAGAACTTATTCGACTAGGTAGTATCTAAATCTAAAAAAAATGTTTATAATTTTTATTACAAGCTAAATATTTAAGACTTCGCAATAATCAATATAATCGCAATTTTGAAACTAAACTGAAGTAGAATAACGTTATCACTTCCAGACTAAGGCCGCATCAATCAATGAGTTATCAATTTTATATACACCTAGAAGTTAGAACCTTTAAAGACAAGCATGAGGGTCACTGAATTATCTGAAGTGGTTGATTCAAATCCCTAGTTACTGAAAATGACACTTTGGTAGTGAGACTTCTTCTGCTATCCGGATTGTCTCACAGTCATAAATATACTTTTGTCGTCAAAACTGTAGAAAACGCAGAACGTATATATTGTAGCTTCTGGCCAGACCCACACCAAGTGGGTGCAGAGACAGATGCAAAGATGTGGATAGAAAGAAATGGCAAATTTATGCTTTCAGTTGAATGTGCCAGTAAACCCCTGGTCAAATTGTAGTCTACACCAAATTTTACCGTTTCTTCTACCAGTAATCCTGACAAGAGCATAAACCATTCTTGAAATGATGAAATCGGGTTGCGTCTCTAACTATAATTTCTCTTTTCACAAGCTTAGAGATGTATTTTATGGCAGAATGGCAGTCATTACAAACTCTAAGGTTCTTCATGATTCTCAGTGTAGCATGCTCTGGAGTATTTATTAATGCAAATGCAATGGCAAGTTTTTCACTATGATGTCTAAGGATCTGTTCTTTCACTTCTTGCTCCAGGTCATGCAATACAGAATTGGTGTCAGGAATAAAGCCCATTTTCTTTATCTCATTCCATATTTTTGAAATCATACGGTAGATTGCATCTCTTTGTGGGTGACGTGCATCGTCAACCCCAAAAGTATGGACTTTGTTCTGGATTTGAACCCAACTGAATCCTTGCTCTTTCTTTACTGCTCTGTCCTTCATTGACTTCCTAACCTTAGCAGCATCCTCCCATTTACCACAGGCTGAAAGTGTATTAGCAAGTGCTGAGTAAGCCCCACTATTCTTGGGATCAATATGAAGCAACTTTTCAGCTGCTACTTTAGCCAAATCAACATTTTTATGAACCCTACAAGAAGACAAAAGTGAACCCCAGGCTACCACATCTGGTTCAATGGGCATATTTCTAATAAAATTATATGCTTCTTCAAGCAATCCAGCACGCCCAAGAAGGTCAATCATGCATGCGTAGTGGCTAGAGGTGGGTTCAATGTTATGAACATTTTTCATCAAATTAAAGTAGATTTTACCCTGTTCTACCAATCCCACATGTGTGCAAGCAGACAACACACTAACATAAGTAATGTGATCAGGCTTTAGGTTAATTTTCAGCATCTTTTCAAACAGTTCTATGGCCACATTTCCAAGTCCATGTTGAGCTAGAGCCAAAATCATGGAAGTCCAAGTCAATGTATCCCTATAGGAGCATATCTGATTGAATATTTTCCTAGCATCTTTGATGCTACCAGATCTTGAGTACATGGTAATTAAAGCATTACCCACAGAAATTGATGATGCTTCTTCCAATCTTATAGCAACTGCATGAAGCTGCTTACCATGATCCAGAGAAGCCAAGCTTGAGAAGACACTTAATAGTGCTGCCAAAGTATAGTTGTTTGGCTTTGGACCTTCTCTTATCATCGACCTAAAGAGAGCCAAAGCATTACTAATTAAACCATTCTGTGCATAACCAACAATCATGGCAGTCCATGCTACTACATCAGGACACTTCAGCGAATCAAATATCTCTCTTGCAGGGTTTAGATCCCCAATTTTGACATAACCATCCAACAGTGATGTGAATGCTATAACATTAAGACTCGAAGTTCCAGTTCGTTGTACAATCCTTCGAGCAATTTGAACAGCACCCGACTTTGCATACATTGAAATCAGAGCATTTCCCACTGCCCCGGCAATGTCAATATCGACTCTTACAATATGTGCATGGATTTGTTTCCCAAGTTTCAAGCTTTCGAGATTTGCACAAGCTGACAGAACACTTGCCAAAGTGAACTTATCCGGTTTCAGAGATGAACTATTAAGCATAGAAGAAAATGTTTCCAGGGCTTTGATGTCATATCCCTGATGACAGTACCCTGTGATGATGGAATTCCAAGAGACAATATCCGGATCACTGATTTGATCAAAGAGTGAAAATGCAAGGTCAAGTTGACCGAACTGCATGTGCATTGAAATCATAGTATTAAAAGTTGATCTGTCCTTCAGCCTCATCCGCTCAAAAACAAACTTTGCCTTAACAGAATCACCACACTTTGCATACATGTTAAGCAGTGAATTTGCCACAGGAACAACCCCAGATAGCCCCAGTTTCACAACAAAGGAATGGACCTTTTTTCCAATATTCAGGGCCTTACTTGCAGAACATGAGGCCAGAACATTGGTAAATGTGAATTGGGTAGGCGAAATTCCTGAGGAAACCATGCGAAGAAACGTGTTAATAGCGCTATTGAAAAGACCCAAGTCGTTATACCCCACTATCATGGTGGTCCAAGACACAGAATCTGGCTGGGGAATTTCACCAAATACTTGGCGTGCATAGTCCAAGTGGCCACCCTTAGCGTGCATGGAGAGAATGGTGTTCCATGAGAAGGTGTTCTTAAGGGGCATTTCATCGAACAAGCGGTGGGCGTCGGAGAAGGACCCGGTTTTGGCGTAGAAATTGAGGAGGTTGTTCATCAAGAAGACGCCGAGGCAAAGACCGTGTTTGATGATTGGAGCGTGAATGCATCTTCCCAGGAATGGGTCCCGGGATTTGATTGCGGATTGGAGAAGGAAGGGCCATTGGTCGGAATGGGAGAGAGGGTTTGGGTTTTGCATCAACACAAGCAGATTGTGCTGAAGTGGTTGCAGTGTCTCCCTCCCAAAGTTGCACCAGCATCAAGGCTTACCAACAGTTAACACTACTTTCGTTTTCTTCCCTTCAAAACACTCACCAAGCTGTGTGGAATTGTTGTATAGTACAATTTCTTATCTCCCTGCACCCATGGGTTAGATCGGATCAAAGAGAGAAAGAAAAAATGTGGGAGAATGAGCTGCATTGATCGAGAAAAAAAGAAAGTGAAAAATAAAGATAGATTGATGAAAAAATTTGTAGTAAACGTTATTGGTGTAATAAAAAATTAATTATGTAACATTGTAATTTACCAAAACAATTTTTTATTTGATTTAAAAATTAGTAAAAATTAAAATTAGAAGATGATTTATTATGAAGTTATTATTTTATAAGGTTGACAGTAATATTAAAAAAATATTTAAAATTAATATATTTAAATAATTAATTACAAATGTAAGTAAAAATAAAATGTTCCTCACGGAGCTGCATGATGGCATGAATCTTGGTGGGACATTTTTCAGCATAGAGGAAAGAAGGGATGAGGTTTGAAAGGAGAAAAATAAAGATGTAAAAAATTTCAACAAAATCTCAATCATATCATACTCTACAACTCTTCTGCCCTCAGAATTTCAACAAAATCTCATGGTATCCATAAAATTACCTCAGATTACAACGTTGGTTTTGTCTCCCATAACTTTCACTTATCGTAATTAAATCAAGTTGAATTAAATTTACATAATTAAAAGTAATTTAGCATTATAAGAAATTATTGCGGTCAAAATTTTATCTTCATATAGGAAAAAAATATAATTTTTAGAAAAATAAAATATACGAAACTTAAATTATTCGTATTTTAAATTAATTTATTTTCAAATATTTTATTTGGATATTATAATTTAGATTTATTGAACTTTAATTTCATTGTTTGAATAGAGTGTTTTAATTATCACCGAATTCAAAATCACTTCTTCAACCTTAGAGAAATAAATAAAAATAATAAATACAAATTTTAATTGAATTTTTTTATTCAAATAACTATAAAAAAAGTCTCATGAAAATTAGTTGAAAAAACTCCAACAAAATAATTCAAAAAATAGTAATAATTTACATTTGTAAATAAATAATCTCAACTTGAAGAAAATTGATATTAATGTTGACTAAACAACTCTTTGGTGGATTGAAAAATAATCATATGAATGTTAATAAAAAAATCCAAGCTCATCTTAGCATAAAATATTGTCATACTAATATTGGACAAGAGGACCTGAAATTATAGTTTATGAAATAACTTCATCTAAATAAAAAGAATCCTAACCAATAACTAAAAATAATAATATTTGACACTACTTAGATAACATTATTAATGTTAAAAAAGAAAACTTTTACTAATGTCAGTTGAGAAATAACACTGACATAATATTGATAAACAAATAACATTAGCTATATATAACGATCCAATTATAATCATAATCAATTTTAATATAAAAAGGACTTTTATCAACATTTAATAAGAAGAAGATAACAAATATTTATCCAAATCAACCAAGTCAACATAAATTAAGCTAAAAAAATATAAAAAAAAAACAAATACACAAATTATGGAGAAAAAAACATAAAAAAGTTTCAAATTTTCACATTTTATTTTGTATCCGAACAATTTCTTTATTTCATAAAAACGAATCATTATCCTCTAAAACTTACCATCTAAAGGTAAAGTTAAAATTTTGACCCTTTGAAACTTATGATAATGAAATTCAAAAATTTATAGTTGTCTATAAGATATCAATACGTTGGTTGGGAACCACTTAAGAAAAATTCTTTCGACTGTATCATGTGTTATTTTATCTTTTTCGGATTATACCATTATCGAATTTTGTTTTGACTAATATGATATATGACTTTCTATTTTGATTTTGATTTTAATTATTGTGATACACCACATTTTACGTTAGTGGTATTTACATTACTTCTGTAGATCTAAATTGTTTATTAAAATATTGAGCAATAAAAAGTTGTTCATTAAAATAATTATTCCATTTATATGTAAATAATCATAGTATTAAATAAATAAAAATAATATACTCTGCACTATCCTCTGACCGCTCATACTTTTCTCACGAACGCCCAACAACTATCCTGCATCGGTTAATAACATCTCATAATATTCTGAGTAGTTGTCTTAATAAGGAGGATAACCTGATATTAAGTATGATTACATAGGTAATTAGCGCATGGCCTTTGCATCATAAGTAAAGGTCCAAGCATGTACTAAAGAAACAGGTAATATTACTCGATTTTAAATACTCGGATCTAAACTTACTTGAACGTTGTGTATTTACAGGAACTCCTAATGGAAGTTACCTTGCAAAGATAGCCTAGAAGAGTATAATTTAGTTGAAGGAGAGCACCACGTTATAATAATTTACTCCTTAAACAAACATAATCTATAAATTAAAACTTTCCCAACTCGCCTAACTACTAACAAGTTAAATTTATACTAATAATGTCCAGCCTTAAATTATGACGTAAAATATTTATAACACGTTATTAATGTAAAATATGGATTATTTTTTGTTTTAAAACTCAGATTACTGCAAAATATTTTGATTTTACTTTCTATTTTTTTTAGAGGAAGTTCATTTATACCAAAATTAGTGACTTGTGTAACTAATTTCAGCTGGGTAGATTGTTCAATTATTAATTTTGAAGAAAGAAACGCGGTGTTTCATAATTTAGCGTTTACTTGTAAAGTGGCTGAATAAAGCAAACAATAAAGGAATCCGTCTACCTGTGTTTATGATGACATTCATTGCATTTAAATGGATACACTTTTCCATGTTCTTTTTTCGCAGGATGCCACTGCCACTGACGCCAACCTCCATCTTTAACATATGCAATAATTAAGAGAGATAACCAACAACACTGCCAATATCTACATTTTTATTCATAAAATAATCTACTTTCTTTCTATTATTTAGCTTAAATCTCACGTTACTTAATAATTGAAACAAAAATTAATATATTTTCTCTTTACTCCATCGTTTTTTCAAGAGCAAAATTACGATGGAGTACTCAAATGAAGAAATCTTAGTAATGGTGGTCCAACATTGACTTTAACAGGTATATCGAAAATATTTTTAAGAAAATTCAACTAAACTAATTATTTTTAAATGTTAGAAGTATACAATATTAAAATAACTTCTTACAAATATAATTTATAATTTATCCTGTTATTTATTTTCTATTCAAGTGTTCATTTTTAACTCTCGCAACATTGTTTAAGATAACAAATAAATTTAAAATAAGAATTTACGATTAAATATTTTATCTTGAAGTAATTTCGAAATATTTAAAAAAAAATAAAAACATTACGTATAATTTTTTGCTTTCACTTAAGGCGTGTTGAAGAATTGGAGGGGCCATAACTGGGAAGATCTCACAAAAATAAAATTAGAGTTATATAAGAAAATGACATCACCTTCAACCCAAAACCTTAAGATATTAGATTTGTGGGTCTTTTTTCTTATATGTTGTTCAACTTTCTTATTCTTACTCAATATAAGACTTAGACTCACACTTAAATACTTAACACAAACTAAAACCAGATAAAAACGTAACACCTACTAGCATCATAGAAAATTGACAAATGAATTTGAGTTGCCAAAACCCAACTTGCATTGAGTTGTTAAAACACGTATAAGTTAGGCAATAAACATTGAAACATTAGAACTTTTACATCATTTTCTGAAAACAAGTGACTTCTTAAATGAAAATGGACCTGTGCAGTTTATATTAAATCTTAATCTCGAAAATTCCTTTAACGGGTATGTTCATTGTTTGGGCAGCGAAATTTACAGTCAGGGGTGCTTATTTACAAGGCAATAGTACTTTGTCAGAGCCACCTTTATCCGTACCTTTGAAAATATCTACCACGTTGGCCAGTTTAGGATATGGAGCTGCAAAAGCATGTGGCGTCGCTGTTATGGTGAAGTGTTCATATCAGCAGAAAATTAAACATCACACAAAAAGATGGACCATTTCTTCTTTTCCCTTCGAAAACCGCCCCACAGTTCTCTCTCAGACAGAGGGTTTCTCTTTTGGCCTTATTCATCAAAATGGAGAATAAAAGTGTAACCTTTCAGTAATATAAAGGACTAGAAATTATGTGTATTTTATATCACCCTATCACACTGCTAAGGAAGAAGGAACTAACAATTAGATAGTTTCCTAGTTGTACAAGTATCTGGTTTAGTCAAATTTAATTAGTTACTTTTAAACTTAACTTGGTTGCTTTGAACCATACAATAATTTCTCTAGTTTATAACATTATTTAGATGCCTCATTACTCATTACTCATTACATTAGATTAGTGAGAAAGGTTAGAAATAGATAAATGGATAAAAGCTTATTTCATAGAGAGGACTGACAGATGTTACTGACACAGCATCTGATATCATGTATCGTATATAATCCTCTAGGAGATGGAGCTGAAATTCAGCATCTCAAGGGAAAACTTTACTTACATTAATCTGACTATGTTAGCCTGTGCATGATTTACATTCGGCATTTTCATAGTAGGTCAAGTGACCATAATGGAAAAGGGAGCCCACAAGCTAAATTACAGCTAGGGTCGTTTGAGTAAATCCTATGACTCTCAGGCTCTGATTTTCTTTCCCTAAATTTAAGAAAGCAGGCTATCAGTTATTGTAGTTACATTGGTGCCCATTTATGATTATGAACTTGGGTGGTTTCTAGATTCTAGAAATCTATTGCATCAACAGGAAGGGAGGTTGCCCTCTGAAGTGTGTGTGGAAACAAAGCTCCTGTGAAGAAATCCTTCGCTGTGAGCATTAGCTCAGGACTGTTAGACTCTCTAATCTCATCAACATTTTGAACCATTTGATCACCATAATTCTCGCATTTCTCGTCTTCAACAGAAAAATGCTTCCCAGAAACTATGGATCTCAATTGTGGTTTATTCTTTAGGATCTTCAATTTGGATGTAGCTGATAGCCTATGAATTCCATCTTTCCCAAAATTTAATTTTTCCGTGTCTTGCTTCACCCCCAGTTGTTGGTCTCTTAGCTCCCTTAACTGCATTTGGTACTTTGCTTTGAGCCATCTTAGTTCTTGCCTAATTTCATTTTCATGATCCAACGTAACACAATTTGTTGCAGGGTTTGAAAGAGGCTTTTTGGTATGGAGATCACTTTCTTCACACACATTAACAGTTTTTCCTTCCTCCTCGATGTTCAACGGGTTTGTTACCTCGTGAGTTTGGTCACAGTGTATGTCTTTTAACTCTTTATGGTATAACTCTGGTTCATCTCTCTGAGCCCAAATATCTGTATAATGAATGCCATCGGAATGGCTTGATGCATCCGGTGCACCTTCGGTATCACTACTTGCAGATCCTTCAACTTGGTATGTTATCTCTTCAAATCGGCCATGAATTGCAGCACATCCATTTTTAGAACAATGAAGAAATTGAAGGTTCTTCTTGCCACATGGATTATTTGATAATAAGTAATCAAACAAGTAACCGTTTGCAGTACAATTGAGGCAGACACCTGCACTTGAACATTCTGACTTTTCCTCTACTCTGGCTCCTGTTCTCCACTCTGGAACCAATGTTGCAATTTCATTGTCTATCATATTTGCTAAATCTTCTACATCTTGATCAGTTATGTCAAGCTCAGCTACCATTTCATTTGCAACGCTCAATGCAGTATCAGCCTCAATGTCAAATGGGAAGTAGATGTTTCGAATTCTACCTATTTAGAGGAATGCTTAGTTGATTTCGCTTATTTGCTTATGCAAAGCAAGTATCAGAAGAACAACAGAATATAGAATAATCAAAGACTAAGAGTTCCAAAAGGAAATAAGAAATTGAAATGCTAACCTTCTTTATCTGCTATTCTGAGTCTCAAAAAGATGCCATCATCTTCTCTTCTACTTTTGATTGTGGTGACAACCTTAGCCAAATTGTCATCCTCTTCACAATCAAAGAGACCGATTTCACTTGTTTCAAAATCGTCTTGATGATAATCTAATTCAGATAAGGGTCCATAACCACCAATCTTATCAGTGTATCCACTCATTGAGCTGTTGTTAATGCTATAAATTCCATTCAAAGGCTGTCTGATTAATGGGGATACTTCGTAGCAATCTCTTTGATACTGCACTACTTTGGAGTCAAATCCATAATCATCAATTTGTAGAAAAGGATCCTCCAAGAGTTCCTTAGCTGAAAGTCTGAGGGATGCAGTTGCTAAGCATTTCTCTACAAACTGCCTCACCTCGGGATTGACTACTTTGTAAAGAGCTTCTGGTTTCTTCCCCTGTAAAATATGCATGCAGATTAGTGGACAAAGATGAAGAATCAAATAGGACAGTGAATCCAGGTAAATTAAATAAAAGAACAACTTTTGCTTCATACAGATACAACTTTCTTGTAAATTTGAGCAGGATGGTTGCATTCACTATAAGGATATTCAAAAGTGACCATCTCTAAGATGCACATTCCAAAAGAGTATATGTCAACCAACTCATTGTAATCCTCTTCATACACTTCCGGAGCCATAAACTCAGGTGTGCCTGGAGTGAAACAAAGAAGAAAAAGCAAATACAGAGTCTTAACCTGGTAAACTGTGCAGACATAGAGAACTAATATGATAGTGGAAAGTAACATTTTCATATTCATCTTTTGGAATATAATCAAAGGCTTTCATGCTGCTTTTCTACGCACCAACACAACGAGCAGCATTAGACTTGCGGAGAATCGCAGCAAGGCCAAGATCACCGATTTTGACTTCCCCTTGGTTGCCATTGATGAAAATGTTATCACACTTGAGATCTCTATGGATCACAGGAGGATCATGGCTGTGCAGATACAGAAGCCCTTCCAAAATCTGCCTACACCAATGCTTAACAGCTCTTATGTTAACCCGTCTGTGCTTAAGTCTGTACCTGCTTACACAATGAATATAATATACCCATTTGTAAGCAAAAAAGAACAAGGAGAAGCTATAATTACCCGAGCAAATCATTCAACGGAATATATTCATATACGCTTACATGCATAAAAGATAAGGATAGGGCTTACTGTCTTAGAGTCCCAGAGGTAAACATCTCAGTGACAAAATTAATGTGTCTGTTGGCAGTATCAACCCAGGAAGTATAGAACTTCATGATGTTCTTATGTTTCAAAGTCTTGAGAAGATGGATTTCACTGTATAACCTCTCAAGATCTTCAGGATTCTGCAAAAAGTCATAAAGCTTTACTTGATTCCATGCTACTTCTATCCCTTCATACTCATCAAATGCTCTGTAGCTGCAACAAAAAGAAAAGAAGAGAAACAACTCATTTTGTTGAAACCCCATAATTGTTTCACTCAAAAAACAAAATGGAGAACATCTCAAGCAGTTAAAAGATTCTGTTTGGAAAGCTCCGAGGTGGGTATAGTGAAAACCAAGAGATTAAGGATATCATGCATACACTGTCTTGGAAGCTCCTTTGCCAAGAATTTCATTGTACTGCCAAACATGAAATTCAAATCCCGGAATCAAAACAATGAATTGAAACATAAAAAACCAACAAAAGTTTATGAGTAAAGGAAAGGCATATATATATATATATACTCTTCCATATCTTCCTGTAGGATCAGTTTCCACAAACTCACAGCACTCCTCCTCAACACATGCAGCACCATTCATGCTTTGTTTCTTATTGTCAGTTCTCTCCTTTGCTTTAGTTTATAAAGACTTTCACTTCCTCTTCAGCCAGAGAGTGAGAGAGATAAAGAACACGAGAAGAGAGAAAAAAAAAATGAGTAGTTTTGTCAATGCCTAATAGAAGGAATATAGGAAACTGTGATAACTAATTACTTTGGTTTTCTGTGGATGTAGAGAGAATCAGTAGGGAAGAGAGAGAGAGAGAAAGAGCCTAGGAAGGTCCATCAAACGGACAAAGTTATTGCCAAGTGCCAACTAACCTAAACAACAAGGAAATGCTTCACAAGGTAGGAGAGTGATACCTCAGTCGTACCTCTAATCTACCACCACGCTTCTCTGACAGTAACTGACAAACACAAGCAAGTGCACACACACACACTCTCTCTCTCCTTTCTTCTAGCCTCGTCTTTTTACATCTCATCACGAGCTGTAAAACCATTATCACTCTCTAAATGCAACAGCTTGCACTGCATGGACCAACCAATGTTTTATAGGCTTTCATATTAAACAAATATTTTATGTGGTGCTCTAAGCACTGAAGGAGAATTTGGGTCCTGTGCATTTATTGAAAGGTTAGACTTTGCTGCATCATTGAAATTTATGAAAACCTTTTATAGTTAGGAATTTGGGTGTCGTTTGTTGCTATTGTTACTATTTTAGTGAACTTATCAACCAGTTTAGATTTGGCCATGCCCTTAATGTTACTTCTCTCCAAGGGTGGTTCTTTTTTCAGTTCTCCACTGTGGACAACAACAGGTAATACATAAAATTTGAGTTAGGAGTTATCAAAAAGTTGCACACAAGGATTGGTCTAATGATTACCAAACTGGTGTCTAAAATAGAAATGTGTAGAAAAGTATTTTGAAGTGGGTGGTCTCTAATTCAGTGAATATTGATTAGTCTAAGCAAAATTAGGTCTGATGGGAGAAACTTTGGGATATATATACCAAAAGTTTATAGAGTTAGGAGCAGTGGTGATTGGGAGAGAAGAGAGAAGTGGTTAAGAAAGAGAGTGGGTGGTCCCACATTACCCAGCTTCTGATAAAGAAAGGGGGACCAGTGCTCTTGAACTCTAGCCAGGCCTACCCTTCAAATTGACCATGCTTCTGGATTTTCGGAAGGGAATAGGTTTTCAACCTCAAATTTTATTTTTGGTTTTTTCTGTATTTTATAATTTAGTTATCAAAATTTTATCTGGATTATAAATTCCTTTGTAAGATTTTTTTTTCTTCAAATAGGAGTGGTTATAGGATTAATCGATACCAAATGTCAATATGGTTAAATTTTTTTATCATTTTAACTGTTAAAACATTTACTATTATTATCTTGATGTCATGTATATAAAATTTTAAGCGATTCAAAATTTTGAAAATTTAATATATTTGATGAGAATTTATTTTGAACCTCATTTTTCAGCTTTTTCTTTTTATAATTTAGTTGTCAAATTTAATTTGTATTCTTTTTAAATACCTTTTCAAAGTATATATCTAACCATAAAAAAAATATAATAATATAATTAAAATAATGTCTAAATATTTTATTATTAAAATAAAAATTTTACATAAATTAAGAATCAATTATTTAAATTCTAGACAGATATTTTTCTTTTTTCTTCATATTTTTGACTTCATCATTTATTAGATCGATGATTATAGTCATATTTAAATTTTTTGGTAATGATTTTTCATTAAATTTGTCTTATCTGATTTTTTATTAGGATGACTTTAATTATGTTTATTTTCCTTTAAGTTAATTTTAAGTTTTTTTAAGTGTTTTGCATGTGGTGTTTATGATTACGAGATTAGTTTATGTTAGTTTAAGATCTTGATTTTGATTAGGATTTTGTGGTCTAGGTTAGATATCTTTGCATCTTTTAGGAGTTACAACTCTTTTTTGATACTCAAATTGTATAAATTGTCGTATTATTGATTGGTGTACAGTTTTATTATGATCTCTAACTATTTCATGTAAAATTTGGTTGGTTTTAATGGTCTGAAGTTCGTATCTGAGTACCTATGCAGTTGTAGAATTCTGAGTAGAATCAAATGACTCAAGTTGAGATTATAACTTTATAAACTGATATGAAAGGATTTGAAAAACTCAAATTTGAGGCATGTGAACTAGTTTTAGAATTTTACAAGCAAAATTATACAGACTCGTTAGGCGAGACATATTCTCATTGACCGACATCCGTAATTCAAAAAATCTGATAATATTAATCGTTAGACAAATTTGGTTATAATGGTTTGGTATTGAGATTACTTATGATATGTATTGAATTAGAAATTGGTCTAAAATAAAATATCCTGACTCTATTGGTATATTTGAATATTATAGATAAAAAATATTTGGTGGTGAGAGGGATGTTCATATAATTAAGTTTGTAGTTTTGAAAGATAGTTGGTCTGGTAAGTCATATAGATTTACCATCTCATGAGAGTATTTGGTTTTTATGTTTTTGTAGATGTGATAGAGAGATAACACATTAAATGTGGTACGATAAAAACATATATCTGAGTCAAATTGAACCACATGTCTTGGAAAAGTAAGGTCAAGTATATATATATATATATATATATATATATATATATATATATATATATATATATATATATATATCTTTTACATGAGTGATAATGAATAAGTTACTAATAGACACTTGATTGTTTAGTATGTTGTAATGAGATGAAATATGAAAGTTTGAGTTGTGTGTGACAAATTGAAACTTGTGTTGAAATCTTTAAAACAACTACTTTACTTTGATTATTATTTTTTATATTATTTTCTAATATATAATGATTATGTTATATGAAAATATAAGAATTTGCAAGTGATAAAACTTCGGAGTGAGTAACTGGAGTTTTGTTTTTCTTTTATTGTTTTATTTTAGTATATGTATTTATTTGAAATTTCCTACAACAAAAAATGATGTTTTATAATATTTTAATATTAAAACGTAAATTATATATATATATATATATATATATATATATATATATATATATATATATTTAATGATTATTTTTAAATAAAAGAAAAAAGCGCTCTCTGATTGAATTGTTTAGCAGGAACAACGTCAATTGGTACAAGATGGAAATTTTGGTTTCATGTTTATATCATCATGAAAGAACATTTTTTTTCCTTAAATAAATTGCCGTATGCTAGAAGGGTTGTCCAATTCATGACTCAAAAATTCCCAACTCAAAAGAAAGTGATTCTCAGTCAAATAATACAACTAAAATCATTATATCGATGATAATTTAATTTCGTAATCCTACCACGCCTCGTAAATTTAAACATTTTAAAAAATATAATTAAAATTATTAAAATGAATATTTAACTTAATTTCGTATGTGTTTTATGATTGACCTCATATATTGAAAGTGTTTTCCCTATTAATTTATCTTCTTTAGAGCATAATTTTTTTTGTAAAGTAGTGTTCCTTATCCAAGCAATCGTGTTTGCAATCGATATGGAAGATGACGAATAGTATTTTAAAAAAAAAAGGTTAAGTTTATCATTTCAATGAGTAATTTATATATTTATAAATACTTATATTTTGAATAACATATTTTTAAAAAAAAGTGCAGTGAGAAACCAACATGTCAGTAATGGAATGGAAGTCGAATATTTTAGCCAAAGTTTGATATTTAAGTTGTATGAATAAAAAAAATGTGTTTTGAAAGAAAAACTTCATTAATGTAGTTGCTTTCAGTTACTTGATAAAATTTAGTTACCAATAAAATCCATCAATAAATGTGATATTAAATGTTGAAATAATGTCTAGTACTAAAACGGTACTCTATTCTTTTCTACAAAAAAATAGTTAATTTCGCCCAGGATTAAGAGTTTAATTCGATCATTTTTTATATAAATACTTTCAAGAAGAAAAACATTTTTATAAGTTGAAGTTAGTTCTAAGTGATAAAAAAATTGTTTTAATTATCTTCTGATTTTTTAAATAAATGTTAAGAATAAATCCAAATAAACCGTAACCTAATCCTTGTTAGAAAGTTTTCTCACCAAACAAAGGGACCTAAAAAATTAAAGTGGTTTTGTAGGAAGCTATGCCTGGAGCCCCCAAACATGTCTGCCGACCATCGTATAGAGGGCGGTGCCAGCCAGATAAGGAGAAAGGGATGCTGGTTTGGGACAACTAAAAACCATTTGTGCTTTTAGGTGTATTTTTATTAAAATAAAAAAAGTATAAAACATTTATAATTTTTTTTATTATTGTACGATAAAACTTAACAATATATTTTTAATTCTTATATTGTGGATTAAAATTTGGTCAATAACTTAAAAGAAAGAAACTACTATGTTTGGTTGTCCATAAGAAATAAATGACACACGCTTTGCTTTAAGTTAGACTAGTATAGCTAGCTTTTACATCCTTTTCACGAACGTAATCTAAAATTCTCTTATTAGATGTTATGGATGGATATTTAGATACATCTCAAATTCTTCTGAACTCGATGAAATAAACATGTAAAAAATGGTTGAATTGTTCTTCATACGAACACTATATATACAGTATGATACCAAGTTAAATCACCATCTTTTCGTTTTTGTACTTTAGCTTGCTTGTTTTATGTGAAAATTCAAACCTACTTAGCATAGCATGTGATTTTGGTCTGTTAAACTCGTTAACATAATTTAGAAAACAAAGTTGTTAATTGCTGTTTGCCTCTGAACCAAATAGGGTTGTGTCTCTGCCTCTTTCCTTTATGTTGTAATGTTCAATCCAGCTCTAAAGATTTGTTTGATGAGAGATGCTAACAACTACCACACTAACCCATTTTTAAAAATATTTTCTTGTTAGTTGAAATTTAGTAGAAATCACGGATTTTTTAAACTCGTTCTATAAAATTCTCTCATAGTTTTATAAGTACAAATAAGTCTCAACCAATAAAAAAAATATGTTCAAAAGATTGTGTTGTTTGATGAGGGGGTGAAATATTGAGAAATGAGTTCTTAATGTAAATATGTCTGAAGTTTTTGTTTTTTTGTAAAAAAAATAGCTGCATGTAGAGTTAGCATGCATTAGCTCAGAATGTGCCAAAGAATCCTCTCACAAAGTTATATAATCTCAGATCTTATGGAACTAACACTTTCTAAGAAAAAGAAAAACATTAGTGTCATCAGATCTTTGGACTTGGATCATGTTACGGAGTGACCAACACGGTTTTCTATGTCCACGACAAGAGATAAAACCAAAAGAATAAAATCACAATTTATTGCTCCGATTTCTTCCAATAGGTTCACATATATTTTCCATATAATAATCGTAATCTGATTTTGTCAATCAGCTTAAAGACAAAGTTCAATCCTGTTGTCATATTTGCATGTGACATTTTCATATATTTTACTGTTTTTTTTTAAGAACTTGAAACCTGGCTCATCTACTAACGGCCAAATTTCTCTTGTCATGCTGCCAGATTTTTGTTCCCTTAAATTGAATCTTTGGGCTTGCTAGGAAAGAGAGCACAGCTAGTCATCTTTACATTGTTTATTTATTCATTTTATTTTGTGGCTTCAAAAAGTTGCAAGGAAAAAAAGCAAAAGTAACAAGTGGTTTATTTGTTTTATATTATTATTATTGGTAAGAAGTATTTTTTTTTTCTGTCAATGGTTAATCTTGACTTTGATAGAATCTTCCGTCCTAGTCACTTTTTCTTTTTTCTTTTACTAGCTCCTAACTTTTATAGATAGGAGTTGAATTTCATTCTAATAAATGATATGTTGGTAAATAATGTGGTTTAGTTTAAGAAAGTATTTTATTTTTTATTGCAAAAGTGACACTTCATTTTATTTTTTTTCCCACTTCTAAAAATTTGTACATGAAATATTGATTTTTTTTAATTCTATTTTCATAGTTTCTTATGCAAATTTTGAAAACAGCAAAGGTAAGAACTAAATGACATTTATAATTTAAAATGAAAACAGATTTTCTTTGCAGTTATGATTTAAAACATTTGTATTGAGAAAACAGATAAAAAACAAAAACATTAATTCCACAGATGTTCTGCATTTTATATTACCTGTATATGATTTTATTTTACTAAAGAAAATTATTAAGTACATCCACAGGAAAGCCCATAGAGCCTTTTGAATTATGTCAACCCATGAAGATAGGTTAAAAAAATTGTCTTTTTTTCTAAATAACCAACATGATACAAGGAGTAGATAAACCTACTTCAGGCAATTCGGTCATCTCACCCTGTGAGGTGCAGATTCAAAAATGGGGGGGGGGGTGCATGAAGTAATTTCCCCACTTTATAGACTAATGGACTATCATCTCTCTAAGGAGATGTCATCCAGCTTTAACCCTTTTGGACAGTTCTAGTTTTAAACCAGCTTAGAATTAAGGTATAAGGAAACTTGGATCATTGTATTTCTCATATGGTAATAAACATGGTGGAGCAGGAAGTCAATGGCCATCAATTGAATGCTTGACTTGTGAGCAACACCAGAAAAGTCTTATCCTGGGATGTAAAACTTGAACATACTTTGAATTAAACCCTATCGCGGATTCTTCGGCTAAAGCGTATGTGCTCTCTGATATGTGATAGGAATCCAGTACATGGGAGATTAGCTTTACTTTTTGGTTTGCTTCCCATTTATTTTCTTCAACAATTGAAAAACAAAAAAGTTAGATTTTTAGAAAATATTTTTATTATATTGTTTTGTTCAAGTCGTTTTCCATATAAACAGATACAAGAGGATAATAATGTTCACATAAGTAGTGTACGGGGGAGAAAATAAAATAGTGCCAGACCTCAGTATTAGAGGTTGATTCTCTATTTTTGTTCCAATTCTCTCTATTCGGTCTCTGACTAATTCACGAAGTTTTTCAGACTTCAGATTGAAGAAAATGGCCACGTTCCAAGAGATAACATTGTCATGTAGTTGATGAGCCAAGGAAATATGGAATTGCCAATGTACAAGCCAACTAAAGAAGGGGAAGGTCCACTATTGTCCGTTTCATCCCATCACATTAGCAACTCAGTGGGATCTTCAACATGCATATATGTTACTTATTGGGTACCCTTCCACAACTGCTTTCTCCATAATTTTTTCCTGGTTGAAAGAAAGGGAATTTCGGTTTTGTGATTGCAATGTTGTGAAATATTATTATTGAGAAACAAGAAATCTTAGAAAGACAAGCCAAGCTTGATTTTGAATAAAAGTTTTCTTTTGCCTGTAAATATATAGTATAATATTAGCATATTATTTTGCTTGCTTTCTCCCCTTCTAAATTTATGTAGAAGTAACAAACAATTTACCTGGATAACAGTTGTGATCATCCCTGGTCCACCCTACAGTTACTCTAGTTTAGAAAATCATTTAAAAAAACTGAATTAGTTGCAGCACCAGTAGAAATATACCACCTGAAATTTTTTTTTTGTCCATGATATTTCCTTCCAAGTTTTAGAATGGGCTGATTTCCATTCTGTTGGAACCTGAATACTATCCACATGTTGCAAAAGCCTCAAGCTATCTGCAATGACATTTAGTCCCAAGTGAATGGTAGAATATGATAGGCCAACATTTGATTTAGGCAGTTATAATTCTCGATAGGGAAGTCAGTAGGCATTTACTTATCTTAATCTTCTAGGTGATGTGACAGTTGTAGTAATACATAACTATATAAGTTGTCTTATGGACTTGTAAAAAAAAATTAAGGTATCAGATTGTTATTCCTTGTATGTTGAAGGAGGGAACTCCTTCTTAGGGATATTCAGTGTTTGTGCTCAAACCTGGCCTGAAAAACAGATTTTTATCCTTATGTAGAAAGCAGTGTGTTTATTTCTTGCGGCCAACAATTAGTATGAACCACTTCAAAGGTATCAGAAACAATCATCACCCTTTAGACTGCCACCAAAGGCTTTATTAGACACTCAGTCAAGACAGCTACTGAAATTTCTAAAAATACTAATGTATATTTTAACATGGTATTCTTAAGCATTTGAATACTAAATAAATGAAAACATTGGAAAGCCAAAATAATACTTGTGATGAATGCCTCCTCCCAGATTTCATGTTCTGACCATGTGGGAGCAACTTCCCGAAATGGAATTCCTTCACTCCTGCATATCCTGTACATAACACAAGTCAATGCTCAATTACACGAGAAACAACTTATTAGTGTTTCTCAGTAGCTTCTATCCTAGACACAGGCCCACCATATCTTTTTATTCCTTTTGCCCTTCCTGCATCACATCTTCCTGACAAAAACAATACTCTAGTTTCATTTTACCCCCACAAACATTTCTCTGTGGCCAAGACAGAATCCTAATATTAGAGAAAGCAAAACTCCCCTTTAACCAAGCTGACCTTAAGAATTAAGCTATAACTGTTATAATAGAGCTTAGAACTCCATATGAATGTAAAAAAGAAAATAGAAATAGAATTCTTAGGCAGAAAAAAGGAAGAAATTATAACTTTGTTCACCTTTAAACCAAACAAGACAATGTATCATAACTACACTATTCAAACACTACAGAAACAGAAAGGCAATGCTTTAAGTCTAACTGTTAGCAATACGAGATACAGCCTAATTTTATGCTAATGTCAAACAATTAAACTATAGACCATATTAAATAACATAAATTCTACACAAGGGCATGCTTTCTTTATGGTCAAAGAAAATATAGCAGTAAGATTTATAATCAAACCGTACTCAAGCACTAGTTGGCGTATTGTTCCTGGAAGGACACCATCACTGATAGGAGCAGTTTGTACTTCAAAAGAGTCACACGGGGCCTTCCCATCATTTGAATCCCAAACCTAAAATGAAACAAGAAATTAACTCTAAAAGTTGCACAAGCCTGTCATCAAAAGCAGAAGTACAAAGCAATGCATAAGTTTATTTCATAAAATGTTTCAAAGCACACACACGCACATTCACAGCAAAAGAGCAGGGGAAACTCAAAAGATGGCATCCGTACCTTTGCAGTCACAAGAGTGCAGTGACCATCAAATGAACATGAAAGCATAAAATTTTAAAACAGAACACAAATATATAAAAAGGATTGAAACTCAATGAGTAGTCGAGTACTCTATATTCATCAATACGACAAAGAATAGGAATTCATTATGAATATCTCCATCCTGCCTAATGAAGAGAGAATGAACTTAAAGGTTTTTAATAAATTGGTATGCTTGTCAATCTCTATCAAATAAAGAAAATAGTCCATCCTACTCAACAAAGACTGCTATGTAAAGAAAGCTCGTTGCATTGGTTGTAGCATTACAACAAATCAAAATTAATAAGTCTTATTAGAATATTAAAGTTTGTTCAATCCAACCCCAATATTTAGCAACAACTTTAGGTTCCGATTGTTGAGAGTGATGTATAAGTATGCGCACTAATAAAAATAGGCATGTAGAATCTAGCATAAGATAAGTATGAATATAGTAACATAGAAAGTTATAAATTAAATTGATAGATAAAATAAGCCCACCTTGCAGCAAACAACAAAAAAATTTGTCACACAACCTTCCAGGATCTGATCCCCATCATTTGACAGCAACAGTTCTGTCACTGAGGGAGGCCTGAGCTTTTCCAGAGGCTTCCTAATCCTGCATTGTAGCAGAATTTCCAACTATTAACTTGAAGGAACATCAACACAACAAACAGCAAGAAAATGAAATAAAATGCAAATTTACACTGTCAGAGACAGCAGATATAAATATTAATAATGAAATTTAAAAGAAAAATAGATCATTCTGAATTCATTACCAGAGTTATAGTCACTAAAAATAAAGGGGTTATTTTAGTAAAAATATATATAACTTAATTTATAGTCATGCGACAGACGCTGCACTATTTCTGAGAAATCAAACCTGGGATGTGAATTCATTAGGCAATACACGTTGGATGGATGTAAAATTAAAGAGTATTCTAAAACAATATATAAATGATTTTTAATAGTTCTTATCATTGATTCCTAGACGTTTCCCTCTTAAACCTTACTACAACCCACCCTAATTTCTAGACAACTAATTAAAGCAATTAAGAAAACCATAATAGAGAAAAAAAAGATATTCATGACTTTTAGTGTCTGTATCTTTATTCATTAATATCCTGCTATTTTTCTTAGGATTTTAGGAAAAAGTAAGTGTTTAATAATGCTTCCAATTCAACATGCACAAACTAACCTTACCCAATCTGAATATTTTGCAGCTGCGACATTCCTCCCATATCCCACCAAAGCCAAATGTACACCATTTCCCCAAATACCGAATGTAGGAGGAACATAAGTTTCAACATGCACATGCACATCGAGAATTTTACTCATGTTTTCCTTGCTAACAGTTTCACCTGCATTTAATCCCTCTAAATTACCACTAACAAGAGTTGTAATGGCCAGCTCTTCACAATCTTTCCTTTCTTTTAGAGCAATTGGTAAGACTTTGCTTATCGAATCATTAACAAACACCTGAAGAGTCGGTTGCCAGATTGACAAGGTTGGTGATGAGGGTGACAAAACTGCAGAATGATTAGATTTAAATAGAAGCCATGGAGCAAAATTTGATAGAATTTGTATAGATTCTGATAGTCTTTTCATGTGCCTTTCCCAAAATAACAACCATGAGGCATTGTTGTGAGTACGTGATGTTGTGTAAGCACCTAGACCAGAAGTTAGCTAAATAAGTTTTAAAATAAACAAGTAAATGTATAAGGAAATCTTGCTATAGTTCATTTACTTATTTTACTAAATTGTTACTCATTTTGAAAGTACCTGGATGAGTTTCAAGGAAGTTTTTGACTGGAGGGGCATCTGAGGAGCCCAAAAGGATTCCATTACTGAGGAGAAACCTTGAAGCTGACATTTGTTAAGCTTCCAGGCAATAAGAGGAGGAGAATCCAAACAAAAGGAAAGAACCTAGACCCTGATAAATAACATAGACATGCCCTACTAACATTTATAAAAAGAAGAGAAAAAACAAATTACATAAATTCATTGGATTCTTACTTCACATCCAGCTTTTACCAGGAGACAAGAAAAACAAATAGATTTGTACCTCTGTATCAAGCATGAACCCACACCACAGTTTTCAGGAGGAAAAGGTAAAATGGAAGAAATATGAACCCACAATAAATAAAAAAATCAAGTGGGGAGGAACTTTTCAGATTTAAGGTAGACATTACAGCTTAGCTAGGTAGTGGCAGAAATTTTCAACATTAGCGATACACTGTTTTCCTTTCAATTTTGTTGTTGACAAGGAAAGGAACCTAATTCCAACATTAATAAGTTAGCATATGAATGGGCTTTGGTACAGATAATAATGCTCCATGGTACGAGATTCTTGTTGAAACATATGAAACAACGGCATCATTAAACAAGAGAAATCGAAGGTTACAATAAAAGAAAACAAGGTAGCGGAAAACCAGAAAGTGGAAATAGTGAAAGAGATGAAGGGTTACCAGAGGCAAATCGCATGCAGCAGAAACAAAATCTGGACAGAAAGAAGTAACCCTGTTGCTTTGGGAGTCTTATACTTTTCCTTGTTTATCTGATTGACAGCGATTCGTTATTAACATATTCATTTATGTTCTATAAAAGATTTCACATATATAAGATATTTCTTTTAATTGAATTTGATCTTTTCAAATTTTGAAAAAAATATGGAAAAGACAAAAAATATGCTTAAATTTTAGAAAGATAAAAATAATATAATTTTTTAAAATGATATTTAATATTTTAGAAATTTCATAAAAATGTAAAATGTATTTTATCATTATGAATAACTAGCAAGGTTTTAAATATCTATTTAGTCTACTTTTAATACTTAAAAAAATATTTATTAATTTTAAATTTGTAATATTTTAGTTTTTTTTTCAGTCATTATCTATAATTTTAATTAATTTATTGTTAAAAGTAAAAAATATAATTTAAGATGTTAAAAAATATTTAAATTAAAATAGTTTTATTTTTTAGATGTTTAATTTAATTTAATTAGTATATTTATTATTTATTATAAATAAAATACTTATAGACTCTTTTATTTTCAATTTTTTAACATGGTATTTTATTAAGAATAATTGTAATTTACCTGAACGTTTGTGATTTATTTTCTATATATTAATTTTGATATTATAATTTTGAAAGAATGTAAAATTGTTTATTTTTTAATATATTATTAGTAGAATTTTTTTATTTAAAGGCAAAAATAATTAAAAATATTTTATATTTTTTAAAATTACTAATTATAATATATTGAAATTATATGAGTTGAAACAAAACTCAAGAGTTATCCTAAAATTATGAGTCTAAGCCCTTGACAAAAATATCCTTTATATCTAATCAAATCCGAAGAAAATGACACATAATTCCATTATTACACAAGAATAGACATGATTTATTTATTTATTTACATCAAATGAGAAGATCATATTACACATTGTTATAGTTTTTTTTTATGCTTATCTAGTTACACAAGAAAGAGATATCATCAGCTATCTGTTTTTGGGTTAATTGTATTAGTTTTTTTGGCTAATTGTGTATTGGTAGGTTTCTCTAGAAGTACTCTCTGTTGTACAAATTTTATTTGCTTTGCTTGTGAATCGTTTCTCTCATGTGTAAATTTCATTTGAGTTGTTTATTCTGATTTCTCGAGTAATTTTCTGTTATAAACATCTAGGTCTAATTAATAGTTGCAAAACTTTAGTTTTTAATCCTTATACTTAAAAATAATTTATTTTAATTTCTACATGTATCATTTTTAATTTTTGTAGTTTTCGTAGTAAAATTTTTGTTTTTCTTATTCTCAATCTTTAAACTTAAAACAATTGTTTTATTGAATGTTTCAATTTTTTATATTTTTTAATTGAATTTTTATCATTTTAGTATTAATTGAGTTCTTATTTATTGATTTTGCTATTAATTAGGGTGAGGTGATAGTTTATTCTGTCTTGTCATTATTTGCGAATTTTAATCTAATTAAGTTTTATGTTCTTATAAATTTGAACATTTTAATCTAATTTCTATTAAAAAATTTGTTCTATTTCATATTTAAACTTTTATATTTTTTAATTAAGTTCTTATCATCATGTGGTCATTTGATTTTTTAATCTAAAGTACATCACTAAAAACTTATACCATAAAAGAAACTTTAGAACTTTAATTATATTTATCACACAATATTATTTCGTATCTTCATACAATTAGTTTTATTTTTATTTCAATAGTTAATTTTAAAATTTGAAATAATGTCATTTTTATAATAATAATTAAGATTATTGAATTTTTTTTTTATTATTATTATATAACTTCATGATGTTATGTTTAAGATTACAAAATTAAACTATCACATTATTTGTTAACAAGTAGAGATTCAAATAAAAAATATAAAAAATTTTTCAACGAGTAAAATGAAAATTTTACAATTTGGTCTCAATTTAAAATATTCCAAGTTTATTAAAAATTTAAAACTAATGATATCTCATTTGAACTTTTCTTCTTTGGTACTTTCTTTTTTTTTTTTTCTAAATATTATTTTTTTTTTTTTTTCGAAAGATTATTACTCTAGTTTGTTGAAAGCCGGTGATTTGAATTGAATTAGCTTCTACCATAAAGAAATTATTTAGATCCCAAGCTCTCTGGTTGCTACTAAAGGCATAGTGTAAACTGGAATGATATAAAAGACTTTCACATTCAGCATTTTACACTACACTGTTAAACCAGAAGACCTGTTTCGTTGTTACCTAACATTCTGTCACTTATTTTTAGATTGACTAAGTTTAAGTCTGTGCTTTCACAGGTCAACTTCAACAATGAAAATTAAAGGAACAAACTACCATATCAACACCTTCAAATAGACGCCTTAACTAACAACACAGATTAAACAAACCCCTTCTAAGAAAAAAAATGTAATTTCTTCTTTCTTACCCCATTCTCCCCAATAACATCAAGCCAAGTTTCCAGAATCCAAAATCATTCAAGAAGGTATAAAGATAGGTAAATTTTTATATATAAAGTAAATGCTTCAAAAGCAAAAGCTAAGAGTCACTCTATGCTTACTGGTGCTAAAAAGTTAAAGGAAAAAGTAAAAGTAAGATAAGAACACTCTATAGTATGAACATTATAAATATTTTATTATTGACATTATTACTAGCCACTTCTCAATTTTGTCTTGTGTCCAAGGCCTTCATTTTTTTTGGATACCATAGAAGGTGAATGCGGTTCCACCAGTATAGACCAGAGAACATGCACGTCTTCATAGGGGCAAGACTTGACATCTTCATACAGAATGTAAATCCCTCTTCCTGAAATGTTGGAAACAAATGTGAAAAAGAATCACGTGATCATGCAGTGCCCTTGGCAGTAGTGTGTTTGAGTAGAAAACACGTTTCCCAGAACATGAACCAAGTTGGATGGTCTTTTACTTGATTTCAAATCCCAATGAAATGGTAAATAAGTGAAAGAGAGCATTGGTGTGAATATGATGAGTGGTTCAAGAATAAATAGAAGCTTTGTGTAAAGTACTTAGACAATGTAAAAAGCGAGACACAAGTATTGCAAAAGACAAAACATGATCATGGAACGTACTCTTCTTTTGAGTTGAATTCAAGCGGAGCCAGAACTTCTTCAGTGGAGAGAGGAGGGATTGCAGCCACCCCATTTGGTGAAGAAGTGGGTGTGGCTCATGCAGAAGAAGTAAAGAGGAGGAGATAACAAGAGGGGTAAGAGAGATGAAGAGGAACCATCGAGGCTTTTCTTAGACAAGGGGTGAAGATTTTGCAAGGTCACTGTTATATATTTTGGGACGTTTTAAATACCATAATAGGTCACTCATGAATTAAAATTTGTGGCTGGTATATTGTCACTTTCAAACATTTTTTCCCTTGCACAAGAAGAAGCCACTCCACCAATCAGCTATGCATCTCATCTCACACTTTGATCACCACACAATACAGCTTGGTGCCCAGTTAACATTTCTCAGTGCCTTATTCCAGAAGATAAAGTTCACTTTTTTCGCTATCATATGGCACATAACTTGGTGGTAAAAGCAACACATTGTGAAGGTTTCATATTTTGACATAGAGGTCCCCCTCTTGCATTTCAAGCAAGTACATGGTTCCTTAACTTTGTTAAAAGTCTGCCACAAGGCTTTGTTTCATACCAGTCCACCGGTTTCACTAGGACAAGATAGTGAAAATTTTGAAATCTCTTGATGATTTATTGAAAACTTTAGATCAATTAGAGAAAAAACTTATAAATAAATATAAATTTCACTTTACAAATCGATTTTATATAATTAAATTAGATCTAAAATTTACTTATAAGATAGTATCAAAATTTATTTTAATCAAATTATTGGACTTCTCGAATGTTATTGGACCGTTATTAAACCATCTTACATATAATCTCAAATATAAGTTAAAAATTTTTTATATGAGAAAGATATATTACTAAAATCTATTTTAAATAAAATTGATTTTGTAAAATTAATTTTTATTAAAATTGATTTTGAAAAATGGTATGATTTGCATTTAAATGATGTTTGAAAAATAGTTATCAAAATTGATTTTGAATGTGTAGTAAAACGGGGTTTAGTTGTTTGTAATCACAATCACTTTACTATATATAATATTAATAGAAAAACCAAAATTTTATATGAATGCTCTGCTTATTCATTCCTCACCTAACACTCGTTGTTGACAAATATTGAAAAAGGTCACTACAGAAAGAAACATGTCAACTACAACTGAGAAAATCACTACAAAAACATGCATTTCAAAGCATGTACATTGGATTTTAAAATTCATAAATTAAATCACGAGGATTTAGCAATTTGTCTTCTGGTCCACTAAATAAGATGCGTACCCTATTGTCAAATTCGTGCGTAATCATATGAATTAAAAAGGCAGGTCTTTCTTTTTCATCCTTTAATAAGAATAAAGGGCAGTGCACAGATTTAATGCTGTACACGAGCATATACTCTGTTTAGATTGCTGAAAGAAATATAAAGAAAAAACAAGTTACAAAAAATAGAGATATAGAGAGAGCAGAGAAAGATTATTCTAGCACACATCATACATCACTTGGTACTCCATCAAAATGGTGTTATATCAGGCTTATGTAATACTTGTATGTGTATCTATCTGATATTGCCTTTAGAACTATGAAATTGTTTCATTTTAACAAATAATAATGAAATTATATCATTTAAATTTGCATTTTGAAGTGCGACTTGCATATTACTTTACAAAACAAAAAATCGTAGGATTTAAATACTTCAATACGCTTAGGTAATAGATCCTTACATTTAATTGGAATATGGTTGGATAAGCCTTTTCATAATTACTTTTAAAAAAATAATAATTTTCCATGAACTAAAATTAGTTTGATTTAATTGATAGAAGTTCTCTCCTATAAGAAAAGTGTTAAGTATCTAAAAATATCATTAATGTAATGTTATGTAGAAGTTACTTGTATGGATGTTTTGCCTGCACTTTTAACTTTTTCTAAATCTACAATACAGTTTCTTGGGCCCTGACTCCATGCAAAAGCGAGTGATTGTTCCTGCACCTCTATATTTTTGAAAATATCAAAAATATTTTTTTCCTGCACTTCAATACTTTTGAAAATATAAAAAATATTTTGTAATTATTTAATTTGAAATATATTTTTTGTATTATGGATAATAATATAATTCTTTTTTTATATTTCAGATTTCACAATTCCAAATATAATTTTTATATTTTAAATTATAGAATTTAGAATAAAAAAACAAAACAAATTTGTTTCTGGATTAAGAGACGAGTGAGTGTAGGATTTTAAAAAAAATTTCCATTAAGAATATAATAGTCATTTAATTGAATCCATGGAGGTGCAGGGAGAAAGTAAGGAGGTGCTGGAAGAATCACTCTGTGAAAGCCCAACATTGGATCTTCTTATTGAGAATAGCATAAAAGAAAATGGGTTTGGGGTTAAAGCCCTCCAAAGAACCATTCTCGTGCCAAATCACTGCTACAACGTAATGCACTAATAATACATAAGCTAATTTAATAATTCATTTAAAACAACTACAAAGCCGAACTCTGAATTGTAAAACAAATATTTTGATTTCGTAAAACAAGAGATTCTCTTATTCATAAGAGATTATTCCATTTAATTATTTAATTTTATTCAACAGGTTTATCTCTTTCCATAATTATATATTTTTTACAGTATGATGACAATAATGAAGTTTGTTTCAATATTTTGATGGTAGTGATTTTTCTTGATTCATATTGCCTTCTTCATCCTCTGTCTTCGGTTTGTTTAGAATTTACAATTATAATATGTGTTTTTTCATAACATTGAAAATTATACTACGTTTTATATATTATTCAGAATAATTGTATGTTATTTTCATACTAAAATAGTAAAAGCAAGTATTTACATGTACATTCAGAAACTTCTCTATGAGCATGGAATGTTGATTACAACCAAAAAGTAACTCTACACGAGAGTTGTGAAATGCAGAAAGGTAAAATTTGGTCGTATTGATGGTCAAACTATCATTTTTCAAAATTTTAAAAGAGCAAACTATGTACATAATGGTCATCATTTAGAAAGAGAAGTTTTCTTTAAGTGGGTTTCTTACAAAATTTCTTTCCTTTCACTTTCATTTGATTATCTAAATAAGTGAAATATCTTATGATGGTCTACTTTGTTTCTATTTATTTTATTGTTTTCTATAAATCATACGAAAACAGACTCACTCTTTATGAGTGTGTTTATGTTTTTAAACAAAAAATATTATCATATATATATTTCACAAAAGTAAATTAACAGATCTTCCATTTAAAAGTAAGGTTTTTAAATATGAACAGATAATTATATAACCCCATGTTAGTTACAATTATACCTTAATTAATCCTACTTGTTTAAAAACCGTGCAGATTTTTCTTATTTAAGTTATATAAAAATTATAGCTAGTTTTTGTCATTTAATTATTTTGCAGTGTAAAATCCTACATTTAAAGCATACTCAAATTAAACTCACTTAAAAATAATAAAACAATAAGGAAGGTAAGTATAATTTTTAAATCAAATCGAATTTAACTACAATTAAAATTAATTAATTCACAAAAATTAGCACAAATATTTAAAAAAATTTATCTGCATGTATAATATAGAAGCTAGTTACATGTTAGAAAAATTTTCGAAAGCTGAATGTGATTAGTTAACTTTTGTGTGGCTTAAACTACATTTTAGAATGTAATAATTAAAGATAGGAAAAGAGAGATACTATAAAAGATTGATGTTTAAAGGGGTCCAAGTTGCAGAACATTTGCAGATGCAGAAGAAAAAGGCATGGATCAGGATCGATCACATTCTGAGAGAATCCACTTCTTCCTGTGTTGATGCATCAAGTGTCCAGCAGTTGTTCACAGTGGATCATCGATTGAACTCTCAGGACGACAAAATAATGGCCTGCTCCAACTACATTACCACTAAATTAAAATCATGAAAGCTTCACAACTTAGTGCCATTGGTGGGTTCTCAATACTAATTACCTTACCCTTTTATTTTCGCTTTTGCAACGGTTGGGTTAAGAACCAACTATTCCACTTGTGCGCATGCATGACAATATCTTCACAAGTTAAAAAAACTCAAAGCTTAGAAAAGAAAAAGAAGAAAAATTATGTCAATTCAGTTCATCCGTTACATGCCCCACCAAAGTTCAATGCCCACGTCATAATCCACTGTTTCACTTTATGCAACGATATCATGCCGTATCATCTGCTTTTTTAGTGTGAATAGTACCTTTTTTTCTCCCTTAATTTACAGCTACTTTCGTAAACATTAGCAAGCCAACGTAGGTAAATTAGTCAAATGTTTTTTATTTTGGGAAAAGAAAATCCCAGTGGATATGGTGGTTTAGGTTCAAAGTGGTAGGAAATAATTGATTAAAGTCTTTAAGATCAGAAAAGTTTGCAAGACGTGGAGAGTCCTTTTTAGTTTTAATAAGTGTAGTTACCGTTTGATTAATTATTAAGCTCCTTTACGGTTGTTTGTTACTTTGGGTTTAAACTTTAAAGTTTAAACTTCCTTTTTGTGCTGACAATCATTCCATGTATCTGTATTTAAGGTTCTTACAAGACAACTCTTTTCTATGTTCGGAGAGGTGGCTAACTATTGCGAACTAGCTAAAACACAACAAAGTTTTCAAAACTTTGATGCACCAAGTTATTTATTCCCCTTTTGACCTATGTACTTGCCTCTCCAATGTTAAAAAAATTGAGTGCTGACCACTTACATATATGAGAAAAAAAATTTCATTTCGAGTGAGTGCGTATATATAACATAGTTTTTACAGTGTTCCCAAAATAGATAAAGATACTTTTATAAACAAAATACCAATAAGATAATAAGGAGTTCATATTTTTAACTGGAAATAACGTGGTGGCTAGGGATCGTATAGGATGAATATTAAAGGAAGTACAGGCTTAATTAATTCACCATTTTTACATTATTCAAAAGCTCGTGTTTTATAATTATTAATTACATTACATAAAGTTTTCTAATTGGTGACTAGGGCGAAAAGAAAAAAAAAAGGAGCAAAGTGGCAGAAATAGTCGTTAATTAAAACTAAAAGTAAACAAAGATAATTTCCTTAAAATTTTAATTTGAATTGCTATTAATATTTTTAAATCTTAAATGAGCTGACATAAATATATCATATTGTTAGGTAATATGAGGGGTAAGACAAATAAGAATGAGGCAAAGAACCAAATCACATTATGGAATGACTATCATCTTCAATTCAAAACTTTAAGACATTAAGTTTATGGATCTTCCTTTTTTTTATATGTTGCTCAACTTTCTCATTTCTATTCAATGTGGAACTAGACTCACACTTAAATATCTAATATATATATATATA
>Ga0209700_101499_pt1 | contig 48431 bp, 18 predicted proteins | sample SiratroredBW_FD_187528 | JGI IMG/M metagenome (GOLD analysis project Ga0209700, IMG submission 187528) | Root nodule microbial communities of legume samples collected from California, USA - Siratro red BW (SPAdes) (version 2) | ecosystem: Host-associated > Plants > Roots > Nodule | place: USA...
TATATATATATATATATATATATATATAAAATAAAAATGCATGTGATGAAAATAAAATTTTCAAAAATAAAATAATTATTTTAGTATAATTATAAGAAAATTAGAATTAAGTATTGGAAAGAATCACAATCATCTTCTTTTATTATGTTACAAATCAAACTATAAAAATAAAATTTTCACCCAATTTTTCTCAACTCTATTTTCTATTGTCAATTCAGACATAAGGTTAGTGATGTGATTTTATTTAGTGTATAAGAAACAAGACATTTATTAGTGAGAACAATAGTAATTAAGAGTAAAAACTACAAAAACCTAACGGTGAATGAAGTTGAAGGGAATACAATCGGTGTTTAATCTACGTTGAAAGATATCAAAACACAAGAAGATAATGAAACGAAATATTAATAAAATAATAGTTACTTTGTGTATTATACGGAAAAAATTGCTATACAAATTTTAAATTATATTGATCAAATATAAAACATTATTTATATAATATAGTTAAAATAAAATATACAAAATGGATTTGATAAAATTAGTAACTATATTTGTAAAAATATTAAATTTGTATAAATATAATAGTTATCAAGAAAATAAAGTTAATAATAGTTCTAATTCTTACTATTCTAGTTAATAATGAGAATGTAAAATAAGAGATTAAGAATATTGGTGTGTAATAGTTCTCACAGTGTGAAGGTGAGTTTGAACCCTTAACTCAGTTCACTTTTTTTCACCAAGTAAATGAGTCAACTTAATCTAGTCTATTTTTTGATTAATTTCAAAAATATTGGTTCAGACTTGTGTAATATAAGTTGGTGAGTTAAATGAGTTGACCCATTTAATCTATAAATAAATAACCTTCTCAGAAAATTAATTTCTTTTAGAACAAAATCTAATAAAATTAAATAATAAGAGAAGTAAAAATGTGGAAAATAGGAAGACTCGAATGAGGAGAAGAATTAGAGTTTGATATTATTTTGTAAGTAAGAGACTCCTATGTATTTATTATTATCTAAATTTGAATTATTTTTTAATTAAATTTAATGGATTATACGACTTAATCTGCTGACCACATGTTTAATATGGATGAGTCAGGTATGTCAAGTTTTATTTTTGTTATAGTAAGCCTGTATTTTTATTTTTCAATCTACTCTAACCTGAATTCATGTGATAACTCACCTTTGCAATTCTAGTTTATAATAAAAGAAATTATAATTTCAAACATTATCCCTTTAAATTTAGAGACATATATGATGTAAGTGATAAAATAAATAAATTGGTACACAAGTTAAAAGAGACTTATATAATTATAAGAGATGAAAATCATTTATCCTCGAAAAATTAGGAAACAATTTTCGTGAAATCAGAAATGAAAGAAACAAATTAGTTTAAATATATATATATATATATATATATATATATATATATATATATATATATAGGTATTTAAATTAAGAGATAATGGAGAACGAAGATAAATCTTAAAAGATAAGTTTTGTAACAAATAATATTTGATAGAGGTCATCCAGAAAAGAGAATTTAGATTAGGTTTTTCAAGTGATGAAAATCGTGTTTGTGTTGGAGGACTAAAGACATAATTAAAATTAAAAGTAGGTAAAATCAAATCTAATAAAAATATTTAAATGAGTTAGAACAGAAAACTAATGTATTTTCCGAAAATGAAAACATATTCAACTGTTTTTACTTAAAAATATATTTAAAGTTTTAAGTTTGAAACAATTAATCAAACCTTAACCCACTCTTTAATTTTATAATCTCCTTGCTTTGCTAACAACCCAAAAACTACAAACTTATACTTGATGATATATTTGCAAGTAGTAACTAATGCCATTGGCACAGTGACATGAAACTTATTTCAATCAAATAGTTGCAAATAGATAACTATTGCAAGTGCTTAAAGTGAAGAAAAAACACTTATGAAATAATGAGATGTATCAAGTGCTCTTTCTTGTCAATTAGTTGCCGTTGTAAGATTAGATGAGGAAAAGATGGTTTTAAGGACAATACAGAAGCATCTCCAATTTTTCAAGGACAAATCAATTATGTCTCCCTCTTGTTCAAAACCCCATTATGATCTTCCAAATCCTCCTCATCAATTTCACTTCACAAATTTCCCATCAACATCATAGTTAGATAATTCGATCTTTTCATATACCCTTTGCTTTACTTTGATGGCATCGTTTACATTTGTTAAAATGATGAAAATTGTTGATATAGTAGTACTAATTTACGTTAAAGTTTTCCTCCTGATGAGATTGGCCTCCAAGAATTAATGTGTGCTTCAAGTTTGCCCCAATTCCAGGTAATTTATAGAACCAAATTATACTTCAACTCATCTTTATGCAGTCAATAAAGAATAACAGGACCAAAGAATTGTTACTCTGCTATTTTTCCAATCATAATCATGTGATTCTAGCAAAAGATTATATATTTTAGCAGTGGTTGTTAGTTTATCAATTATTCTGAGCTATGGTATTTTGGTCAACGCCTTCAGCTTTACATTGCAATAAAACGCTGAACCTTTTGTTATATTTTCGGGAAAAAAAAAATAGAACAAAGTTAGTGCTAAGAAATTGTTTGTTTTTTTCTTTCAATCATATAACATTATTTTTACTGCAAACAGATTTATTAATAAATAAGTACAAAAATACTTATTAATAAGCGAATTTAAATTTAACTCATTTCTAATAATATAGTCTATATAAAATTTTCAAGGTACATTTCTTACGCCGAATGTCATGTCTCTCAATTTCATTGGTTAAACAAATATTAATTTTTTTTAAATTACAAACTTTTACAGAACATAACACATTATTTATTAAGAAATATTTTATATATTTTATTCACATAGACATGTTTTTCACAACGTTACATATTACCAAGTTACAATTATTCATATTCATTGGTATTTTTTTATTAGGATTTATATACATATAAACATATTTTACATTATCCTGACTTTGTCATCTTAAGCATATGCTATTGTGAGTGAATATGAGAGGTATGGTAAATGTGAATATAATGACAAGTATTCACAATGTAAAAGTGAATATTAGTTATATTATCAGGGAGGGTCAAGAGGATTGATTCTTAGTCCCGAAATAAGTCTTTATATTTCACTCCATCTCTAAAAATGTAGTTATAGCTTGGATGATCCCCGAGAATTGTCTGTTTTATAAAGAAACCATTTATATGAAGAAGAGAAATAACGAACACAAAAAAATGAAAACAAATATCATAAAAAATAACTTAAATAATATGAAATTAGAGATAATGCTTATATTAAAATTTAAATATATAATAGATAATCAAGTATTAATTATTTTTTTTAGTGGTTGTTGGGAACAAATGAAACTCATCATATCCATACAAAATTAATTTATGTTGTCCAATGTTTCTTTTCTCATTTAAATCTTCAAAAAGTAATACCTTCAATTACAAATTAATTTATACTTGAACACAATTATTATTAGTTTTCTTTCTCTTAATTCTCAATTTAAATAATTAATTATTATTTTATTTATTTTTGAATTAATATATATATATATATATATATATATATATATGTGTGTGTGTGTCAATTTCTATACTTTTATATATATTATATTATTATTATTTTTAATTCAGGTTCATATATATATATATATATATATATATATATATATATATATAAAGTAAATATATATATATATTATAATTATAAAATGTATAATAATTTAATATGATGAAGTTAGAAACATTTCACGCATAAAATAACATGAAATAAATAATTTAAAAATATAGAGGTCTCCTCCCTCCACCTTATGTAATTAAAGATTTTTTTTTTTGTCTCCCACTGGAGTTCCATTCTTCTCCCTAATTCACTCTTCCCCCTCTCTCTTTCAAGTTTCGTCGCCAGGGTAATAATCTATCTCTTATTTAGAATACACTTCATTTTTTTTTTCTTTTTATTGTTATTCTTTAACAATCAATGTAACAGGGATATTCTTTTTTTACTGCCATGCTTATTGGTCTGCTCACCTCATCTGCATATTGTGAGTTTTATCTCATTTATTTTCATTTAATTTATTATATATATATTTTTAAATATTCAAAAGTATATTTTATTTACAAAATTCATATATAAATATTCAAAAATCATATATATAAATATAAACATTCACAAATATTATTATTATTATTATTATTTTCCCTTCAAATTTTCATAAATATATTTTTATTTATACTATTCACAATATATATATATATATATATATATATATAAGAAATAATATAAATATTATTATTATATAAATATATTTTATAATACCCACAAATAATAAACACAAATATGTATATATTTAAATATATTTCAAATAAATATATCAATAACACAATTTCAGCATATTATATTTAAGAAATTCTAGATGTTATAATATTCATCTGGTGCATGTGATAAGATGTTTGTAAGTGATTTGATAGGATAGATTTTGTAAGTCTAACATATCCTCACAAAATCAAATTTTTAGTTGATGTTGGATTTTTCAACACACTCCTCTTACAACAAGTGTGTGGCACTAGATATTTGTGACTAATTCGATGAGATATACTTTGATAGCATATTAAGAAGTGAATTTAAGTCTAATTCATTTTTACAAGACTGACTTGTAAGGTAAAAATCGCCTTCACTTAATGTAAATTGATATATTTAATCGATGTAGGATGTCTAATATACTCTCATCATGAATATCTTTATGTGAAACTAGATATTTGTAAATGATAAGATAACAATTACATAGTACGTGACACGATAAGTCTAATAAACTTTACTATAATAGATTATGATATAATTTTCTACTGTATGTCTAAACTGGTAAAATTTATTATTTTTAAGATTTTCTATTATATACAAAATTTCAAGCTTTTTGTGGGTGAAAAAAAATCAGTGAATACTAAAAACAAACTATTAAGAAAAATAAATCTTATGTATATTAAACTTATCTTATGTCATAGAAGTGTTTGATAAAGCTTATGAAAATATGGTATTTTTAGCTTATTTTCACATAAGCTTACGTATGAATAGTTTATGCAAAACTTATGAATTGACTCAAATTCCACCGTAACAAAAAGTATACATCATGTATTTTTTATTTTCTATTTCTTCTTTCAAATTAAATATTTTATTTTATTATTTCTTCATCCAAATTAATTTAAATATTAATTTCTACATTATATGTTGCTAATAAATTTGTATTTTGTTACATGTTTTCGTCTTTTTCATTAAAAGTATAATTTAGTTAAAAAAAAATGTATACTTTGATTTTATTATTAATTTTTGGACTCCTTGTAATTTGAACCAATTGAAAAAGTTGTTGAGGGGTGGTGGATTAAGGAGGTTAAAATGGAGTTAACCACCGCCTACATGACTATACATACATTAAGGTAGTTTTGGAGCTTATAAATATTTGAAAATGTAGGATTTGAGCAATATGGATGTGTATGTATGGAAATTACAAGTACAGTTGCACTTTGTATATTTTAGTCCCACGTCTGTTAGACTAATGAGTATTAAGTCTACCCCTACTGTTAGACTATGTTTTAAGTCACTAAAAATTTTGGAGTAATATTCTCCATCCTTATTTAGAAGAAAAATTTGGAAGAAAATGCTGGTTAAAACGTAACTGAGGTAAACAAAAATGCAGTTGCATTTTTGAAATTATATGAAGAGATATTACATCGATTCTTTGTAATATATCCCATTTTAAATCGGTTGACATTCCTAACTGATGTAAAAAAGACTAAAAAAAATTCAAAATTTGATTTGACACTGAACCTATTACATCACTTGCGAGTCTAAACCAATATAATAAGTGCTAGATACTACATTGGTTGTTACCTAAAACTGATTTAGAAAGTAGATTAGTGAAAAAATTCAAAAACAGTTAATCAGGGAACCATCTTACATCGATTATAGAGGCAACCGATGTGGTATGTACGCATCTGTTATATCAGTCCTCTCTACAACCAATGTAATATGCTCAAACGTGTGAAAAAATTTAATTTTGAGTGAGGGCGCACGGATTTATTAACCTAATATTTTTGCTGCTTTTATTATTTGTCTTTCTCTCGTGTCGCTGAGTCTTTGGTGCAATTTTTTGCTCTTACGTTTCACTCTCACTCACACTCATTTGGTTCCTTCGTTGCCTTCATTTACTTTCTTTAGCATCTTCGATATAGGTGATTTGCTAACTTTTTTACATTGCAGGTTTTTAAAGATGCTATTCACTTGATGTGTGAGCCTTTCTCCACCGTAAATGTTTGGTTCGACACCGCTTGTCGCTTCTCTTTGCAAGAGGTTATCATTTTTTAAATTCATTAAAAATAGTTAGAAATTTGTTTTTGACCCAAATTTTGTAGTAGCAACTTGATTTAGTGTATTTTTAATGGTAAAGTTCTTACATTGTATAGATTTATAATAGATTTTGAGTTGTCAAAATTTAGGGCGAAAAAACTTCAAATGACCATAACTTTTGATAGAGATCTCGGATTGAGACGCTTCAAAAATGAAAGTTGCTCGAAATGGGGTAACGAAGTTCATAGGGAATATCCTAAGGGGATTCGGAATCCAATTTTTTCCCAAAATTCCATCGTTTGCTATTTATTTTTTTTAGTATTTTTGACACATTTTTTCTATTTCACATATCTATACTTGTTAAAAAATTCTAAAAATTTCTATGGTGTTTTCTTGTATGGATTAAAAATTTATCAAAGAATTATAGAAAATTCTAGAATTTTTATTAAATTGAGATATTACATCGGTTGTTACTCACAACCGATATGTAACAATCGATATAATAGGGTAGATGCTACATCGATTGAGAGTCACAACCGATGTAATATGATAGATGCCACAACCGATGTAGTATCTCCTTCTAAACGCTCTCATGATTGATATTTTATATCGGTGATTTATCAACCGATGTAGTATATGTACATATTATATCAATTATAAAACCGATGTAAAAAGTTCAGAACTTTTTACATCATTTATATTAATATCGATTCTAGAACCGATGTAAAATATCTTTTAAAACCGATATAAAATGTGTTTTTTTACTACCTATTCGGTTTTCCATCTTACACTAAACGAAATAACATCTTATGATTGAAGCTCTATTTCGTAGTAGTGATATGTCAAAGCAAATTGCTTGTGAATAATGTAGGACCGTGTTGGTCAAGGAACGACTCGTTGAAAGGGCCTGGTATTGTATTTCAACATTAGTAATTAATGAATTTTTGCACAAAGATCAAGCAGAGAACAAAAATGTTTAATAAATAAAAGGGGACTTGAATCCTTCTTTAATCGTCATATGAAGCACCATTATGCATTGGACCTAAATAAAAAGCTTAATTTGAGGTATGGCCTGCCAAGACTAGTATCACATATTCGCTTTGACAATAATGCCACTAATTTATTTTCTTACGCAGTTTTCCTTTAATGCAGAAAAATTGGGGGACCATACACTAAAAGTTATATATATATATTGATTGAAATTTGCTTAAGGGAATCCCAGCTCAGCAACTTGTGAGACAAATACACAGCAAATTGTACAAGCTACATCGGATTGGATTTGTCTCCACCGTTGTCGGTCTCTCATCATCCCAATCATTCAAGAAAAAACTTGTGATACATGTTGGCTCTTACCTTTTGTGACTATGCTTCCTCATTTTCAAAATTTTGGTAAACATCAGATACCATGAACCACCACTTCTATACATGCATCTTTCTGGTTCTAACCGGATTTAAATTATCACTTTAATCTACTCCTAAGTGGAAAAACATTTCCCTTTGTTTTATTACAAAACACTAGGTTACCCAAAAGGCTGTTTTTTATAAGAGTCACTGCAAGGGTAGGTATTCTCATGATTCCTTTAATTATGACATTCTGTTACCTCGTGTTTCTATTGAATATTTATCTCTAGACACAAAATTTTAATCTAAGAAAGCAGGTTCAATCTGGTTGTTGTTAAAATATTGATGTTTCATGTGTTCCAATGATTGAGAGTCAGAAATTGATTCCCATAAACAGAGACATCAACACATTTGATTGCAAGGAAGCAAAGAAAATCGAGGAAAAGGACGAGTAGAAAGAAAACATTGGCTCAACTTACGTAGCTTACCAACTTCATTTTGGTCACTAATCAAATGAGCTAATTAATTATTGTGTAGCAAGTATACAAAGTACAACGAAGCCGACACATATGATTGAGGTAGAGAGGACGCAATAGTAATGATAAATATTATACACATTTCACAAATATTTGGAGTTTGACTTAGCTGAACAGCTCATGATATGGAAATATAAGATAAGGCCATGAAAGTTTTATGGGTTAATTTATAATTGTAATGTCCAATTGGAAGGCTGAATTAGGACATGACTAAGGCCATGGAACCTTCACTATGTCAGACCCAAGAGAAAAAAGCTATCACACAAGGATATCAATATTAATATCATCCCTTTATTGTTTCATTATTGAGAACGTGTTCTTGAAAAATAAGTGCTTCAAGACAACTGACTAATTTGGATGCTTGTGTGCCATGAATAACTTGCAGAGAATATTGTGCAATTTGTGACATCTAAGAAGGACAATTCAAACGTTGAATTTGCACTGCGTTCAGTTGTTTTTTCATCATCTTCACTTCCATTTATGTATTTGTGTTTAAAAGTCCAATCATTTGATTAGTAAAGACATAAAAAAATTCACTTCCAGGTATGCATTTGTGTTTAAAACTCCAATAATTTGATTTAGTCTTCCTATCAAGAGAAAAGCACCCATAGTTTGAAAAAAAAAGAAAACTAAATAAAACACTATTCTATCTTAATTCGGGATGTTTAACTCGTAGTTTTTAGTATAGTTAATATGATAGCAAGAAAGTGGAATTTAAATTTGACTTAACCTTACATTAGTAACTCTCATTTATATTGTAATTTGATGATAATTTTAAGGAAGAATCTTCACCAAATTTGATAACTTTTAAATAATCTACTTCTGACAAGTTATTTAGGCAATAAATTTAATAATTGCATATTAATAATCCTGTAAGATCAAAATTAAGAGTATCATTCCTTAAATTGTAATAGTTTGAGGACATTATATGTAGACACTGAATAGAATACTATGAAAGTTTGTGTTTGCATTTGGTGATGGGTGAAGAAAAGCAACAGAGACCTAGGGGGACATATGTTTTTCAATCCCCTGGCTGAAGGGAAGAAATATAACGTCGAAGTTAAGTTACATATTTTATGCTGCACAATAAACATTACATAACATGACGTAACATAATTAATTATATTATATTATATAATACATAATAATAAAAATAAATCTATAAAATTATAATAAAAATTAAAAAATAATAAATTCATAAAATAATAATATTAATAATAATAAAATCATATTATAATAATAGTAAAAATAAAAATAACAAAACTAAAAGTAATAATAATATTATTAGTAATATTAATAAATTTTTTAATATATTCAAATTCCAATTTATAAAAAATGATATATACGATAATAAATATGCAAGGTGTGAATCGTGCATCTTAAAATATCTCTATTTATATTATTGTAATAAATTAAGAGACTTAATAGTATATTTATATCAATTCTAATATTTAAAGATTGCATAAGTATTTAATTATTCACCTAAGTATTTAACAATATATAATCTAAATATACTAGGATATTAAGTTTTCACTATCTAGATTAAATTTAAATTATGAGGCTTCTATTTTAATGGTTTGAATCTCTAGCATTTGGTTGCATGATGCTATTTGCAACTGGGATCACTTGTTAAATTATTGTACAAGCTTAAGAATCTATTGTTTTAGCAGTGGCATGATAACATTCATTTTGGGAGTGCACTAATTAACCAGTTCCTGATACAAGTAACTATGGAGTACATTTTTGTTATTCGCATTAGTTTTCGGATGGGTCAAGTAGGCTGAACACTGGAATTTATAGAATTGCAGTTTATGCATGGAAGAACCCATGTGTTCCCTTTTTCTCTTAATCTTTTATTGCTACACAGAAGACGTTCCTTGAAGATGACACGAATGTCGTAGTTATAAAAAAAAAAAACATGGTGATTAAAAAATTGACGTTGAGATTAAAGTGAGAAAGGTTGTGAGATGACACATACACAGTGGGGTGTTTGAAGGTTTGCTTTTGTGATTTGTCCGTAGAGGGGGGAAATGGTACTATTAGATCAAAACCGTTGAACCTTTTCTTCCCAAACACAATAACCTTTTACTTTGTCTCCTAATCATTTGGTTAAAAAATTTATTGCATTGTGTGTCTATGCAATAGCCACCACCTACATCAATAATTCCCATCCCACTCAGTGTTGGTCTGCCATTCTTTTCCTCTTACCAAGTCACACCACCCTTCTTCTAACGTCATCTCTCTTTCTAACATTTTTCCTAAAATTTGGTCAAATATTATTATATATTATGAATTCATTCCTTTTAAAGTTAATATGAGTGTTGAATATTGGTGAGAGAATTTGAGTGCAGAAGTGAAAAGATCTCACAAAAATAAGACATGAGCCAATCCATATAAAAGAATGACGTCTCTTTCAACCCAAAATCTTAAGGCTTTAGGTTTATGAGTTTTCTTTCTTATATGTTGTTCAACTTTCTCATTCCTACGCAATGTGAAACTTAGACTCACACTTGAATACCTAACAATCTCCCCCTCAAGTGAGAGTCACTCCTCCACCACATTGATACACTCCCCCTCGAGCGGAAACATTCTCAAACCCGAGTACATTACCCATGACCCCTCACTTGTACCACCGTTCACACACTTATACGGGACACCAATGCTTGAAACTTCCGTCAGAAAGACTTTCGATACAAGATCAAACTATACTCGTCAAACCCGTAAACCAACAACTCTGATACCACTTGTTATGAAAATTTAAGAGAGCAAAATCGGGGAGATCTTTTCAGATTCTCCCAAAAAATATAAATATATACCGATCCATGTGGCTCGACTTTATGGACCATAAAATTCGTAGCTTGTAGAAGATTTGGATTAGGTTGAGCTACAATATTTTTTTTACCTCTTGCACGTTTCATAGTTGCTACTAAAAGTTATTAAACTGTAAGTTTTTAGTAAATTTTTAAAGTAATTAATAAATGTACAAATGACAAATAAAAATGTTTATATAAAATTTGATTTAACTTTTAAGGTGAAAATAATTTAAGAGTATTTTTTTAACTTTACTTTTTAATTAATCTTAAACTATTTTATTTATGTTTCAATTATTATTTTTATTTTATTTTATTTTTACTTTTAATGATTATATTTTGATATCATAATTTAGTATTAATCTCATTATATCTTATAATGTTTATAATTAGATTTAAAATAAAGTAAAATAACATACTTTTTAAGTAGATATCACATATTTAGTGTCAATAACAACAGGGTTATTTAATTGACGTTATCATAACCTCGGTAATGTATGCTACTCACAAACTTTTATTGATCCCTGTTAATTACCAGTAGTTTTTTATTGGAATTGTGGCAAAATTGATGGTTAATATTTAAACTAATTTAATTTAATTTCTAACTTATCCTGTGGATGTTCATTAGCATTTTTGTCAAGCTCCATTCCGTTTCCCATCAATAGTACTAAAGAAAACATAATAGTGTCATTATTAAAGTATGTATAAAAATTAAAAAAGAAACTTATCTTCTATCATTATCATATTTCATGAAATAGAAGAGTTAAAAATACTAACTTCGGTACAAAAAATGATAAAAATAATAAAAACATGTCTTGTAAGTGGGTAAATAAATACATAATAAAATCACGCCTTAGGAAGAAAAGATTAAGAAAATGACTAAATATTTTAGGTAAAAAAAAGAAATATAAAATTTATAAACTAGTCTTTCGAAAAAATATTACTTAAAGAAACATTTCATGAACTCTATTAACTACTAAACAAAGTTTATTTACCAAAATTATTGATAAGATCAAATAATTTTTTAGCTAATAAAGAAAAATAAAAACTGCAGTAGCATCTCAATTATAGCCTAAAATTAAAAGAAATATTACACATACAAATGCTCATAATCAACCATGATAGATTATTCTAGTTGGAGTGTCAAGTACATAAAAGATTATTATAGAACAATTTGTGTTTTTAAATTTATTATTTTAAAATTGTATGCGTTAGATAGTAATTATTTAAATAAATATTTAATGTATAAGATTAATTTATTAAAATGGGCAACAAATTGTGAACCAATTCGCCACGGATTTGAGTTAAGCTAGCTTGAAAAAGATCAATCATGTCACATTTATTAATTAAACATGACCTATGAACTAACTTAACTGGTTTGTCACACAATTTAGTTGGGTTGAACCTATAAGGAATTAGATTGGTTCAAGGATAAGAGATATTTTAAAAACTTATTTTTTTAACCTTTTTTGTACTCACCATCATCAACATCTTTAATCTATTATTCTTGAGGTTAATTATTACATCTATGAGTATTGTCAAGTTTGAAATTTAGTATTTTGGTCACAATTTTATGATAAAAAAATATCTCAGTGGAGGAGGATATATAAAAACTAATTTTAACCTTGACTCCGTACATATAGAAAACTTGTTAGACACTTGAACAAGTCTCAAATCAACGATTAATAGAATGGAGTGACATAAACTTTCATTTCCCCTTACAATTGATGGCAATATTCTCAACTGAAGTCCTCTGAAAAAAAAGAGTAAATTGTTTACATTTTTAACCTTAGACGTATTCTACTCACTTTAATAATTCGTAACAATCAATTTAAAAAATATATATATGTAATGATAATTAAAAGTTCAAACTTCAAATGTTTTACAGACTCATACTTAAAAAGTTCCATATTTTGAAACATATTTACTTAATTCAAAAGAGTAATTTTAATTATACTAATATGAATTCAACGCAACTAAAAATTGATTGTTACGCTGCAATAGTATTGTATATGCAAACAAAATTACTATTTAATAAGCTAAGAAATTTGAAGAGTAAGATTATTATTTGAAATAAAAAAAAAGTTATATATTGAAATATTCGGTTAAGTTTTCCTATCTTTCATAAAAGACATAATCTATGAGTGTGAAGTTATCAAAATATGATTGTAAAGTTAAGTAAATTTTGATAAAGTTTTGTCCTCTCTTCTAAATCTCGATAAGCATGCAATTTTGTTTTGAATAAAGAGAATTGAAATTTTTTTGAGGGATACATGATCCTGTCAGAGCTTATTAACTTACTAAATCGACTTAATGGTACAAATTTTGACAGTACTGATATGATCTAAGATCTAATATATAAATATGCTTTGAAGAACTCAGAATTGAAGGTAGAAACATAAGTTTCATCCATGTAAAGATTTGGTGCAGTTTGTAAATATTTGATGATCGAAGATTGTTTCTTATATATATTTATATTGATATGAGAGGCAGAGATGCAGAGTACATCAATAGCGACAATTGCATTATTGTGTTTGTCGCATTTGTATGTGGAAGTACAGTTGTTTATTTCTATTATTAACTTTGGTTTTAGTATCCTACCTAAAAAAACAACGGTTTTAGTATCTTACCACACAAACACAGAAGTCGTATGAAGTCAGAAAATTGACATTGAAGAAAACCACATTTAATTGACAAGATACGTAATTTTCAAATTGCAAAAAAGATGAATCATTAGGATAGTTAGTTGAAGTTCCAGCAATTTCTAAGGCAGGAAATGTGACCTTAACCTGGACAGATGTCAAAAGCAATTTTGCATTTGTTCCCAAATGATGAAACTTCTCCAAAAGATCATGGTTTTGAAAAACCATCCCAAAAGAAAAGAAGGTGAGTTTTCTACATAGGGTACCTGGCTGGCAGAAAAAAAAGTTAGTCAGGAAAAGGAAAGGGCCATAGAGTTTTCAAACTTTTTAGTGTAATTACCAATGGAGAACAAAAGAACCTAGAGAAGCTTCTGTTATGATCAATTTAATGCAGTATATTTTGTTTTGTACACCTTGCTACTCTCAGGGATTACTTCTCTACAACAATTTTGTCCTTCTCAAATCATATGCTTAATTTATACTTCATCTTTCCATTCTTGGACTAGCTTTACCCTTGCAAACCCACTCCTTCAATTTCCATACATTCTTCTTTTATCCATCACTCATGTGGGAATGGAGACGTTTCGTCAAACTTGAGAACTTTCAAACACACGAGACTACAATATAGTATAGAACTCCCACCTCTAAACAGCATGGTCCATAACCACCTAGGTCGGTGAAAAGTAAGAACCCTCTTAACTAGCTTTCTAGCATATGCCAATTACCAAAAATTGGTACATGCAGTCACATGAGTATGAGAACATTTTTTGAGATCTCTAATGGGACATATGCATATATACATACATAGATACAAATGAAACTAAGTAACAATCATCGTATGTGTTACTCTCTTGTCCTATACATGTATGTACATATACGTATACATATACATGAACCGTGGGAAATCAAGACCGTCGAAACATGATGACCCAGATGGTGGGGCCAGAGATTGTCCCGTGAAGAAGGGTGGGGTGCCCAGTTGAGGAAAGTCAGTGATGAATTAAAAAAATGGCAGTGTCCAATCAGCTCTTGCTACAACTTTCCCCTCTCTGAGGCTCCTCCTATTTATTCGATTCCCTGTCATGCTGCCATTTTATTTTCTCAACTTTGCTTGTCTCACCATAATAATAATCCTGTTTAACTCAAACCTTCATAACTCCTCCCCTCGCCCCACCAAAACACCCTTTTCTTTCCTACGCATTCATTCTTCCTCCACGTAGGTTTCGACAAAAGAGTTTCGTGGATTCAAGACTTGGTGAGTGACGTACAAATGGGGAGACACTCTTGTTGCTACAAACAGAAGTTACGGAAAGGCCTTTGGTCTCCTGAGGAAGACGAGAAGCTTCTGGATTACATCACCAAACATGGTCATGGATGTTGGAGCTCAGTCCCCAAACTCGCAGGTATATATATATATATACACAAACACAAACATATATAGTACTATATCGTTTGTTTGCTTGTCTCAAATTTCTCATTGATGAAGTGTGCACAATGAAGATAAAAGAGTCATTCTAACCTTAATTTTGCATGCCAGGTCTGCAGAGGTGTGGGAAGAGCTGCAGGTTGAGGTGGATAAATTACCTGAGGCCTGATTTGAAGAGAGGAGCATTCTCACAGCAGGAGGAGAACATGATCATTGAACTCCATGCAGTCCTTGGAAACAGGTAGTTTGGTAGTATATTTAAATATCTCACGAGGCCCTTTTTTCTTCTCTTTCTTTTTTAACCTACAGTTAATACTTTTGACTTTTGTTCTTCTATATCTATGCTTTTACTGCTTTTCATGCGGTTTGTTTGGTGACTGCTTTATCATTCAGGTGGTCTCAGATTGCAGCACAGTTACCGGGAAGAACTGACAATGAGATTAAAAATCTATGGAACTCGTGCCTCAAGAAGAAGCTGAGGCAAAGAAGCATTGACCCAAACACCCACAAACCTCTCTCTGAGGTTGAGAACGGCAAGGACATGCCACCCTCAACCGACAAAAGCAATCAGAAAGCCTCGTTGGGATCCCATGATGTGAGTTTGGTTGATCAGCCGGCAAAAGCCTCGCCTTCTTCAGAGAGATACCCTCTTGAAGTTTCCACTAGTTCAACCCAGAAACTATTCCTAGATAGGTTTGGTGCTACCTGCCATGAAAACAGCTCCAAACCCGATGTGGTAGGACCGTACTTCTCCTTTCAGCACTTGAACTATGGAACAACAAACATGAGCCTCTCTGCAAACTCCAATGACTCTCTTTGTTTCATTCCACCCTCAACTTCTTCAGACCTTAACAATTCCACCATAACCTCCTCTATGTTGCATTCAATTTTCCCAACACACTTGAAGCTCCAATCTAATGACAACCCTTCTATATCTTCTGATGCGGTTCAAAACTGGGAATCCAACAACACAAACAAAAGCAATGGGAGTATGCAGTTTCAAAGCAGCACAAACTTCCTTGACAACACGTGGGGGGTGGTAGAGTCTACCAAGGTTAACATTAACAAAGATGCTCAAGTGCCCCTTCAAGCAGAACAAGAGGATCTGAAATGGTCTGAGTATCTTAACACCCCATTTATTCTGGGAAACACACCGCAGAATCAAATCCCAACCTCTCAATCTATCTACAGTGAGGTCAAACCAGAAACAGAATTCATAACAGACGAGTCATTTACTGGTTGGCACCATCAGCCACCAGCTTTTCAACTTTCCGATATAAATAGCAATGTTCTGCAGAGATTTTCAGTGACTTTTGGACAAACCCTTTAACCTGTACGTAATATGTGGAAACTTCAATTCAAGAGACACAGGTGTTGCCGACTTAATTTCCAATGTGAACCAGGTCAGAATTTTCTCGTGAGTTCTGACCACAGGTGTGTGCTGTAAAAAAATTTCATTCCATATTGTATATTATGTTACAGTGTAATATTTGTGATTAATTCCAGCTTCTTATATATTCCCACCATTTTATTAATCAAACATAGAGACAAGGCTTGTTCCAATTCAATGCTTCCCTTATTTTTGTGTATACAATTGACAGCATTGTTTTATATTTTCTATCTTTATTGAAGTTTCAATAAAGGTTGTAGGGTTGTTATTTTGTAACAAGAGTTGAACAGTTGACATTGGATTAGTTCATGTGTGTGACTCAATAGTTTCAAATCCTAATTTCTTTTAAGATGTCCGGGATTTGTTCTCTCTTTTTACAGTCAGCTTTTTCACTTGACACTTTTCAAATTGAGAATCCATTGAACTTCCTTCTTTTTATTTTATTTTTTTTCTTTCTCACTATCAAAGTAACAGGGACCCTATTTCTTAAATGGGTGTCTGTCACTGTCTCGTACAGATAGAGATAGTTTTCACTTTTGAAAGACCCGAGCACACTTCCCTTCCCCCCTCAATCACTCAAGACAAGAAAGTATGCAATACTTGTCTTCCTCTGATTTACCTCTTTCAAAAGGGTCATCCAGTTGTACACACTACACACCACACAGACACCCATAGATTTGATTACCAACTCAACCGTTGTAGGGACTATAGCCACAATGAGGCAAAAAACAACAGCAATTTCTGTCACACCACCGACTAGTTGAGAAGCTCTAAGGCCACAAAAAGAACATATTTAACAGCTTTCTTCGGTTAACAATTTGGTACGGACACAGTGAAGAATGGAAAAAGAAGGGAAAGAAAAATGAAATGGCCTCATAATTCAGTGTTAGAGAAGAGGATATTTATTTTCTTGTGGTGTATTGGAAAGTAACACGAAGTGTACCCACTGGAAACAAAAGGATTCTGTGTGAATGTCTTAGTGTGGGCCTATTCCTCTAAAAGCTTCACACCAGATAATGGGTCCCTCAGTGGGCATCTACATATACTGTTGCTGGAAGTGAAAAGTAGCAAGATAAAAAAAGATAAGATGGGATGTGGTGTTCAATTCACACAAGATATGACAGAAATGACCGAGAGAAAACACCGTGAAAATGAAAGAAAGAAAAGTGAGCATTATTCACGTAGAACTTGTTCTTAAGAACCATCTCCCACCATTGAAACAAGTTTTATTTTTTCCTTTCTTCTCTTTCCAATTAGTAAAACAGTTTTGGCCAATGCTCCTCCAACATATCCATTCATAGTTGAGTGGCTACACCAAACCTTTGAAGCATAAAATTTTCACCGAATAAAAATCAATTAACAAAAGTTCAAGACAGCAACTAGTGAGAAACCAGTAACTATTCTACCAAGTACCTAGCAAGCAAATAGAAACAAATTGGAATAAACCTTATATTATTTACCCTTTGACTAGCTCTAAGATGAAACCTAGTTTCAAACTCCAAAGAGCTAGTTTAGCGCAACAAAACACTTAGACTCACATAGGGTTCAGAATCTCATAAGTCATTCTTTTAAAAAAGAGATAAATGTAAATATTTCTGCAAACATTTTTTGCAATATTGAAAAAAACTAGTTTTAAAGCAAAAAAACTCTTTCTTATTGGCAATTGACATTAACAAAGAAGCTGATGAAGTCAAATAGTTTGGAAGCATCCATGCATGACAGTGATTTCGTTTCCCTTTTAGCATACCATTGTTCCTCCAATTACCTGTCAAAGGGCTAAATTTTACAAGTTACCTTGCCAACAGGAAGAAAAGATCCATACGTCATGTTAATCAGATATTTCTCTATTATAGCGAAAAATGGAATATCTTTCAAATATTAGGATTTTCTTATTCATGCGTTAAGACAATAAGCACTCGCAGCCCCTTTGATTGTCCATGTGCACACAAATACAATAAGTCTTCTGGATCATTAAATATTTTCAAGCTTATTATTTCTTTAATTTGGAGGCGATAGTGAGGGTACATTTCAATCTCCATGCATGTGCAACAAATAATTGGGTCTATTTGATGGGACCCCACAATCATCAGTGCACAGGAACAGAACAAAAATCCCGAGGGGGATAATGGGGTGCTGACTATGCAATCCCAAGTTTGATCCCTTGTAAAATATTAATGTCCTGGTTGAACAAGTTTCATAAAGTTTTTTCAGTTTTAAATTCTTTGCACTCATATAATTGAGTGAGGAACAAAATATATTTATATACATCTGTATACTGTTTATAATTTCATAGAAGAAGGCAAGGGCAATAACCTAATAAAAAATTGGTTGATTATGATCATAATGATTGAAGTGATAATGACGGTGTTGATGAAGCTGTGTAATATTATATAGCCTTATCTATAGACTTGCTCTGGGTGACAGGTAATTTGAGAATAGTTTTAAGACAGTGAAGGAGAATGAACAATCAAATGTAATATCAGATGTCAATTTACTCCAAGGAATTTAGTGATGGATAAAATTGATAAATATTTCGTACCAAGATATAAAAGAAATAATAGTTTATACTTTATGTATTTTAATAGATAACAAATACGGAAAGAAACTAAAATTTTATTTCTTAAGGTTTGTTTCCTTTGTTTTTAAAGGGAGAAAATATTTTTCTTTTTTTTATCTCTTTTCACTCCTCCTTATTAAGTATATTATTACGTTGTTTTGCTATGATATTATTTTGATAAATTAGACCAAATATTCTTTTACAAAATACTTAAGAACAATAAAGTTGGTGTACACCAAAATTGGAGAACACCAATGCGACATCGTGACATGGCCAGAACAGACTGTAAAGTGGCGAAAACAGATCGTGAAGCGGCGAGTAAGCGACTGTGATGTGGCGAGTTGCAGAGCCACAAGTGGTATTTGAAATTAAAGTTGGAAGTTTTAGAAAAATTATTGTGTTAGAAGAGTTTTCCAACGTTGGGAAAGGAAAGTGCAGCGATTACATTAGTGGGTGAATGCCATGCAGACTGCGTTGTTCAATTGTTAGTGTTAATAATGTTTTTGTTGGAGAATTTTGTAACTAAAGACATGAGTACATTACACGTATGAAAAGGAACTATGGTTTTCAAACGTGGTTAAATGTGTTGGTTAATTTGAGATTGGCTTAAAAGTGTTGCACATAGCTTTTGGAGTAAGTTTAAAAATTTCACTTCTTAATTTGACTTGACCAATTGAAGAGAATATTTTGGTTTGACTAACCATCCCAATCTAATATTTTATATTTTTTATATAATACAAATTTTATCACATAAAAATTCTATAATAAACTTAAATACAAAATTTATATATTTATAAGAGTATTTCAAAATATACTTCTCTACATTAAATTTAATAAAAATGTCTTCATACAATTATAAAATAAAATAAAATAAAACAAAACTTCTTTATCAACTCATTAAGGAGTCACACTTACCTGTCAAATCTTCTGTTTGTATAACAAAACAAAACAAATAACATACCAAAGTAAAAGGGTAAGCTAGAGACTTTAAAATGTAGAATCATAAAGCTTAAATCTTTTACATTAACCAAAATACCACAAATCAGACACTCATCAATCATCTTATACATCACGCTACTATTCTCATTTCTATACAATAACACATGTTATACGTACATTAACTCATATACAAAGACACTTGACTCTACTTCCAAAAGACTCGTGCATTGAGTTAGACTTAGAGGTTTGTACCTGTCATACAACTCCAAATTGTAAATCTACACAATCTCCAAATCAATGAATCATCAATCTTGTATGACAAGGTTGGCGACTTTTCTGACTAGTATATTTCAAACTGTAGTCACTCAATCTGAACCTCCATTGAATTTCACTACCTAGTAATCTTCGTCTATGTGATTCCAATATAGTAGTAGAGTCTGGATATCTCTTTCTTGACAAATCCTCAAACAATGCACATCCTAAATATCTCAACATGGGTATTTCTATGCCTAAAGATACTATGTCTCAATTATAAAATCGTACATATCAATATAATACCATAATTATTCATAATAAAACTAAAGTGTGTCATCAAAACAATTCAAGTGCAGTTCAACAACCAATTTCAGAGGATTCATATAATATCAAACATCAAGTTCCGTCATCCTATCACACACCATGACTTTATTGACATCATATCAACACTTTCAAATCACAAGCTATTACTCATACATGTTTCAATAAATTAAAAGAGTTATCAAAATCAAGCTACCTAAATTAACAATATCAAAGAATTTCTCTATTACCAAATTAAGGCTAAATTAAAATAAAATATCAAATTAATTCAACTCATTCCATATTCAAAATAAGTCTAGATCTGTCAATTGAAATAAAACACACAATGTCTCAAAACCTACATACTCAAATTGAACATAAAACACAACAACTCAATAACTCTTAACTATATTAGAAATTATAGATAAATATGTAATACAAGCACATTTAGGTCTCCCAATTTGGGTTTTATAGAGTGATTTAAGAGTCAGCTTCTCTTACTTGTCTAAGAGGCAGCTTCTCTTATTTGTCTAAGAGGGGAATCACTTATAAAAGACTCCAAGCTACTGCTTGCAATGATAACTCAACATGCAACATACAATTTTGATCAATGATCTGTCCTAAGGATCCAAAACGAGTAAGGATCATTCATGATGCCTCTAAGACTACATGCAAAAAGTGCACGCAGATTTTTTTTTTTTTTCAAAAACCCTAAACCACTCAAAAATAAGAAAAAATTAGTACTTACCTAGATTTTTGATGGGGGCTTTTGATCTTCAAATATGAAGCAAGAGGAAAACTAGATTTTTGAGAGATAGAGAGAGAGAAGAGAGCAAAGAGAGAACTATAGGGTTCTGTTGTCTAGAAAGAGTGATTTCCATCACCTCGTATAAAAAATATTTGGTTGACATGGATACTAAATATGATTAATTATTTTCCATAATTGTTGGTGGAAGCCATATCTAAATAAACAAATTATTGTCACTAGTATAAAATTGTTGATGTAATTTGTATACAATTGCTGAAATAATTTGTGATTAGTTTGAAATTTGTTTTTAATGTTTAATTTAACATGTGGTAATTTTATGATCAAGAGGTATAATTACATTTCATATACGGAAGTTATTAAATATAAGATCATTCGAAGAGAAGAAAGATATTTTACAAATCTTGAATTTTGAAGTCTTATCCAAAAGCTTGTTTACTCAAATGAAGAAAAACATATATCTCTCACCCTTGTTTTTGTTGATATGTGACAAAGGTATGATAGTGAAAGGTACACGACATGTTATATAGAGGTTTAGGAAAAGGTTAAACATTTTCATTCTTTAAGGTATACATGTTTGCTTTTCATGCATGGGTATAATGAATGGACACACGGCCTAAAAATATTTTCATGTAACTAATACGTGTATAAATGTTGATGTCATTCGAGATTAGGGTTTCAATTATGCTTTACTTCAATTAATGCTAACACATGTACTTTCTATTGATGAATGACATATGATGTTTTCCTATACTCTTTTATTGCTATTTTGACTTAGTTGTTCGTGGAGTGACTTGTTCTACATGTTTGTAGCTTGGCCCTTTAGTCCTAAGGTATAAAATGTCCCATGTCTCAAATGTTACAGTTGTTGACACCAATGTAGAAGACCCATCTCCTTTTCTTGCAGGCCTTAACGAGGAAGGCTATAAAAATCCAAACCATAGGTGCATCATCGGGGATGACAATAAGAGATACTCGCTTGTCGTTGAAATGTGTTTTGAGTTTGCGGATATTGTTAAGTCTTCTATAGACAATAAGATATAAGGGGTTTGGAATCAAAGTATGTGATTAATGAATAAGAATTGATGGTAACACAAATTATTTCATCTTGTGTTGTGCACAGGGAAGGTGTATTCACACCTTTTATTTCATCACATGCTAGAATTAATTTATCCAATAAAGAGTCAAGTTTTTCCAAAATCATAGTTACCTTAAAAGAGGACTTGTGGTACATAATGTGTTTTACTAAGCAACATTTTTGTAACCTTAGCCTGGGAACTGTCACTTGTTTAGGATGAAATACCTTATATGCATGTCAAAAGGAAAGTGTTAATAAATAATGAAGTTGGGGTTAGAATTAACAAAAGCTTTTGATCACTTATCGAAGATGGTAGAGATTATGACAATTTTTTTTTGGTTGAGTGTGATGTTTGAATCTACGTGACCAGTGAAAGAAAGGCACTAGGTAAAGAAGGAGATGTTAAAGTTTTATTGTCTTACATTGCATGCATGAGGGGTTTCAATAATGATTTTTACTTCTAACTTGACTTAAACGATGATTTTCACATAAAAAATGTTTTTTGGGTTTATGCCAGGAGTAGGACTGCTTATGAATATTTTGGTTATGATGTTTCCTTTAACTACTTGACCAATAAATATGATATGTGATAAATATCAATTTTGAGTGTTTTTATACATGAGAAATATTAAGTATTTGTGGGTTTAAGTGTTATTTAAAATAGTAATTACTCCTAATTTTAGAATTTTTGTATTTAAACTTATGTTTTGAGTCCTGAGTTAAAAAAATCATTTAATCTTAATTATTGTGAGATTTCAGGTATAAAAGAATGAAAAAAATGATAGATTGGAAGATTCATGAAGAAAAGAAATGAAAAGTTTAAAATAAAGAAAGACCCAAAAGAAAAGCCACTTAACCTAGGCCCAAAACCAAGTTTAAAAGGAGATTTTCAGGGTTTTGGAAGGTAATCAAGACCTAGAGGACAGAGGCAAGACCTAGAGGACGGACGCGGATGACTAAGAATCAGGATTTTCTTCTCCTCTTGCAATCTTCCTTTCATTGGGTTGTAATGGCTACCATGGGTAGCTAATTCTTCATCTTTGGGATTGAATGTAATCTTTTGAACTCATTCATATTTTGGTAATTTTTATATATAATACTCAGTTTCTACTCAATTGGTATTTTCATCTTGTGCTTAATGCTAGATTTTATCTGATCAATAGAGTCTTGATTTTGATTCTTAAATTTAACTAGGAAGTACTTTTGAGTTTCTGACCTAGATGAAAATACTCAATATATTGGAATGCTAGGGATAGGTTTCGATGTATTGTTTGCGTATAACATCTGTTTTTAATGCTGGGTAATTTACTAAATAGCTGAGGGATCAGTATTTAGGAAATTTCCTTATGAATTTCATATCAGGGTGTGAATGATTTTTATATGTGCATCAATTGTGAGTACTTACGGATATTGTATGTTTTTATCAAATCCAAAATATGAATGAGGAGATAGATGAAGTTCAATCCCAGAGTCCTTCTAGATGTTGCAAACTCCTTTTTATAATTCTTACTTATTTTTTATTGTTCTTTTATGTTTCTTGACTCGAATTATTATCAAATCATCTTAAAACTGAATTTGCTTATTGAGTAGTGACGCTGAAATTCTAAAACAGAACTGTTCCCTAAGGAATCGACATCTTTACTTAATTCACTATATTACTTATGACTCGGTACACTTGCCGAATAAAGTCTTAACAATATGTCATTTGTCCTGTTTGTGGAGTTAAACCATCATGGGCTTGTTATTTGGTGAGCACACTGGTTCCTTCACATGGTTATCCTAGGCTTGGATGTGATGCATGATAAGAAAGGTTCCAAAAGAAATTAATATGGATCAATGCCAAGCAATGAAAAAGGCCATTGACCATGTATTTTGGGGAACTCAACATAAGTTGTGTTCGTGGCACATCATGACCATTTTCTATAATAATTGTATGTGTTTATAAATGTTAACTTTGAAATAGTGAATGTTATGTATGATAAGTGAGATATATTTGTGAATTTGGGTAAGGGAAGTTAGTTGTATGCTTTTAATAGATTTTGTATTTACTTGTTTTATTAAGTATTAATTAGATGACTGTTTATTTATTGTATGATGTAGTATCAATGTTTGTGAATGATCTGGTGTGTGATTAATTAGGATTATTAGGATGTGAATTATTTGTGGATTTAATCAATAAAGATGTATCCTGACTCTACTAGTCATTGGAACCATAGATGAAGATGACTAGGTAGTGAGAGTGGAACGATGTTCATATATGACTACACCACAGTGTTCAAAAGAACCGATTAAACCAGATTATATGAATTAACAAGTTCATATGACTATGCTACGATGTGAAAAATAATCGATTGTCAGATCATATGGATTGAAAGATTTATATGAAGATCTGGTTAGACGAGATTATATGGATTGAAATGTTTATATGACTATGCTATGGTGTGAAAAAAGAATTGGTTAGATCATATGGTTTGAAATATTTATATGACTACGCTACAATGTGAAAAGGAACCTTTTAGACCAGATCATATAGATGGTTAGATTAACATAATTGTTACGGTATGAAAAAAGAAAAAAGTCGATTGGACTAGATCATATGGATTAACCGTGTCATATGAATATGAGGTGTCAGTGATAATGTGATGCATGAGATGAGTTATGAGAGCTTGATTTGTTGTTGTTTGGTTGAGATAGAAATTTAATTTATGAAAATTCTTTTTGTTAAACACTCTAGCTTACCCTTCTTTTAGTGTGGTGTTTGTTTTGTTTTTAAATCTATAATGATAAAGTATTACATGTGAGTAGAGGATTTAGCAGGTAGTGTGACTCCTCAATAAACGCATAGCAAAAGGTTTATTTTACTTTATTTTGAGATTATACACAAATATCTATTAAATCTTATGAGAAAAAATGTATTTTAAAATATTATGATAAATATATGAATATTTATATTTAAATGATATAATTACTATTATATAAAAATATGAGATATTATAATATCAAAAAGTGGAGAATAAAAGACTAGTTTTTATTCTGTATTATGAATATTTTCCTCCTTTAATACATAATCTTTTGTACTTATTTAATTATGCATCACATTATGAACTTTAAAATTTTATATTGTCCTGAACCTCGCTTAACAGTCCAGCATAGGCCCAAATCTGTTACGAATTGCCTCACGTACTGGAGTTTTCTTTTTACAACCAACAACTTCCTTCATTAAACATATATAAAACATAATTTGTGCCTAAAATAATTTTAGCCAATAAAAAATATTTTTTTCTATAAATATTTATGAAAAAACTTATCAAACATACTCATAAATTTAAATAAGTTTATCATGAATGTGAAATAAGTCGTTTAAATATTATATGTAACTCTTACGTTTTAAAAATTATCGTAGGGACTTATTTGGTATTAGAAACAGTTTTAAAAAAGGGATTATTATCAAGCGAATATTTGTGGTATTGAATTCATATTTTAATTGTAAATAAGAAACTGCAAATTTTTTGCATTACTTTTTCATATTACGGTGCTAACAAAAATATAAAATATATTAACACTTTAGTTATAGGTATATAAAATGATAAATAATAATAATAAATAAATAAAATTAATAAAATTATTTATATGAATATGATTAATTTTTTCTGTTGTTAATTATCATAAAAATATTTTGTAATATTATATTATTATTATTTATTTCACAATAATAGTATGATTTGAGTTTTGAATAACATTTTAATTGATGGAAACAAAATGTTACGAAATATTATATAAATCTTTGAGAAGATAAAGAAGTAAAAAAGAAGGGTGAAAAAAAAAAGTATGACATTGTCTGATCGTTAATTTTCTTAGAATTTTATAAAATATTAACATGATCTTGCTCGATAAAATTATGATATATTCATCAGAATCAGTATATAATTGAAATCTAATTTAAAAATTTATGTACGAAGCTTGAATTTGAGTTAACAAATCTTGGTCTAAATTGGTGAAGAGAAGGTGGAAATACAACCTTTATATTTTTTTTTTATTTGACAAAAAATTATCTTTATATACTAACTAATTATTCACTAAACATTATTTATTATAAAAGTATTTAATGGACCGAGAGTTTGATAAGATGTAGATATAAGTAAAAACTTCTCATAAGGACACCAAATAAAATCTCAACTCATTACAAACATATTTACCTTATAAGTTTCTATAATATATTTACCAGACAATATAAAATTATTTTTATGATTTATATTATTAATATTTTCAATTTAATCCATTAACCAAATAATCCATAATTAGTTAATGAAACCTGTCGAAGAAAAAAGCGTTGGAAGGAGAGATCTATTAAATGTGGTCAGTAAATTTAATAAATATTCTTACCAATAATATCATTATAAAAAATAATCCCAAAAAAATCTCATCTTTACACTAAAAGTAATTCGATGGGTTGTCTTTTTGGAAATTAAATGTTTTACCATTACATATTATAGGAATTATTTATTTAATAAAAAGTCCCATTAATGGTACTTTCATTTTTTTGGTATCTAAGATATTTTCCTTTTAAACGAAGTTTAGAAAGCCAAGACATTAATGAAAGTGATAGTTAAACGACAAGAATGAATCCCATCAATGTGCATCACATTTTTAAACAGCAAATCAACACATCCAACTGGTTCCAACTAAGTTCCTTCGTAGTCCAATTTTGCAGAGTCTTATCATTTTCACTCCTTTTTAATACACCTTTTCCTCCACATTATCATCTTCTACATCATACACATTTCACCTTATTATCAATGTTTCCAACACCCAATTCTAATATCTCATCATACTTTTCATTTTCATTTTTTTTTTCATTCATAGAGTGGACTAGTTTCAAGGATAATTCATATTTATGGATTTTTTATTTTATCAATTTGTAACTTTAAAATGTTGAATATTTTATTGTTTAAATTTATTTAATAGATTAAATTTAAAACTATATACATCATCTTCAGGTTTGCAGTAATTCTTGGGAAATTAGATATATGATCATTTGAGATCTATGGCTAAGTAATTACTTCCTTTTGCCTTCTACAAAATTTAATTCTAAAGTTTTTAGCCATCCTTAGATAAGGAACTTCTGGTATTGAGAGGAGCTTGTGGTGCTTTAATTGATTTAGTTTAGCTCTTTTGTACACATTTTATGTGCAGTCAAATTTAAAATTTCAGAAGAGTTAAGAGGAAACATTGTGGGACACTATTCCCTATGTATCAAAGTAAAAGACAACAAACTGAATTAAGCATATTACTATGTATCTGTCGGCACAGTTGTGTTTAATGCATGATAGTAGAAATTATAATTTGAACGATATAACGATAATTAAAAACTTAAGAATACACAAACAAATTTGTTGATATGACAGAAACATACTGTGTTTCAGATTAATATTTATAAATAAATAAATAGATTGTGTGATAAATAATAATTATTGCTACACAAGATAAGTTCACACAGTATCAGTGAAAGGGAAATAATGACGAACTTTCATTCAAACTGCAAGGAAAATATGAGATTGAGATCATCTCATTCAATTCAACCACTGTTAATTCATAGTCTATTACAGATCATATATATCTAGTCTAATAGCTCCTTACTTCTGCCAATCATTGAAAAAACTAAAGGCATTTGCCTCACCATTTTCAACTAATTAATCTATACAGGAAAAATACTCCCACCAATTTCTAAATCATGGAAAAGGCTTATTAAATTTGCACTTCAAACAAACCATTTTCTCTTATTGTCCTTGATAATAAATAAACGAGAAATGCTCTCACCTTTTGACCTATTCTTCTTAACACGCTATTATTTGGTGAAATATCATACAATTCCCTTGAAAGAGAGAATGTGACTTACATAATTGTGTAAGTCTTGTATGAATTTCACCTAATAATAAAATGTGCTAACAGAATGTTCCAAAAGTGTGATCTTACTTGCATTCCTCATAATTGAATAGCATATTCTTAATCACGTGTAATAAGGTCCAAAGGAATGAGACGAATGAAATCATGACCATTGATGAAATTTGGCTCATCTGAAGACGAGATGGTGGCATGTATTATCACAAGGGTAAGGACAATCAATGGCCTTAACAACTGCTCGGTCGAAATACCAGTCTCCAACAGCCAGAGCAATTGCCTGCATATTGTCAATGCACATACTTTAGAGTTAGACAGAAAGATCTTAATTTTAAAAGGGAACCATAAGGAAATTACATATACTAGCTTCTGAGATCAAAGACAGACAGAAAAGGATTAGATCTTAAAAAGCAGTGTCATGGAAGATTATAGAATCAACACCACTGCATAACCTACTATGTTATGATACACTTTGATGTGAGGCTAACTGATAAATAGTAACAGACCACAATGCTTTAGTTGCAAAACAATAGTGCAACGCTTTAGCTTTCTTCTCATTTTTAATTCCATTTTTTATTTCTTTCTGAACCAGCACGTATCATTACATGGAATATTGCTATTGTTTAAAAGGACAATGTTTTGGAGGATGATCAAGAATAAATAAAGAAAACAAAAGTACTTCAAAGCAATTGATACTTAATATATATAACGTCTAATTAGAAGCATACTCTACTTCAGAGTAGAAGGATGAAATATCGGCAAGCAAACACCATCAAAAAGCAGATTCCATTAGCTAACATATATGGCCAATAAACAAAGCATGCATTTACAATTTCCTAGAACTTTTCTCAAGGTGAATTAAGGAAAAAATATCATCATTAAGAAACAATAAGCTCAATCCAGTATTCAAACTCCTCGTCGTACCAAGATGCAATATTCTTAACTAAAACTGCATTAGAGACATGATGAACCCACCTTGTTCCCAATGACAGGAGAATTATCCGCAAACCATGTATCCTGCCTCTCAGATTGGCAGTGAGCAAAACATGAATTTATGAACATTCCATTCTGATATGATCGTGAGAAGCCTTTAATATTATTGAGCATTTGATTCCTGAATCCTGCATTAGATACAGGGAAATGACTTATACTGACTAATTTATTCAAAGACCTTTTTCAAGTTCTAATGAAAGCTATCTCATATGTCAAACCACCTTGCAAATATTGGATTTGTGAAGCAGTACATTTAGCATGATTTAATCTACAATCATGCCAATAGCCACGGGGATCCGCTGATAAAGGAGCTAAGCTTGATTGGATCTGTTGACAAACAGAAAATATTTGCTTAGCATAATATGTCTACAATTGATTTAATGCATGATTTATCAGGAATTAAGACAACAACCACTGACAAAATTAGACATTTACCTGCCATGAGTCATAAGCAGTATTAAGAATGAATAGCGGGGTTCTAATATTGGCAATCAAGTTCTGAGGGAAGAAGCACTGAAAGAGGGGTAAAAAAAGAAACATCACTGAAAGGCCAACTCAGACCAAGCAACAAATTAGTGATCATCAAATCTCCAGAAATCCATTCAAATGAAACTTAATTTTCTACATTTCAGAATAAAAGAAATCAATGATTACCGATGTGGGATCGAGGTGATTAGTACAACTGCGCGGCAGATTCTTCTGCACTCCCTGCAATGAGTGAACAAACCATCAAGTACTAAGAGCTATAAGCATGTCAAAATGGCCAAGTTTCAAACCTTGCGAACTAATTGGCATGTGGCAGATCCTCATTTCATACTAAACAAAGATTTTAAAAATTCAATATAACCGCAAACAATTCCTACTCAGGTTTGGTGAAAGACCTTGCCTAAAGTCCGTGACAGAAAACAGCATGCATCCAACATGGAGTTTGAATATAAATGGCATTTTATTTGACATTAGCTTATTTGAAATAGTTGAGCCAAATACTACAAGTCAATTGTGAAGATGACCACAAAATAGGAAATGTTGTAATAGATTTTGCTTTCGTTATATGATAAATTGGTGGCCTAAAAAAGTTGCGGTACCTGCAGCCCTACTACACCACTGAAAAAATTCCTGATGGTATGTCCCCTAGAAACGTCAATCCTGTAAATTGAAGGGAGGAATTAACAAAAAATTGAAGGACCAAAAATCCTGCAAACGCATTCATGGAATGAAATAGTGCAGTTAGCCACATACGCATCAAGAAATAACCCTGCATCACTGAGACACTTCACTTTGGTAGTATGCGGGAAAAACCCTCGAAATTCATCACAGTGTATAATAGTAGCCAGACCACCAGCCGAGCATCCAGAAAGCAAAGCCTGAAGAAAAAACAGTAGTATCTATTGTGAGAAGAAAGATCAAGTAGCATTGTATGTGTGCATGAGTGTGTGTACAACCTGATTGGCAAATCTCATTCCAATTGACATCAACTCTTCCATTGCAGCCAACCATATACGTTGTCCTCTAAATTGCAGTTGAGCAGCCTGTCTCAGGAGATAATATTTGCAAGTAAGTATTGTCCAATGTAAAGCAATGTACGTGATGTCAATATTTTCTTCCACATGCCTCACTCAGAACTTTCATGATAACATTGTGCTTATTCACACCTAACTATATCCAAGAAAACAAATGCATCTACAGCTAACATTAACAGATGATGTTACAACTACAGAAGCTGAAGAAGAAAGTTTGAAAACGGCAAAGCAAATTACGGCCTTGTCTGGACTAGAGCCTTGCAGATATCTCCAAGAAACATGTCCAAAATAAAAGTTTTAAAAAACAAATGAAGCTAAGAAATGAGAGAACTAAGCAGAGGTATCTTGTATATTGTCCTTTGGAATTATCAAATCTATTTTCTGCAAAGAATGTTATTGCACACACTGAACTACTATGATAAGGTGATTCAACATGATTTCAATTTTTAATAAAACAAAAACGTCAAAATTTACCCTATGTTCACCATCCCCGGCAAACGATGCACCATCACAATAACGAATTTTCACTCTGTTCCAGTTGAAAAAATCTGCAACCACACGGAACAACGTAAGGGAAAGGGGGCTGGAGATGGAGAAAGCAAAAATAGAGTATAGTTCAGGTTGTTTAATTGAATGAGAACCTGGATTATCTTCAGCACTATTGCTTAATATTCCTGTAAACGGTATCTGTTTCTCCATGAATCTTGACGACCCACGCCGTGTTTTCTTGCGATAAACACATGATCTAATGTCATTACACCACCCACCTCCCTGTCACAGGATTTTCACTTAAATATCCACACAATTCTTTATAGCACAAAAGGAAACTAGCTTCACGCACACTTCAAAACAACCGTACATGACATGTTCAGATCCCAAATTATTTGTAAAAGAGTGTTTCAATCATTGTCTTTTCGCACGCAATAAAGGTCGATTCCGACAATATTTTATTTAACTACACATGCATACTCAACAACCTTTAATACTATTAAACTTGCACCGGATATTATTTTGGTAGATACATACATCTAAATCTATTAAGAAGAAATAAAAACAAGCACGTGCCATTGATCTATTTGAAAACCCAAATTCATTTCATTGATACCTCTAAATTAACGATCCAGCTGTTAGCTCCTGATCCATATCCCCGATGTAAATGATAACCAGGCAATGTTCCATCCAAGCAAACTGCCACAACACAACAAAAGAACAGAAGTATGTTAGCTAAATTAAAGGGCAAGAAAACCTTGGCTATTACCCAAAAATAAGGCTCAGTATATGCTTAATTTTTCCATAAGAAACTATATAGTACTAGGTAGGACACCACCGATGGCATGATGGGACTGCATGAAGAGATCCGCCAAGAGAATTAGTACATATGCTCATTCGAAAATTTCAAACTACTCAATTAGTTCCAAGGTGTCAGGGGATCTTACAAGAAAGAAAGTTACATCACGGGATTCAAATCTAGACCCATGAAAAAGGTCAAAATTCAAAGCAGACCCTTTAATCTCTAGGTACATGCCCTCATATTTTTAGCCAATTAAAAATTAATTGGGATGAACCATGTGAAACAAAACAAGACTTTGAAGCAATTTCTGACTAGATAAACTACATTCTAAATAGCAATGGATCTTACCAAAACAAGAACAGAACAACTGATGAAATCTGTTTCCCAAACTCTCATGAGATGAAAAAATAAAGAGGTTAGAGATATACGGTACCTGCTCCTTTGGCGGCTGCACTTTGAATGAGTGTGAGTCCTACCATAAGAGGAAACCTCCCCCGGAGGGACGAATATGCTTGTTCTTGAGCCTCCAACAAAGAGAGCTCGGTTTCATTGAAGTGGTGATAGTGATAGGCTGAAAAGGCATCAACCCAGAAGCCAAAAACAAGCGCTGCAACAATGAAGAGGTTTCCCATTCTGGCGGCAGAAGAAGCCAGAAGGTGGCGTTTCCTTGGTTAATTAATGGGCCAAACAATGCACTGTGAGCCAAATATACTAAGAGAAATGTGGGAAGGTTTTGTTACAAGAGAAGAAGGAAGAAGAAGCGGGATATTTATAGACAGTGAACAGTGTTTGCCGGGCTTTTTAAGGTTTTAATTACAGCCTGCGCGTTTCGGATCTTAAGGTACATAACTTTCACACACTGTTTTAACTTAAACGCGGGATTTAAATTACAATTTATTCCATTATTACTACTATTCAACAGTTACATTAACTTTTTATTACCCATACTGTTGAAAAATTTTAGTTTAATTAACAAACAAAACTTGTTTAAAGAAATACTGCATTAAAACTTTCTGAAGCTAATTTAACTGCTTCTCTACACTGGACATTCAAACGCATGCCTCTCAGCTCACGAATCGCCATTTCACAGTTCCAGTGCTCTAGTTTTGATTTTTCTGACAAATATTAATGAAAAATCTATTTATGTTTAAAAACCGAGAAAAATGAGTATGTTATAATTATTTCTGTTTCTAAATTTATAAAATAAACAGTAGTCAAAAGTGTGTTAATTCAAAATCTGTTAAAAAGTATTTGGCTCTAAAAGAAAAAAAAATTACTTGAATAATGTGAAAAAAACAGTTAACTATTTATATGATTTTTCTTTAAATATCATTAATTTTTTGTTTATATGACTAAAGAATTACAATATTAACTATTTATGTAATATTTTGCATCTTTATCATTAAATAATTGTTTTTTTTTTCCAAGATATTCATTTCGATGAGAAACTCAGATACGTTTTTTTCAAATTGCAAAACTAAGTATTATAAATTTAAAGAAATAAAAATAAAATTATTTCAAAAGATAGAAAACTGAAAATATGTTTAAACGTTTATTATATATGTATTTTTTTATATTTGATGTATATGTCAAGTGTGTATGTGTTGCGTTTTATAATAAAAAAAGTCAATTAGACTTAATTACAGAAAATTTTGGAAGCATAAATATCATTCATATAAATTTTATGCTGGTATGTATGTATCATTTCTTTTATTTCTTTTGCGTTGGATCTATCATTCCAATGAAGAGATGAAGAGAAATATATTATTTGATCCATTTTTCTTTTATTGATTTCATCGAATAAAGTAAGATGGCATCTTTATTTTTTTCTACCTAACATGATGTTACTTGTGTAGTTATATTAATTAATTTGTATTAACTAATAATTATTTACGATGTTTTTATTATTAAAAACGGGTTTTATTCATTAAGACAATAAAAGTCTGCATATGCATGGTTTTACATGTCAACTTCTAGTATTTTATAAAATAGGTTAATATATTAATTACACTTAATGAAAGCACATGTAACCACAATAAGAGTTACAAGATTACCAGTACATTTTTCATTTAGTAATAAAAAATGTGCCAATTTCAAAAGTTCTATTACAAATTATTGTCTTATAATGTTTATGTGATACTAATTTTTCGTTTTCCTAATTTTGAAAGGAGAAAACCCACTTTATTTTTCAAGTTTATGATTTTGTATTTCTTTTTAATCAGAAATTCTTATTACATATATGAATAGCCTTTTCACATTTACAAATACTTAGAAAACAATTTTTTTCGTATGTGTTTAGGTAGTATTTTAGTTTGTCATAAAAAATATACAAATGTTTCAGCTTTTAAATGTCCAATAATTCGTTATTTGTATAGACTTTATGACTTTTATTGATAAAAATATATTATTTGTTTAGAGTGAAAGTAGGAATTATAGGTAAACATAATATTTGTTTACATAATGTATTTAAGTTCATTACGGTTGGTTCCCTGTAGAATGATCTCGTGATCGTGAAATCGACTTCACAATCAAATTTTTAAGTAAAAAAAAAAAAAAGCCTTAAAAATTGTATTATTTATTAATAAATCATAAAAGTGAATTATAATATATATATATATATATATATATATATATATATATATATATATATATATATATATATAAATAGATAGATAATAGGTGAATGGTTTGTTTGGCTTGATTTGCAGTAACAATAGACTACGGGTAACTAAATTTATTGCCGGCTACCAAGTAAAATCTTATATACATCTTGGTCTTTGATATTTTACGAATATAAAATTTGTGTTTTTTATATTATTTTTATTTCAGCAGGGTAACTCACTTCTACCTGAAAAAAAAAATCTGATAATTTTTCAATGTCAAGCTAACTCTAAACATTTTTTATGGAATTAGTACCGAACTAAACTCAAATTGAATGCCTCATTATATTATAGGTAATTATTATTTATTAATAGCTATTTTGTAATTAAAATAAAAATAATTACTTATATGTTTTAATTTCACTATAACAAATTTAAATAAAAAAATAAAGTTTATTCCAAAGATCATAATTAGTATTGTTATAAAAAAGGAAATCATCAAGTAGTGGTGGGATAGCTAATCTAATTTTTACAAAATAATAACATAAACTTTTTAAAAAGAAATTATAAGGAATTATTTATCTATCATCCAGTTAAAATTTGCGGAGAACTAAAATTTTTATGAATGATATAAAAACGGACTTTAAACTTAACTCAATCTTATAAGGTGAGATTTGTACCCAGCTACTTGTGAAACTTGGCTCTCTTATTGTGCATAGAAGCTAACATTCCGAACAGGGTTCACTGCACTTTCTTATCCTTCCAATTCCATGTTCGAGATAACTGATGAGAGTCAGGCAGCGGAAGCAATAAGATTCACTTTTATCATAACAATATGGAAACACCCTGAACGCAATCAATCAATCCAAACAAAACCAATATGTAGTCAAAATCAAAACACAAAAGAATAAATCAACACCAATAATTAACATGGGAAAAATCTCTCAATAGAGATCAAAAAACCCACTGGACGGTAAATACTCCACTAATACCAAAACAAAGGAACAATGAGCCTCACAAAATTAATCACAGAGCATATCAATACAACTCTTCCTAATCCTCAAAACGGTCACCAACAATGGCCCAAAAATATCAACAAATTGAAATTAATAAGGAAGAGTTCAAGAATTTCGTCACCAGAGAAATAGACAACGTTCACGAATTTTCTGGAAATAAATTACAGCTCCGATCTCAACTCTGACCATCCAAAACAACGAACTGTGAGTGATAAAACTCCAATAAAAATTTCAGAGCAATTGGAAAAGATTTCACTGTTGGATTTCCGAAACAACCAAGACTGACTGTAATAGGAACGTCCTGCGGACAATAGCTCTTCACAAAATTCCTGACAATTCTACAGACTTCCAGTAGACAATCACACCGTCCAAATTGAAGAAATATGAGTGAGGAATCTTCAGTCAAAATTGCAGCTCGATCAAACAAGGTTTCACCGTTGGATTTTCAAAACAACCAACACAGGTTGCTATAGGAAGTAGCTGCAAATTACCTCTCCCTCTTCAAAGCATTTGCTCACACACTTCTCCACACACACCAAAGCTCTCACGATTACACACCCTTAGGCTTAGCCTTTTACCCTAATTATAATTATGCATTATATTGGGTCTGTTATGTGTCAGACACACTAAAACATAATGAATTTGGGTCTCACAAGAAGAGAAACAACCCAACAATAACTACTTAGAAATTAAGTAGTGGACTTAAACCTTACTCAAGAGTGGCCCGATAGGTAAATGATTTTACTATGATAGGCTCTGATATCATATCAGAAGTGGACTTTAAGTCTAACTCAACTTTACAAAATCAACTTATAAGGTGAGATTTGGAACCACTTTATATACTATTGAAAAATCTCATTTTTAGCATATGTGGAATCTCCAACAATTGAGATTATATTTATATAATATAATATAAAACTTGGTATTAGATTTACGTACAACTCCTTAATCTTGTCTTTAAAGTATTTATATGAGAAGTGTGTAATATTTCACATTTAAAAAAAAAAGATATATTAGAAATAAAAGTATTGTAATGGGTGGTGTAATAAAATAGATCACTTAATTAAATTGAATTTGTCATCATATCAACAAATTATTTTAACTCACTTTAAAAGAAAAAAATTACATTTAAGATAATAGAATATATTTTTAAAATTCAAGTCATATTAATTAAACTAATTATAATTTTAAATATATTATTTTGATATATAAAATATGTACATATTTTATTATAATATTACTTTAATTTTAAACAAGTATAATTATTATTTTATAAAATAGCCTACATCATAAGTCTATAGACTAAAATTACCTAAATCCTCATTTAAATTACAACTTAATTGAGTTTGAAAAAAAACTTTCAGTTTTATTTTTTGTTCTGCATTAGCTTGTTTCTTAGATTCTTTTTATTTGATTCATCTACTTAAACTCATTTTGATATTATAAATAGATAAAAATGATCAAATTACATCATAAATAGATAAAAATGTTGATATTGGAAGATTGACACTTTCTACTAGCCATAACTCCTCGAGACGAAAATCAACGTCAAACTAATAATAATAATAATAATAATAATAATAATAATAATAATAATAATAATAATAATAATAAGTAACTTTCCCTTTAACTCACAAAGTTTCGAAGTTAGTTGAATTATTGTTTAAGTGAACCATCATTTTAGTATATGTCAGTTAGTTACGTGACAAGAATTTGACGTGGACTGTTCAAGTTCTCGCGTACCAATTCACACTTCAGAATAGCCAACTAAGGCAAAGAAAAAAGACACTGCTACATTTAAAATTTCTTCAATCATCTTTTATATTTCCTAAACCTGATGCCACGCCAAGTTTAGAGTGTCTGAAATGAGCAAATTGCTTTTTTTTCTCTTTCCCTGTGAGGCTACTATGGTTACCTAACTCTTGTTTTCAGTGTCGGTTACATTGTACTTGTTTGGTTAGACATTGGGTCACCAAGGTTCTTGAAATTAATCTATAATTTAGTTACACTTTCTCCTTCTTTTTTTTTTTTTTTTTTTTTTATTTTGTTTTTCTTTTTTCTTTTTTTTTTTTTTTTTTTCCTTTTATAAAACTATGAAACTAAACGCATGCAAATAGTTGGTGGAGTGACAAAAAATAATAACTTTTGAATGAGCCCCGCGTCATTGGTCCAAGAAAAACGACACTTGGTGTCTTCGTTTCGTTCACGTAACATTTCCTTTTGTTTTTCAACTTGTGTCTATCTAATACATAGATTTCTTGTGTCTTGGTTTGAGACACCTAAACATACGTTCACGATCTCCCACGCAACGCATGTAAACCAAGTTTTGTGCACATTTATGGGTCCTCTCTAGTGCTCAATTCTCTATCCATGACTTCATTATTTCATGGTTGGATGTTTTCCATGTCACTATCTATGTCTTACTCAAAGTTATCAATGTTAGCCAAGTCAATAAAACTTCATTTGAGTGTTAAATACTCAACTTAAATCACTTCATTAGTCTAAATCACTGTTTCCTTTTGTTTGTGATGAAGAGGATTGAAATTCAATTACTACATATTTTAAGATGCCATTGATCCTTATATTTTTTTTCTCTCTGTTTGAGATTTTTTTTTCATCCAAGGTAAGCTAGATGACGAAAATGTCAACTACTAATCATAATGTTTGTCTGTGACCACATGCCATAGACAAATTCAAGGTCTGGAATCGTGATATTCGATTTTTGGTTAGTTTATTTAGAAAAAATAGAGAGAAGGATGAGATGGGTGCATGTGAGATCTGCTGTTGTGATCCTTCCTAGTGGCTTCACCAGTTAGCTGCTTGCTGTAGTACACAAAATCTTTTAGCAGGCCCTAATTCACAAAAAAACCAAATGCTGGAATTTCGGATTAAAACATGTGATACACATAAAAATTAATTATTGTAATAAAAATAAAATTTATTTTTCTCATATTAATTTTTTAAAACAATTATTTTCAAAATATCAAAACAATTAGTTATTTAATAAATATATGAAATATTAGGCTTAATATTATTATTTTACAATTTTATTATCACACTCTATCCCATTTTTATACGTTTTATCTCAGTAAAATATTTAAAATATTAAAAAATATACAAAAAAATTGAAAACTTCACGAAATGTGACAAAAAAAATAGTAGTAGAGTAGTTGTGATGGAATGATAAATGTATAGTTTATGTTAAAAAGTATATTAGTAAGCTTAAATACTTTATAATCTTTAAGTGATAAGCATATAACAAAATTAGAAAAGACAACATGAGAAAGAGGAGGAAGCAACAGTCAAACATAAGAACAGATTAAGGTCTGGCTGGCTACCATTTTAAACATAGGTCAAATCATGTGAGTCGTGTAATCAAGGCAGATCCAAAGTAAAGTATTATTTATTTTCAATGGTGAAAGTTAATTAATTTCATCCCTAAGTAGCATATATATATATATATATATATATATATATATATATATATATATATATATTAAGATTTTGGAAGAGTTAAGATGTGCTTAGCAATTGTCAAAAAAACCATGTGGATGCGTCGGTGGCAGTACAGTAGTTTCTCTCTCTGTTTATTGTTAGTTTTTTCTTGACATTATTATCTGTATAAATTATTTACTGATAAGTACTAATAAGTTATAATAAGTCAATGTTTAGCACTTGATCATTGATTATTGAACTGAAGTAAGATTTTAATTCTGCTGAAAAGAAAAAATAAAAATTATTTTTTAAATAGTTCAAAATATTTTACCTCTTAGATCTATAAATGTTTAAGTATATAAACCAATTGCATGTGTTAACCTTTCGAAGCTTTGAGTTTTTTTGGGTAGACAAGAGATATCTGTATCTTATATTTTATTTCAGGTGTATGTTCTACTTCTATCCATTAATAAATAAATAAAATCACATTATTATAACACTACAACTGAAGTTTGTGTAATTCCTTTATAACAAATTGTGTTTATTTTTTAACTTTAAATTTTGCTTAAAAATTGAAGTTAATTCTACCAAATCAATTATATAATAAAGTTTGTATGAAAGTTAAAATAGTTTTACCCGTGAGAAAATATTTATACTTATTGGAGATGTAAAGTAAAAACAAGTTATGTATTTTCAGTTAATGACTTTATAAAGTAGTACATTAACTTGTTGGGTCATATATTAGAATCTTCTTGCTCAGGCAATTTAAATTTTGATTCTTGAACATACAGAGTATATTATATTACTACGTACCATCTATATTTTAGGTCCATAGAAACCTTGGACAGAGAAACATGTTCTTCGGGTATTTTTTATCACACAATGTTTTTAAAAATCTGGATCTCGAATCATTGTCAAATTTATATTCAGTTAATTTAAAAAAAAAATCCCATTTCCTTTTTTATATTTTTTTATTTTTTATTTTTGTTTTTATAAGAAGATAAAATACTGGTTTGTACACATGGCTTGTCTTTACACAAATAAAATAATTTATTTCCTTTTCCCGACCATTCCCATGCATGTATTCCGTAAAGAAGAAAAAATTGTAGGGTATGATGTCTTTTTAAGTACATTATTATGTTCTTACAAAATTAAGGAACTTCAACAATATAGAAAACATATACGAGATAATTCACGGGAATAGCTAAACTAATTTTAATTAGTACATTATCTACTATGATATAAGGTCATTTTTTGTGCATTATATTATTTTTTAGTAGAGGTAATTTTGTTTAAAAAATAAGGAAGCATTTATTTGGGATCGACATTGGTTGAGCCAGAATTAATCCACATTGGTTGAGCCAGAATTAATGTTGACAAGAAAGAGAAGAGAAGTCGTTGCATTGACAAAGACAAAATTTTTCATACCTTTTTCTCTCCTCTCTTCAACAACCATGGATCTTTAGTTATTCACTCATATAGACAAGTTTTTAAGCACATCAAATGAAAGTTAGTTAGAGTAGTTACTTATAATAAAAATATTATTTTAATATAAATCTTATCTACACGAGTTACTTGAATTTAAAAATACTTTTGCTTATAAATTAAAGAAAATTACTTATAATTATTTATAAATAATTCTTCAAATTTGAGCAATTCGCGTGTGAAAACTATAGAAAAACCACGTTAAAAGAATAGTTTTACTTTTAAACAATCTTCATTGGAGATACTCGGAAGGTTAATTTGTTTGAATAGAAAGTGTAAAGTAAAAAGTTACTATAGCAGACAATGAGTACAAAGAATTTGATTTATTTTGTTCGGTAACAAAAAAAGAGTAATAAAAAATGTCAATTTGTATTTGGTTTCGCATGTTTTACTTTTAATTCACGTATAGACACTGATATTTTTCAAAACTAATATATTCACAAATGAATTGATAACTTTGTAATTATAAACTTATTTGATTTTAATTTTCTTTTTTATTTATTAGTTTTTAAAATTTCTCCATTTTTTATGTTATTTCCTCTTTAAAAGACTTTATCTGTCTTCTTTTTTTTTTCATTTTCTTTCCTGTATTTTCTTTTTCTTTTCACATATCATAAAGTAAAACTAATAATTAGAATGGAAAAATGAAATTGGATAAATGGAGGGAGGAGAAGCGTTTGAACAAAATGATGGATGATTATTATTAAAGTTATCAAAGGCTTTTTTTCTCCCCTTTTTTCCTATTTTGGTGTAATTTTTTACATTAATGCCTAAAATGGGCAAAAAAAAAAAAAGGAAAACTTTGTTTTGACAACCACAGCTGGCATATAACCAGATGCCAACTGCTAAGGTGGTATAATTATACACGTGAATAAGGGTAAAACACGGAACTTTTTTGAAAAGGACATTTAGGATATTTTGTAATGAAATAACATAATTGGATTTTAAGTATCTAAATTTAAAATTTGAAATGTGATAGGAGTTCAGTGCACCCATTTGCATAAGGGAGATTTCGTGTGACAGTGGTTGCGGTGGCGAGCGACGGTGGGAGACCATCGACGGTGGCGAGCGACGGTGGTGAGAGAATTGACGGTGGCAAGCGACGACGGCGACAGCAGCGGCGGCGACTGTGGCAGCAACAACAGTAGTGGCGAGATTCAAGAGATCTGAGATTCTAACTCAGTGTTTCTCAACCCTTGATAGAATAAGTTGGACATCGTTCTAGATAAAAATCCCAAACATATAAACCCTAAAAATAAACCCTAAAAATATTCTCAGTGCCACGCAAGAATTGTTTTTACACGTCATTTATTTTGGCCACATCAGCCCCATGTAAGGTTGTAAAGTGGGTGTGTGACAGGTGTAGTTGTCAAAGTGTAACTACTAAAAAAAAATTATTTACTAAAATGAATAAATTTTGACTACTAGATAAGAATTGAAATTAATGAATCCTTCCACCTAAACATGATTTCAGGCTGTCAACTACAAGTGACGTGTTGGAAATTTCAATTAAAGACATTAATGAAAATTCTTTCTCTTTCTCCAACCATCTTTTAATTAGTTGAGACTATGTTTGTTTGTTACGTTTAATAATTAACAAAAAATTAATAATAATAATAATAATAAGTACATAATAATAATAATAATAATAATAATAATTAACAAAATTGTAACAAAAAAATTAAGTCATACAAATTGATTTTAATAAAACAAAATAATATAATGATAATAATAATAATAAGAATGACTTTAATTAAATTCATATAAATTTAATTTAAATAATAATAATTAAAATAATAATAATAATTTTAATTAAATTCATACAAATTTAATTTAAATGATAATAATAATTATTGAAACAATAATTATAATTAAATCCATACAAATTAAATTAAAATAATAATAATCTTTAGGGATAATAATGATAATAGTAATATTCTAACAAATGTAATTAAAATAATAATGATTATTATAATATTAATATAATAATAACTTTTATAAATAAAGAAAATAATATTTAATAATATAATATTAACTATTCATGTTGCACTTGCAGGACTACCATTAACATTTTCAGTCATCAGGAAGACAAAATGAACAGACACTCTAACCATTACAATATCAACACACTCTAACAATTATGTTTTCAGTTATCAGAAGACAAAATGAACAGACACTCTAACCATTATCAGGAAGACAAAATGAATAGACACTCTAACCATTAGAGTATCAACTAAATGAACAGGCACTCTAACCATTATTTATCACATCATAACCCCGGTGACGACCTCAACTAATGCAAGCCTATAGTACAAATAGATGGCACATTCCTGACTGGAAAATATCACAGGGCACTTTGTTGACAGCAATATCTCAATATGAAAATCGAAATATATTTCCACTTGCCTTTGCCATTGTTGAAGGAGAAATGAAAGAAGCAATGATATGGTTCTTTCAACTATTATGTGAATATGTCACTCCTCAACCAAATATTTGCCTAATCACTGACAGAGGAAAAGTCATTTTGTCAACATTGCAATCTCCAAATATTGCTTGGGGAAGAAAATGGCCTTTCCTCAGTCTTTTGCATAAGACACATTGCTTCCAACTTCAACAAGAAGTTCAAAAATGCTGAGTTAAAGCGACAATTCATCATTAATCAACATCGGTATATTTTCTTTATTTTTTATTTCAAATTCAGTCCTTTACCTTATTTATTTTTTTTAAATTGTCACAACATATGAGATGAAACAATCAACTGTCATGGCCAAATTATATGCAATGCGATTAGAATTCCCACAGGCAGTGTCTGTCTTAGATCGATCAAATACCGCCGGAAAAATAGACACAAGCATTTGATGGGGGCTAAGGTTTGGCCATATGACAACAATCCTGGCAGAATGCACAAACTTTGTTTTGAGGGGTGCCCGATCACTTGTGAAGACAACTTTTGAAACAATAAAAGATTGGTTTGTTCAACGAGGCATAAAGGCTGACTGCATGTTACGAGCAGGTCATATATATCCAGAAGATATTACTGCCATTCTACGGAAAAATGAACAACAATCTGTTATGTGCCATGTTGAAAGATATGACAGCCAAAACTCTGAGTTTGATGTCAAGGAGATGGTCACTCTCCAATGACGCCGACCTATGTCTTTCACAGTTAAATTAAATGAATGGTGGTGCTAAATTAAATGAATGGTGGTGCCATTGTGGAGAATTTCAAGCTCTGAGGCTACCTTGTGCGAGATGCCAATTTCAAATAGGCTAAAAAAAATATACTTATTGTCTTAACGAGGGTCACAATAAGGGAAACTGGGTCACAATAAAAGAAACACATCAAATATTTAATCATTTTATAATTATTATTTTTTAAATCAAATTATTAATTTATTATTATTATTATTATTTTCATTATAATCATTATATTATTTTGTTTTAATTTATAATAAATTTTTATATCTTAATTTGATCAAGTTTTTTTTTTGTATGTATAAATAGTTGATACTTTAATGATTAGAGTCTCTGTTCATTTTGTGTTCCTGATAATTGAAAACATAATTGTTAGAGTTTCTATTCATTTTGTCTTTATTGAAAACATAATTGTTAGAGTTTCTGTTCATTTTGTCTTTCTGATCATGGTAGTCCTGCAACTGCAACTTGAATAGTTAATATTATATTATTAAATATTATTTTCTTTATTTGTAAAAGTTATTATTATCTTATTATTATAATAATCATTATTATTTTTATTATTTTAATTGTATTTGTTAGAATATTACTATTATCATTATTATCCCTATAGATTATTATTATTATTTTAATTTAATTTGTATGGATTTAATTATAATTATTGTTTCAATAATTATTATTATCATTTAAATTAAATTTGTATGAATTTAATTAAAATTATTATTATTCTAATTATTGTTATTATTTAAATTAAATTTATATGAATTTAATTAAAGTTATTCTTGTTATTATTATTATTATCATTATATTATTTTGCTTTATTAAAATCAATTTGTATGACTTAATTTTTTTGTTACAGTTTTGTTAATTATTATTATTATTATGATGTAATTATTATTATTATTATTATTATTAATTTTTTGTTAATGGTTAAACGTAACAAACATAGTCTCAACTAATTAAAAGATGATTGGAGAGAGAAAAAGGATTTTCATTAATGTCTTTAATTGAAATTGTCAGCATGTCACTTATATTTGACTAGTCTGAAATCATGCTTAAGTAGAAAGATTTATTAATTTCAATTCCTATCTAGTTGACAGAATTTGTCTATTTTAATAAATAATTTCTTTTGCCCATTTTAAACATTAAAATAAAAAAGTACACCAAAATAGAAAAAAATCGAAACTAGTTGGAAGTAACAAATTACTCAAAAAGTTTGTATTCCGTTTTATAAATGAAATGTAATTTTGTTGGTCTCACCAACCTGCTACAGGGTCAACAAATAATTTTGGTTTGCTTTTGAAAAGCAGTAAAAATTTAATAAATTCAATAAAAAAATTATAAAATTTAAACCGTATTATGAAATCTAAATTTAAAATTTAGGTATAATTATTTTTATATAAATAAATATAAATTATAATACATATGTTTTAAAAAAATAATGTTATTTTTTTATTTAAAATTATTTACTTTTTTATAAAATGGATGGCCTCCTTTAAGTCATATAGGTTATAGACCGAAAAGAAAAACTTAATTTAATTTAGATCATAATTTTATTTTTTTAGTTTCATCTAGTTTGTTTTGTGAACTTTTAAGAATAACTTGTTGCAAGAAAATTATTTTGACAACTCTAATTATTATGATATGATTGCATGATTTATTGGCAATTAAGAGGGAATAAACACGTCTTTTTGGTTTTTATAAAATTAAGACCATGAGGTTTTTAAATTTTTTCTAAAAAAAGGATTTTAGTATGAATAACACAAGAATGCAAAATTATTATAATTACTGTAGTAAAAATGAAATAATAATTTATATTTGAAATATAAATACTATTTTTTCTATTTTATCTCTTCATTTAATTACAGCCATTATTATTTCTTAACCTAAGTCTTCCCATACTTTAATATAAAAGAAAACGTAAAAAGGATTACCCTATACTATTGCCTTGTATCAAACTAATATACTAGTAAATATCAGTTATTCGAAGAATATTCTAAAAATTTATAGAGAAGTGAATACTGAATTGAAAAGAAAAAGTATTTAATTTGTTGATTATAGTTAACTTGCTAATTAAATTTTTTTCTTTAGCAATTTATAAAAAGTATTCAAATATGAATGTTGATGTATTTAATATAATAATAAATTATTTCACCAACTTATTACTCAAATAAAGTATCTTGTCCATTTTCTTTTTCTTAATACATTTGTGGAGAGAGAGAAAAAAAATATACCTATACATACGGGGGGTGGGTTATTTGACTAAAATGTTGAATTTATTTGTCTGTCATCTTTTAATGTATCTTTTAAGTGAATTTTTGGAATTGATAAAATGATTACTCAAATAAAGTATCTTGTCCATTTTCATTTCTTAGTACATTTGTGAAGAGAGAGAAAAAACATATACCTATACATAAGGGGTGGGTTATTTGACTAAAATGTTAAATTTATTTGTCTGTCATATTTTAATATATCTTTTAAGTGATTTTTTTTCTTCAATTGATAAAATGATGACGATTATCGTTGCACTTTTAAAATGTATTTCTTTTAATTAACATAATTTTCTTTAAGCACACAAAATCTCGTAATGATAAAATACACTAAGTTTTCTCTAAATTACTTGTCCAAACATTGATATTTGGTTGAAAAATAATATTCAACCATTACTACAGTTTCTTTATAAGTAGCTAATCTCAAACATAAATTAGAAAAATATTTTATATATTTGTTAAATGTATGTTCAACATTGATTTAATTAAAAAGAATATTTTAAAAACTTTTAAAGATAGTATCAAATTTAGAAGATTTTTATCTTAAAAGAAGTAATAGAGCACGAAAAAATATTTTGATTTGTAAAGTTTAAAAATATGAGAGATGAAGGGAAAATAGAGAAATAACTTGATCGAACAATTATCGAGAATATAAAAATGTTAGTGGATAACAAAGTGCAAGGACAACAAAGTAAAAGATATGATCAAAGGTATCAAAACCAGTTAAGGAAACTCTTAAATACTCATGGACAACAATGCAAGGTTTGCAATATGTCGCAAGCAAACACGGTGAAGGCGAACTTTGCTATACAAAGATGGAAAGCAAGGATGGCACATTGAGCTCAAAATAAGGAATGGTACTTTGACATCAGATAGAAACAATGACTTAAAAGAAAGCTGGATAAGGGACTTAAGAATCCAACTATGTTTGATAAGTGAAAAGTGTGATAATAACGTGTTTTATTATTTGTATTTATGCTATGAGCTTTGTTGATTGGATGCGAAATACATGGATTGAACATTTTTGGATATAAAAGTGATTATTACATTTCTCATCATTTTTGGTAAAGAAACGAAAGTTTGAAGTTTAGCGAGTTAATTTGAGACATTCTCGCTCAATGATAGATAAGTCGAGAAGAACGTTGAACTTGTTGGGCTAGAAGTGTATTCATTGAGTGAAATATGAAGATTTGCATTGTTTAAAAAATTGTTTTCCGTCCAATGAGAGTCCACTTTCTGGGAGACGATTAAAAAGTAAGAACAACCTATTAAGGGAACATTTTGAAGGGAGAACGAACCAAGGCACCTTGGAGAGATTATGTGAAGGGAAAACACCTAAAGGACTTCCCACTTCAAATTTATCATTTTATTGGCCAATTCTTGTACTTCAAATGTCTAGGAGTAATTACCTTTCGTTGGAGTTGGATGTAATGAATCTCTTATATACGTAGTTTTTCTTTTACAATATAAATCTCTTAATTACTCTTGTGTGCTTTATTGATGTTTTTATATTGCATGGCTTGATTATCCATTCTTCAGATTATTTAGAAACACTGATTTCATAATTTTATCTTCAAGATTGAACAACTTAAGGATATGATTCTATATATAGTTTCATATCTCTTGGTCATTCTAAGCACTTTTCCTTCCTGCAAATCTTGTGTAAAAAAGAATTAAGGGGTTAATATTTTTGCATTGAGGTTTATAACTCGTCGCTAAGGAGTTAAGGTTAGTGAGTTTATTGAGTAAATGTTGAAGTTATGCTAAACATATTTTGGTTAGAAAATGTGAACCTATATTTTTGAGTCTTTAGTATAATCGATTTTTGTTCTCAGCGTTCAAAAAGGAGACAGGCAGTAATATTCCTCCTCACTCCACTCCTATTTGCATCAAACTTTCATGTTCCATTATCGTCATCACCTTAACATCTCAAGAAGGGTTTATGAGCTCATTTTCTACTCAAATATTAAACTCACTCTCCAAAACTCCACGACTTCAATTCAAATACCGAAAACTTTTTTATTTGTCTCAACATTAGATCCACTTGTAATGAGATTTCTCGCTATTGTCTGTTAGTTTATATATCAATATTGTTTGTTAAATTTTGTTCCACTCGTTTGAGTTTAAACTCAAAATTATTTAGTTTAATTCTATCTATAAATCAATAAAGATATTTTAGTTTTTAAATTCTTAATTACATAAGTCACTATTACTTCTATGATGAGAAGATAATATGACAAATACAATTTTATACATACAAATTGTAAATAGAATGAATTGATCTATATTTATCCCCACAGGCACACTCGTATATATAATAAAAATCAAGGGTATTG